>Ga0335085_10001125_pt1 | contig 61770 bp, 66 predicted proteins | sample Lox_Sample_45_FD_206712 | JGI IMG/M metagenome (GOLD analysis project Ga0335085, IMG submission 206712) | Soil microbial communities from Loxahatchee National Wildlife Refuge, Florida, United States - Lox_Sample_4.5 | ecosystem: Environmental > Terrestrial > Soil > Wetlands | place: USA...
CTGCTGGCGAAGTCGCTGCGGCGTTACGCCAAGCGCCCCGACGTGATCGTGCTCGCTCTTCCGCGGGGCGGCGTGCCCGTCGGCTACGAAGTGGCCCGCGCGCTCGAGGTTCCGCTCGACGTCTTCCTGGTTCGGAAGCTCGGCGTGCCCGGCCAACCGGAGCTCGCCATGGGAGCCATTGCGAGCGGAGGCGTTCGCGTGCTCGACGCCGAACTGGCCCGAAGGTGCGGCGTGACGCGCGCCGAGATCGACGAGGTGCAGGCACGGGAACTCGAGGAGCTCCTGCGGCGCGAGCGCGCTTACCGCGGCCGCCGGCCGGCCCCCGAGGTCGCGGGCCGAACCGTCATTCTGGTCGACGACGGGGTCGCCACCGGGTCCTCGCTCAAGGCCGCCATCGCGGCGCTTCGCCGGCGGGTGCCGGCCGCGATCGTCGCGGCGGTTCCCGTGGCTCCCGCTTCGACCGTCCAGGAGCTCTCGTCTCTGGCCGATGAAGTGGTCTGTGTGGATACGCCCGTGCCGTTCTATGCCGTGGGGAACTTCTACGACGATTTCTCTCCGACCGAGGACGAGGAGGTGCGCGAGCTGCTCGCGCTCGCCGCGCCCAGGGCGCCGGAGGGGGACCCGGTTCGGGCGGCGGGCTGAGGCCGGACGGCGCGACCGACAGGAGGATCAGATGCGAAACCGACAAGTCCCGCGCACCGAATGGGTCCGCTTCTTCGAGGGCTTCACCCGGAGGCACCAGGGCTGGCTCGCCACCGTGCGGGTGGTGGATGCGCGCCTGGGCGCGCAGGTGCAGGCGAAGGACCTGCCGCTCGAGGGAATCGTGGTGGATGCGGCGGCCGAGGGTCCCATCTCGATCCTGCTCGGCAGCGGTCCGCAGGCCAACGTCGAGCATCCCATCGAGAAGCCGGAACAGGTCTGGGTCGAGATGACGGAGGGCGGCGCCGAAGCCGCCCTCGAAATCGAGTCCGCCGGCGGCCGGAAGACCATCCTCGAGTTCCGCGCGGCCGTTCTGCCGGAGATGGTAGACGGTCTGGCGAGCGAGCCCGCCTCGGGCGCTTGAGCGCGGAAGGGCGCGGCGACGCCGCGCCGCCGATCGCGACGGTCACGATGAACCCCGCGATCGATGTGTCGGCTTCCGTCGGTCGTGTGGTCGCAGACCGAAAGCTCCGTTGCGGCGCGCCGCGGTTTGAGCCCGGGGGCGGCGGCATCAACGTCGCCCGCGCCGTCCGGAAGCTGGGCGGCGAGGCCGTCGCGGTCTATCCGGCGGGAGGGCCAGCGGGCCGCCTGCTGGGGGACCTCCTTTCACGGGAGGGCGTCGCCCAGATCGTCGTTTCGGTGTCCGGCTGGACCCGGGAGAACCTGAACATCCTGGAGCAGGAGACCGGCCGCCAGTTCCGCTTCGTGTTGCCGGGCCCCCGGCTCGAAGAGGGAGAGTGGCGCCGGTGTCTGGAGGCGCTCGAGGCGCTCCGCCCGTTTCCCCGATTCCTCGTGGCGAGCGGGAGCTTGCCGCCGGGCGTGCCGGAGGACTTCTTCGCGCGGCTGGCGGAGCTGGCTCGGCGGCGGGCCGCCCGCTTCGTCCTGGACTCCTCGGGAGCGCCGCTTCACCGGGCCGTAGAGGACGGGGTCTTTCTCTGCAAGCCCAGTCTGCGGGAGTTTCAGGAATGGACCGGCGAGGCGAGTGCCGACGAAGGGCGATGGCGCGAGCTCGCCCGCGAGGTCGTGGCGAGGGGAGGCTGCGAGGTCCTGGTCCTGTCTCTCGGTTCGGCGGGCGCTCTCTGGACCACGCGCTCCGAGCAGGAACGGCTCACGGCTCCGGCGGTGCCCGTCTCGAGCAGCGTCGGGGCGGGCGACAGCATGGTCGCGGGGATCGTCCTCTCGCTGTCCCGAGGACACACGCTTCGCGAGGCAGCCCGCTTCGGTGTGGCCGCCGCGGCGGCGGCCGTCATGAATCCTGGCACGGAGCTGTGCCGGAAGGAGGACGCGGAGCGGTTGCTCGGCCAGGTGGTCGCAGCGACCGTCTGAGGAGGCGACTCCTCCTGTAGAGTGCGCGGCCATGAAGCCGATTCTCGAGGTGGCGCGCGGTCTCGGTCTCGCACCCGAGGAAATCGAACCTTACGGATACGACAAGGCGAAGGTGCGTTCCGGCGCGCTGGCGGTCCGCCCTGCCCGCGGGGCCCTCGTCCTGGTGTCCGCGATCACACCCACACCGGCGGGGGAGGGGAAGACCACGATCTCCATCGGCCTCGCTCAGGGACTCGCCCGGATCGGCGTGCGATCGGCGGTGGCGCTGCGGGAGCCCTCGCTCGGGCCGTATCTCGGCGTCAAAGGGGGCGGCACCGGCGGCGGCGCCTCACAGCTCTTGCCGGCCGAGGACATCAATCTGCACTTCACCGGCGACATTCACGCGGTTTCCACCGCCCACAACCTTCTTGCCGCGCTCGTGGACAACCATCTACACCACGGCAACGCCCTGGGGCTCGATTCGCGCCGCGTGACGTGGAAGAGGGTCGTTGACTTAAACGACCGGGCGCTCCGGGACATCGTCATCGGGCTCGGGGGTTACCGCGAAGGCGTTCCGCGGGAGACGGGCTTCGACATCACGGCCGCGAGCGAGGTGATGGCGATTCTCTGCCTGGCCGCGGACGTCGCGGATCTCAAGCGGCGACTGGCCCGAATCGTCGTCGGCTACCGGCCCGACGGCTCGGCCGTCACGGCCGCCGACCTCTCGGCGGCGGGTGCCATGGCGGCTCTCCTGCGCGACGCGATCAAGCCCAACCTCGTGCAGACGACCGAAGGCGTGCCGGCATTCGTTCACGGCGGCCCCTTCGCAAACATCGCCCACGGCACCAACTCGATCGCCGCGACGCGGGCCGCCTTGGCCTGCGCGGACATCGTCGTGACGGAGGCGGGCTTTGCCTTCGAGCTCGGGGCCGAGAAGTTCTTCGACATCACCTGTCCCTACGGCGGTTTTGCGCCGAGTGTGACGGTCTTGGTCGCCACCGTTCGAGCGCTCAAGATGCACGGGGGCAAGCCCCTCGCCGACGTTGGCGAGGCCGACGTGGCGGCCGTCGAGCGCGGCATGGCGAACCTCGAGAAGCATGTGGAGAACATCCGCAAGTTCGGGCAGCCGTGCGTCGTCGCGATCAACCATTTTCCGAGCGACCGGCCGGAGGAGATCGACGCCGTGCAGCGACTCTGCGGCGCGCACGGCCTCGAGGCCATCGAGGCGCGTCCCTTCACGGAAGGGGGGCGAGGGTGCGAGGCGCTTGCGGATTCCGTCCGCGCCATGGCCGCGCGTGGGCGCCCCTTCTACCGCCCGCTCTACGACTGGGCGGCCTCGATCGAAGAGAAGATACGCACGGTGGCCCACGAGATGTACGGCGCCCAAGCCGTCGACTACACGGCGCGCGCGCGGCGAGACCGCGCGCAGCTCGAGCGGCTGGGCTACGGCGGGTTTCCGGTTTGCATCGCCAAGACGCAGCAGTCGCTGTCGGACAACCCGGCCCTTCTCGGCCGCCCGAAGGATTTCCTGGTCACCGTCCGGGAGATCCAACTGGCGGCGGGAGCGGGCTTCGTCATCCCGATCACCGGAGAAATCCTGCGCATGCCCGGGCTTCCCCGGGAACCGCTCGCGGCGCGGTTCGATTTGGGACCGGACGGCGAGATCGCCTTGCGGACCTGAGCGGAGCCGGGGCTCTAGGTTCGGTTCTCGAACCGGCGGCGGGGCGATGCCTGCGCGGGCGTGCCCTTGACCCGAATGCGGTTGTCGATGCCCGCGACTCCCGTCAGGTGCCGCACAACTCGAGCCGCGTCTTCGCGCTCCCCGAGCGTCTCGACCTCGCCCTCGAGCGTGACCTTGCCCCGCGCCACGCTGAAGTGAATCTTGCGGTCCGGCACGAATTCGTCGAATTCGAGCGCTCGGCCGACGGCGTCGGCGAGCTCGCGGTCGGTCCGTGCGGCGGAGCCGGGCAAGCGGACCTGGATGTTGTCGGTCAGTTCGGGAACCCCGGCGCCACGGTGCGCGGCGGCACGCGCCGCGAGCTTCTTCGCATAGCTGTCGACCGTGCCGGCGAGCGTGACGCGACCGTCCTGAACTCCGAGCCGCAGGCCTCCGAGACCCTCGCGCTCGAGCTCTTTCAAGATCTTGGCCCGAAGCTCCCGATCGCTCCTTCGCTCGACCATCTCACCCCACGCCCGATTGGACATTATGCGCCTTCTCCTCGCAACGATCTCCTTCGCAAACGGCCCACCGTCTACAAGGATCGGGCGGGCGGCTCCCATCGTCATGATTCAAATGAATCCCGGGTCGTGGAGAGGTTCCCGTTGGAACCGCTTCAGCCTCCCGGGAGGTGGTCGGGGCTGGCGATGCCGGGCTGCCGCCGATGGCGTGGCGCCCGCCGGGCGGCCGGTAGGAATTCGCGTGCAGGGCCGGTTTTGATGCGTTCGCATCAACCGCTCCGGAATTTCGCTTTGAAACACTGGGATCGCCTCGGCGGATTGTGACCGCCGAGCCCGGAAAAAGGAGGAAGCTCATGGTTCGCTCTGGATCGCCCGCCTCCCGGGCCCCTCAAAAGGTGCTCCCCAAGCAGCCCAAGGCCGCGGTCACGGGGCGGCTGCGTCCCGCCGGCCGGCTCGTGCGCGACCTGATGACCGAGAAGGTATTCACCCTCTCGCCCTCGGACAACCTCGTTGCGCTCGAGGACTTGATGGACGCGCGACATGTTCGGCACGTGCCGATCGTGGACCGCGAGGGAGACCTCGTCGGCCTGGTCACCCATCGCGACCTCTCGCGCAGCTTTCTCGGGCGCCTGGACGACCTGCCCGTCAGCGTCGAGCGAGATCTCCTCCGCGGCCGCCGAATCCGCGAGATCATGACGACGGAGCCCGAAACGGTCGAGCCCGACGCCACCCTGAAGGAGGCCGCGTCCATCCTGTTCGAGAACAAGATCGGTTGCCTGCCGGTCGTCGAGGGATTGCACCTGGTGGGCATCCTGACCGAGGCGGACTTCGTCCGGGATTTCCTGGAGAGGGGCTGACGCGATGCCGCGCCTCGCGGCCGTCCTCGCGACGTCGCTCTGTCTGGCCGGCGCGCTCCTCGCCCAGCCGGCGAGCGAGCCGATCGACCATTTCCTGCGAGTCGACGACCGCGTCTGCACGGGGGGACAGCCCACGGCGGCGCAACTCGCCGAGCTCAAACGCAATGGTGTCCGAACGATCATCTCGCTGCGCGAGCCCTCGGAATACGATGCTCGGGCGGAGACGGAGGCGGCGAGAGACCTCGAGCTCGGTTTCGTGAGCATTCCGGTTCAAACCGCCGATCCGAAGGACGATGAGGTGGTGGCGTTCCTTCGCGTCACGTCGAAACCCGAGATCTTTCCGGCGTTCATCCATTGCGGCTCGGGCAATCGCGTGGGCGCCTTCTGGATGATCCGGCGAGTCCTGGTGGACGGTTGGACAGTGGAGAAGGCGGAGGAGGAGGGTCGACGAATCGGGCTACGCAGCCCGAACCTCGTCGAGTTCGCCGCCTCGTACATCGAGCGCCATCCCCGGGCGCATTGAAATGTTCCGCCGCATCCTCGTTCCCGTGGACTTCACTCCGCGCAGCCGCCGCGCGGCGCGTGTCGCGGCTCGGATGGCCGCCTCCTCGAAGGCGGAGACGACGCTCTTGCATGTCATCGAGCGCATCGATGCGGATGCGCCGGGCTCGCTCGCCGGCTTCTACCGGAAGCTCGAGCGCAACGCCCGCGGAAAGCTCGCCGAGCTGGTAGAGGACTTCACGACGCGGGGACTCGAGGCTCGCGGCGAGGTTCTGTACGGAGGCCGCGTGAACGAGATCCTCCGCTTCTCGCAGGAGAATGCGATCGACCTGATCGTCATGAGCTCCCACAAGCTGCCCCTTCGGCGCGGGGGCGAGAATTGGGGCACGATCAGCTACAAGGTCGGCATTCTGTCTCGCTGCCCGGTGCTCCTGGTGAAATGAAGGCGGGCCCGCGAGCGGTTTCCAAGAGTTTGCAGGGTGCCGGTTGACAAAGGGGGTCGATCATGAGGACGCCGCGGAGACTCGCGATCCTGGGGGCATTCATGCTAACGGTGGCTGCGAGGGCGCTCGGCTCGCCGGGGAGTCGCTACGACCCCAAGACGGAGATTACGGTGAGCGGTACCGTCGATGAGGTCAAGGTGTACTCACGCCAGGGTAGTGTCGCCGGCGGCGTGCACTTGCTTCTGAAGACGTCCGACAGCGTCCTGGACATTCACCTGGGCCCGTCTGGCTTTCTCAAGGAAAAGAGCTTCGACGTCGTGAAGGGAGACGCGATCGAGGTCATCGGCTCGAAGGTCAAGGTGAACGACAAGGATGCGGTCATCGCCCGGCAGGTCAAGAAGGGCGAGAAGAGCTGGACGCTTCGGAGTGCCTCGGGGGTGCCGGAATGGTCGGGCGGGCCGAAGGGCCGGTGAGCGCGCCGGCAAGCGCGCCGACCGGTCTGGGGATTCGCAAAATCCTCGCCGTTGGATACGCGGAGGCGCTGGCGACCGTTCCGGCGGCTCTCCAGGCCGAAGGATTCGGCGTTCTGACGGAGATCGACGTGCGGGAGACGCTCAAGAAGAAGCTCGACGTCGACTTTCGACGCTACAAGATCCTCGGCACCTGCAATCCGCCTCTCGCCCACCGGGCCCTCCAGGCGGATCGCGAGGTTGGCCTCATGCTCCCCTGCAACGTGATCGTCTACGAAGGAGACGACGGGCGCGCGGTGGTCGTCGCCGTCGATCCCATGCGGACGGTCGCCGCGCGGGAGAATCCCGAGATCGCCCGTGTGGCGGAGGCCGTTCGCGCCAAGCTCGAGCGCGTGCTCGACCGGCTCTGATCGAGGCGGGCCCTTTGCGGAAGTCGGCGGCCGCTCGGGACGTCAACCGAGCCGCTTGACGTAGATCTCGGCGGCGATGGCGGGATCGACGGCGAGCGCCGTCTCACCCACCCGAAGAACCGCCGCGGGGCTGATCTGTTGGAGGGAAATCGTGGCGCCGGGCACGATCCCGAGGGTCGACAGCTTGATCAGCCTCTCGGGCTCCCGCGGGACGATATAGACGATTCGGCCGCGCTCTCCCACCGCCAGCCGGTCGAGGGGCTGGACGAGGGGTTCGACCTGCCGCGTCAGGGAGCGGCAACAGGGGCCCGGCGGGATCGGCTTTCCGTGCGGGCAGAATCGCGGGTGCCCCAGGAACGCGCAGATCGAGTCGGTCAATCCGTCGCCCAGAACGTGCTCCATCACACAGGCCGTGCGCTCAACGGCTTGCTCGTTGCGGACCTCGAGTACGGTGGTGAAGAGCGTTTCCCCCAGACGGTGCCGGCGGACCTGCAGCTCCGCGAGCGACCGTCCTTGGGGTGTCAGCCGAACGCGGTCGCCCTCCATCCGGACGAGGCCGCGCCCGACGAGCTTCTCGAGAGCCGCCCCGAGGTCGGCGACCTGAGTCGTCTCTTCCAGGTCTTGGCGCCGGTCGCGTCCCTGCTCTCCGAGCGTCCACAGCTCCTCGGCAACCTCCTCGACGTCCTGGTCGACGAGATCTCGGTCATGGCTCATGACGGCCTCCGGATTCGCGCCGCCAGCCGGCGCAACCACGTCACCAGTCGGGAGGAACGAGGGTACTGGAATCCGCAGTGAGGGCACTTCACCAGATCGCAGCCGGTCGACATCGGGCAGGAGCCGCAGGCCCTCCCTCCGTGTTCGAACCGGCCGCCACAAAGCGGGCAGACGAACGCGGTGCCGGCCGGCTCGGAAACCAGGGGCCGGAAGGGCTCCTCAAGCGGGGTGTCCCGATCGAGCGCGCTCATCGCAGACTCACGGGGAGGGCGCGGAGCAAGAGGTTCAGGCCGGCGCCCACGCCGATCGCAAAAGGAAAGATGAAGCCCGCGATGGCCAGAGCCGTCTTCCACCCCCGCTCCTTCACGATCATGAAGAAATTGGCGATGCACGGAATGAAGAGCGTGATCGTCACCATGGCGACCAGGATCTGAACGGGGTCGAGCCCGCCCTCGCGCGCCAGCTGGAAGAGGCCGGCGGCTCCGAAGTCGCGACGCAGGAAGCCGACGACGAAAGCCTCGGCCGTCTGTCGCGGAAGTCCGAGCATCCCCGTCAGGAGCGGCTCGGCCGCGCGCTCGACGAGGCCGAGAAGGCGAAGACGGTCGGCGAAGAACAGAAGGAGCGTCCCGAGCACGAAGAGCGGGACGGCCTCCCGCAGATACCACTCGATGCGGGCCAGGGTCTTCACGCCGAGGTTGCCGGGGCGCGGCATCCGCAGCGGGGGCAGCTCCAGGACGAAGTCGCTGCCTCGTCCGGGCAGGACGCTCGCGGCGAGCCTTCCGACCGCGACGATCACCCCGATCACGACTCCCAGCCAGATCACCATGGCCCACGGCGACAGTCCGGAGAGCATTGCCATCACGACGGTCAGTTGCGCCGAGCAGGGCACCCCGAGGGCGAGCAACAGGATGACGATGAGGCGCTCCTTGGGAGTCTCGAGAATCCGTGTGGTCAGCGTCGCCATGGTGTCGCACCCGAGCCCCAGCACCATCGGCAGCACGGCCTTGCCGTTCAAGCCCATCTTCTTGAAGACGCGGTTGACCATGACGGCCAGGCGCGGCAGGTATCCCGAGTCCTCGAGCACTCCGAACGCGAGGAAGAAAGTGCTGACGATCGGCAGGATGAGGGCAAGGGCATAAGCGAGCGCCATGGTGATCAGGCCGTAGGGCCCAACGAAGAGGTCGCGGACGAAAGTCCAGGGCACCCACCGGTTGGCGGCCGCCACGGCCGCCGGCGAGAGAATCCGGCCGAAGAGCCCGTTTTCCAGGAGGTCGACGAGGATCTTCGCCCCGAAGACGCCGACGAAGAGGTAGGAAAGATACAGCACGGCCAGCAGGAAGGGCACGCCCCAAATGGGGTGAGTCGTCGCCCTGTCCAGATACCGGCCGAGGCGTGAGCTTGCCGGAAGCGGTCGGGAGTCGGAGACGACCACTTCGCGCCGAAGGCGGTCGGCCGTGCGCAATCGCGTCCGGTTGACGGCGTACGCGAGCGGCTCGGAGAATTCCGCCCGCAGTCGCATCCCGACGTCTTCGACTCGGGCCAGTTCGTCCGGACTCATCCGCTCGGCGAGCCACGCGGCGAGCGTCCGATCCCCGCACAGCGCCATCAAGGCCAAGGCGCGCGGAGAGACAGACGAACGGGGAAGGAGCGGAATCACGCTCGCGATCGCCCGTTCGATCGGCGGGCCGTACTCGCCGCGAATTCCTCCGGCGCGCGGCGCTTCGAGCGCCGAGATCAGGCGAGCAATTCCTTCTCGGCGGACGGCGACGGTCGAGACCACCTCGGTTCCCAGCCGGCGGGCCAGACCCGCTTCGTCGATCCGAAGGCCCGCCGCCCGCGCCTCGTCCATCATGTTCAGGCAGAGGACGAAGGGCACTCCGGTCTCGGCCACTTGGAGCGCGAGCAAGAGCGTGCGCTCCAGGTTCTTGGCGTCGCCGACGACCAGGACGGTCCGGGGTCGCTCCGAGAGGAGGAGATCGCGAGTGACGCGCTCGTCCTCGGAGGAGGGAAGAAGAGATGCGGCGCCGGGAGTGTCGATGACCGCGACTCGGCGTCCGCCGAGGACCGCGTGTCCGGTCGCCACCTCGACGGTCGTCCCGGGATAGTTGGAGACCGTGACGTACGCGCCGGTCAGCGCGCCGAAGAGGGCGCTCTTGCCGACGTTCGGATTTCCGACCAGAACGATTTCGTCCGCGGCGGGAGCCGCCGCGCGGCGTTCTTCTTGCGGCAATTCGGGTTCGGTCAATCTCACGTGTCGAGCCGGTAATGTGCCACAAAGAAGCCCTGGTTGATGTAAATGTATCAGGCGACGCGCCGCTTTCGGCGAGAGCCTGCCCAAGGGGTGGTGAGATGAAGCGAACGCGAATCATTCTCGCGACCGACTTTTCAGCAGCCTCCGAACCCGCAGTTCGGCGCGCTCTGGAGATGGCGGAAGCGGAAAGGGCCCCTCTACTGATCACACACGTCTTGGAGCCGCCCGTGTCCTTCTCGCCGGACGGGTACGTGCTGCCGCGCATTTACGACGAGATGGCGGCCGCCGTGCGAGCCGACGCCGAGAAGAGGATGCGGCTGCTGCTGGCGCGGGCGCGCAAATCGGGGGTCCGCGCCCGTGGCGTCCTGCTCCGCGGGGCTCCTCATGAGGCCATCCTGCGCGCCGCACGCAAACACCGCGCGGATCGGCTGGTCGTGGGAACGCATGGCCGCCGCGGGTTTTCGCGGCTGTTCCTCGGAAGCGTGGCCGCGCGAGTCGTCGCGTCTTCACCCTGCCCGGTGTTGGTGGTGCCGGCGGGGCGAAAGGGAGGGAGGTCGTCATGATCCGGTTGAGCGACGTCATGAAGAAGTCCGTCGAGAGTGTGTCGCCTCGCGCTTCCGCTGAGGCGGCGTGGAATCAGATGCGCGCCCGCCGCATTCGCCACTTGGTCGTGCTGGACGGGGGCCACGTCGTCGGCGTTCTGTCCGACCGCGACGTGGCGGGCCCGGGTTCGCTGCGCCAGGTGGAAAGTGTGGGCGACGTCATGACCTCTCCGGTGGTGGTTGGGTACCCGGAGATGACGCTGCGTCAGGCGGCGAATCAGCTCCGGGGACGTTCGATCGGGTGTCTTCCGGTCATGGAAGACGAGAAGCTCGTCGGAATCCTCACGACGACGGACCTGCTGGAGCTGCTCGGTCGAGGGGTACAGCATCCCATGTCGAAGGGAAAGCGTGCGACCCTGGCGAAGCGCGGTCCGCGCCGCAAACCGTTCGTGCCCCGGGCCGCCGTGAGGCGCTGAATCGCGGGCGGCTCGGCGCCACCCTCGCCCGACGAAGCGCGTGGGCTGACGGCCTCCGAGGCATCACAGCGCCTCGCCGAGTTCGGGCCCAACGAGGTCGGAGTCGCGGCGCGCGCCGGATTTTTCCGGCAGGCCCTCCCGGCATTCGGCAATCCCCTCGTCCTGATCCTGCTGGCCGCGAGCGTCGTCGCAGCGGTCGTCGGCGAATTCGTCAACGCCGGGATCATCGTCGCGATGGTGTTGCTGTCGCTGGCGCTGAACCTGGTCCAGACGTATCGGTCTCGCCGGGCAGCGGAGAGGCTTCGTGAACGGGTCGCCGTCACGGCCACGGTCCGGCGCGACGGTCTGTGGACGTCGGTGCCGCGCCGCGAGATCGTGCCGGGAGACGTGGTCCGGCTCTCGCCGGGCGACCTCGTCCCGGCGGACGGCCGCCTGCTCGAGTCCCGCGGCCTGCACTTGCACGAAGCGGCGCTGACGGGAGAGTCCATGCCGGCCGAGAAGCGGATCGCCGTCGTGGGAGAGGGCGGCGCGGCGGCCGAGCGCGAGAATCGGATCTTCCTCGGCACCTCGGTCGTGAGCGGTACCGGCCTCGCACTCGTGACGGCGACGGGGCACGAGACCGCCTTTGGCGACGTGGTCGCGCGCCTGGCCTCGCGGCCTCCCGAGACCGAGTTCGAACGTGGAACCCGCCAGTTCGGCTTCTTCGTGATGCGGACGGTCGTCTTCCTGGTGCTTTTCGTCGTGCTCGTCAACCTGATCCTGCGGCGTGACCCGCTCGAATCGCTTCTCTTTGCGCTCGCGTTGGCCGTCGGGCTGACACCCGAGTTTCTTCCGATCATCACGACGGCCACCCTGGCGCAGGGCGCCGTCCGGATGGCTCGCCGCAAGGTCATCGTCAAGCACCTGGAGGCGATTCAGAACTTCGGCTCGATCGACGTGCTCTGCAGCGACAAGACCGGCACGCTGACGGTGGGCGAGATGCAGCTGACGTCCTCCTGCGACGCCGGCGGGACGGCCTCCGAGAGGGTGCTCGAGCTCGCGCGATTGAACAGCCGATTCCAGACGGGCATGGGGAACCCACTCGATGCCGCGCTCGCCGGGGGCGAGGAGTCGGACTTTGCCGGATACGTCGCGACGGACGAGCTTCCCTTCGATTTCGAGCGCCGCCGCGTGTCCGTGGTTCTCTCGCGGGCCGGCGTCGAAACGCTCATCACCAAGGGCGCCCCCGAGACCGTTCTCGCCGCCTGTCGCGACTACGAGGATGGGTCCGAGCGGCGCGCCTTGGATGGGGTGGCCCGTCGCCGCGCGGAGGCGATTTATCGGGGGTTCTGCGAGAAGGGGTTTCGGGTGCTCGCCGTCGCCACCCGCCGCGTCGAAAGAGGCCAGGCGAGCACGGCGCGAGACGAACGCGATCTGACGCTGGCAGGATTCGTGGCGTTCACGGATCCGCCCGCGCCGGGCGCTCGGGAAGCCCTTCAGACGCTCCGGCGCGACGGCGTTCGGGTCGTGATTCTAACGGGCGACAACGAGCTCGTGGCTCGCCACGTGTGCGGGCAGGTGGGCTTGGAGGACGACCGGCTCGTGCTCGGCGAGAGGGTCGATCGCATGACGGATGCCGCCCTGGCGGTGGTCGCCGAGCGCGCCGCCGTCTTCGCGCGAGTCTCGCCGGCGCAGAAGAACCGGATTCTCCTCGCCTTGAAGGGCCGCGGCCACGTCGTCGGATATCTCGGCGACGGCATCAACGACGCGCCCTCCCTCCACGCGGCCGACGTCGGCATTTCGGTTTCGGGGGCCGTCGACGTGGCCCGCGAGGCGGCCGACATCATCCTGCTCCAGAGGAGCCTGCGCGTCCTTCACGAGGGCATCCGCGAAGGGAGGAAGGCCTTCGGCAACGTCATGAAGTACCTGCTCATGGGGACCAGCTCCAATTTCGGCAACATGTTCAGCATGGCGGCGGCGGCGCTCTTCCTGCCGTTCCTGCCGATGCGGCCCACGCAGATTCTCCTGAACAACTTCCTGTACGACGCCGCCCAGGTGACCATCCCGACCGATCGCGTGGATCCGAGCTACATCCGGAAGCCTCAGCGCTGGAACATCCGCTTGATCCGCGACTTCATGCTGTTCATCGGCCCGATCAGCTCGGTCTACGATTTTCTGACGTTCTTCGCTCTCTTGCGGCTCTTCCATGCCTCGGAGTCGTTGTTTCAGACGGGATGGTTCGTCGAGTCCCTTTCGACCCAGACGCTCGTGCTGTTCGTCATTCGAACGGCCGGCAATCCCTTCCGCAGCCGCCCGAGCGCGCCGCTCGCGGTCACGACGATCGGTGTGGTCGCCACGGGGATCCTGCTGCCTTACACGCCGCTCGCCGGCGTGCTCGGGCTGGTACCTCTGCCGGGGGCGTTCTACCTCTTCCTGCTCGCGGTAACCGGCACGTACCTCGGGTTCGTCGAGCTTGCGAAGCGACGGATCCTCGCGCGTCCGGCGGTGCCCCCTCGCGCACGGGTTTGATGCGCTTGCATCAGGACGGGCGACTCCCGCCCCCGTAGCGTGGGAATCGGGGGAGAGGGATCCGGAGCTGGTCGGTGAAAGAGAGGGCTGGCGATGAGATCTCTCGGAGCAACATGGAGTCCGCCTTCCCGCTCGAAGTGAGATTTCTCGCGCGCTGGAGCGTTCGGTGGGTTCGCCGCGCGGTCTGGGCGGTCGGCATCCTCCTGGCGATTGGCGTGCTGCGCCTGACGGTTTTCCGCCCGGCGTCGGTGGCGGTGGCCGTCTTTCGAGCGGCGGGCGGGCGCGTCGAGGAAACCGTCATCAACAGCAAGGCAGGCACGGTGCGGTCGCGCCGACGCGCCACGCTCTCCTCCGAGGTGGGCGGTCGCGTGGCCGAGCTGCCGGCGCGCAAGGGGATCCGCGTGCGCGGGGGCGACGTTCTGATGCGCATCGCCTCGGCGGACTACCGGGCACAGGTGGCGCTGCAGCAAGGCGCGCTCACGGCGGCGCAAGCCTCACGCACCGAGTCGTGCCGCGCGGCGGAGCTCGCCGAGCGAGACCTGGCCCGAAATCGGGAGCTCGCCCGGGAACAGCTCGTCTCCGTCGAGATCCTGGATCAGCTCCAGACGCGGTTCCTCGGCGCGACCGCAGCGTGCGAGGCGGCCCGCGCGCGAGTGGGTCAGGCGGAGGCGGGTCTGGAAGCCGCGCGGGTCAATCTCGAGAAGACGGTCCTGCGAGCCCCGTTCGACGGTGTGGTGGCGGACGTCACGACGGAGGTGGGGGAGTGGATCACGCCCTCTCCTCCTGGCCTCCCGATCCCGCCGGTCATCGTGTTGTTGGACGACCAGTCGATCTACGTGAGCGCCCCGATGGACGAGGTCGACGTCGGCAAGGTGCGCGTGGGGCAGCCCGTGCGCATCACGATGGATGCCTACCCGGATCGCTCCTTCCCGGGGAAGGTCACCCGGGTCGCTCCCTACGTCGTCGATACGCAGGAGCAGAGCCGGACCTTCGAGATCGAGGCGGAATTCGACGATGCGGCCTTCGCGCGCCGGCTCTCGCCCGGAAGCTCGGCCGATGTCGAGGTCGTCCGAGACGTTCGGGAGGGTGTGCTGCGGATTCCGAGCGACGCGCTGATGGAAGGCGGAAAGGTCCTGGTGCTGCAGGGGGGGCGGCTCGCGTCGAGGAAGGTGCAGACCGGCCTGAAGAATTGGCAGTTCACCGAGATTCTGGAAGGCCTCGCGCCCGGTGATGCCGTCGTCGTCTCGCTCGACCGCGCGGGCGTGCGGGAAGGGGCACGGGCCTCGGTCGAGGCCGAGACGACCAAGTGATCGAGCTCTCGGGCATCGGCCGCGACTACGAGGTCGGCGGGCGGCCGGTCCACGCCTTGGTCGGGATCGACCTCGAGATTCCGGACGGCGACTACCTGTCGGTGATGGGACCGTCGGGCTCGGGCAAGTCCACACTCTTGAACGTCCTGGGTTGCCTCGACCATCCGACGGCGGGCTCCTACCGGCTGGACGGCAAGGAGGTCGCGAGCCTCGATGAGGAGGCGTTGACCCAGATTCGCCGTCATCGGATCGGATTCGTCTTCCAGACCTATCACCTGGTCCCGCGTCTGACCGCGGCGGGCAACGTTGAGCTGCCGATGGTCTTCGCCGGCGTCGAGCGCCGCGAGCGAGCGCGCCGGGTCAATGAGGCGCTCGCGGCAGTGGGGCTCTCCGGGCGCGCGGACCACGGGGCGGAGCAACTTTCCGGGGGCGAGCGCCAAAGAGTCGCGATTGCCCGCGCAATCGTCATGGGGCCCGAGCTCCTGCTCGCCGACGAGCCCACGGGCAACCTGGACACGACGACCGGAATGGAAATCATCCGACTCTTGGAGGATCTCAATGCCCGCGGTCTGACCCTCGTCGTCGTGACGCACGATCCGGCGATCGGCCGGCGTGCGCGCCACCGGCTGCGTCTGGTCGATGGGCGGATCGCCGAGCAGGAGGTCGCGGCGCCGGCTCAGAGGACGGCGGGCGAGAAACGGTGAGCGCCAGAGACCTCTTCGTCTTCTGCGCCGGGGCGCTGCGCGGGCATCGGCTGCGCTCGGCGCTTTCGTTGCTCGGTGTGGCCATCGGAGTCGCGTCGGTCGTCCTCCTGACGAGTCTCGGCGAGGGGGCGCGCCGATACGTGACGCGCGAGTTCACGGCGCTCGGCTCGAATCTCCTGATCGTCGTCCGCGGCAAGACGGAAACGACCGGGATCGCCGGCCTGCTCTTCGGAGCCCCGAACGACCTTACGCCGGAGGACGCAGAAGCGTTGATCCGCCAAGTGCGTTCCGCCCGCCGCGTGGCCCCGATTTGTTTCGGTTCGGCTTCCGCGCAGGCCGGAAACCGCCGGCGAGAGGTCGATGTGGTCGGGACGACCGCCGAGTTCTTGTCGGTGCGTAATCTGGAACTGCGAAGCGGCCGCTACCTGCCCGGGGGCGACGCGGACCGGGGGGCGCGTCTCTGTGTCATCGGACCCAAGATCGCCCGGGAGCTCTTCGAAGCGGAGAATCCCCTCGGCCAGGCGCTGCGCGTGGGCGAGGAGCGGTTCCGGGTCATCGGGGTTCTGGCGCCGCGGGGGGCTTCGTTGGGAATGGACCTGGACGAGACGGTGCATGTCCCGGTCGCTCGAGCGATGAGCATGTTCAACCAGACGAGCCTCTCTCGGATCCTGGTCGAGGTTCGTTCGCACGAGGAGATCCCCGACGCGCGGAAGGCCGCGTCGAGGCTCCTCATGGAGCGGCACAATGGCCAGGAAGATTTCACGATCCTCACTCAGGACTCGGTCCTCTCGACGTTCCAGAGCATCCTCGGCTTGCTGACCATGGTTCTCGCGGGAATCGCCGCGATTTCGCTCACGGTGGCGGGTATCGGGATCATGAACGTGATGCTCGTCTCGGTTTCCGAGCGCACGAGGGAGATCGGCCTCCTGAAAGCGTTGGGTGTCTCTTCCGGGCAGATCGTCGCGGTTTTTCTTCTGGAGGCGGCGATCCTCTCGACTTCCGGCGGGGCGGCCGGTCTCGCGGCGGCCTGGGCGGTTGCGAAGGGGGCGTCGGCGCTGCTTCCCGGCTTTCCGATCGAGCCGCCGGGTTGGGCCAATCTCGCCGCGATCGCCGTGTCGGTCTCGGTTGGGCTCTTCTTTGGGGCGGCGCCGGCTCGCCGGGCGGCGCGGCTCGATCCGGTGGCGGCGCTGGCGAGGCGCTGAGGCGTCCATGGAGACGAGAGATCTTCTGCGTCTCGCCTGGGGCTCGGTGGCCGCGCACCGCTTGCGTTCGCGTTTGACGATGCTCGGCATCGTCATCGGCGTCGCCTCGGTGATCCTCCTGACGTCTCTCGGCGAAGGGACGCGGCGAGCCATTCTCGCGGACTTCACCCAATTTGGGACCAACATCATGGCGATCAACAAGGGAAGGAGAAGGACGAGCGGCATGCCGGGGATCGGGGCGACCACCCGCAAACTCACGATCGACGACGCGGAGGCGCTGCGGCGCGTTCGCGGCGTCGAGAAGGTGCTCTTGGGCGTCTACGGCTCGGCCCGGGCGGAATTCGGCGAGCGCGGGCGAGACGTGCTGGTGGCGGGCGTCACGTCGGAAATGCCGGAGATGTTCCGCTTTCCCGTCCGGCAGGGACGCTTCCTGCCCCCGGGAGATCCGCGCCGGGGGGCGTCCTTGGTGGTTCTCGGGCCCACGTTGAAGCGCGAGCTCTTCGGCGAGGCGAGCGCCCTGGGAGAGCGTGTGCGGATCGGGGGCCGCCGGTTCGTCGTGATCGGCATCATGGAGCCGAAGGGGCAGTTCCTGGGAATCGACATGGACGACCGGGCGTACATTCCCGTGGCGAGCGCGCAGAGCCTCTTTCATCAGGACGAGCTCTCGGAGGCCCACCTTCTCTTCTCGAGCCAGGTTTCGCTCGAGTGGATCAAGTCGGGTGTGCGCCGGATCCTCATGGAACGCCACGGCGGGGAGGAGGACTTCACCGTTACGACCCAGACCGAAATGCTCGACGTGCTCGATCGAATTCTCTCGGTCATCACCCTCGCGGTGGCCGGAATTGCGGGCGTGTCGCTGCTGGTGGGGGCCATCGGAATCCTGACGATGATGTGGATCTCGGTCGGCGAGCGGACTTCCGAGATCGGCCTGGCCAAGGCGATCGGCGCGGGCCGCTCTCAGATTCTGAGCCTCTTCCTCGTCGAGGCGGCCCTTCTCTCGTTTGCCGGCGGGGCCCTCGGTCTGGCGGCGGGCATGGGAATCGGACGCGCGATCCGTCTGGTCTGGCCGACCTTCCCCTTTCACACGCAACCCATCTTCGTCGTGTTGGCGCTCTTGGTCAGTCTCGCGGTCGGTCTGGCATCCGGCGTGCTCCCGGCCAAACGCGCGGCGGCGCTCGATCCGCTCGACGCCTTGCGAGCGGAGTGATGGCCTGGACCGAGACGCTCGGGGTGCGCCTAGCGATCTCGCTCGCGATCGGCCTGCTGATCGGGGCCGAGCGGGAGCGGCGCAAAGGCGAGGGCCGCGACCGGGCGGCCGCCGGAATCCGGACCTTCGCGCTCGCATCGCTCGCCGGAGGCGTCAGTCTGGCCTTCGGAGGAGAAGCGGTGCTGGTCGTTTCGGTTCTCGTGGTCGGCGCGCTCGCCGCCATCGCCTACAGCCGGAGCCGTGCCGCGGACCCCGGGCTGACGACGGAAGTGGCCTTGCTCACGACCTTCCTGCTTGGCGCCCTGGCGGTCAGGCAGCCGGCGCTCGCGGCGGGTCTCGCCGTGGCGGTCGCAATCCTCTTGGCCGCGCGCACACGGCTGCACCGATTCGTGCGGACGGTGCTGACGGAACAGGAACTCCACGATGCGCTGCTGTTCGGCGCCGCGGCCCTGGTCGTTCTTCCCTTGACGCCGGATCGGCCCGTGGGCCCGTTTGGCGTGCTCAATCCCCGTACGCTCTGGAAGCTCGTCGTGTTGGTCATGGGGATCTCGGCATCGGGCTACGTCGCCTTGAGGTTGTTGGGACCTCGGCTCGGGCTGCCGCTGTCCGGCCTTGCATCGGGGTTCGTCTCGAGCGCGGCCACGATCGGAGTCATGGGCCGGCGCGCCGCGCAGGAGCCGCGTCTCCGTCGTCCGGCCGTTGCCGGCGCCGTGCTTTCAACCGTCGCGACCATCGTTCAGATGGTGGTCGTCCTCGCCGCGACGAGCGCCCCCACACTTCGCGCCATGCGGGCGTCTCTCGCGTTGGCGGGCCTTGCGGCGGGGGCCTACGGCTTGCTGTTTGCGCTGCGCTTGAGACACGGTCCCGCCGACGGCGCGGCCCCGCTCGGCCGGGCCTTCAACCTGAAGGTATCGGTTCTCTTTGCCGCGACCGTCGCGGGCATCTTGCTGCTTTCGGCGGCGGTCAACCAGTGGCTGGGCTCGCGGGGCCTGCTGGCGGCTGTAGCGCTCGCGGGCCTTGCGGACACGCATGCGGCGGCCATTTCCGCCGCGTCCCTGGCGGCCGCGGGCAAGATCTCCCCGCCGGAGGCCGTGATTCCGATACTGGCCGGGCTGACGACCAACACGGTCACGAAGGCCGTGATGGCGGCGGCTAACGGAGGCCGGCGCTTTGCGCTCGAAACGATCCCGGGACTGGTTCTGGTGATCCTGGCGGCGTGGGGCGGGGCCTTCTTCGCCGGCAGATAGGAGTTCAGGCGCTGCGGTCATGTGTCGGTCGTGGTTCGGCGAGTAGAAAACTCGACCGTCGAAGAATTGGTGCGGTTGCATCATGCCGGGCCATTCTTTCGAGCGTTAACTGCCTTCGAGGTTATGCGAATCCTGGCGGCAACGGACGGCTCTCGCGGCAGCAGCGCGGCTCTTCGGTTCGCGGCGCGCCTGGTGGCGAGGGATCCGAAGAGCGAGCTCGTGATCCTGACGGTGGCGCGCCCTGTCGCCGAGACCGGCGAGAAGAAGGAGGCCCCGTCGGACGGAATGCGTCGCCGGGCCGAGAAGATCCTCGAGGCGGCGGCACGCCAGATGCGCGGCCAGCCCGTCCAGGTCCAATACCGCTTCGTGTCTGCCCGCCCGAGCGCTCCGGTTCCCGAGACGATCTCCCGGGAGGCAGAGCGCCTGAAGGCCGACCTGGTCGTCATCGGCAGCGAGGGCCGGGACACGTTGAATGAATGGGTTCTGGGGGGCACGGCCCTTCGGCTGGTCTACGTCTCCCGCCGCCCGGTGACGGTCGTCCGTCCCCCCCGCCGCCGCAAGACCGCCTAGCTCCGCCGAGCCCCCTCCGGGGGCCTCGCTCCTCGACGAAGTTTGCCCTTCCGCGGGGGCGGGTGTTAACGTGTTGAGAGCCGTGGTCGCCCATTCTTCCGATGCCCTGGATAGGATTGCCCGCAGCGGCGAGGCGGTCTTCGCGATCGATTCGGCCGATCGCATCATTCTTTGGAACCGCCGTTGCGAGGAATTGCTCCGGCGCCCGGCGCGCACCGTCCTCGGCAAGCACTGCTACGACGTCTTGGGCGGTCACGACGCGAGCGGGAACGTCTACTGCTACCGCAACTGTCCGGTGGCCTTCCAGGCGCGTGAGAAGCCGAAACAGCCTGTCCGGAAGTTCCCGCTGGCGATCGAGGTCGGGCGGGAGGGACGCAAGTGGTTCGAGGTTTCGCTCTTTGCCATCCCGTCGTACCACCCGGCTCTCTCGACCGTCGTGCACGTGGTCCGGGAGGAGAAACAGAAGCCTTCTCCGCTCGACCGCCATCTGGCCGACGAGGCCGAGGAGCGGGAACCCTTGTGGCCGATGACGACCAACGAGGGACAGCCCGTCGAGCTCACGTCCCGGGAGAAGGAGATCCTGCGCTGCCTCTCTCAGGGAATGTCGACGTCCGCAGTCGCCAAGCAGCTCTTCATCGCGCCCGTGACCGTGCGAAACCACATCCAGAACATCCTCCACAAGCTGGACGTCCACACCAAGCTCGCCGCCGTCGTCTTCGCCTACCAGCACAAGCTGATCTGAGCCTTCCCGCGCCGGGATGCGGACACTCCGGCTGACGCCGGCGTGGCGAACGGCTTCGTCCTCCGGGTGATCCGAATGAATCACCCTGCTTTCTCCCGACCACCCTATGCTTCGAGTGGGTTTACCCCCAGGGGAGAGCGAAGATGGCTTTCAAGAGGCTTCGATTCCGATCCGACGCTCGGGAGAGGGTTCTGCGCGGCGCCTCGGCCCTGGCGGACGCCGTGCGCGTCACGCTGGGGCCGAAATCGAAGAGCGTCTTAATTGAGCGCAAGTGGGGGAGCCCCATCGTCTGTAACGACGGAGTGACGATCGCCAAAGAAGTCGAGCTGGAGGATCCGGAGGAAAACCTGGGCGCCCGCATGCTGCGCGAGGCGGCCAACCGGACCGGAGAGGCCGTCGGCGATGGAACGAGCACGGCGACGATCCTCGCGCACGCCATCTTGTCGGAGGGGATCCGCAACGTGGTGGCCGGGGCTTCGGCCATCGACCTGAAGCACGGCCTCGAGCGTGGCTCCGCCGCGGCGATCAAGGCCCTGAAGGCGCTCTCGCGGCCCGTGTCGAGTCGCAAGGAAAAAGCTCAGGTCGCCACCGTCGCCGCGCACAACGACGCCGCCATCGGAGAGGTCGTGGCGGAGGCGATCGAAAAGGTGGGCGGCGAAGGGGTGATCTCGGTGGAGGAGGGCAAGGGCACGGAAACGGCCCTGGAGGTCGTGGAGGGGATGCGGTTCGATCGGGGCTTTCTCTCCGCGTACTTCCTCACGGACCGCGAGCGGCTGGAGTGTGTCCTCGAGGAGCCCCACATTCTTCTGCACGAGAAGAAGATCAGCGTGCTTCAGGACCTTCTACCCTTGCTCGAGCAAGTCGTCCGATCGGGGCGGCCCCTGCTGGTCGTGGCGGAGGACGTGGATGGGGAAGCACTCGCGACGCTCGTCGTGAACAAGCTGCGCGGGAGTCTCCTCGGGTGCGCGGTGAAGGCGCCAGGTTTCGGCGACCGGCGCCGCGAGCTGCTCGAGGACATGGCCATCCTGACGGGTGGCAAGGTGATCTCCGAGGAGCTCGGCGTCAAGCTCGAAAAGCTCACCCTCGAGGAGCTCGGCCGCGCGCGCCGTGTGGTCGTCGACAAGGAAAACACCACCTTGATCGGCGGCGCGGGAAACAAGGAGGCGATCGCCGGCCGCTGCCAGGACTTGCGCAAACAGATCGAGCGGTCGACGTCGGACTATGACCGCGAGAAGCTGCGCGAGCGCCTGGCCAAACTGACGGGGGGCGTCGCGGTGGTTCGCGTGGGAGCAGCCTCCGAAGCCGAAATGAAGAGCCGCAAAGAGGCCTTCGAGGACGCGATCAGCGCGACACAAGCGGCTGTCGCGGAAGGTGTGGTTCCGGGGGGCGGACTCGCTCTCCTGCGGTCAATCGAGGCCGTCGCCGGAGAGGAGGCCTCGACCGAAGGCGATGAACGGACGGGGCTTCGAATCCTGAAGCTCGCTCTGGAGGCGCCCGCCCGTCAGATCGCCGTGAACTCCGGTGTCGACGGCGGTGTCGTGGTCAACCGCATGCGGGAGGGAAAGGGGAGCTTCGGCTTCGATGCGGCGCGCAACGAATATGCGGATCTCGTGGAGCGCGGCATCATCGACCCGACGAAGGTTGTCCGGGTGGCGCTCGAAAACGCGGTTTCGGTCGCGAGCGTTCTCCTTCTGACCGAGGCGACGCTGACGGAGGTTCCCGAGAAGAAGCCGGAGGTCCCGACGGCGATCGAGTGAAGCGGGCCCCGCCGGGAAGAGGTTAGACGATCCGGACGCGGCGCCTCGCGATCTCGAGGCAGAGCCGTTCGAGCTCGGCGTTGTCGAAGGCGTTCCATCCGTCGCAGGCACAGTGCTCTCGGGTCTCGACGTCGCAGCAAAGGCGCGCTCCGTGGACCTCCTGCCGGCCGATGTGATACAGGCTGACGAGGTTTTCGAGCTCCGCCCGCGACGCGGCGGGGCGCTTGCCAGCGATCCAGTCGAATCGGGTTCGAAATTCCTGGTCCGAGAGCTTGCGGAATCCCCCGCAGAAGATCCCGTAGCGCCCAGCGGCGGCGCACAGGCACTCTCCCGCCTTGGGAAGGTGCTCGAGCTTCCGACGAAGCAACTCGATTGCTTGCGGTCGCGTGACCGACTCACTCTCTTCGGTGTGGGGCTTCGTCTCTTCCATGACCTCAGGTTCCCGCTGTTCGCCAGGCCCCGCCTGATGCGTATAGATCATGCCCTCGAGCCGGGGATTGTCAAGGGGGGTTCGGGCGGGCAGGTCGCCGTGACGAGGGAATTCCGCCACCCGCCGGCGGAGGCGGATGACGCGAATGCATCAGGCCGGCGGGCCGTCCGCCGCGGTTTCATTCTGGTATGACCCGCGTCATGCCCGGCGCCGGCCGGCGCCGCTAGCGTGAGACCGTGAGCCGTCCCCCGGCGTTCGAACCCCGTCCAGCCGAAGGTTTCTCGTTCGGAGAGATCCTCTACGAGAAGCGGTCCGGCGTGGCCCGGATCACGCTCAACCGGCCCTCGCGCTACAACGCCTACTCCACGGCGTGCCTCGAGGAGCTCGCCGCAGCGCTGCGGGATGCCACGTTCGACGACTCGATCGGTGTCGTCGTCCTGACGGGAGCGGGGGACCGGGCCTTCTGCACCGGAGGCGACGTCAAGGAGTACGCCGAGACCTACGTGCGCGCGCCGCGCGACTACTGGAAATACATGGCGCTCTTCCGCGCCTACATCGATGCGATTCTCTCGACCGGCAAACCGGTCGTCGCCCGCATCAACGGCGTGGCCGTCGGCGGCGGCAACGAGACCGTGCTCGCCTGCGACTTGGCGGTCATGGCCGAGCACGCCTACGTCGGTCAGGTCGGGGTTCGCGTGGGCTCTGTCGCCTGCGGCGGAGCCACGCAGTGGCTTCCGCTCACGGCGGGAGACAAGCGGGCGCGCGAGATGCTGTTCACCAACCGGCCCGTTCCGGCGCGACTGGCCCTGGAGTGGGGCCTGGTCAACCGCGTCGCCCCGTCGGTGCGCCGTGGCGGCTCCTTCATCGAGAACCCGACGAAGGAGCAGATCGAGAAGGCGCAGAAGGGGGACGACGGCTACGCGATCGATCTCTCCCGCCTGGACGAAGAGGTGGACCGGCTGGCGCAGGAGCTGCTTCGCAGCTTCCCGGAGTGTCTGCGCTACACGAAGCAGCAGGCGAACTTCTGGAAGGACCTGGCTTGGTCGCTGACCGTGCGCCATGCTCAGGACTGGCTCGCGCTGCACTACACGGACTACGAGCCGTTTGAGGGCATGCGTGCCTTCGGCGAGAAGCGTTCGGTCGACTTCGAGGCCGTGCGGCGGCGGGCGATCGAACCCGGAGGCTCCCCCGAGACGCCGTGGGGCGCCCACGTCCGGTCGTGCGGCCAATGCCAGGCCGTCGGGCTTCCCGCCTCCTTCACGCATTGCGGCCTCTGCGGAGCGAAGCTGCCGTGAGCCGGAGAGGGGAGCTCGCCCGCCGCGTCGCGCTGGTCACGGGCGGCGCAAGCGGGATCGGGCTGGCCTGCGCGCGACGGCTCGCGGCGGCGGGGGCGCGTGTAGCGGTCGCCGACGCGGATGGCCGGCGCCTGGGGCGGCTTCGCCGAAGGTTCGCGCCGGCCGACCTCTATCGCGTCGACGTGGCCGATGCCGCCGCGGCGCGCCGGACCGTCGCCGATCTGGTCCGGCGTCGCGGGCGCCTGGATCTGCTGGTGCTTGCCGCCGGGATCTGTCGGGACGCCGTGCTCTGGAAAATGACCGACGACCAATGGGACCGCGTGGTCGCGGTCGATCTGTCCGGCGCGGCAAACTATCTGCGGGCGGCGGCGCCGGTGTTTCGCCGAAACGGATCGGGAAGGGTCGTGATCGTGTCGTCGATCAACGGCCGCCGCGGAAAGTTCGGCCAGGCAAACTACGCCGCCGCCAAGGCGGGGCTGGTGGGCCTCGCCCGCTCCGCGGCGCGGGAGCTTGCCTCGAGCGGAGTGACCGTCAACGTCGTCGAGCCCGGGTTCACGGACACTCCGATGACCGCCGGCCTCGCGCCCGAGGTGCGGCGGCGCGCGATCGAAGAGACGCCGCTTCGGCGCGTGGCTCGCCCGGAGGACATCGCCCACGCGGTGGCGTTCTTCGCCGGTCCGGGAGCCGCGCACGTGACCGGACAGTCCCTGGCCGTGGACGGCGGACAGGCGATGGGAGGATGAGCCTCCCCGTGTCCGAGATCATCGGGTGGGAGATGGCGGAGGCCGGCCAGCCGCTCCGTCGGGTCCGGCGCGATGTCCCTGCCCTTTCTGCCGACGAGGTTCTCGTCCGAGTCGCCGGGTGCGGCGTGTGCCACACCGACCTCGGCTTTCTGCAGGGCGGGGTGCGCACGCGGCACGCGCTCCCGCTGATCCTCGGGCACGAGATCAGCGGCCACGTCGAGGACGCCGGCCGCGCCCACGCAAGGCTCGTCGGCCGGGCCGTCGTCGTTCCGGCCGTGCTTCCGTGCGGAGAGTGCGCGCTCTGCCGCGCCGGCCGGCCGACGATCTGTCGCGCGCAGATCATGCCGGGCAATGACCGGGACGGCGGTTTCGCAACGCGCGTCGTCTTGCCGGGGCGCTTCCTCTGTCCGGTGCCCGGGGCGGGCGAAGACGCGGACGCGCTGCTCTCGAGCGTGCCGGGACTGACGCTTCGTCACCTCGCGGTCGTCGCGGACGCCGTTTCCACGGCCTTCCAGGCCGTCGAGCACTCCGGCCTGACATCCGGCGGGTTGGCCGTCGTCGTGGGGCTCGGCGGAGTCGGCACCTTTGCGGCGCAGGTCGCGGCCGACCGGGGCGCCGCCGTCGTGGGCCTCGACGTCGATCCTCGGCGACGCCAGGCGGCCACGGCCGCCGGCGTCCGGCTGGCCCTCGATCCGCGGGCGCTCCCGAGCAAGGAGCTGCGCGCCCGGATCGCCGAGTTTGCCCGCTCCGAGGCGGATGCCGAGGCGGCGTGGACGATCTTCGAGTGCTCGGGCACCGCCGCCGGCCAGCAGACCGCCTGGGGTCTGCTCGGCTACGGCGCCACGCTCGTGGTCGTGGGTTACACGCGGGAGGCGCCCCCGCTTCGGCTCTCGAACCTGATGGCCTTCGATGCCCGAGCCCTGGGCAACTGGGGGTGCGCCCCGGACCTCTATCCCGCCATTCTGGAACGGGTGTTGTCCCAGCGCATCGACGTCGTGTCGTACACCGAACTCCGGCCGCTCGACGAGATCGCGGCCGTGCTCGAGGAAGTTCAATCGCACCGAGCGGAGCGGCGTGTCGTCCTCGTGCCGGACCGCCGGAAGGAGGCCGCGTGAACGCTCCCATTCGCTACTCGGCGGAGCGGTCGGGTCAGCTCCAGCGGATCGTGCTCGACCGCCCGAAGGGCAACGTCCTCGACCTCGAGATGCTGGGGGCGGTCCGGGCTCGGATTTCCGAGATCGCGGCCGCCCCGGGACCCTTGAAGCTCCTCGTCTTCGAAGGGGCGGGCGACCACTTCAGCTTCGGGGCCTCGGTGGACGAGCACCTGCCGAAGAGCGTCAGACGGCTTCTGCCGGAGTTCCACGGTCTCTTCCGGGATCTGGAAGCGCTTTCGGTCCCGACCGCGTCGATCGTCCGCGGGCAATGCCTGGGTGGGGCCCTCGAGCTCGCGCTCTGGTGCGGCGTGATCTTCTGCGAGCCGTCGGCGCGGTTGGGTTTGCCCGAGATCCGGCTCGGTGTGTTCCCGCCGCTCGCGGCAATTGCGCTGCCCTGGCGGGTCCCGGGCGCGAAGGCCACGCAGCTGATCCTCTCCGGCGAGGTGTACGGGGCGCGGGGCGCGGCGGAGTGGGGTCTGGTCGACCGCTGCGTCGAGGATGCCGAGGCGGCGCTCCAGGCGTGGTTCGAAGAGCGTCTTGCCGGCAAGTCGGCCGTCGCCGTGCGCGCGGCGTGGCGGGCGGCGCGGCGTCCCATCGCCCGGGCGCTCGCGCTCGACCTCCCAGAGCTCGAGCGCCTGTACCTGGAGGACCTGATGGCGCACGGTGACCCGGTCGAGGGTCTGACGGCGTTTTTGGAACGCCGCCAGCCGGTCTGGAAGGACGCGTGACACGGCGCGAGATCGTCGACTGGGCGGCCGCGGCCGCGGAGGACCTCGACTTCACCGCGGCGCGCCGGTGGCTAGAAGAAAACACTGGCCGGAAGGCGGCAGGGTATTTGCCCGTGTACGCCCCGCGGGAGGTCGTGCGGGCATGCGGGATGCTGCCGATCGGGGTCCACGGCGGCGGCGATCGGCTGGAAATCATCCGCGGCGACGCCTTCTATCAGTCGTACATTTGTCATCTGCCGCGCTCGGTCGTGGAGCTCGCCGAGTCGCGAAGGCTCGACTTTCTCTCGGCGATGCTCTTTCCCGCGACCTGCGACGTCATCCGCAACCTCTCCGGGGTCTGGCAGCTCCTCTATCCGCAGACGTACGTCCGTTACCTCGATCTGCCGCAGGTTCCCGATCGGGATCTCGCGGCCGGCTTCTGGCGGGAGGAGCTCGAGGCGCTCGCGCGCGACCTCGGGGAGATCTCGGGCAGGCCCGCCACGGAAGCCTCTCTGCGCGAGGCGGTCGACGCCGGCAATCAGGCGCGGGCTCTCGTGCGAGAGCTGTACCGGGTCCGACGCGAGACGCCGTGGAACGTCCCGACCGAAGAGCTGTACCTGCTCCTGCGGGCGGGAGAGCTCACCCCGCTCGAGGAGTTCGTCGAGAGGATGCGCGATTACCTGACGGCCTGCCAGGCGGAGACGGGCCGAATGCGCGACCGCGCGAGGGTGCTCGTCGTGGGGGCCTTCTGCGAGCAGCCGCCGCTCGGTCTGATCCAGACGATCGAAAGAGCGGGCTGCTTCATCGTGGACGACGACTTCCTCCTGGGCAACCGCATGATCGGCGCGGAGGTCGAGCTCGAAGGCGACCCGCTCGGCAATCTGGCGCGCGCCTTCGTCCGCCACGCCGTCAAGACCTCGACCCTCTACGAAGGGGATCCGGCGGGCAAGCGACGGGCCATCCGGGAGAGAGTCGCCGCGGCTCGAGCCGACGGTGTCATTTTTGCCTCGGCGAGCTTCTGCGATCCCGCGCTGCTCGATCGGCCGATGCTTCGCGCCGGGGCCGAGGAGGCGGGCGTTCCCTGCATCGCGTTCCAGTTCGCCGAGAACACGGGCCAGTTCCAGCAGTTCCGCGAGCAGGCAGGGACCTTCGCCGACTCGATCAAGCTCTGGGGAGGCGCCCTGTGAGCGAGGCCGAGAAGGACCGCTCGATGCTTCTGCAGAAGGAGATGCTGGCGGCGCACTACGAGCGTTTGGAAGCGGCCCCGGAGACGCGCGAGCCCGTCGTCTACACGTTCGTGCCCGGCAACCTGACGGAGCTCATTCGCGCCTTCGGCGCGCTGCCGGTGCTTCCGGAGATCAACGCCCTCCAGTCCGCCATGCGCGGGAAGAGCCAGGCCTACATCGCGGCGGCCGAGAAGGCGGGGCACTCGGAGGACGTCTGCTCCTACGTCAAGTGCGACATCGGAATGTCGACGGCCGGCAACGTCGGCCCGACGGGCACGCGGCTGCCCAAGCCCGACCTGCTCCTGCTCTCCTACACCGGCTGCTACACCTTCATGAAGTGGTTCGAGCTGCTCCGCGAGCAGTACGGCTGCCCGACCGTCTTCCTCCAGGTCCCTTACCAGGCCGACGGGAGCCAGACGCCGGTCCAGCGGTCTTACGTGGCCCGGCAGATCCGGGAGACGCTCATCCCGACTCTGGAGAAGGCCACGGGACGGCGTTACGACGAGGAACGACTGCGCGAGAACCTCGCCCGCAGCGCCGCCGCCGAGGAAGACCTGGTGGCGGTCCTGCAGTCGGCCAAGAAGATGCCGAGCCCCATCGACGCCTACTTCGGTGCCGTCTATTACGTCGGACCGATCTTCTCCGCCTTTCGCGGCACCGCCGAGGGGGTCGCCTACTACCGCGCTCTTCGGGAGGAAGTGGAAGAGCGGGCGGCGCGGGGCGAGGGGCCGGCCACACCGGCAGGCCGGCTCGACCGGCAGAAGTGGCGGCTCGTGGTCGAGGGTCCGCCCAACTGGACGCATTTCCGCGACTTCTGGCGGATGTTCGCCGAGGAGGAAGCCGTCGTCGTGGCCTCGACCTACTCGAAGGTCGGCGGCACCTACGACTTCGGCTTCCGGCACGACCCATCGGACCCGCTCGGCACGCTCGCCGACTACTGCAGCGGCTGCTACACGAACCGCAACCTTCCCTCGCGGGTCGAGATGCTCGAGCGCTACGTCGAGGAGTACCGGGCCGACGGCTTCCTCATCCATTCGGTCAAGTCGTGCAATTCCTTTTCGGCCGGGCAGCTCACCATTCTGCGCGAAGTCGAGCGTCGAACCGGAGTGCCGGGAGCCTTCATCGAGTCGGACCTCGTGGACGCGCGCTACTTCTCGGCGGCGAACCTCAAGAACCGGCTGGAGAGTTACTTCCAGATGCTCGAGGCGAGAAGGGCCGGGTCGGGGACGTGAGCTGCTTCGTCGGCATCGATCTGGGCTCGACGACGACCAAAGCGGTCGTGCTCGACGAGAACGGCGAGATCCTCGGCCGGGGCATCACGAACTCCCGCTCGAACTACGACCTGGCCGCCGACGTGGCGCGGACCGAGGCCTTCGTCTCCGCGCGGTTCCGGATCCTTGAGCGGGCGGTGGAGCGGGCCGCCGGAAGCGCGGCGCTCGGCCGGCTCCTTCGGGCATTCCGGCTGGAGCAGATGCTGGTGCAGCTTGGCCGCCTGCAGGCGCGAATCGAGGAGGAAGTCGAGAGGGCCGTCCGGCCGGACCGGCGACGTGCGGCCTCGGAGAAGGTTCGGGAGATCTTCCAGTCGCTCCGGGCCGAGGAGGAGCGGCGCCTCGACGACCCCGATCCGCCGGCGCGGTCCGACTTCTTCCGGGACGCCGCCGGCTCTGCTTACGCGCGTCTGGCGCAGGAGATTGCGGATCCGACGGGGGTGACCTTCGATCTGCTGATCGGCCTCTACGACACGTGCATCGTCCCGGTCGAGAACGAACCGATCGAGCTCGGCTTCCGCGAGCACATCGGCAAGGCGCTGGTACGGGCGGGCGGACAGGCGCAAGTGCGCCCATCGGTCGAAGCCGCGGCGACGGCCGGCCTCGAGGCGTCCGCCACCGTCGGGACCGGCTACGGGCGCGCGCGACTGCCGTTTCCCAAGGAGCAGATCCGCTCCGAGATCCTCTGTCATGGCCTCGGCGCGCACGTCCTCTTTCCCGGGACCCGGACGGTGCTCGACATCGGCGGCCAGGACACCAAGGCGATCCAGGTCGACGCGCGTGGGATCGTCACGAGCTTCCAGATGAACGACCGCTGCGCTGCCGGGTGCGGCCGCTATCTCGGCTACATCGCCGACGAGATGAACCTGGGGCTGCACGAGCTCGGTCCGCTCGCGCTCTCCGGCCGCCGCCCGATCCGCATCAGCTCGACCTGCACCGTCTTCGCGGGCGCGGAGCTGCGGGAGCGGCTCTCGCTCGGGCAGAAGCGGGAGGACATCCTGGCCGGTCTCCATCGGGCGGTGATCCTGCGCGCCATGAGCCTGCTCGCCCGGTCGGGAGGGATCGAAGACGAATTCACCTTCACCGGAGGCGTGGCGCGCAACCCGGCGGCCGTGCGGGCGCTCGAGGAGCTCGTCGCCGAGAACTACGGCCCGCGCCGGATCAACATCTCCGGCGACAGCATCTACACGGGCGCGCTCGGCGCCGCCCACTTCGCGCGTCGCGGAGCGATGGCGTGAGCGTCACGGCGGGCCTCGACGTGGGTTCGGCCGCCGTCAAGGCGGTCGTCCTGCGGGTCGGCGGCGGGGAGGAGGCGGAGCTGCTGGGTCGCGCGGTGTCGCGGGTGCGCCGCCGCAACGTGGGCGAGGTCGTCGCGGAGGCCTTCGAAGCCGCTGTCGCCGACGCCAGGGTGACCGAGCTCGACTACGTCGCAACGACCGGAGAAGGGGAGGAGGTTCCATTTGCCACCGGGCACTTCTATGGAATGACCGCGCATGCGCGGGGGGCCCTTCGCCTCGAGCCGCGGGCCCGAACGGTGCTCGACGTCGGGGCGCTCCACGCGCGCGCCCTGGCGATGGATTCGCGGGGCAAGGTGCTCGGCTACAAGATGACGAGCCAGTGTGCGTCGGGCTCGGGGCAGTTTCTGGAGAACATCGCGCGCTACCTCGGTGTCTCCCCGACGGACATCGGGCCCCTGTCTCTTTCGGCGGACCGGCCCGAGCCGGTCAGCTCAATCTGCGCGGTTCTGGCCGAAACCGACGTCATCAACATGGTCTCTCGGGGGCTCTCGGCCGCCAACATCCTGCGCGGAATTCACGACAGCATGGCGGGAAGGTACGCGCGCCTGATCCAGTCGCTCGGAACCGAGGGCGTCGTCTTCGTCAGCGGCGGCCTGGCCGCGGACGATGGGCTGGCCGCCGCGCTTGAGCGGGCGTTGGTACCCGAGAGCGCGCGCCGCGGAAGAGCGTTCGAAATTGTCCGCCACCCGCTGTCCCTCTTCGCCGGTGCGATCGGCGCGGCGATCTGGGGCGGCTTCCGGCGGGAGAAACTCGACATGGGAGGTGCCGCATGGACGGCCAGCAGGATGACATCCTCGTCCGGCGCCTGAGGAGGGGCGACGCCTCGCGCCTGGTGGAGATCGACCGGGCGATCACGGGACGCAGCCGGTCGGAGTGGTACGAGGGAAAATTGAAGCGCGCCCTCGAGGAATCCGACGTCTGCGTGTCGCTCGGCGCGGAGCTCGACGGTCGCTTGGTCGGAGCCGTCCTGGGGTCGCTCCACTACGGCGAATTCGGCCTGCCCGAGCCGATCGCGGTCCTCGACACGATCCTGGTCGAGCCCCGCTCGGCCGGCAGAGGAATCGGGACGGCGCTTCTCGATCAGCTCGTCAAGAACCTGCGCGCTCTTGGAATCGAGCGGCTGCGCACCGAGGTGGCCTGGGACGAGCCCGCGTTGAACGGTTTCCTCGCGCACCGGGGCTTCTCACCGGCTCCGCGGCTGGTCCTCGAGCTTCCCCTCTCCTCGTAGCGGCGGCGCCGTTCGGATGACGGGGATCATAGATCCCCGGGCGGCCGGCGTGCGAGTCTTTCCCCGCGACCCTCGCCGCCGAGGGGAGAGGAGGCCAGAAAATTGAGCCCGTCCACTTTCGTCGATCCCGCCCTCGACATTCGCCGCGTCCCTCCGGCGGAGCGTGCCTCGAGACTCCTCGGCTCCTTCGACGCCCTCGCCGCCGGCGAGAATCTGGTCCTGGTGGCCGGAGACTCCGGCGGGGAACTGGTCCGCCTTCTGCAGGCCCGCCGGCCGCGCCTCTTCGAGTGGTCGGTGCTCGAGGCCGGGCCTCCGCTCTGGCGCATCGAAGTCTGCCGCCGTGCGGCCCCGCCCGAGCCGCGCGGAGTGCGCGAGGCGCTCGCGTGGGACCATGAGCGCCTGGATGCGCTGGAGGAGGCGGCCTTCCGCAGCCGCGCCTCCGGCGACCTCGCGTCGGCCCACGACCTCTATGCGGCCTTTGCCGCGGGTCTGCGGCGGCACATCGGTTTCGAGGAGGATCTTCTCTTCCCCTGCTTCGAGGAAAGGTCGGGCATGCCGCCCACCGTCGGCCCGACCGCCGTCATGCGCGCGGAGCACCGAGAGATCCAGCAGTTGCTCGAAAGAATTGAGATGGGTATTGCCGACGGCGCGGCGACGGTCGAGGAATTTCGGCTGCGGTTCCACGCGGTGATGGCCGATCACAACCTGAAGGAAGAACAGGTTCTCTATCCCGCGACCGACGAGCTGCTCGGCCCGGAGGAGACCGACCGGCTCGTCTCGCGGATCCAGCTCTACGGCGCTTGACGAGTCGGCGCCCCGGGGCACCGAAGGAGGAGCGCTCCGATCACTCGTGCGCCTTTTCCAGGCTGGCCCGGAGATACTCCCCGACGAGGATCGAGGCCGGATAGAGAATCTCCTCCTCCAGCTGGGCGTGCACGATCATCTTGCGAGCGTAGCGCGCGTAGCCCGTGTGCCCCTCTTCCTGGGCGGCCTGCATGAGACCTCCGAGCGCCTCGACGATGAGCTTGTGCTCGGCGAGCATTCGCGGAAGCGACGCCTTGAGCTTCTCGGACAGTGCCAGAAAGCGTCTCATGTCCGGCGTCGCCGGGGCCACCGCGAGTCGAGGCAGAAGGGTGAGCGGCGGAATCGCGAACTCCTCCTCGAGCAGAATGTGCGGATGAAGAACCTTCATCACGCGCTGCGCCGCTTCGCCCGTCTTGCCGCCGGCGGCGGCGGCCTTGCCGAGCTGCTCGCGCAGCTCCTCGTGCTCGATCTGCAGTGCCTCCGGGATGTCGGCCTTCATGGTGACTCCTCTCCCCGGCGTCTCTTGTCGGTCGGCCGGGATTATCCCGCGAGAGCGGCTCGGACTTCCTGACGCGATTGTTCCCGGGCTTCCCGCCACGCGAGTCCGATGGCGGCCGCGACGAGGGCCGCGACAGCCGCCATTGCATAGGAACCGAGCGCCGGACCCGAGACGACCTCCCAGGTGGCCACGTCCTTGCGCCCGAAGAGGGGGGGCATGAAGGGGGCGACCTTGATCGGGGCGTCCGGCGAAAGGTCATGCCCGTAGCGGTACAGGCGGTATCCGAAGGACCAGAGCGAGAAGAGATCGAAGTAGACCGTCAGGACGAACGCGTCGACGACCTCGCTCATTCTCCCGAGCACGGCGGCCCGCACGAGAAGGAGGCTCAGGACGCCGATTCCAAACGGCATCCACTGGAACTCCCGAACGTCCGACGTCGAGAGCTCGCGCATCCCGATGGAGCGGTTCAGACGGTTGGCCGCCTCCACGGCGGCAGGATCCCCGCCGATTCGGCTGCTGTGAATGAACAGGTGCATCCCTCCCGGGTGCTCGGGCCCGATCAGCGTGACCCTCCAGAGCGGGAGCCCGTAGGTCGAGAGGAGCAGCAGGGCGGCGACGACCAGGAAAAGGCGAGGCCCGAGATCCAACGGCAGGTCCAGGAATCGGTTGCTGCGTTCGAGCCCGTCTTTCACCAAGGCCTCCTCGGGAGCCGCCCGGACGTCTCTTAGTCGAGCCTCACCAGGTCGCCCGCGGCGGTGCGCCCCGCCGCCCGGCGGGTCTCGTCGGCGGGAAAGCGGTAGTGTCCTCCCGGCGTCCGCACCGTCCGCAGCAGACCGAGGCGCGCCCAGCGCGTCACGGTCGATGCCGACACCCCGAAGAGGCTAGCGACTTGACTGCGGGAGAGAAACTCGGGTTCGGCCTTGTTCGGGACGGGCTTCCTCGTCGTTCGGCTCATGAGTCCTCCGCACACACTTTCCGCTGAGGCGCACGATTTTCGCGGCTTGAGCGTTCTGCCCTTCATTCGCTCTTTTAGCAGGCGCCGACGGTTCCGGGCGTGAGGCAGATGAATCAAAAAAATGGGCAGGCGTCTGGGTGATTTACATCATGGCGGTCCGGGAACGGAAACGGTTAAGGTTCGGCCGATGGTGAGCGCCGTCGAGTTGGAGATCGAGCTCTTTTGCCGCGGGATCCGCGTCGACGATTCCTGTCGGATCGGCGAGGACGGGCGGCGAATCTCGCGCACTCGCGCCGGACTGGGATCGGGGCTGGAGTTGATCATCCCGGCGCCTCGGAAGCCGATCTGGGTCAATGCGCCGGTCGAGGAGCCCTTTGCGGCCCGTTCCCCGTTCTCTTTGGTGAAGGAAGGGGAGCGGTACCGGATCCAGGACAGCCGCGGAGGCGGCGCCTACGACGTCGAGATTCCGGAGGAGCCGGCTTGGTACTCGCGGCGCACCGAGTCGGGAGTCGAGATGAGCCGCATCGGGGTCCTGCAGGGCACGTACCTGGGCGTCTACGTGTCCAACTCCTGCCTCTACTGGGCAACGAAGCCGTCGCGGGCCTGCAAGTTCTGCACGACCGGGAAAAATCTCGGCACGGCGGAGCAGGCCCGGAAGTCCGTCGAAGACGTGGTCGAGGTCGCACGGGCGGCCCGCGAGGAGTCGGGCGCGATCTTCACGCATTTGAACACCGGGTATCACTTCGAGGAGGTGGACAAGCTCGAGGTCATCCACGGGCTGCGGCAGTGCGAGCCATACGTCCGCGCCCTGCGGCGGGACGTGGGAGGGTTCATCGGCGTGCAGTGCATGCCGGTTCCGCGCCGGAAATTCTCGGAGTACGACGCCCTGATCGAGGCGGGCGCGGACCACTTCTCCTTCTGTTACGAATTCGAGGATCCGGAGGTCTTCGCCCGGCTGTGCCCGGGCAAGGCCGAGACGCTCGGCCAGGAGGGTTTCTTCGAGGCCATGGAGTACACCGCGCGCAAGCTCGGGCGCGGCCGGGTGTCGGGGGAGATCATCGCGGGCCTCGAGTCGGTCGAGGCGACCAAGCGCGGGATCGACCGGATCGTCGCCGCCGGGGCTTTTCCGACAGTCTGCATTTTCCGGCCGACGATCGGCAGCGAGCTCGAGCAGGAGCCCCCGCCCGACCCGGAGGCGATGAAGGAAGTCTTCGCGCACCTGTGGGTGGCCTGCCGGCGCGCCGGGCTTCCGATCGGCGTCCTGCCGATCGAGGTTTCCCTCGTCGTGCAACCGGAGGAAACAAGGGAGCTCCACCCGCCGAGTTTCTCTTCGTCGCTCTATGCCTGGAAGCTCGCGGCGCTGCGTCAACTCGCGCGCCCCTACATCTCCTGGAAGCGCCGCCCGCGGGCGGCCTGAGCGGGATTCGGGCCGTCGGCCGGCGACGGCGGATCGCGGAGCCGCGCATGTCAGAATGACCTCCGTGGGAAGGAAGGGGAGGTCTGCCGGCGAGCGTTCCGATTCGAAGGCCGACGCCGCTGGTCCGCGCGCCTGGGCCGCGCTCGCGGGGCTCGGCGCCTTGTCGGCTCTCTGGTCCCTGTTTCTCTGGGGACAGCTCGTGTTGTCGCGCTCGGGCGGCGGCGCCTTCTGCGCCTTCGGAGGGCAGCTCGACTGCTCGAGCGTCTGGGGAAGCGCCTTCGCCTCGGCCGTCCACGGCCTGACCGGGCTTCCCATCGCGGGCTGGGGCGTCGTCTGGGGCGCGACGGCGATGGCGCTCCCGCTCGCGGGCTTGACGCGCCTGGCCGAAGGAAGGTCGGTCGCCGTTCTGACGACGGCCGTGAGGCTGACCGCGGTTGCGGGCATTCTCGCCGTCGGCGTGTTCCTCGCGGAGAGCCTCGCGGCGGGCGCGATCTGTGTCGGTTGCGTCGCCACATACGTGCTTGCCGGGGCATACGCGGGAATCGCGCTGTGGGGCTGGAGGCGGGCGGGGTTTCGCGACGCCGTCCGGTCCGCGGCGCTCGCGGGCGGCTCTGTGGCCGCGGCCTTCCTCCTTCTCCTCTATCCGGGCCTCCACACGCCGCGATCGAGCGGTGAGTCGGGCCGGGCCGCCATCGAGGCGGCCGCCACCGGCGCCTCCGGCCCGGCACCGGCGCGGACCGGAACCGGCAACGCCATGCGCGACCAGGCGCTCCAGGACCTGGTCACGGCCCTCGATCCGGCCCAACGGCAGCTCCTGGCCGATTCGCTGGCCATCTACCGCAACGCGCCGGTCCTGACACTTTCGCCGCCGCGGGCCTTGGTGGGATCGGACCTCGCGCCCGTGCGGATCACCGAGTTCACCGACATTCTCTGCGAGCACTGCGCGGACCTTCACGAAACCCTTCGGACGCTGCGCACGCACGCGCCGGCCGGAAGCTTCGCCGTCGACGCGCGCCAGTTTCCGCTGGACGGCCGGTGCAACGCGGTGTTCGTTCCGGGGAAGGGAGACGACGTGCGCTGCGTTGCCGCCAAGGCGCGGATCTGTGTCGAGCCGACGGGCCGCGAGCCCGAGTTCGCGGCGGCCCTCTTCGCCAGTCAGAAGGGCCTGACGCGCGAGAAGGTCTTGGAGCTCGCCGCGCCGTTTCTGCCGAAGGCCTCCCTCGGGGCGTGTCTCGAGGCTCCGGCCACCGCGACTCGGCTCGAGGAGGACATCGCCGCAGCCGCCCGGACCGATTCCGACGGCACCCCGATCGTCCTCGTCAACGGGCGGCGCGGCACGAGCTTCGGTCCGTTCCTCTACGCAATGGTCCTGACCAAGGGAAATCCCGAGCACCCCGCCTTCGATTCGCTTCCGGCCGGCAACCCCGCCGCTCACCTGCACTGACGGCGCCTTCGGCGCCGCGACGGGGGGGCCGCTTCCGGCGGATCGGTCGCAGGCGAGGAGTCAGTGGCGGGGAGGGTGGCTCGCGGCGGCTGCGGGCCCCCTCGCCCGGAAGCGTCTCACGTTCTCCTCGGGATGCGGGTGCGCCCGGCACCAGGTGCAGTCGCAGCCGGAGAGGGCGCAGCCGGGAGGGGAGCGGCGGGAACGCGTGGCGCGCCGGGCCAGGGGAAAGAGCAAACGCTTCCAGAGCGAGGGCGCGTAATGGTCGTGCAGCCACTGCCGCGCGTCGCCGGCCCTCCCGATTGAGCGCATCAGGCGGACGTAACCGCGGTCTCCCATCCTCGAGAAGGCGTACCGGTTCGCGATCGATACCCGGAGCAAGTCCCCGAGGCGCCTTCTCCAGAGCCGGTCGTAGTCCGCGGGCGCCCCGGCGAGCAGGGCGCGAGCCGCCAGATGCCCGGAAACCATTGCCAGGCGCATACCGAATCCCCACAGCGCGTCCTGAAAACCCGCGGCCTCGCCCGCAAAGAGGATGTTGTCGTGCCGAGCCGTCGTCGGCAGGAGCACGTTGCCTGTTCCTCCGAAGCGCACGGGATTGCGCATCTGCAGCCCCGCGTTGGCTCGGAAGAAGGCGACGGTTCGCTCGAGGTACTCCTTCTCCCGGTGGAAGTCGTCGAAGAGACAGGAGGCCACGGTTCCCCGGCCCCGCCAGACGAGCAAGTAGGAGTAGCCCTTGGGCGCGAGGCGATCGGAAAGGACTCCGAAGACGCCGTCGGCGCGGTCGGTCTCGAAGACGTAACCGACGGCGATCGCGTCAGGGCCGCGAGGCCCCCCCGCGACGATCCCGCCCTGGGGAAGCCGCCGCACCGGATCGCGGAAGCGGATCTCGACACCGGCGGCGAGCGCCTGTGCCTTGAGCTGCTGGTCGAGCGTTCCCGGGTCCCGTCCCCGCCGCACGACGTGGAACAGCGGCCGCGCCGAGCGATAGAGGAACTCGCGCCCCTCCGGGTCGTAGAAGACGCCGTCGCGACAGGCGCGGGAGTCGAAGGAGGGCTCCACACCGAGGGCCTCGAGCTCCTCGAGGACGTCGACCCGCGAAGTCCAATTCTCGATGCCCTGCAGGTCGCCGTGGAACCGGCCGCCCACGTCGGGGCGCTGTTCATGGACGACCGCGCGCCGCCCGGCGCGGGCGACCGTCAGCGCGGCCGTCAGTCCCGCCGGTCCAGCGCCGACGATGTGAATCGTCCCGGCCGTTTCGTCTGCCATCGGAATGCTTGAATCCTAGATCGCAAAGCCGCGAGCCCTGACCCCTTTTTTTGGAACGCACCCGCCATTCTCGCCGCCCGAACGGCTGCCGGCTTCGCCGGAGACGCGGGCGCCGGCGGCGGCCGGGGACGGGCCGCTCGAGCGGATCAGGGCTTGCGATCTTGACGGTCGAGCTCGATCCGATGGTAGTCGGACAGCGCCTTGCGGACGATCTTCTGCAGGTTGCGCAGCCGGCGCGCCGACCGCAGCCGCTCCCACTCCGCGGCGCCCGCCTGGCGGCGCCGCACGGTCTCGCGCCAGAGCAGATCGACCGCCCGCCGCCACCTTTGGTGCAGCAGCTCGGCCGTCAGATTGAGCGTTTCGGCCATCGATCTCTGTTGCTCATTGTGTCCCCGGGCGGCGTCCAATTTCCACTGGTGCGGGTCCCCTCTAACAACCAAATTGATGCGGCTGCATCATAGAGCGGTTATTCCCCGGGCTCATAACTGGACCGTCCTTCGGGAGGCAGCGTGAGCTCGATTCGGTGGTCCCCTCGCGACTCCAGCGCATTCGCGGCCCGGCCGTCCGGTTCCCTGCCGCGCCGCCTCCCGATCGATTTCCTCGACCCACCGACCGCGGCGACGCCTGTCCGTCCCGCGGCGGGACCCGCATCCGACAGAAAGGGGGAGTCATGATCGAGCGGTCTTTCCTGGACGAGCTCGAGAGCCGCGGCGTCTCGCGGCGGGAGTTCGTGGGCTTCTGCGGCGTGATGGCCTCGGCGCTGGCGTTGCCGCGTACCTTCGGTGTCAAGATCGCGCGGGCGATCGCGAAATCCGAAAAACCGGTCCTGGTTTGGCTCGAGTTCCAGGACTGCGCGGGCAACACCGAGTCGTTCTTGAGAGCCACGCGGCCGACCGTCGCCGAGATCGTCCTGGACACGCTTTCGGTCGACTATCACGAGACGATCATGGCGGCGGCCGGAATCCAGGCGGAGGAGAACCTCGCCAAGGCGGTCAAGGACCACGCGGGCAAGTACATCGCGGTGATTGAGGGCTCCATCCCCACCGGGGAAAACGGGGCCTACTGCACCATCGGCGGCAAGTCGGCGCAGCAGATCGCACGCGAGGTCTGCGGCGGGGCGATGGCGACGATCGCGATCGGAACCTGCGCGGCCTTCGGCGGACTTCCTGCGGCTTCGCCGAATCCGACCGGAGCGCTGGGCGTGGCCGACGCGGTCCCGGGCGTCAAGAACCTCATCAACCTGCCGGCCTGTCCGGCCAACGCCGAGAACTTGACGGCGCTGGTCGTCTACTTCCTGACGTTCGGCAGCTGGCCGCCGCTCGACCAGTACCGTCGGCCCGTCTTCGCCTACGGCAAGGCGATTCACGACAACTGCGAGCGGCGGGCGCACTACGACGCCGGCCAGTACGTCGAGATGTGGGGAGACGCGGCGCACCGCGACGGCTACTGCCTGTACAAGATGGGGTGCAAAGGGCCCGTCACCTTCCAGAACTGCCCGACCGTTCGGTGGAACGCGGGAACCAACTGGCCGATCGGCTGCGGGCATCCGTGCATCGGCTGCGCGGAGCCCAACTTCTGGGACACGATGACTCCCTTCTACGAGCACCTCAAGGGAATCCCCGGCCAGCCGGTCGGCTCAGCGTTCTCGAATCTGGACAAGGTCGGGCTGTTTGCGACGATCGGAGTCGGGGCCGCGTTCGCCGCCCACGGCCTGATCGGAATGCTGCGCCGAAGCGGCGCCGCTCCGCCGCCGCCCCCGCCTGCGGCCCGTGAAGAATCCGAGAAGAAAGGAGATCGGCCATGACCCACGTCGTCGTCGATCCCGTGACCCGGATCGAAGGACACCTGCGCATCGAGGCGGAGGTGGACGGGGGATCCGTCAAGGACGCCTGGTCCTCTTCGACGATGTTCCGGGGAATCGAGATCATCCTGAAGGGGCGCGACCCGAGGGACGCCTGGGCGTTCACCCAGCGGATCTGCGGCGTCTGCACGACAGTGCACGCGATCGCCTCGATCCGCGCCGTCGAGAATGCCATCGGCGCCGTTCCTCCCCCCAACGCCCGGTTGCTCCGCAACCTGATCATTTCTTCACAGTGCGTGCAGGATCACGTGATCCACTTCTATCACCTGCACGCGCTCGACTGGGTGGACATCGTCTCGGCGCTGTCGGCCGACCCGGGCAAGACCGCGGCCCTGGCGCAGTCGATCTCCAACTGGCCGCTCTCCTCCGAAAAATATTTCGCGGGCGTGCGCGACCGCGTCAAGGGCTTCGTCGAGCGCGGGCAGCTCGGTCCGTTCGCCAACGCCTATTGGGGGCATCCGGCCTACAAGCTGCCGCCCGAGGCGAACCTGATGGCGGTCGCCCACTACCTCGAGGCGCTCGAATGGCAGCGCAAGTTCATCGAGATCCACGCCATTCTCGGCGGCAAGAATCCGCACCTGCAGAGCTTCCTGGTCGGCGGCATGGCGACTCCGGTGGATCCCGACCGCCAGGCCTCGTTGAACGCGGGATCGATCGCCGCGATGAAGGAGATGATCTCGAGCGCTCGCGATTTCGTGAGTCAGGTCTACATTCCCGATCTGCTCGCCATCGCGTCGTTCTACAAGGACTGGGCGGGATACGGGCAGGGTGTCGGCAATTACCTGGTCTACGGCGAGTACCCGGAGGAGGAGGGCCCGCATCCGAAGCTCTTCCTTCCCTCCGGCGTGATCCGAAACCGAAACCTCGCGAAGGTCGAGACCTTCGACCCCGCCAAGATCACCGAGCACGTCACGCACTCCTGGTACGAATACGCGGGCGGCGACGGGCAGGCGCTGCACCCGTTCCAGGGCGAGACGAAGCCGAAGTACACGGGCCCGGCTCCGCCCTACGAGCGCCTGAACACGGGAGGCAAGTACAGCTGGTTGAAGTCCCCGCGGTACGACGGGCTGCCGATGGAAGTCGGGCCGCTCTCGCGGATGCTCGTCGCCTACGGTTCCGGGCACGAACGCGTCAAGGAGCTGGTCGGCGGCGTGCTCGGCAAGCTCGGTGTGGGTCCCGAGGCGCTCTTCTCGACGCTCGGCCGCGTGGCGGCCCGGGGAATCGAGACCCAGCTGCTCGCCGAAAAGATGGAAGACTGGCTGACACAGCTGGCGGCCAACATGGGGCGGCGGGAGCTGCGCATCCAGGACAACTCGAAGTGGGAGCCGAGCACCTGGCCCACCGACGCGACGGGCGCCGGTTTCCACGAGGCGCCGCGCGGAGCGCTCGGCCACTGGGTTCACATCCAAAACGGCGCGATCGCCAACTATCAGTGCGTCGTGCCGAGCACGTGGAATGCGGGGCCGCGCGACGCCAAGGGCAACCGGGGGCCGTACGAGTCGGCGCTGCTCGGCACACCCGTGGCGGACCCGAACAAGCCGGTCGAGATCCTGCGCACGGTCCATTCGTTCGATCCCTGCATGGCATGCGGGGTCCACGTCGTGGACGGGAAGAGACGTGAGATCACGCAGGTGAGGGCGCTGTGAGCGCCGCGGCGCCGGCCGTAGCCGGGGGCGCGGCCCGGGACCTCGAGCGCGTCTACGTGTGGGAGGCGCCCGTGCGCATCACGCACTGGCTCATCTTCTTCTCCATCCTGGCCCTCTCGGTCACGGGCTTCCTGATCGGCCGCCCGGTGATCAATCCGGCGGGCCAGGCCCGCATGCACCACTTCATGGCCACCGTCAAGATCGTCCACTTCTACTGCGGGATCGTCTTCACGACGTCGATCCTCGCCCGCCTGATCTGGATGCTCACCGGCAACGTGTACTCGCGCTGGCACCAGTTCGTGCCGGTCGACGCCCGTCGCTTCAAGGGCGTCTGGGGCACCCTGCGCTTCTACACGTTCATCGACCGCAACGCTCCCCCCTTCGTGGGGCACAACCCCGTCGCCGGCCTGTCGTACACGGCGATCTTCGGCCTCTACGTGCTCGTCACGGCGACCGGGTTTGCCATGTACTCGGTCGGCGCGCCGGTCGGCTCACCCTTCCGCAAGCTCCAGTGGCTCATCCCGATCTTCGGCGGGCTCCCGTGGGCGCGCTGGATTCACCACGCGATCATGTGGCTGCTGCTCGGGTTTGCCGTCCACCACGTCTACAGCGCGCTCCTGATGTCGCACGTCGAAAAGAACGCCTGTCTCGAGTCGATCTTCTCGGGCTACAAGTTCTTTCCGCGTCACGAGGTGGAGGAGGAGCGGGCCTTCAACGCCCGGCACCACCGGGGTGCGCGTGGATAGAAGCATTTCGCTCCTGGTGCTCGGACTCGGAAACGTCCTCTGCTGCGACGACGGTCTGGGGGTTGCGGCCGTCGAGCGCCTCCGCGGGGAGTACGAGCCTCCCGAGGGGACGCTCGTTCTGGACGGCGGGACGCTCGGGCTCTCGCTGCTTCCGTACCTGGAGGAAGCCCGCAACGCGATTCTGGTGGATGCGATCCGGGACGACGCCGCTCCGGGCTCTCTCGTGCGGCTCGAAGGGGAGGATGTCGCCCCGGCCGTCGCGGCGCGCCTGTCGGTGCACCAGATTGGTGTCGTGGATCTGCTCGACGGTGCGCGCTGGCTCGGGCGGACTCCCGAGAAGCTCGTTCTCCACGGGATCGTTCCCGAGTCGCTCGAGCTGTCGGTCGTCCGGTCCGCCTGCGTCGAGCGGAGCCTGCCGGAGCTCGTCCGGCGAGTGGTGGAGGAGGCCGGAGCGCTCGGCTTCCCGTTTCGGCCTCTCTCTCGACATGAGCCGCGTCCAGAAACTTCTTTTCGTGCTGGCGCTCGTGCTCTCGGGCTGTAGCCCGGATCGCGACCTGCCGCCTTCCTACCGGGACCTCGCGGTCCCCAAGGAGCGGCTCGCGTCCCCGGAGGCGCGGGAGCGCGGCCGCGCTCTCTACCAGCAGAACTGCGCGCTCTGCCACGGCGTCGAGGCCGACGGAAGAGGAGTCCGCCGGGAAGGTTTCTCCTCGCCTCCGCGGGACTTCAGCGATCCGGACGTGCGCCGCCGCGTCTCGCCCCGCCGCATGTTCTTCGAGATCCGGGAAGGGGTACGCGGGACGGCGATGCCTTCGTGGAAGTCGCTCTCCGAGGGCGAGACCTGGGACCTCGTGGCGTATCTGCGCTCCGTGGCGCCGGAACCGCGATGAACCGGCTCGGACGCCACATCGAGATCCGCGGGATCGTTCAGGGGGTCGGCTTCCGGCCCTGGGTCTACCGGCTCGCCCGGGAGAACGGTCTGGCGGGGCGAGTCTGTAACGACAGCCGCGGCGTCACGATCGACGCCTTCGGAAGCGACCGCGCGCTCGACTCCTTCCTGGAGTCGCTGTCCGCCTCCCCTCCGCCGGCGGCGAGAATTCGGGAGCTCGACTGGAAGCCGATCCCGCCCGAGGCCGCCTCGGGGTTCGTCATCGTCGAGAGCCGCGAGGGCGAGTCGCGCCGCGTGTCGATTCCCCCCGACCTGCCGACCTGCTCGGATTGCCTGGCCGAGGTGTTGGATCCCGCCAACCGCCGGCACCGGTATGCGTTCACCAACTGCACCAACTGCGGTCCTCGATTCACCATCGCGCGCGACGTGCCTTACGACCGGCCGGCGACGACGATGGCGGCGTTCCGCATGTGCGCGCTTTGCCAGCGCGAGTACGACGATCCCGGCGACCGCCGCTTCCATGCGCAGCCCAACGCCTGCCCCGCCTGCGGTCCGCGTCTGTGGGCGGCCGGTCCGGGCGGAGAGGAGCTCGGCTGGGAGGACCCGATCCGGCACGCCGCGAAGGCGCTGGAGGCCGGGTTCATCGTCGCCGTCAAGGGAATCGGGGGATTCCATCTCGCCTGCGACGCGACTTCCGCGTCCGCCGTGGCCCGCCTGCGCGCGCGCAAGAAGCGGGACGAGAAGCCCTTCGCCGTCATGGCGCGGGATCTCGAGGCGGCGCGGCGCCTCTCGCACTGCTCGGCGGAGGAGGAGAGGCTGCTCGCCTCGAGCGAGCGTCCGATCGTGCTCGTCGGGCGGCGGAAGGGCGCCGGCATCGCCGAGGACGTGGCCCCGCGCAACCCCTGGGTCGGCCTGCTCCTGCCGTACACGCCCCTGCACCACCTGCTGCTCCGAGAGACGGATCGGCCGCTGGTGATGACTTCGGGCAATCTCTCGGGAGAGCCCATCGTGCACGGCAACGCCCGGGCGCTCGAGAGGCTCGGCGCGATCGCCGACGTCTTTCTCCTCCACGACCGCGAGATCGAGTCCCCCTGCGACGATTCGGTGGCGCGGGTCATCGCGGGCAGGCCCACCGTCCTGCGCCGCTCGCGCGGCTACGTCCCCCGGGAACTTCCCTCGCCGCGCCGCTTCGAGCGACCGGTGCTCGCCTGCGGCGGGCACCTCAAGAACACGTTTTGCCTCGCGGCCGGAGATTCCCTCTACCTCGGGCCGCACATCGGGGACCTCGAGACCTTGGAGACGGTCGAGGCGTTCGAGGAGGCGGTTTCGCGGCTCGAGCGCTTCGTCGGCATCCGGCCGGAGATCGTGGCGCACGACCTGCATCCCGAATATCACACGACGCTGTACGCGCGGACTCGAACCGAGGCGCGCACACTGGCCGTGCAGCACCACCATGCGCACGTCGCGAGCGCGATGGCCGAGCACGGTCTGGAGGGCCCGGTCCTGGGCGTTGCCTACGACGGCACCGGCTTCGGCACCGACGGCACCGCGTGGGGCGGCGAGATCCTGCTCGTGAGGACGGAAGGCTTCGAGCGACTCGCCACGTGGCGTGGCCTGGCGCTGCCGGGAGGCGAAACGGCCATTCGCGAAGTCTGGCGGATCGCCCTGGCCTTTCTCGACGATGCCTACGCGGGGGATCCCCCTCTCGAGACGCTCGCGCTCTTCCGGGGAATCCCGGGGCAGAGACTGGCGGCCGTTCGCAAGCTGGCGGCGGAGCGCGTGGCGTCGCCGCTCGCGCGCGGTGTGGGCCGCTACTTCGACGCGTTCGGATCGCTCTTTCTCTGTCGGCCCTTCTCGCATTTCGAGGGGCAGGTGGCCCTCGAATGGAACGCCGCCGCCGACCCGGGCGAGCGGGGGATCCTTCCCTTCGAGATCGAGCGGGACGGGCGGATTCCCGCCCTCGATCTGCGCCCGGCGCTGCGTGCCGCCGTGGCCCGTTTGCGCGAGGGAGCCTCCGCCGCGTCGCTCTCCGCCCTCTTCCACAACACGGTGGCGCGGGGGACGGTGGAGCTGCTTCGAGTCGCGGCAGGGGAACGCAAAGACTTGCCGCTGGTTCTGACGGGCGGCTGTCTTCAGAATGCCTTGCTGGCCGAGCGTCTCGTCGAGGAGCTCGGCTCCGACTTTCGAGTCTTTCTGCACGGCGACGTCCCGCCGGGTGACGGCGGGCTCGCGCTCGGCCAGGCGATCGTCGCCGGAGCCGTGACCGGAAAACGGGGAGGTCTCTGATGTGCCTGGGAGTGCCTGGCCGGGTCGTGTCGGTGGAGGGGCTCTTCGCGACGGTCGATTTCTTCGGGGTCCGGCGCCAGGTGCGCTTGGACGTCGTGGACCAGCCGGTCTCCGCGGGGGACTACATCCTGAACCACGTCGGCTTCGCGATTCGTCGAATCCCGCAAGAGGAGATCGGGGAGACCCTCGCCCTTTACGAGACGCTCCTTCGCGAGGCGGCGAAGGACGACCTCATGGCCGCCGACGTGCGCGGCGAGATCGAAGCGACGGGCCGGGGGAGCGTGGCGTGAGCGCGACGACGCTGCCCGTGGTTCTGACCGAGTCGCTGCGGCAGGTCCGCTTCCGGGATCCGGACCTGGCGCGCCGTCTGTCGGCCTCGATTGCCCGAGTCACCGACGAGATCGGCCGCTCGCCGGTCTCGGTCATGCACGTCTGCGGAAGCCACGAGCAGGCGATCGCGAAGTTCGGGCTGCGGGCGACCTTCCCGAAGAAGTTGAACGTGATCATGGGACCCGGCTGTCCGGTCTGCATCACCGATCTGCCGGAAGTGGACGAAGGAGTCGTGCTCGCCCGGCAGGGCGTGGTGATCGCCACCTACGGCGACATGGTCAAGGTGCGGGGCACGGTCCAGTCGCTGGCAGACGCGCAGGAGGAAGGGGCCGACGTGCGCGTGGTCTACAGCGCGGCGCAGGCGGTGGAGCTCGCGCGGCAGACGCCGAAGCCGGTCGTGTTCTTCGCGACGGGATTCGAGACGACGGCCGTCGCGACCGCGGCGGTCGTGCGCGGGCCGGTTCCGGAGAACTTTTCCGTCCTCTCGGCGCACAAGTACATTCCACCGGTCATGGAGATCGTGGCCGAGATGCCCGAGACCCGTGTGGAGGGCTTCCTCGCGGCGGGACACGCCGCCACGATCACGGGCTGGGGAATCTTCGAGTCCTTCGTCGCGCGGCACGGGATCCCGGTCGTCGTCGCCGGCTTCGAGCCGCTCGACATCCTGGCCGGACTGGCGAAACTCCTCGAGCTCGTTCGCGACGCAACGCCACGCGTCGTGAACATGTTTCCGCGTTGCGTGACCCGGGAGGGCAACCGCCGCGCGCAGGAAGAGCTCTGGAGCGTGTTCCGCCCGGTCGGAGGACGCTGGCGCGGCATCGCCCACGTGCCCAACGGAAATCTGCGGCTGCGCGAGGAGTGGGCGCACCTGGACGCGCGCCGGCGGTTTCCGATCGATCTGACGAGCCTCTGGGACTACGGCCCGCCCAACCTGGTCGCGAGCTGCATCTGCGGCGACATCATGTCGGGCATCGCGTCGCCCTCGGACTGCACGCTCTTCGGCAAGGAATGCGTTCCGGACAATCCGGTGGGCGCCTGCATGGTCTCCTCGGAGGGGACCTGCAAGATCTGGCACCAATACGGGGGCCATCCGGACCTGCAGGTGAACGGATGAGCACGATCGTGTTGGATGAGAAGGTCGAGCGAGTCTCGCTCAAGCAGGGAGCCGGCGGCAGAGCGATGCGCCGGCTGATCCAGGAGGTGTTCCTGCGCGGATTCGAGCAAGCGTCCCCGGCGCCGGGAATCGGACTCGGCGCGATGGACGACGGCGCCGCGATCCGCGTGGGCGACCGCTGGCTCGTGCTGACGACCGATTCCCACGTCGTCCACCCGATCTTCTTCCCGGGCGGCGACATCGGACGCCTCGCGGTCTCGGGCACCGTCAACGACCTCGCGATGATGGGCGCCACGGAAGTTCTGGGCTTGACCTGCGCGGCGATCTTGGAGGAGGGGTTTCCGCGGACGGATCTCGAGCGGATCCAGGAGTCGATGCGCCTGACGTGCCTGGAGGCCGAGGCCTCGGTCGTGACGGGCGACACGAAGGTCATGGGGCGCGGCGAGATCGATGGGATCGTCCTGAACACGGCGGGCGTGGCGCTGACCGACCGCGTCGTCCCGGACGCCGGACTGCGGCCGGGTGATCGTCTCCTCGTGACGGGCACGATCGGGGACCACGGATTCGCGATTCTCTCGGCGCGGCACGGGCTCGAGCTCGAGGGCGAGCTCGCCTCCGACGTCGCGCCCATCAACGGCCTGATCCGCGCCGCGTTGTCTGCCTGGCCAGGAGGTGTCGTCGCGATGAAGGACCCCACCCGGGGTGGTCTGTCTTCGGCCCTTCACGAGATGGCCGAGAAGAGCGGTGTCGGGATCCTGCTCGAGGAGTCCGCCGTTCCGGTGACGGAGGCGGTGCGGGCGGCGGCCGAGCTGACCGGCATCGATCCCATTCACGTCGCCAACGAAGGCAAGGCGGTCCTCGGCGTTGCCCCGGAGGCCGTCGAGAGCGTCCTCGAGACGCTGCGCTCGCACCCCCTGGGACGCGACGCTGCCGTCGTCGGCAGGTGCCTCGCGGAGCGGGTGGGCAACGTCATTCTGGACACGGGGTTCGGGCGGCGTCTCCTGGCCGAGCCGGAGGGCGAGCCGTTGCCGAGGATATGTTGAACTCTGCGCGACCCCTGCGCGCCGCCGTGCTGACGTCCCACCGGGCACCGGGGATGGCGGAGCTCCTGGCCGAGCAGGGCGACCTCTTCCGGCTCGTTTGTGTCGTCACGAGCGAGGAGGATTTTTCGCAAGCGCGTCTGGACGAGGCGGGCGTGCCGGTCGTTCGGAACCTCATCCGCCGGTTCTACGCCTGGCACCGGGCCCCGATCTCGGACCTCGCCGTCCGCCGCGCTTACGACCACCGTACTGGCCGGCTGCTCGCCCCGTTTCGCCCGGACCTGATCCTCATGTCAAGTTACCTTTACATCGTCACGCGACCCCTGCTCGCGGCCTACCCCGGACGGATCGTCAACGTCCACGGCAGCGACCTCGCCCGGCGCGGACCCGACGGGCTCCCGCTCTATCCCGGGCTGCGAGCCGTTCGGGACTCGATCCGCGCGGGTGAGACGGAGACGCGCGCTTGCTCCCACCTGGTGACCGCCGAGCTCGACGCCGGCCCGATCCTGCGGCGCTCGCGCCCGTTCCCCGTCCCGGCGGTTGCCGCCGCCCTGCGGCAGGCCGGCGCCGATCACGCCGTCAACGCGTATGCCTACGCGCATCAGGAGTGGATGCTCGCGACCGCGTGGGGGCCGCTGCTTCTCGACGCGATCGCCCAATTGGCTTCGGAGGCGCGAGCCCTCCCGGCCGCCGCGGGGGCCGCGCCATGACCCACATCCTGCTCGAGCGGGCCGGCGCCGTCGCGACGATCACGATCAACCGGCGCGAGCGGTTCAATGCACTGGACGTCGATACCGCGCGCGACTTCCGGAAGGCGGGCTTGCAGTGCGCGCGCGACCCGGAAGTGCGGTGTGTGGTGCTCACGGGGGCCGAAGGCGTCTTCTGCAGCGGCGCCGACCTGAAGTCGATCCGCGCCGGAGGGGAGGGCGCCGACCTCGCGTATCTTCAGGCGAACCGCGAGCCGACGGGGGGCTACGGCGAGATCTTCAAGCAGATCCTCGAGTACATCCATTCGACCATCTCCGAGATCAAGCGGGCACCCAAGCCCTTCGTGGCCGCCGTAGACGGGATGGCCGCCGCCGGGGGATTCGGGATCGCAATGGCCTGCGACCTGGTCTACGCGTCGCGCCGTGCGCAGTTCGAGTGGGCCTATGGCAAGACCGGCTTGACCGGCGCGGAGAGCTCGACGTTCTTCCTGCCGCGCTTGGTCGGACTCCGTCGAGCGCTCGAACTGGTGCTTCTCAATCCTCGCTTGGACGCGGAGCAGGCGCTCGCCATGGGACTGATCAACGGAGTCTTCCCGACGGAGACCTTCCCGCAGAGCGTCGCGGACGTGGCGCGGCGTCTGGCGGAGGGACCGACAGAAGCCTTCGGCGTCGCCAAACGCCTGATTCACCTGGCGGCGGGCGTGGATCGCCTCGACGTCCACCTGGACCGGGAGCTCGAGGAGCTCTCCCGCATCGCCGACGGCTCCGATTTCGCGGAGGGCCTCAACGGCTTTCTGGAGCATCGGACCGCGCGTTTCGGAGGCGGGTGAGGCCGTGCACGAGTACTCCATCGTCGGGGCGCTCATCGGGCGGATCGAGGAACTGGCGCAAGAGCGCCGCGCGAACGCGGTGCACGGCGTCTTCGTCTCGATCGGGGAGCTCTCGGGAGTCGAGCCGGAATTGCTGGCAACGGCGTATACGACTTTTCGCGAACGCACGATCTGCGAGCGCGCGAACCTGACGATCCTGCGCGTGGCCGCCCGGTGGAATTGTCCCGAGTGCCGGCAGGAAATCCCCCGGGGGGCGATTCTGGAGTGTGCGCGGTGCGGCGTGCCCGCGCGGCTGGCGGCCGGAGACGAGATCGTTCTGGAACGCGTCGAGATGGAGGTGGCGTGATGTGTGGCACCTGCGGCTGCGGGGATTCGGAGCTGGTTCCGGTGGAGGTGCACGACCGGATCCTGGCGGGCAATGACCGGACGGCGGCGCACAACCGGGAGCACTTCGAGAAGTGGAGCGTCGTGGCCATCAACTTGATGGGTTCGCCGGGCGCGGGCAAGACGGCCCTGCTCGAAGCCACCGCGCGCCGACTCGGGCGGGGAGTTCGCCTGGGAGCGCTGGCGGGGGATCTCGAGACTCACCGCGACGCCGAGCGGCTGGAGAAGGCGGGAATCCCATCGGTGCCGATCACCACGGGGTCGGCCTGCCACCTCGACGCGGAAATGGTCCACCGGGCACTGCACGATTTTCCCTGGCAGGACCTCGACTACCTCTTCATCGAGAACGTCGGAAACCTGGTCTGCCCGGCGATCTACGACCTGGGGCAGGCGGCCAACGTCGTGGCGCTGTCGGTGACGGAGGGAGAGGACAAGCCCCTGAAGTACCCCGTGATGTTCCGCACCGCGGACCTCGTCGTTCTGACCAAGACCGACCTGCTTCCGCACTTGCCCGACGTGCGGGTCGACGCGATCAAGGACGCGCTCGCCCGCGTCAACCCGGCTCCCGCGCTGCTGCCCCTGTCGGCTCGGACCGGCGAGGGTCTGGCCCAGTGGACCGCTTGGCTCGAATCGCGTCGCGCCCACCGGGCGCCGTTTCCGGCCGAGGCGATCCCGGCGCTCCAACCATGAGCTCGGGCCTCTTCGGAGCGCTGGCGGCCGCGGCCGTGACGGTCGGGAGCCTGCACACGCTCGCACCCGACCACTGGGTGCCCTTCGCCGCCCTGGCGCGCGCCCGGGGCTGGTCGGCCGGGCGGACCGCTCGCATCACGGTGGCCTGCGGCTTCGGACATGTCACGGTCTCCGCCCTCCTCGGATTCGCCGGCCTCTTTCTGGGCCTCGAGATGGTGAAGGCGCTCGGGCAGCGCATGGAGGCGGCGGCGGGCGTTCTTCTCGTCGGCTTCGGCCTCGTCTACGGAGTCTGGGGCCTTCGCCGTGCGGCCGGACGGAAACTCCACGGGCACACGCACTCCCACTATGACCACGTCCACGAAGACTCCGGTGCGAGCGCCTGGACCCTTTTCCTGCTCTTCTCGGCCGACCCCTGCGTGGCCGTGATCCCGCTTCTCTTCGCCGCGGCTCCGCTCGGGGCGGCGCGCACCTCGGGGATCGTGCTCCTTTACGAGATGGCGACGATCGGCACCATGGTGGCGCTCGTCTTGCCGGCTCGGGCTGGCGCGAGAGTTCTTCGCGCCGCGTGGCTCGACCGCTACGGCGACGCCACGGCGGGCGGCGTGATCGCGGCCGTCGGCCTCGTCGTGACGGGGCTCGGCTGGTGAGGCAGCGGCCGGGGCGAGGCCGAGGAACTAATGGATTTGCATCATTGCAACGGGGAACGGGAGGCCTACAGTCCCTCCATAGGCTGAGGTGAGCCATGGACGCACTTCTGATCCTCTTTGGCGTGGCCTTCGTCCTCTCATTTATCCCCCTGTCGTGGCTGGTCGTGCGCGCCTACCGGAAGTACCGCGGCGTGAGGGTCGTGACCTGTCCCGAGACTCAGAAGCCCGTGGCCGTGCGGCTCGACGCTGCCCGCGCGGCCAAGACCGAGCTTCTGGGCGACGTCCAGTACCGGCTCGAATCCTGCACGCGCTGGCCGGAGCGGGAGGGATGCGGGCAGGAATGCCTGGCGCAGATCGAGGCGGCGCCGGACGGTTGTCTCGTGCAAGGCATGTTGACGGAGTGGTACCGGGGCTCGACCTGCGCCCTCTGCGGCCGCGACATCGGCGAGATCCTCTGGACCGAGCGCAAACCCGCCCTCATGGGTCCGGACCGCAAGACGCTCGAGTGGGGCGATGTCGCACCCGAAGAGTTGCCCGCGGCGCTCTCGACCCACTACCCGGTCTGCTGGGATTGCCACATCGCCGAGTCGTTCCGCACGAGGCACCCGGAGCTGGTCCTCGACGACCCCCTGCATCGGGCAGCCCGCCGATCCCGCGCTTCGTGACCGCCCGGGCCGAGCCCGAGGTCTGGACCCGCCCGGACGCGGTGAGAAGGCTGCGGGAGGCGCTCCTCAAGCTCAGCGACGAGGAGCACTCGATCTGTCAGGTCGCGGCGGAACGCGGAATCTTCTGCCACGGGTTCCGGCGATGGTCCGAGTCCGAGTTCGACCGCCGGTGGAGGGTGGCGCTCGGACGCAGCACACATCTGACGCGCGGGCAAATGGAGGAGCTCGCCAACGTCTGGCAGCTCGCCGAGCAGATCCGTTGCCACGTGGCCCTCGCCTGCGACGCCCGGACGACTCAAGCCGGCGCCTGCCGAGGCTGGGACGAATTCTCCAACGCCGACCTCGGGCGTTATTGCGCCGACATCCTCGGCAAGAACGTCGTCGTCAGAGCCTGACCCTTCCCGGCTCGCCGACTCGATAAGCCCAAAAACAGGAGCGGCCGGCAGAGCCGGCCGCTCGCGCCGCCTTCCGGCGGCAAGCTCCTCGAGAGGGGAGCTAAGAGGCCACCTTCACCTCGATGGCCTTGGGCCGAATCTTCTCGGTCTTGGGCAGCCGGATCCGCAGAATGCCATCCTTGAACTCCGCCGTCACCTTCGTTGCCTCGACTTCCTCGGGGACGGTGAAGGTACGGAGGAACGTTCCATAGGAACGCTCGACTCTGTGGAACTTCTTGCCCTTCTCCTCCTTCTCCAGCTTCCTCTCTCCCTGGATCGTGAGGACGCCGTTCTCGACGGTGACCTTCACGTCCTGCTTCTGGATTTCGGGAAGCTCTGCCTTGACCAGATACTCGGTCTCCGTCTCTTCGATGTCGACCACGGGTGCCCACTCCGCCACCTTCAGGGCCTCCTTCTCATAGGGACGGAAAAGCGGGGTCGTCAGATAGCGGTTGAGCCGGTCGGACATCTCCTCCATTTCGCGGAAGAAAGGCTCCCCGAACGGCCGAAACAGCGGATACGTGGGTTCGCGACGAATGAGATTGAAGTTCATAACTACCTCCTTGGCTTTCTCCTTGACTCCGACGCTTGAAGCATGCACCCGGATTCATTTTTCGTCATGAAGCAGATGCATCAAAATCTCCGGCGTTCTCCACGCGCGCCGAGCCATCGGCGGCGTCGAAACGCTTCATCGCGCTCCTCCTCTTCGATCGCGCTCGAGACTTCGCGGATCTCCCGCGCGAGGCCGGGCAAGATGATCCTCTCGAGCGCGTTGATGCGGTGGCTCGTCTTGGCGAGACCTCGCTCGAGCGCACGGACCGCGAGCTCCTCTTGGGCGAGCTCGATGACCGACGGGAGCGCTTTTCCGAACGCCGCCCCCGCCCGGTCGAGCGCGGCGGCGGATCCGCCCGGGCCCCAGGCCGGTCGCCAGGGCGACGGCTGGCTCACGAGAGCCGGCACCGGGATTCCGAAGACAGAAGTTTCGCGCCAGCCAGCCGGCGACTGTGCCGCCCGGCCAAGCGCCGCCGACTCGAGTGCCGGCCGACCCACTTCCGTTCGCGCGTCGCGCAGAGCGGCGCGCGCCTCGGCGAGGCTCGCGGCCGCCCGCCGCCAGGCGTCCTCACGGCGAGTGAGTCGTCGTGCGATCTCGCGGACGAGGGCCTCCCGCTTCTCGTCCAAGAGATCTCGGCCGCGGCGAGCCGCCTGAGACTCGGCACGCAGTTGCAGCCAGCGCGAGCGGTTGGCCGCGCCGCTCACGCCGCTACCTCCGGCGGGTGAGGGCGGGAAGCCAGGCGCCGCGACAACTGCTCCGCGGGGAGTCGGCCGAGCTCCCCTTCCGGCAAGACCATCAGCGCCTCCCAGGCTCGCTCGAGGGTCTCCGCGACGGGTCGGCGTTCGTCGGGCCGCTGCGGCAGGAATCGCTCCTCGAAGACGTCACCGAAGGCGAGGTAGGCGCGCTCGACCTCCGAAAGCTCGTCGCGCCCGATGATCGATTCCAGCGCCCGGGCCCGCGCCGAGCGCGCGCAGGCGGCATATGTCTGGCGCGCGACGGCTTCATGGTCCTCCCGCGTTCGTCCGGCGCCGATCCCGTCTCCCATCAGGCGCGACAGCGAGGGGAGCACATCGACTGGCGGGTAGATCCCTCGCCGCTCGAGCCCGCGGTCGAGCACGATCTGGCCCTCCGTGATGTACCCGGTCAGGTCCGGGATCGGATGCGTGACGTCGCCGGCGGGCATGGTGAGGATCGGCAGTTGCGTGACGGAACCGGGCCGGCCCCGGATGCGCCCCGCCCGCTCGAACAGAGACGCCAGATCGCTGTACAGATAGCCCGGATACCCCTTGCGGCTGGGCACTTCGCCGGCGGCCGACGCGACCTCGCGCAAGGCCTCGCCGTAATTGGTGATGTCGTTGGCGACGACGAGCACGTGCCAGCCTCGATCGAAGGCCAGAAACTCGGCCGCCGTCAGGGCGCAGCGGGGCGCGATCAGGCGTTCGGCCGCCGGGTCGTCGGCGAGATTCAGGAAGGCGACGGTCCGGGAGAGCGCGCCGCTCTTGCGGAAGTCCGCCTCGTAGCGCATCGCGACGTCGCGCGGCAGGCCGAGCGCCACGAAGATGACGGCAAATGGGGCGCCGCCCGGCGCCTGCGCCTGCCGGACGATCTGCATCGCCAGCGCGTCGTGCGAGAGGCCCGATTCCGAGAAGAGTGGCAGCTTCTGCCCGAGCACGAGCGTGTTCAAGCCGTCGATGGCCGAGATGCCCGTTTCCAGAAGGTCCCGGGGATACTCGCGCCGGCAAGGATTGACGGGCGCCCCCTCGATGGGCCTCTGCTCGACCGCCAGCGGCTGCGGCAGGCCATCGCGGGGCCGGCCGAGGCCGTCGAAGACGCGACCCAGCATCTCCTCGCCGACCCCGAAGCGAAGGGGGTGACCCTGGAACGCCGCCCGCGTTCGCTCGAGGGGCAGGCCGTCGGTTCCCGCGAACACTTCGAGCACGGCGTGGTCGGAAGAGACCGCGATGACGCGTCCCGCCCGCCCGCGACCGTCCGGACCCCGAAGCTCGACGTGCTCGTGATAGGAGACGCCGGACACCCCGGAGACGAAGGCGAGCGGGCCGCGCAGACCCGCCAGGCCTTCGTACTCGAGACCGGTCGCCCGGCTCATGGTGCCGCCGCCTCTCCGGCCGGAGCCGGCGCGGCCTCCGAGAGCGCCTCCGCTTCGAGCGCCTCGAAGGCGGCATCGACCGACGCCGCGAGCTCGGCATACCGGCCCAGCTCGTCGTCGCCGATTTCCGACTTGGCCCGCTCGACCGCGGCCAGGATAGGCGCCGCCTCGATGCGCCGGGCGGGCACGCCGCGCCCGATGGCGGCCAGGCCGCGGTCCCGGACCCGAAGCAGGAGCGAGAGCAGCGCGACCTGGCGCGATGGCGAGCAGGAGGCGTCTTTCGGCTCGTAGGCGCTCTGCCGGAGGAATCCCTCCTCGAAGAGCTCGGCGGCACGCAGCAGGAAACGCTCCCGGTCGGGCAGACCCTGGCGTCCGACCAGCCGCGCCGTCCGTTGGACCCGCGCCGCCTCCTGAAGCAGCGCCAGAGCCGACCGGCGCAGCTGCGCCCAGGCGGGCGAGGCCTCCTTCGACCACCAGGCCTGCAGCTCCTCGGTCACCTCGCCGTAGGAGTCCTGGATGTTGACCGCGGGGAAGACGCGGGCCTCCGCGCGCTCCTTGTCGAGCGCCCAGAAGCAGCGCGTGAAACGCCGGGTATGGCGGGTCACCGGCTCGGTCATGTCGCCCCCGGCCGGCGAAATGGCCGAGATGAGGCTCACCGAGCCCTCGAGTCCGGACAGGGTCGAGACCCGTCCGGCCCGCTCGTAGAACGCCGCCAGACGCGTGGCCAGGTAGGGGGGGTAGCCTTCCTCGGCCGGCATTTCCTCGAGCCGCCCGGAGATTTCCCGCAGCGCCTCGGCCCAGCGCGACGTCGAATCGGCCAGGACGGCGACGTGGTAGCCCATGTCCCGAAAATACTCGGCGATCGTGACGGCCGTGTAGATCGAGGCCTCGCGGGCGGCGACGGGCATGTTCGACGTGTTGGCGATCAGCACCGTGCGCTCGACGAGCGCGTGACCGGTGCGCGGATCGGCGAGCTCGGGGATCTCTCGCAGCACGCGGGTCATCTCGTTTCCGCGCTCCCCGCAGCCGACGTACACGATGACGTCGGCGTGCGTCCACTTGCAGAGCTGGTGCTGCGTGACGGTCTTGCCCGTTCCGAAGCCTCCGGGCATTCCCGCGGCCCCGCCCCGCGGCAGGGGAAAGAAGGTATCGAAGACCCGCTGCCCGGTCACGAGCGGAACGGAGGGCGGCAGTCGCTCGGCGGAAGGCCGCGGGGTTCGTACGCGCCAGCGATGAAACAGGGTGAGCGCCACCGGCCCCGCGGGCGTTTCGACGCGGGCCACGGGGTCCGCCACGCGCCGGGGGCCGGCGGCTGCGACCTCGATGAGCCGACCCTCGACGTTGGGCGGGACCAGCACGCGGTGGCGAATCGAAGGGGTCTCCGGGACCTCGCCCAAGACGGCGCCTCCGCGAATCGAATCACCCGCCCGTACACTCGGGGAGAATTCCCAGATCCGTTCCCGGTCGAGCGTATCGGCGCGCCTTCCGCGACCGAGAAAATCTCCCTCCGCCACGGCGAGGCGCTCCAGCGGTCGAGCGATTCCGTCGAGTACCTGGCCGAGCAGCCCCGGCCCGAGCTCCACCGATAGCGGCGCGCCGTCGGAGAAGAACGGATCGCCCGGCGCCAGTCCCACGGTGTCCTCGTAGACCTGAATCGTCGCCGTGCCGCCGTCGAGCTCGATGATTTCCCCGAGGAGCCGCTCCGGGCCGACGCGCGCCGTGTCGCCGAGCGAGACGGGGAGCTCCGTGCGTGCCTTCACGACCGCTCCGGAAACGGCGATCAGCCGGCCGCCCGGCGACTCGAGGACACCCGCGCCGCTCACGATGCGTAGATCTCCGCGAGCCGGGCCCGCCAGGCCGCCTCGAAGCGGCGGGCCCGCGCCTCGAAGCTGTTGTCGAAGGAGACCTTTCCACCTTCCGCGCGCGCGACACAACCCCCTGCGGGGCCGTCGCCGGAGACGGCGAGGCGAACCGTCCTCTTCTCGGCCCCCTGCGCCACCTGCCGGCACCACGCTTCGTCGAGGAGGGAGGCGTCGGCGGCGGAAACGGAGATCTCGCACTCCCCGCCGGGAAGGCATGCCGCGGCCTCCGTGGCGAGGCGGGTCAGAAGCTCCCGGCGTTGCGCCGCGGGCTCGGGCGCCTCGAGGCGTTGCCGACCGAGCGCCACCGCCCGCGCGATCCACGCCTCCCGCTCCTCCAGCGCACAGCGCCGGTCGGCCCAGTCCTCGCGGGCCACGAGCTCGGCGGCCTGGCGTCGGGCGGCCGAGAGGCGGCCTTCGCGGTCCGCGACTTCCGCCGGCGCGTTGGCGGCCGACAGCCAGCGGGCGCACTGCTCCTCGGCCTCGCGCGAGATCCTCTGCGCTTCTCCTTCCGCTTCTTCGCGCACCGCCTCGAGAACGGCGGCGACACTTCCGAGACTCTTCACTCTCGCGCCCCCGATCCGTCGGAGGGAGTCGGCGGGAGCAGCAGAAGGTGAGGCCCGCGATCGGCCCTGGCCAGTCTCTCGAGGGCCGAGGAATCGAGTTGCCGGACCGAATCGGTAACGAGCAAGAGGACCGGCGTCTCCGGCCCTGCCCGCAATTGGCGCAGGGCCTCGTGGAGATCCGCCCGAGTCTGGCAGACGCCGCCCTGAACACCGGCGAGCGCGAAGCCCGTGACGTCGTCGGCGTCGCCCAGGACGAACACCCTCACGGCAGGCGTCCGAGCATCATGATCGCGATGATCAAGCCGTAGATCGCGATTCCTTCAGCCAGGCCGACGAAGAGGAGAGCCCGGCCGGCCGTCTCCGGCTTCTCCGCCACGGCGCCCATCGCCGCGCTGCCGACAATGGCCACGGCGATGGCGGCGCCGAGCGCGGCCACGCCGGTCACGATGGCCGCGGACAGGAAGATCCACTTGACGGCTTCCGGCGGGATTGCCGCCGGCGCCGCGGCGGCAGGAGCCGCCGCCAGGGGCGCCGCCGCGAGAACCGCCAGAGGAGCCACGGCAAACCACAGAATCCTGCGTCTCATTCGATTCCCCCTTTCGCCGCGCCGGGGCGCAGCATCAATGGCCGGTAAGGCTCGCCGCCGCCGCGGAAGAACTTGCCGAAGAACTCGTAGTACTCCAGACGGAGGGCCTGCACGGAAACGACGAGGCCTTCGAGGAAGACGATCACGACATTGCCGAGGACGAGGACGAGAACGGAGAGCGCGCCCCCGCCGCGCACCTTCTCGATGGTGTCGGCGAGCGCGAAGAGCGCGAGGAAGGCGCCGGCGTGGACGATGGCGAAGGCGGCCACGCGCAGGAAGGAGATGGTGTTGGCGAAGAAGCCGATCATCGCGTCGACGAGCTCGACCGAGCCCTCGAGGGCTCCCAGCCAGGCCGGTCCTTCCGCAGGCCCGCGCCGCGCGGAAGGGCGGCCGCGATCGAGCCGCTTCACGATCGGCCGTTTGAACACCAGGAGCAGGATCGGAACGCCGATCAGTGTCGCGATCAGCCACAGCGGGATGCTCCCCGCCTCCGACAGAAGCACGCGCGCCGCGAGCGCCGCGAGGACCCAGTACCCGAAGGCTCCGAGGAGGCCGCGCGAGCCGAAGAGCGCGAGGCTCTTCTCGCCCGCGCGCCAGGTGTTGATGACCCCCAGCACGAGCCCCGCCGACACCAGGACGACGCCGAAACCGATCGCCACGGGCATGAAGCGGTTCAGATCGCGCATCGGTTCCATCCAAAGAACGGGCAGCGCCCCTTCGATCCCGAAGAAGCTTCCGTAGAGAAAGCCGAAGACCGTCGAAACCGCTCCGCCTTCCATGAGGAGGATCCCGTAGTCCAGATAGCGGGGAATCTGGCGGAAGAGCAGAAAACCCGCGCTGAAGAGGACCAGGCCGTGCCCCACGTCTCCGAACATCAGGCCGAACATCGCGAGGAAGCTCACGGCGAAGAAGGCCGTCGGCTGCAGCTCCCCGTAGGACGGGGTCCCGTAGAGCTGCACGAGCTTCTGGAAGGGTCGCAAGAGGATGGGATTGCGGTGAAGGATGGGCACCCGCAGCGCTCCCGAATGCACCTCCGGAAGATCCTCCGGTCTCTCGACGTCCACGACCGCCCGCCCTTGTGTCTTCTCCAGAATGGCGCGTCGCATCCGCTCGGCGCTCTCCTCGGGAATCCAGCCCGAGATGACGACGAAGCGCCCCGCCGCGGCGAAGAGAGTCTGTGCCTGCAGGAGGAGGACGCCGATCCAAGCCCGGCGCGCCAGGTCGGACAGTGGCGCGGCGCTTTGCTCCCGGACAGACTCGAGTTCCGCCGCCCGACGCGCCTCTTCCGCCTCGGCCTCGCGCTCTACCCGAGCGAGCCGCTCGGGATTCCACTCCGCCGGGTCGGCGGGCAAGCGTATCGGCGCAAACGAGATGACGGCGAGCGCGTTCTCGACTCGCCGGCGGTCGGCGGCCGGGACCGCGACGGCGGCGAGCACCGAGGGGCCGTCCGGCTCGAGGGGGACCACGGCGAACGGCGCCGGCGAGAGCAGGGCGGCGAGCGACGCGAGTTCCTCCGAGGCCGATGCGCCGAGGAACACGGAGGTGAGCTCGAGTCGCCGAAGCCTTTCGACGTCGACGTCGGCGGAAGAAAGCCGCCGGGAGGTTTCCGCGGCTTCGCGCGCCTTCTCGCGGCGGTCCCGCGCGGCCGCGCGTCCTCGCAAGATCTCCTCGGCGGATCGCTCGAGAGGAACCAGAACCGATTCCAGGATTTCCCGTTCCCGCTCGAGGTCCGCGGCTTCGGCCCCTTCGAAGCCTCCGGAGGGCTCGGGCAACGGGACGTGCAGCTGCTCGGCCAACCGCGCAATGCGCTGGGACAGGACGCGAAAGCTCGCCAAGAGCTCGCGCGCGCCGGGCGGGGCCGTGTCGCCCGAGACGCGGCCGTGAGCCAGATCGACCAGATGGAGCAGCCCCTCCGAGGCAATGCGGCGCGTCACGGCGGCCGCGTCGCGGTTGGGAACCTGGATGCGGAGATGCACCATCGGGACCGGCGCGAGCACGGTTCAACCTCCCATGGCGGAGGCGGTGAGAACGCGATCGAGCGTGGTCTCGCCGCCGGCCGAGCCGCGCGACTCCGCCAACGCGACGCTGGCCCGCCATTGCTCCTCGCGCAACAGCAAGTAGGCCGCCGGGGGGGCCAGGAGAAAGGGCGGGCCGAGGAACGCGCGGCGACAGGCCTCGCGCCTTCGCCGCCGGAGCGACAGGAAGAACGAATCCCAGGAGGGCGCGCGAGTGGCCGCGGCGGTGAACCAGCGTGGCAGCGGCCGGGGCAGAGGCCCCCATCGCGGGGCGCGTGCGGCGAGCTCCCTCCAGGCGCCGGGGGACGCCTCCTCGGAGAGGGCGACGGTCGCGGCGACGGCGAGGTCCGCGGTCAGCCCGTGAAAGGGCCCGGCGCGCGCGAGCAGGTCGAGGTCGCGCTCGCGAACGCGGGCCAGGACGAGCTCTCGGGTCGCTCGTTCTCGTCTCGGCAAGTCCCGCGCGGCGCGCGTGACGCCGGCCCAGGCGAAGCGATCGATCGCGAGATCCGCGCCCGGGAGATCCTGCTCGCGCGTTCGGAGCGCGTCCGCGGCGATCGAGCCGTAAGGCGTGTCGGCCGTGCGTCGGACCGCCTCGCGCAACGAGCCGCTGTCGCGCCAAAAGGAGAGCGGCAGGCGCTCCAGGGCGCCGAACGGGCGCCAGAGCGGCAGCCAGCGCTCCTTCGGCACCGACAGGGAGCGGGCGCGCCAGGCGAGTTTCAGGTTGTCGGCCTCCAGGCGCGCGAGCAACGCCAGCCAGAGAGCTCGGCCGTCCGGATAGTTCCGAATGACCTTTCCGTAATCGGCGAGCAGCGCCCCAAATCCAGCGGAGTCGATGAGGCGCACGTTCGTTGCCCCCGTCAAGCCGAGCGCCGAGCCGAGGGCCGACAGGCTCGGGGCGGCGCGGCAGAGCGCGCCGTCCTCGGGCTGGAGCAAGCGCGACTTCATCGCGCGAAGGCGGGCGTTGCCGTAGGCGTGCCGGATCGCGTTCCTCACGGCCGGCGGTCCGTGCCGGAGCCTTCGCGGATCTGACGCACCCACGCCTCGACGGCGGCCGGAAGCAGGGTCTCGGCTCGGCGCCGCCTCTCCTCCACGTACTCGGCCCGGCGGGCCTGCCGAGCGCGGGCCTCGCGGCGAGCCTCTTCGAGAATGGACTCTGCCTCCGCTTCCAGACTGGCGATGGCGGTTTCCTGCATCTGCCGGCGCCCACGTGCGATCTGCTCGCGAACCGACTCCAGGCGCGCGGCCGAGGCGTCGCGCGCCGCCACGATGCGCGCGCGCGCCTCTTCGTCCGTTTCGAGCAGGGCCGCCAGATCGGGATTCAAGCGACCTCCGGCCCGGACACTCGTCCCGCTCTCGCGTTCACGACACCGCGACCGTCACGGGTCACCGCCTCGCTGTCACGTTACGAGCACTCGGAGCGGGGCCGATGATGCAGATACATCAAACCGGGAGCGCCGCGCCCCAAAAACGGCCGCTGATTCTGCTATTCTTGTTTGCGACCGAATGCGAGTTCTCGGGACTCACGCACCGGCCGGGCCCCTGCCCGAGAACCTCCAGCCGCTCGACGAACTGGCGCGGGACCTCCGCTGGACGTGGCGGCCGTCGCTCCGCGCGCTCTTCATCGCGCTCGACCCGGAGGGGTGGGAGCGGGCGCGGGGCAACCCGGTCGCGGTTCTCGCCGAGTGCCCGTCCGAGCGTCTGCTCCGTGCCTCCTCCGACCCCGTCTTCCTAGCGCAGCTGGCGGCCGTGCGGACGGAGATCGGCTTGGAGGACGACGCCCAGCCCGCGCACCCTTCGATTCGGACGCTTCGACAGCGGGGAGACCGGATTGCTTACTTCTCGGCCGAGTTCGGCCTGACCGAGGCTCTTCCCATCTACGCCGGCGGCCTGGGAATTCTCGCGGGGGATCACCTCAAGTCGGCGAGCGATCTGGGTCTGCCGATGGTGGGCGTCGGTCTCTTCTACGGGCAGGGCTACTTCCGGCAGGTGCTCCA
>Ga0335085_10001126_pt1 | contig 61721 bp, 37 predicted proteins | sample Lox_Sample_45_FD_206712 | JGI IMG/M metagenome (GOLD analysis project Ga0335085, IMG submission 206712) | Soil microbial communities from Loxahatchee National Wildlife Refuge, Florida, United States - Lox_Sample_4.5 | ecosystem: Environmental > Terrestrial > Soil > Wetlands | place: USA...
AGCTAGACCGATGAGGCGGTAATCGGTAGCGGCGATCGGGCGCAGATTGTCGATGGTTGCCACCTGTTGCGGTTTGCCGCCGGAAACCTCGATGCGGTAGATGGGCTTGCCGGTCTTGAGAAAGTCCTGGAAGTAGATCGCTCGGCTATCGTGTGACCATGTTGGGTCGCCGACTCCTTGAATAGTAAGGGTGGTCCAACGCTGCGTATTTCGATCAAACAGGAGCAGAGCACCCTGATCGAGTGGCATGGCGGCGATAAAACGGCCGTCGGGCGAGAGACGCGGGCTGAAGAGTCCGGTTGAACCGGGAATCTCGGTAACTTTGTGGGTCTGGAGATTGAGGAGGTAGATGGCTTTTGGCTGGCCATTGTCCATGCGGTCGGGCAGACGGCCGAAGACGATTGATTGACCGTCGGGAGACCATGCCGGGTCGGCCTCATTTCGATCCTCGTTGAGCACAGGCGTGAGCTTTCCACCCTCGGCGTCGATCAGATAGATCTTCCAGGGCTTTCCAGCTTCCAGGCCCATCACAGCCAGGCGCCGGTCGTCAGGCGACCACTTCATGGTGAAGATTCTTTGCAGCGGGGTGGTGAGTTCGATACGCTCACTGCCATCGACCCGACTACGCCAAAGCGAGTCGTCAGAGGCATTGAGCCAGGCAATCCATTGGCCATCGGGCGAGTACTGCGCCAGCGCAGCCGCGCTCAAATTCTGGTCCAGCGTTGTGAAGATGGAAGATTTAGGTATGGCGCGAAGCAGTTCGTATTGCGAAGAAGAACCGATGAAGTAGACACGATCTCCGCCCGGTGCGGTGCTTGGAGCCTGGTAATCGAGCGGTCCGTTCGTGATCTGTCGCGGCTCGCGATCGGCCAGGTACCATGGCCTTTCGCGCTGCACCCAGATTTCGCTATGGGCACTGTTGCTGTGCGAGGACTGAAACACGAAGTACTGGCCGTCCGGAGTCCAGTTTCCGCAACACTCCGAGGCGGGCTGGCTCCATCCGGGAAAAAGCGGATGAGGATTGGAGCCGTCGGCTTGAACTTCCCAGAGTTCCGAGATCTGGCGCTTGGAGTCGCGCAAAGTGAAACGCAGCCTGCTGCCATCGGGTGACCAGCGCAGCCAGAACGCCATCCCCTGAACCGTCAACAGCCGGTGCGGATCGCTGCCGTCGGCTCCAATAATGGTGAGCTCGTTTCCATTGGCAACGAGAAGGCGCTCGCCATCCGGCATCCATGTGGCATCATGTGCCAGAACATTGGGCACCCGGCGGGCATCGCCACCGAGCGTTGGCACAATCCACAGCGGTTGCTCCGGTTCGGCTTGCAGATGGCTGCGTACCACGAGCTTTGAACCATCTGGCGAAAGCGAGCCAATCAGTGGCGCGCCGATCTCCGAGGGCAACGGGAAATTGCTGATCTCACCATTAGCCGCCAAAGCCACGGCCAGCACGGGATTGCCGTTGTCCACGTGTGAAAAGTAGATGCGCGTGCCATCGCTTGCCGAACTGGAGAAGCTTTCGACATCTAAATCGTTGGTGAGCACATGGCCCGAAAATGTGACCTGAGCCACGCGGTAAGGCCGGCGAACCGGCTGACGTGCGATGAGAAACGAGCCCAGCAGAAGGCAGACGAGAGCCAAAGCTCCTGCCAACCACCATCCGAGGGCGTGACCTGCCGGAACCTGAGGTGAGGAAGAATCGGCAGCCACCGCGTGGCCATGCAGATCGATCAACTTGACCGGTGCGATGAAACGGTACCCTCGCTTGGCCAGCGTTTCAACGAAGCGCGGGTTCTCGGCGGAATCGCCTAGGGCTTCGCGCAGCTTGTTCACCGCGATTCCCAGGCTGTGGTCGAAGTCGACAGTTGTATCCGCGCCCCAGAGCTCCCGTTGCAGAGTCTCGCGAGAAACGACCTCGCCTGGATGTTCCAGCAACGCCTCCAGCAGCTTGAACGGCTGGGTCTGCAGTCGGACACGTACCCCGGAGCGGTGCAACTCCCCTGCTTCCAGATCCGCTTCAAAGATGCCGAACTGCACCCGCGTGGCGCCGTTCCTCTGTACTCCGGTATTCATTCCCGTTTCAGCAATCCAGGATGCTTAATCCGTGTATGAGCAAAACACCAAAGGGGTACAAACGGCAAGTGGGGAGCCATGGACACATCAAGGAAGCAGGAGAAGTGGCACGGCAAACTATTTAGAAAAAATGGCTTACACGATGATGCTCAATTGATGGCGAATTGGCAGCTTGTAGATTGACCACCGTCATCCTGCGGGCGTTTCCTCATCCGTGGCTTTGCGAGAAGCTGTTGAACGCGGTCGAATTTCTCTCAAGAGAGTCAACGCTTGTCAACGCAGTTTTTTGGAGGACATTGTGATGTTGAAGAAAGTGAGCTTAGTTCCTGAGCGGCATCGCAGCATGCGTCTTGTGCTGACCGCGCTTCTGTTGTTCCTGATGTCTCTGGGCGTGGCCGGTTTGTTCGCGCAGTCGGACACAGGCAGCGTTACCGGGACCGTGACCGATCAGTCGGGTGCCGTTGTCCCCGGCGCCACCATCACCGTGACCGAGCTCGCGACCAACCGCACGGTCACTGCCCAGAGCCAGGCCGACGGAAGCTTCGCCATCAACGCTTTACCCATTGGCAATTACAAGGCGAGCGCAACCAGCCAGGACTTCCAAGGCGAGGACACCACGTTTCAGCTACAAATCTCCGAAGTGAAGGTTCTCAACTTCAAATTGAAGGTTGGGTCCACCAGCCAGACAGTGGAAGTGTCAGGGGCAAGCCAGCTGATCGACACATCCACTTCGTCGGCCGGCGAAGTCATCGAAGGAAACCAGGTCGTCGATCTGCCGCTCAACGGCCGCAACTTCACCACGCTGGCTCTGCTCACTCCCGGCGTCGGCCGCGGCCAGTACTCCGACAATGCGAGCGCCCCGGCGAATAATGCTGAAACCTGGCGAAACGCCGATTCCGGCGCCGCGGCACTGGCCGTCGACGGTCTGCCCCCGCAGTCGAATAACTTCCAGATCGATGGCATCGACAATAACGAGTCGCTGGTCAATACCATCGTGATTTTCCCGGCGATAGAGGATATCGCGGAGTTTAAGACTACGACCAGCACTCCTCCCGCTGAGTTTGGCCGCTCCGGCGGCGGCGTAGTACAGGTCGCTACCAAATCCGGCACCAACGATCTTCACGGTGCTGTGTATTGGTTCAATCGTTCCAAGATTGGAGCCGCGGACGTCTTCAACTACACGTCGGCCCCGCAAACGCTCCCGGAGCTGAGCCGCAATCAGTTCGGCGGCGCTGCGGGCGGGCCGCTCTGGAAGAACAAGCTGTTTGCCTTCGCGGATTACCAGGGCTGGCGCGAAAACCTTCCGGCAGGAACAAATACGACCCATGTGCCAACGGCGATGATGCGCACGGGCAATTTCACTGAACTGCTCAGCCCGACCGGGACGGGAACAGCGACCAGCGTGCCCATTCAGGCCATCTGCCCGAACCTTTACGCGGGGAGCGCCCTGCTGCCGCAGTTTGCCGCCGGTTATGGCTACGTCTACAACCCGCAAACCTGCCTGCCCTTTGGCTGGGTTGGCGGCGTCGGCGCCTCGCAAACTGGAAACGCCGCACTCAATATCATTCCAACTGCCGACCAGATAACTGTCGGCGCGAACTACCTGAACGCGTTTCCCAATCCGAATATTTCCGGCGCCAATATCGCGACAAACTCGAACAACTTCGCGTATTCCCAGCACAACGTTGAGACATTGAACGATTACGATGCGCGCCTGGATTGGAATTTGAGCGCCAAGGATACCGTCTTCGCGCGCTACAGCATGGGCGATGACTTCCTGCACAACACCTTGTCTCTGCAGGATGCCACTCACGCCCTGCCCTCCGGAAATGGCTTCAACCCGTCCCATCCACGACAGGTTGCCACGGGCTATACCCACATCTTCAGTGCCACCGTCATCAACGAATTCCACTATGGCTGGATCCGGGATCTTTCCGGATACGAGCAACCGGACGCGAGCATTCCGCTGGCGCAGAAACTGGGTATTGCCAATGCCAACACCTCGCCATTACTGGGCGGCATGCCGATCATCGGAGGATGGTACGGGAACCTGAGTTACGTTGGCGATGGTGGTCCGTATCTGATCGTCGAACCGACCAACCAATTCTCAGACGCTCTGAGCTGGAACAAGGGAAAACACTCTTTCAAGTTCGGCACCAGCATTATTCATCGGGATGTGAACTGGGATCAGGGCAACGATGCCAAGGGGTATTTCTGGATCGACGACGGCAACTATGGCGGAATGCCGGCGCCGACTTCGGCCCACGGAACATTTACCGGTTATGAAGAGTCGGAATTGCTGGGTGGCTTCATGGGCGGCTATCAGGTTGGTGCGTTTTCGGGGTACTACGAGACACGCAGCTGGGAGAACGGCTACTTTGCCCAGGACGACTGGAAGATCGGCCGGAGACTTACTCTGAACCTCGGCCTGCGGTATGACACTCTAAGCCCGGCAACCGAAGCTCATAATCACATGTCCAATTTCAATCCGGCGACGGGCGAACTGGTCGAGGCTGGAACCTCTGGATGGCCCGCTGCTTTGGTCAACACGCCTCACGGCGACTTAGGCCCACGCATCGGAGCAGCCTACGATGTGTTTGGGAATGGCAAGACCGTACTCCGCGGCGGCTACGGCCTGTTCTACTTTGTGAATCGCGGCGGCGTCGCCGAGGAACTCTCTGAGAACCCGGACTGGAACGGCATCGAAAGCTACTATGCATGCCCGACCGCTACGACATGCGGGACCGGTTATCGCATCACACTCAGCGGAGAGGCTCCGAACGGCAGTAACAATCCCACCGTCGCGACCGGGGCTTTGCCCTCGAAGATCGGCGTCAGCCCCACCGCCATCAACTCGACGGATAGCGTTGTTTACTATCCGAGAAACTTCCCAAACTCCCATATCAACCAGTGGAACCTTCAGATCGAACAACAACTCGACAGCCACACCTCTCTGAATTTGGGCTACGTTGGAACCGATATGGCAAACCTCGCGTCTCAGTTCAATGCCAACCAAACGGTGTTGGGAGGCTCAACCAGCTGGTTCCCGGTTGGAGGATCCATCAATCCCAACGGCGTGGGCACGATCAATGCATATGAAATGATCGGCAGCGGAAGCTACAACGGCCTGCAGGCCAAGCTGACTCGCAGAATGGCCGCCGGGCTCCAGGCGAACGTTACGTACGCGTGGGGACATGCATTCGACAATACCTCTGACGTACTGGCGAATGCGCCCAACGGAATTCTCGTGGGCACCGGCGGAACACCGTTGCTGAAGTACCAGCGCGGCAGCTCGGACAACGATCAGCGCCAGCTTTTTGCCGCCGCGGTGATCTACGATCTGCCCTTCGGCCGGGGCAGGACGTTCGGTCAAAACATGCCGGCCGCGCTCGACTACATACTTGGCGGCTGGCAATGGAATAACATAATCCAGCTGGCGTCCGGCACACCAATGGACATCCAGGGTGCGCCGAACAGCCCCAACGGCCGTCCGGATTACCACGGCGGATGCAAGACGAACGTCAACTGGCATACATGGATCAGCTGCTCCTCGGGCGCGTTCACGGCTCCTGCTGGGCTGGTCGGTACACTGCCACGTAACTTCTTCCCCGGGCCGGGAACTCATACCTGGGACGCATCCATGGTCAAGAGCATTGCTATCGCGGAGCGAGTAAAGTGGGAGTTTCGCGCGCAGCTTTACAACGTGACGAATACGCCCCAGTTCCAGTTCCCGGATAACAATTACACCAACGGCGACTTCGGCCAGTTGACGAGCACTCGCATGGCGCCTACTCAGCGTGAGCTCGAGCTGGCGCTTCGCATCTCGTTCTAATCCGCAACTCTGACGCGCCACGGTTTGGGTTCCTGCCGTGGCGCGGCATTTCAGGAACCATTACAACCCAATATCTGAATCTGCGAAAGGCTACGTCATGAAGGGCCACGGGAGGCTGCTCTGTCTCGCAACGCTGTTGGTGATCTTCGGCAGATCTGTTTTCGCAGCGCCCGCGCAGGGTCGACAGAGTCCGTGCGATGCAAAGCTGGGCAACGCTCCTTGTATCGACAAGATCGACCCGCCTGGATGGTGGGCCGGCCTTCCCGATCCCATGCTTCTGGTTCACGGTGAGAGATTGAACCATGCGCGCTTCTCATTGGGCGGCAAAGGTGTCACCCTTGACCGCAGCCAGGCTTCGGAGAACGGGCATTGGGCCTTTCTGTGGCTTGGAACCAAATCCGCCGCGCCACAAACTATTTCGATTACTGCAATCAACAATCAGGGCCAGTCGCGCTACTCCTATGTATTGGCCAAGCGCTCGCACCAAGACGATGGCCACAGCGGTTTCTCTTCCGCCGACGTGCTTTACCTCATCATGACCGATCGATTTGCTGACGGGAAGCCGGCCGACGATCCCTCTAGCGACAATCGCGCTGCAAAGCGCGGGTGGCATGGCGGAGACTTTGCAGGCATCGAGCAGCATCTGGATTACCTCAAGCAACTGGGCGTAACTGCAGTGTGGACCACTCCCGTTGCTTCCAATGACGGAATGTCGGAGGCTTATCACGGATACGCAGCCACGGACCTATACGCAGTCGACCCGCACTTCGGCACGCTAGCGGATTACCAGCATTTGTCCAACGCTTTGCATGCGCGCGGCATGAAGCTGGTCATTGACCTGGCTCCCAATCACATCGGCGTAAACCACCCGTGGGTGCTCGATCCTCCCGCGCCGGGTTGGCTGCATGGAACGCCCCAGAAACATAGCGCCGTGAAATCCGACTTCTATGCCCTTGTAAATCCGCACGCTCCGCCTCAGGCGTGGCGCGATGTCACCGATGGCTGGTTCACCGACGACATGCCCGACCTGAATCAGGAGAATCCGCTGGTGGCGCGCTATCTAATTCAAAATGCGCTATGGTGGGTTGAAACCGCCGACCTCGACGGTATTCGCTTGGACACTTTTCCGTATGTGGACCGCGCCTTCTGGCGAGATTTTCACGCCGCACTGCACGGCGTGTTTCCGCGCCTGACAACTGTGGGAGAGATCTTTGATCGTGACCCCGAAGTTACTTCGTATTTCGTAGGAGGGGTGCCGCATGAGGGAATCGACACCGGCCTGTACACTGCTTTCGATTTTCCCGTCTACTTCGCGCTGCGCGACGTGCTGGCCCATGGCAAGCCAATGACCGAATTAGCCACCGTTCTGCGTCAGGATGCTCTTTACCCGCATCCCGAGCGGCTGGTCCCATTTATTGGCAATCATGATACTTCGCGCTTTCTCACGGACGCCGGCGGTTCTCTGCCCCGGCTGAAACTGGCGCTTGGTCTGGTGGCCACATTGCGCGGAATGCCGCAAATTTACTCTGGTGATGAGATTGGCATGGAAGGCGGCAATGATCCCGACAACCGGCGAGACTTTCCAGGCGGCTTTCCAGGGGACACGCAGGACGCGTTTACCAAGACGGGCCGCACGGCGACTGAGCAGAGTGTCTTCTCATGGACTTCCGGGATATTGGCGCTGAGGGCCTTGCATCCGGCGCTCAAAACGGGACTGCAACAAGATCTCTTCGCGGACGATGATGTCTTCGCATTTGTTCGCACACCGGACTCGGGAGGTTGTTCGTCGAGCCACAAGAGCGACTCAGTAGGGGACCGGCTACTCGTTGTGGTCAACAAGGCGGCCGAGAACAAATCAGTGGATCTGCCGGTTGAGGAGACGGCGCTTTCCGGATGCACGGAATTTCAGGCTCTGGCTCCGGCGGCAGGAAGTACGCCGGTGATTCACGGCGAGAAGTTGGAAATCGAAGAGCCCGCGGAGTCGATGACCGTGTACCAAGTGCGGTGAGCCGCTCGCGGCTGCGAAGGGTTCTCGCTTTCGCCTAATTTGAATCCGTGTGTGTCCTTGGGTCCCTCGATGAGGAGGCTCCTCAGTCGTGGGCCAATCAAATCTTGCGTCGACAGTGGATGAATCCTTTGGCATACATGAACCCCGCCGCAAACGGTGATCGCCAATGTCTCTGCATCATTCCCGAAAAACGCCGATGTTGTCAGATGGACGTAAAGTCGCCATATCGGACAAGTCTCTCAGAAACCTGTCGTGAAGTTTGTTGCCTCAGCCGTGAATGATAAGGGAGATTAGCATCCGGAGGTTTGCGCTGGCGCTCTCAATATCAAGGTGGCTAGATTGCAGCTGGGTTCACTGCCAGGCACAAGCTCTGGAGACCGTCGAGGGAAGCGCTCCCCATTTCCAAAAAGTCAGTTGGCGATAGCGTCCATTATCATGCACCAATCAGCATGGCGGGGAAGCGATAACTTCATCGGGTATTTCAGGGAAATTGCTGTGGTCGGGGCCGGTGTTTTTGTAAAGGGCCAATGTATTTGATCGGGTCAGAGGTCGACAGCATTCCATGACTTAGAAAGCGAGTTTTCGGTCGGGTCGTCTGAATTCCTCTACCGCCCCACAAATCCGATTTCGGCAAGGTTCCGCGCCGGCGATGGAGAGGAGTGCTCCAGATCGTCGATCTTGCGCTCGAGCGCCTGGTAGCGCGGCTCGTCCTTCAAGGTGCGCAGGTCGGGATGTGAAAGCATGGCCAGGAACTCAACATCGTGCCGGTTATAGGCGTCTTCCAGGATCGTCAACGCCTCTTGCCTCTTGCCCATGAGGACACACGTGGCAGCGAACATGGCAACGTGCAGTTTGCCTTGTGGAAAGTATTCTCTCTGCTTGGCATACAGCGCATTCAACAGGCCGCGGTCTCCGCCGTGCACAAAACCAGCCCGCGCGGTAGCGATGACATCTTCCATGGCCGGATCGTTCGCTGCCTGCGCCGTGAGTTCTCCCTCGGCCAGAAAATCAGGATAGTCGCGAAGATTCAGATCGATCCGCATGAGATAGAAATGGGGCGAGCGAAAGCTGGGAGCCGACTGCTCCACTTCTTTAAGCAGGCCAAGTCCCTCCTTCGTTCGGCCTGCGTTGTACAGCATCAACCCCTTATCGGCGAGGATGGAGCGCGACGACGGATCGAGCTCCTGCGCCTTTTCCATCTGGCCCATCGCCTCGGGGAAGCGGCCCAGTTCGCTGAGCGCATTGGCATACCAGAGGCGTGCCTGGGAATCGCTGGGATTGAGCGCAATGGCCCGGCGAAACTCCTTATCCGCATCCGCAAAATCCCATGTGCCGTACATTTCTGCATAGGCCAGCGCGCGGTGTGCCTCGGGAAGCGAATCGTCAAGCGCCACGGCCTTGCGCGACGCTGCAATCGCGCGCGAAAACGTGTCGTCATCCCTCGCCGTGGTGTATTCACGCAGCAGGTTGTAAGTATCGGCCAACCCCGCATAGGCACGCGCGTCATTGGGATCGTGCACAATTGCCTGCGTGAAAAGGTCGAGCGCCCGGTTCAGGCTCTCCGGCGTGCGCTGGTTCCACTCGTACCGTCCTCGCAGATAGAAGTCGTTGGCCTGGCTTTTATCCAAGTCTGAAACCGTTTGGTTTGTACGTTCATTCGACGCCGAACGATGCGCCAAGAACCTGAGTGCAACTTTGGCTGCCGAGGCCCCAACGGTGAGCCGCGCAGTCGCATCGACCGCCACCGCAAACACCACCAGGGCAGCCAGCGCCGTCGCACTTTTCTGCTTCGTACTCCACGGCCGATGGTGCGGGCGCAGCGGCGAATGCGCGGGCGCCGACGGAGCAGCAATCCGCACTTCGGCAGTCGGAGGCTTTTCTTCTGTGTCCGGCTCGGAATCCGGCTCAAATGCGCCGGCCGACTCGAGCCATTGATCCAGCTCCGCCGGATAGGCATAGACCGAAGTCTTGGATGCCCCAGGCACACGGTGCACCGGCAGCCCGCGTTCACTACCCCAGCGCTTGACGGTGCGATCGGCCTTGCCGAGGTAAGTGGCAATGTCCTTCCATCCCACCAGCCGGGGCGCGGCATCGGCTCTGTCTCTGGTTTCTGGCGGATCGGGGTGGGAAGACGGCATGGGCTGCACCTTTACCTGGCTCGTGGCCCTAATTGTCACTGTTCAGACACAACGTGTCACTTGGTGGGGAGACATTTTGCCCTCATGATAGCACCGGTGGGGTGTATTAGGCCCCTCATTTCCCCCCCGCTTTCACAAGGAGTTCATCCGGGAGCCACGCCCCAGAACGGGGCTCAAGTTTGAGTGCGTAAATAGCGGTCAGCCGGCATGGTTCCAGGCTGCCGGGAGTGACTCACATGTTTCGCTCTTCCCTGAATCTGCGAGCATTACTGGGCATTGCATGCGCCCTTCTTACGGCGTGCGCCGCCTGTGTTCAATCGCCTGCTCAGTCCGCAACATCTAAGGTCGTCGCTTTTGCCTTCGGCATGGGGATTCTTCAGGCGGGTGACCAGAATTTCTACGGGATTGCTACGTCCGATACACTGCCGTGCGTACCCGGTGTAGGAGAGTGCAACAAAATCTATCAGGTCACTCCGGACGGAGCGGCGATCGTCTTCTATACATTTGCGGGAACCAACAGCAATTCCCCGCCCCTCAATAGCACCGGCAGCTGCCAATTGACAGATCTGATCGTCGGCACGGACGGAAGCCTCTACGGAACCTGCATTTATGGCGGCAATGGCGGAAATGGCTCGATCTTCAAAATCCCGCTCGACGGCTCGCAGCCGAACCCAACAACCCTGGTCAGCTTCGGAAGTACGAACGGAGTTCCCACCACGGGCTACGAACCGCAGTCGCTGGTTGAGGGCAATGACGGCGATATCTACTTCACGAACTCGGTGGGAGTTTATAAGCTCGACACTTCGAACGGCAACGTGACTACCGTCTATGCTTTTCCGATTCAAAACCCTGCGAACATCTGCGCAAATGGCTGCTACCCGACCTCGATCATGCAGGGAGGCGACGGGAATTTCTACCTGACGCTCACCGTTGCTCCTGGAGCGCCCGCAGCACCGGGCGGTTTGGGCCTCCAGCCCGGCGCCATCGTCCAGGTGAGTCCCGGCGGGCAGTTCCAGCTAATCCACACCCTGGCCGCTGACGGAAGCGAAGGCGACACACCCAGCGGCCCGCTGGTCGAGGATAGCACCGGCGCTTTTTATGGAATGACCGCGTCGAGCAACAACAACTACCTCCAGACCGCCGGCGGAGTGGCTTTCAAAGTGACGACCGCCGGCCAATATACGATTTTGCACTCCTTCACTGGCATGGCAGACGGCATGGTCGACGTTGATAAGTTCATGCCTGCCCTCATTTTGGGAAGCGATGGAAACCTCTACGGCACAACCGTTGCGGGCGGAAACACCACCGCAGCCCGTTGCACACCTTTTGGATGTGGGACGGTGTTCCAACTGACGACGGCAGGAGCGCTGGCGACTCTTTATGCCTTCACGGGCGGCTACCCCGAGGACAATACTACGACCGTCCAGCAGAACCCACAGGTCAACGGAGCGGGTCCGCGGGCACTGGTGCAAACTTCGGACGGCTCTTTCTACGGCATCCAGGAGGGCGGGTCAGATTTTCCCGTTGTCTTCGATATCGCGTTGACGGCCCCGGATCCGCTTCCCGCGCCGATTCAGATCACCTTTGACCCCGCAACGGTGGCGCCCGGCGACACGACGACTCTTAACTGGTCGGTTGTCAATGCCTTTTCGCTGACCGCGCAGCAGTGCTCCGCATCGATTGTCGGGAATCCCGCCGGCGCCGACGCCGCAGATTGGACCGGTGTGCAGTCGGGCTTGTTGTACGGCCTCATTTATGAGGGGAGCGCAGACATCACCCCAACCGCGGAAGGAAGCTTTACTTATGCGCTCACCTGCGGCGGACAGGAAAGCGGCTTTGCCACGCTGGCTGTAAATAACAACTCGTCTTTGCAGATCGAGCCGCCCAGCATGGCCGCGCTGCAGGCGACGGTGTCACAAGATTACAAGTTGGCTCTGACGGCATTCGGCGGAACGGAACCGTACACGTGGTCCATCGAACCAGGCGGCATCGTGCCTCCCGGGCTCACGTTCAACGAGGAAAATGGCACCTTCGAAGGTACGCCGCAGCAATTCGGCAAATACTCACTCGTGGTACAGGTGGAGGATTCTTCCAAGCCGAACCCGTTGCCGCCGCAGCTTCTGTCAATCACCTTCAATGTCGTGTCTGGACTCAATCTTCTGAACAGCCTGCCGAACGGCATGGTTGGCACAAGCTATCCGGGCTCTCTTGCGGCCCTCACAACAGGCGGATTGCCTTCCTACACCTGGACGCTCACGAGTGGGACCCTGCCCGCGGGGCTTCAATTGATTCAAAACACGGGGGCGATCACCGGGACTCCCACGACGCAAGGCACCTATTCGTTTACGATTACGGTCTCGGATTCAGAAGACCCGCAGGCCACCTTCCAGCAATCCTTCAACCTCGTCATCGGCGGGCAACTTGAGCTTACGACCCCGTCTCCATTGACGCCGGCCGCAGTGGGACAGCCTTACTCGGTTCAACTCGCGGCATCCGGAGGGATAGCGCCATACACTTTCAGCTTTGTTACGAACGCAGGCAACGTGCCGCCCGGGTTGACGCTCTCGAGTAACGGAATCCTCTCTGGAACGCCAACCCAATACTCGAATGCTGCCGGCGGTTACAACAACTTCTTCGTGCAGGTGTCCGACGCATCCAATCCCCCATTGTCGTCGACCTTTGGAGTGGCACTTCAGGTCCAATCGACATTGCAGATCGTGACTCCTACTCAGGGGGACGGCGACCCGGGTCTGCCGGACGGCACCGTGGGGGTTTTGACGAGCGTTCCGCTGATGGCAACCGGAGGTATTCCACCGTATAAGTGGTCCGCCAGTTCCACGCCGAGCGCCAACCTGGATCTCGCGATTGTGGACGGAAATGTGCTCCAGTACTTCCCGACAGTCGCTCTTTATTACATGGTCACCTTGACCGTTGCGGATTCGGAGCAATTCCCGCCTACCCCCCAGGTGAATGTGCCGCTGATGACCGTGCCTTTGGCGTTGCCGACAACGACAACGCTCACATCGTCCAACACCACCGCGGGAACCGGCGAGAGCGTGACGTTTACCGCCAAAGTGACCCAATCCGCAGGCGCAGTTCCAACGGGACAGGTGCTCTTCTCGTATGGAACAACCACGCTGGGAACGGCGACGTTGGACGCCAACGGAGATGCCGCCCTCCAGACATTGTTTGCCGCAACAGGCGTGTACAACGTGACTGCTTCGTACACCGGGAACACGACCGACGCGCCCAGTGTCTCCAACGCGCTGACGGAGACCGTGATCACACCCGGAGTCACGGCATCGGTAAGTCCGGCAAGTTTGAGCATTGAGCCGGGAAGCTCGGGGCAATTAGTCATCACAATTACGCCGAATGGCGGCTACACAGGGACCATTAATTTTTCCTGCGGCACGTTGCCGGCCCACGTGTCGTGCACATTCGCCCCGCCGACTTTGACATTGAACGGTGGCGCCGGGCCGTTTACTGACACACTGACCGTCAGCACGAACGCCGCGTCGACAGCCGAACTCCGCATTCCCGGCGCGAACGGGAGGTTCGACGCCATAGCCCTGGCTACCCTCTTCTGGCTGCCCGGATCCATAGCAGCCATGTTCGGACTGAAACGCCGCAAGGGGAAGCATTCAACTGCGCGCCCGGTCTTCTGGATGATTGCGATCCTGCTGTGGATTGGCGCCGGCGCATTGACGAGCTGCGGGGGAAAGTCGAGTTTCGCAGCACCGGGTACCTACACGATTCCGATCACGCTTACGGTGAGCGGACAAGCGAACCAGAGTATCAATGCCACCGTGGTCGTCGAGTAAGGCGGCTTTTCGTTGAAGGGGTCGTCGACAAAAAAAGTAAGAAAACAAGGGGAGGGAACTGAACCATGCAAAGATACGATGTCATGAAATATCTGCGGGTCGCCGCCGTGCCGGCGATCTCAATCCTCATCGGGGTTCCAGCCTTTGTCTCCGCTCGAGCGCAGACGACGCCGTCTAAGCCCCCGGCCGCACCGCCGGTCCAGTTACAGACCTACACCGCGTCGGATCAAAGCGCCTCTGCCGGTGTGCCTGCCGGATGGAAAGTCTACGGAGCCGCGCAAACAAATATCGAATTGACAGGGCCGCAAGGCGAGGTCGTTGACCTTGGAGAAGGGATTATCGCGCACAACGGTCCTTTTCAATTGGGGCAGACGGGACCAGACGGCTCGAATATGTCGATGCCGTACTCGGCAAAGCTTAGTGACAAGCTCACCATGGTTTTACAGCAGCGTGCCGCGCTGAACGGAAACCCGGTTCCTCAGATCAAGTTCCTTTACGGGGCGCCCCTTCAATCACTGCCAGCCGGGTTCCAATGCGGCGTGTTTGTAATCGCCGTCACCGGGACCGCCACGCCCGGTGATGCCATGGGCATTTTCTGCTCGCTCCCCGAAGACTCCGAGCAGTTTTTCAAGAACTTTTTGTCGGTTGGATCGGCCCCGACCGCCATTGCAGCCAAAGATGCCCCCACCGTTGCGGCCGTCCTTAAGAGCTACAAGATACCTCAAGCATGGCTGCAGAAAAAGTTTGCCCCCTTCACAGCCCCCGCCGCGGCAGCACCCAACCAGGGGCCAGGCGATCCGGCCGAGACCGAAATGTATTTAAGGGCGATGGAGGAACAACAGAATGTCATCGATCACGGCGCCAGTTGCACAGACGCCGGCCTCGTCGGCCCCTCGAGCTTGAGGCAAGCGTTCGGGTGCGGTTATTTGTCGCCGGACTTCTAGAATCGATCGCGGTCCTCTCGATGCGGCCGTAAGCAATTAAAGTTGCAGTTCCGGTTTTGCCAGCTAAGATCGCGAGCATCATTGTCGTGGACTGGCAATGTCAACGGAAGCAATGTTCTGGAAATTGCGCTAGAAAGTCAGCAGGTGTTTTCGAATGTCGTCTCGGAATGCAACAAAACAGCCCGCCGAACGCGTGCCCTTTTGGGTGCCCCAACCAACAGCTCAACTTGTAGGTGATTGATTTCTATGGTCGGGGAGAGAGGATTCGAACTTGAGCCGTTTTGCGGGCGTGAGCGCGAGCGGGAGCCCGCAGGCGAAATCCTGAGCGGAGCGAAGGACCTCATGTCTTGTTTGGTCGGGGAGAGAGGATTCGAACCTCCGACCCCCTGGTCCCGAACCAGGTGCTCTACCAGGCTGAGCCACTCCCCGACGTGTTGGTGGTGCAGTTTCTCCATTTTACAGCGCAGTGCAGGGCGGCGCAAACGAGCGCACACTCAGACCATTTAAGAGCCGGAATCCCTATCAGCGGACAAGGATTTCCCTGCAGTTCATGACCAGAAAACGATGTAGGTCCAGATCGGCTAGCGAAGCTCAGAGAAGGCTGCGCTGATCAGAGAATATAGCGGGACAAATCCTGATCCTTCACGATGGACGCGACCATCTGCTTCACATAGGCATCGTCGATGAGGAAAACCTTTTCGGGGCCGGATGCGGTCATTCGCTCATGAAAGGGTAAGGGCGCGGTCGCTTCGTTTTTGATGGCCTCGGAAAGCGCCGCGTTGACGTTGTCGCCGGAGGGGCGGCGAGCCACATCGGGCGCCAGGAAACTCACATCTTCCAGAACGCGCTCCATGATGGTGTGCAAACGCCGCGCGCCGATGTTCTCGGTGGTCTCATTCACCTTGAACGCGAACTCAGCCATCTCGCGTAAAGCTTCCGGCGCGAACTCGAGGCGTACGCCCTCGGTTTCAAGCAGCGCCGAGTATTGCTTGGTGAGCGAGGCCTTGGGCTCGGTGAGAATGCGCAAAAAGTCATCGACGGTCAGCGATTGCAGCTCAACGCGAATCGGAAATCGGCCTTGCAATTCAGGAATCAAGTCGCTGGGCTTTGAAACATGGAAGGCGCCCGCGGCGATAAAGAGAATGTGATCGGTGCGCACCATTCCATAACGAGTGTTGACCGTCGTCCCTTCAACGATGGGCAGGATGTCGCGCTGCACGCCTTCGCGCGAAACATCCGGGCCGTGCCCGCTTTCGCGACCGGCGATCTTGTCGATCTCATCCAGAAAGATGATCCCGTTCGATTCAACGCGCTCCACCGCGGCTCGATTCACCGAGTCCATATCGATGAGCCGGCCCTCTTCTTCCTGCACCAGATAATCGAAGGCGTCGGTCACCTTCATCTTTCGCTTCTTGGTGCCGCCGCCAAAGATGTTGGGCAGCATATCTTTCAGATTCATCTCCATGTCTTCCATATTTTGGTTGGAGATGATTCCAAATTGCGGCGAATTGCGCTCGCGAACATCGAGCTCGACCATTCGCTCATCGAGCTTGCCCTCTCGAAACTGCTGGCGCAGCTTCTCGCGCGAGCGCTGATGACTTTCAGTGCCGGGAAGGGTGAGTTGGTTCTCCTGCGGGTGAGGCGCGGCAGGCGGCGGGGGCAGCAGAACGTCGAGCAGTCGCTCCTCGGCATTCATCTCGGCCCTGTCTTCCACTTCTTCCAGGCGCTCTTCGCGCACCATGTCGATGGCGATTTCAACCAGGTCGCGAATCATCGACTCGACATCGCGGCCCACGTATCCGACTTCAGTGAATTTTGATGCCTCTACCTTGAGGAACGGCGAGTTGGTCAGCTTCGCCAAACGCCGCGCGATCTCAGTCTTGCCCACGCCGGTCGGGCCAATCATGATGATGTTCTTGGGCATGATGTCGTCGGCCAGGTCGGGCGGAAGCTTTTGCCTCCGCTGCCGATTCCGGAGAGCGATGGCTACGGCGCGCTTGGCGGCGCGCTGGCCGACCACGTGCTTGTCGAGCTCCGCCACGATCTCGCGCGGCGTCAACTCGTCGAGCGCGAGTTCCTGTTCTTCGGCGGAAGCTGGAAGATAGATGGCCATGGACGAATGTCGGCGGAGGCCCTCCGCTAACTTTGTAACTCCTCAATGGTGATGCGGTCGTTGGTGTAAATACAGATTTCGCCGGCGATCTTCATGGCTTTTTCCGCGATTTCGCGGGCGCTCAATTCCGTATTCTCCATCAGAGCGCGGGCGGCGGCAGTCGCGTAGCTGCCGCCGGAACCGATCGCCGCCAACGGCTCATCGGGGTCGATCACGTCGCCTGATCCTGAAATCAGAAATGTTTGCGCCTTATCCGCCACCAGAAGTAACGCCTCCAGGTTACGCAGCATTTTGTCGGTACGCCAATCCTTTGCCAACTCCACTGCAGACCGATTCAGATTTCCGGCGTGTTGTTCCAGCTTGGTCTCAAAGCGTGCAAACAGGTTGAAAGCGTCGGCGGTGGATCCGGCAAATCCGGCGAGAATCTTGTCCTGGAAAAGACGGCGAATCTTCCTGGCCGAGTGCTTGAGCACATGATCGCCAAAAGTTACCTGCCCGTCGGCGGCCATCACCACCTGGCCATTGCGCCGCACGCAAATGACGGTAGTGGATCGGATTTTCGAGCGCTCTTTCATGACCGTTTTGCCCTCACCAAGGCAGCCAACATACCCAAAAATCGCGCACCCGGCAGAGGGGATTCCTTCCGCTTGTGCAACCTAGAGTATAGGTCATTTGCGCGACCCTGGAAGGCCGCCGGGCAAGGGGTGATTGCCGTGGCACCGCGCGGTCGGCATGCGGCACCGGGTCGATTTCACCTGCGGTATTCTCAAGTTGGGGGCTCCGGGCTTGGGTTCCGTTTCGGGATGATCCTGCGCAACACAGACAACTGGGAAATTGCCGCTGGGCTCAGCGCCGCGATCCTGGCAGCGGCGGCTGCCGCCTGGCTGGTGCTGCGCAAGCGCCCGAGCGCGGATGAAGTGGAGAAGGCGCGGCGTCAGTTCCTCGTGCATTCCGGGCGGCTCGTCGATGGCATGCTTCTTGATATTTATGAAGTGGAAGCCAAAGATGGCCGCACGCTGACGATGTTGCTGTTCAGCTACCGGATCGCCGGGGTGGACTATGAATCTTCGCAAGACATCACCACGATGCTTGGCGTTGTGAATGCAGCCGAGGTGAGGGCCGGGTTTCCTTGCACCGTGCGCTATCAGCCCGGCAACCCATACAACAGCATCGTTGTGGGCGAGGGCTGGACCGGGCTCCGAGAGCGGATTCCGCAACTGCCCTCCTTTGACGATCCCGACCCTCTGGATCTGAGCCATTTGCGGCCCGGTAAGGGATAGGGCTGCGCGTTCGCGCGCGATCCCGACCCCGGTTAGACTATCGATATGCATGTTCACGCAGCCGAGGCGGGCACGGGCGCAAGCCGGACGACTTGGGTTCTGCGCGTCTCAATGGCGGCCACGCTGGCCTATGTGGTGGTCACATTTGTCGCTGGATTGCGTGCGCATTCGCTGGCGCTGCTGTCTGAATCGGGGCACAATGTCTCGGATTTCCTGGCACTCCTGCTGAGCTTCGCCGCGGTCTATTTCCAGTCACGGCCGGCGGACCACTCCAGAACCTTCGGCTACCAGCGCGCAGGCGTCATCGCGGCATTCATTAATGCGGCCACGCTGATCGCCATTTCGCTGCTGATCGCATTGGAAGCCGTTCACCGGCTCAGTGCGCCGGTAGCCGTGCAGCCGAGGATCATGATGATTGTGGCGGCGGCCGGAGTGGTCATGAACGGCGCGATTGCAGCGCTGCTTTGGGGCGTGGCCCGCGACGTGAATCTGCGCAGCGCCTTTCTGCACATGGCGGGCGATACGCTTTCGACTGCGGCGGTGATTGCGGGCGGCGTGGGCATCGTGCTCACAGGCCAGAACTGGATCGACCCAGTCCTCTCCATCCTCATTGCTGCTTTCATCTTCTGGTCGAGCATTGGGATCGTGCGCGAGACCCTTAACATTCTGCTCGAGGGCACGCCGCGCGGCGTCTCGCTGCAGCAGATTCGTTCTGTGATGGAATCCATTGACGGCGTGGTCGATGTTCACGACCTGCATGTCTGGTGCCTGGGATCGTATACCCGCGCTCTTGCCTGCCACGTCACGATCGCCGATATTCCACCGTCGGAGAGCGTATGCATTCTGGCCAATCTCAGAGATATTCTCCGCCGCCAATTTGAGATCAGCCACACGACGGTCCAGTTTGAGCACATCGGCTGCGAAGCACTGGAAGATTGTGTTTGTGTCACGCCTCCTGAAGAGATGGCCGTCAGTCATGAGCATCATCACGGTCACGTGCATTAAACGAGTCAACCGGACGGCAGGCCTCCGATGGCCTCCCCACCAGCTGAGGAATGAGAATTGACTTCTCGCCGCTTGCTTTTGAGAGCCTTCTGCATTGCAACCCTTTCGATCCCGGCGGCGGGGTTGTATGCGGCCCAGCAACCCGCACAACAGCTCACGATTCCGCATCTTGACGCATTTGTCGGCGAATACACCGATCCCGCGAATCCCGGCGACAGTGGCAGCTTCTACGTGCAGAACGGGGAGCTGACGTTTGAATCCGACCGTGGGGTTCCCACGGAGCTGAAGCCGATCTCGGCGAATCTCTTTGCATTTGCGAATTCAGATGCCACGGCCACGTTTGCCCTGGATGCTTCTGGTCGCGCGGCGAGCGTCTCGTTTTCTGTTAATCCGGGCACAGTGTACGTTCGCCGCGGTGAGCCGGTCCGTCATGTCTTTCACGACTATGTGCGCAGCGAAGCCATGATTCCCATGCGGGATGGCGTCAAGCTTCACGCGGTGATTCTTAAGCCCGCGGACATCAAGACACCGTTGCCCATCCTGATGCAGCGCACGCCATACGGTGTGGACGATACCGATCGTTCTTCATTCTTTGCCCGGCGGCCCGAGTTGGCGCGCGACGGTTACATCTACGTGGCAGAAGACATCCGCGGGCGCTACAAGAGCGAGGGCAAGTTCGTCATGATGCGCCCGCTCGCCGATCACCACGATCCGAACGCAATTGACGAGAGCACCGACACATACGACACAGTTGATTGGCTGATCAAGAACGTGGCGGGCAACAACGGCCGCGTCGGAGTTGTGGGCACCAGCTATCCGGGATTCCTGGCGATGATGGCCGGCATCGACCCGCATCCGGCGGTGAAAGCGATCTCGCCGCAGGCGCCCATGATCGACGTCTGGATTGGCGACGATTTCTTTCACAACGGAGCCTTCAGGCAAAGCTACGGCTACGATTACGTGCTGGGGCTGGAGTCCACGAAGACTGAGACCGAGGTCAGCTATGGCGAGGACAATGGCAAACCCGTCGACGGGTTCGACTACTTTCTCCGTCGCGGCAGCTTTGCGCAGGACGTGAAGCAATCGGGGTCCAGGCTGCTTCCGACGTGGAAGCTCTTCCTCGATCACCCGGCATACGATGCGGTCTGGTCGTCGCGCGGCGTTGAATATGCGCTGAATTCCGTGACCGTGCCCACCCTCACGGTCGGGGGCTATTACGACCAGGAAGATATGTACGGGCCGCAGGAGGAATATGCGAAGCTCGAGCCGCACGACACAAAGCACGATAACTTTCTCGTTCTTGGGCCCTGGCGGCACGGGTACTGGTCGTCGTCTTCCGAGCGCCTCGGCAATCTGAACTATGGAGAGCCCATCGGCACCGAGTTCCGCAGGCAGATTGAGGCGAAGTTTTTCGCGCACTACCTGAAAGATCAGCCGGGATTCAATCTGGTCGACACAGCGAGCTTTCAAACCGGCTCGAACACGTGGAAGTACTACGCGCACTTTCCTCCCAAGGAGTCGCGGCCAACGGCACTTTATCTCAACGGCGCTGGCCTGCTGAGCTGGAGCGCTGCGGCGAGTGAAGCCACGACGTCGTACATCAGCGACCCGGCTCATCCCGTGCCTTACAGGCATAGACCCATCCAGCCGACCTACAGCGACGGATCCGAATGGTTCAACTGGCTGACGGAAGATCAGCGATTTGTGACGGACCGCAAAGACGTCGCCGTGTGGACGCTGCCGGTGCTCACGAAAGATCTGACCATCACCGGAGAAGTCATGGCGGATGTCTTTGCCTCGACCACGGGCACGGACAACGACCTGGTCGTGAAACTGATCGACGAGTATCCGGCCGACGATGCGGATCCAACGATGCGCGGGTACCAGCTGATGACCAACGCCGAGATCTTCCGCGGGCGCTATCTTGCGGGATACGACCGCCCCACTGCGCTCGCACCTGGATCGATCCACGAATACAAGTTCAGCCTGCACGACGTGGACCACGTCTTCAAGGCCGGACACACAGTGATGGTTGAGATCCAGAGCACGTGGTTTCCTCTCTACGATCGCAACCCGCAGACGTTTGTGCCGAACATCATGAAGGCCAAGCCAGATGACTTCAAGGCCGCGACCATCGAGATCTACTCCGGACCAGGGCACGACTCGGCGATTGAAGTTCCCGTGATGGCCGCGCAATAGCCATGGCGCTCGCGCGGAAGGCGATGCGGCACGGGCAGCAGACATAGCCGCATCCAACCCCTGCGACCTATAATCGCTGCAGGTACGACCCCGGCCCCAACTTCCCAACAAGGCGAGGAAAAACTTGGCACGCGAGCTTTATACCGCGCGACTTTTGCGCAAAGACTGCATCTCTGAAGTTGCACAGTGCTATCACTTTGTGTTCGAAGTTGAAGGACGTGATAGTTTCGACTATCGTCCCGGCCAGTTTATTTCGGCCGTGGCTCCGGACGAGAACGGCAAGCAGCAGACGCGCGCCTACTCAATTGCATCGGCGGCGCGCGGCAACAAGTTCGAATTGTGCGTGAACCGGGTGGAGAATGGCTTCTTCTCCAATTACCTGGCGGACCTGACTTTGTTGCCGGTAGGAGCTACCATCCAGATTCACGGGCCGCACGGGCACTTTGTGTTGCAGGAGCCGATTACCGACTCGATCTTTGTGGCCACCGGAACCGGCGTGGCGCCGATGCGCGCTTATCTCGAGTGGCTGTTCCCCGTCGACGGCGCCGACCGCAGCCAGGGCAAAGACATCTGGCTCGTCTACGGAACGCGCCACGAAACTGACGTCTATTACCAGGCCGAATTTGAAGCGCTGGCCGCGCGGGTGCCCAATTTCCATTACCTGCCCACGTTGAGCCGTGCCCTCGATAGCTGGACCGGCCTGCGCGGACACGTGCAGGTTCACGTTGCAACGATCATTGAAGAGCGCGCCAAACGCCTGGGCCAGACTCTGCCCATGCCTGTCGTCGATCCGGCGACTCCCGCCGCGAATTTGACCTTCGATATCTACTGCTACATCTGCGGGCTCAACTTCATGGTCTCTGGTGTCCGCGAGCTGCTGGATGGCTATGGCTGGCACAAGAAGCAGATTGTCTTCGAGCGGTACGACTGAAGGACGGCGGAGCAAGCGGGGTTAGCGGAGCCAGCGGAGTTCACTGCCTACAACGGCCTGGTTTTACAAGTTAAACAGCTCGCGCAGCCGCTTAGTTTGCGCGCGGCTCACGGGGATCTCGGTCTGCTGCTTGTCATTCATGCGCAGCTGGTAGCTGGACTTGAACCAGGGCATGACCTCGCGGATCTGATCGATGTTGACGACGAAGCCGCGATGCGCGCGCCAGAAACGCGCGGGATCGAGGAGCTCAAGCAGCTCTTCCAAAGTGCGGCACTTCGATTGGCCCTCAAAGGCGCGCGTAACGATGCGAATCACGCCTTCGTCGATGGCGGCAAAGCAGACGTCAGCCTGATCGACGAGCAGCAAGCGGCTTTGCGCCTGGACGATGAGCTTGGCTGGCGGCCGGCTCGCCTCGCCGTTCTGTGGGCGATTAAGAAGACGCAAAAGGCGATCGATCTGGATTTGATCGGGCGCGCCGGCTGAAGGACTGCCGGCGGCGATGCGCGCCTTGGCGCGTTCCACAGCCTCGGTGACGCGTGCCAGGTCGAAGGGCTTGAGCAGGTAGTCGACGGCATTCACCGTAAATGCGCGAACGGCGTACTGGTCAAAGGCGGTGGCAAAGACGAACTGCGGCAGCGGAGCGACGTCCTTCTCCGCGCCGGCCTTTGCGGATTGAGCGCGATTGCGGTCGACGAGCCGCTGAATCACCGCGAATCCATCCTGGCCGGGCATTTGCACATCGAGAAAGACAAGATCGGGATGGTGCTCATCGATGAGATCGACGGCTTCAATGCCGTTCGAGCCCTGGGCAACGACGTCTACATCGCCGACAGAATCGAGCAGGTACTTCAGCTCGTCGCGTGCCAGTTGTTCGTCGTCGATAATGAGCGCGGAGATGGGCATGGGACTGAACAGGATGATTGTAGAACAGGGTGGGACAGCGGAGTTAGCGGAGTTAGCCGAGCAAGCGAGGCTAGAGAGTCCTCAGCTTTCAGCTTGAACGCTATTCGCTCAGCACGCGCAGGCGCGCGGGAGTCTGGTCGTGGGCAAGCTCGTGGCCGCAGTTGGTGCAATAAATGTCGGTAGCGCGGACGGTGCGGAAGCAGGTGCCGCAATTTGCCGTGAGCTGATAGTTGCACTGCGGGCAAAAGTGAAAGTCGCCCTGTACATGCGTGCCGCAGGAGGGACAGCGATAGGCCACGGGCTGGCGCAGCAGAAAGTACAACACGGCGCCGATGCCGGGCGGGCCAACCAGGCAGATGAACATCCAGAAGCGGATGCTCATGGCGCGGCGCGGCGCATCTTTGCTGATGTAGCCGACCATGAGGAAGTAAAGAGAGGCGACGACTCCCCAGGAGATATTGAAGTAAATGCGCAGGCCAAGGACCGAGGGCGGATGATGGCGCTGCTCGGGCGCGACCACCCAGAAATAGTACTCGACAATGACGAAGGCCAGGCTGGCCGCGATGATCGACCAGACCGGAATCAGCCGCTCTTCTTCGTTGATCCGAATGTCTTTTGGATCGGACATTGGCAATCCCTCACTCCCGGAGGGCCTTTCAAGAGGTATGGGGGCAATTTCGCCCCTTTTTCAATGGACGGAACGAGGGCAAAAGAAGTTTCGAGAAGCTACGGAATTCAGGCAAACCGGGAGCGTCCGGCGGGAATCAGTCTTTGCTGTGCGACCAGCCGGCGACCAGAAACGCGGCCAGAACCGCCGGGAAAAGAATGCAAGCCCAGAGGCTGGTTTGGGTGGCAATGTCGCTGAAGCGCTCGCCGCCGATGAGGTCGTCTGCAACACGCCAGGCCAGGGGCCCGAAGGCGAGCAGAGCCACAAACAGGGAGGCAAGGACCAGCGAACGCGTGCGGCGGCGGCCGGCCTTCTGATCCTGCATGACGCCGAGCGAAGCCAGAACGACGCGGCGGGTTTTTTCGGCAACGGCGCGGTCGCGGCCCGCCTGCTTGCCAGAGAGAGCAGCAAGGATTTCAGCGCTGCCGCCGGTGCTCGCGGCCTCGCTCGACGCCGCATGGGCGACCGTGTTGCCTGCTAGTTCAGCCGCTCTCACGCAACCTCCTGAAAGCGATCGGCCGCATAGCCGAGCCGGGGCTTGATCATGGCCAGTCCGCGATAGAGCCGGGACTTGACCGTAGAAAGCGGGGCGCGGGTGACCTTCGCAATCTCTTCGAGCGACAGTTCTTCGTAAAAGCGAAGCGCAAGCACTTCGCGGTGGAGCGTATCGAGCTCCAGCAGCGCGGCGGCGATCTTCTCGCGGTCTTCGAGGTTTGAAACACGGTCAAACGGCGTGGGCTCGTCGGCCACAACCTCGAACGTCATCGACCGGTCGTCTTCCGTGGCGCCATCGATCAGTTCGTCCAGCGAGTTCATGGTGCGCTTGCGGCGATGATCGATGACCAGGTTGCGCGCGATGGTGAAGAGCCAGGTTTCAAAGCGCGCGCGGCCGTCGAACTGGTCGCCGCGGACGAGAACGCGCATCCACACTTCCTGAAAGAGGTCTTCAGCGGTGTCGCGATTGCCGGTGAGGAAGAGCAGGTAGCGCATCAGGCGGTGCTGGAAGCGGACGATGAGCTCCTCAAGCAAGCCGGCTTTCTGGAGTTTGAGGCCAGCTGAGACGGCAAGGCTCTCCTGCCGCGCCTGATCGTCGGCAACCAAGGCAGATGCTCTGGGAAGAAGGGTGCGAACCGAAGCAAGTGTCATCTGAGTTCATTAGACGATAAAACCGCGGGTGAAGACCAGTTGAATCTGGGGTCCCTCGGCTTACCGTCCTGCCTCCTGTTGCCTTGTACAAACACAGCCCGCCGCAAAAGTTGTGAAGAATTAAGGGCTTGTACAGGAGAAGGCGCGAGCGGAACGGCTCCGCCGGCGTAACGCTCGAGGAATCAGCGAATAAGCCAGCTCAACCGAATGGAGGATTACCAATGCTTAGGCGTCGTCGCGCCGTTTTCGTCCAGCGGTTTTGAGCGCGGCCTCAATCGCTTTCAAAGCGCGGCGCTCGCGGGCTTCGGCGGTTTCGTAATAAAAGATGCCGAGCAGCTGGTCGCGGCGCTGGGCGGGGGTAAGGGCGAACCAGGCGTCGCGAGAGCCGGGATGGCGCTGGAAAAGCGCCCGCAGGACCGGAGGTGGGTCGTGCTGGCCTTCGAGGGCCTGCATCAGCATTTCGGCGATCTTTTCGGCGCGCTTGGTTCGCGCTGCGGGCGATTTGGGCTGGTTTGCTAACTTGCCAAACTCGCGTCGCCGGGAAGGCGTCAGGGAGTCAAACAATTTGCGGATTGGGCGATTGCTGTTGAGTGCGCGGATGAGCTCAGGCGGAAGTTCTGCCGGACGCTCAACAAGATCGGGCTCAAGCCAGATGCGCACGCGCGAGCCAACGCGAGAATGGGAACCGGATTGCATCTGCTTGTTGACGAGGAGAAAGTGGGCGCCCCGGCGCGCGTCAGGGAAGAGCGAAGTGCGGAAGGCGAAGCCGCCGATTTCTCCACGGACGCGGCGGCCGTTGCGCACCGGCCAGGCTTTGGCCATGTCGAATGGAACTCGCGCAATGACCCACTTGAGCGCGGTCCCATCGGGCTCGAGAAGCGCGGTGAAGGACTTGCGCGGATTGGTGGAGCGGGTTGCCATGATGGGATGCCCGAACGCGCGTGGACAAGATCGATGATAGCCGGAAGCCAGGCCTCGCAGCAGACCACTTTTTGCATCCCAAATCATAGGAGAGGATGCAATGGACAAAACAACATTCGTGAAAACGGGGATGGTTGCAGCGACATTGGTTTGCGCGTTTGGGATTGCAGTTCTGGTTGCAGGTTGCCAATCAAGCGCAGCGAAGAAAGCTGGGTTTGATACGGCTCTCAACAAGTTCTACAGCAGTCGGCAAGATTGTCTGTGGACGAATCCGATCAAGTTTCCTGAAATGGCCCCAACGGCGAGCGAAACGCAGGAATTCAACGCATTGGTCGATGCCGGCCTGCTTGAGAAGACGCAGGCAACGACAGCGAGGCGGAGGGGAAGATCGGCTGAGGCGGCAAAATATGTGCTGTCGGACTACGGCCGCCTGATTTGGAAGGCGGATCCAGCGCGCGCCGGCTATGGAAACTTCTGCCTGGGAGCCCCGCAAGTGAACACGATTGAAAGCTATACGCGGGTGGGCAGCGCAGGCGCAACGGAGTACGAAGTTAATTATCGCGACATCGTCAAGTTGCCGGCATGGGCGACCACGCCTTCGGTCAAGAAAGTATTTCCGCAGGTGTCGGAAGATAGCAACGGCCAGACGGCGACAGCAACACTGGTTAAGAACGGCAACGGATGGAAGGTGCAGACAGTGTCGCCGCCGCAGCCGAAGCCGATGGGATAGCAACTTCGATATAGATCTGGGTCAGGTGGTTTGGACGGCGCGCTTGCGGCGGCGGCCGAGTGTGCGCAGAGCACGAAAGACGAAGCGAATGAGAATAAGAGTCACCAGGATGCAGACGAACGCGACCGCCGCGGCGATGTAGGGCTCAAAAGCGGAGAGCCAGGTGAGGACGATGGCGAGCGTATCCTCACCGAGGCTGAGGGCGATGTTCGAGAAGGGCTCGGGTGAAGGAGTGACCGCGGCGCGAACGGCCGTCTTGCCTCCGTGAGCGATGAAGGCGATGGCGCCACCGGCAAGAGTGGCGGCGAGCTGCTCGCCGGGCGTCAGTGACGCCGTGGCCTGGAACGCGAGTAGCGCCGCCAGCGGGACGCGGATGAACGTGTGCAGCGCATTCCAGACCAGATCGATGGCGGGGACCTTGTCGACGAAAAAATTGATGCCGAAAAGAATGAGAGCGGCGGCGATCACTCCCCAGTTCGACAGGAGATGAAGCGACGGCGGCAGATCGACGTACCGCGTATGCGCCAGGAGGCCGAGAGTAGCCACGGTGGCATAGACATTGAGCCCGGCCGCGAAACTGATGGCGACCATCAGAGCGACGATTTGGTTGGGCGGCAGAGGCATGCGGAGAGTATAAGGCAGCAAGTGAGCGGTATTCAGCTTGCATCCTTGGCCGGAGCAGGTTTGGCTGGCGGCTTGTCCGCGGGCGCATCCGCGTAGAAGGAGTCAAGCAGCGCCCGCGCGTAAATGAAACCCTGCATCATCACGCTTTTCTCTTTGACGAAGACAATCAATCCGAGGGTGTAAGCGACCAGCGCCCACAGAACCACCGCGGCAATCGCGCTATCGATTCTTACAAACGGCCACGCCATTTGCAGGTTCATGTGCGCCAGGCGCGCCTCGACAACGAAGGAGATGCCTACGCAATAAAATGCGAAGCGCCGCAGCGCGAAAAAATTGCGCTGGAATCCATAGGAGATTTCTTCTTCGACGACGAGTACGCTGTTGCGCGAGTTTTCCCGCATCCACGCCACCGTCGGCTCGTAGAGATGGTCGAGCGCATCGGAGACGTAGCTCTGCTTAACTTCTTTCTTTGCCTGTACGTGTTTGTCGATCGGCGCGGGAGGGTTGGGTTCGGCATCGGCGGTCGCGGCTGCCTTGCCGTGGGCGTGCCCGGCCATCGCGGCCTGAGCCGCCGGTTTTGCCTCCGGCGTCGACGCGGCCTTGTCCTCGTCCTTCGACGGCGCAGCCGGGCCCTTGTGCTTTTTGATGATGGCTTCAATCTCTTTGCCAGGCGGCGCTTCCCACAGCAGGTGCCGCACGTGATCGCCGTAGAGGGTATCGCCGATGTTCACGTACCTTAGCGCAATCCGCAACATGGTCGTCGTAGGCTTGCCGCCCCAGTCGCGAAAGAGGGTGACCTCCTTCTTGTCGCCGATGCCGCGCGCGATATGAGAGATCCACCGCACCACTCCGAAGACGCAAAGCAGCGAAAGCAGCGCGGGGATCGCGCTCTGAAGTCCCTTGAACGACAACAGCAGCACAAGCAGGATAGGGAAGACGGCCAGGAATGCCGGCGCCAGCCGGGCCTCGCGCGTGTAGCGATCGCCGAGGAGGGACTCAACTGCGGAGAGACTGCCGTTGTCGTCGGCCATGGCCTGGACCTCGTGGGATGGCCTCACGATAGCGTGTAGAATCGCGGATGCGCAAGCAGAAACTTGCTGAGGGTCTTTATAGAAAGTGGCGCCGGGCGCGGGGTTGCGTCTTATGATGGGCTGCGAGAGGTCACCATGCCGGAACCGGATGCGATGAAGAGCGAAGTGCGGAAAGATGGCGGGGTTTGGCCCGCGCTGCCGCAGAGCGCGTGGAGCGATACCTGCGCAACACTGCAACTGTGGCTGCAGATGGTGGGCAAGGTGCGGATGGCGCTGACGCCGCCGATCAACCACTGCTGGAATGTGACGCTCTATCCGACCATCCGCGGGCTGACCACGATGCCGATGGCGTACGATTCGAGAATGGTCCAGATCGATTTTGATTTTGTGGCGCACGAGCTGGTGATCGAGACAAGCGACGGCGGGCGTGAGACGATCAAACTGGAGCCGATGACCGTGGCGGAGTTTTACTCGCGGCTCATGACGGCGCTCGAAAGCCTGGACGCGCTGTGCAACATGTGGCCGGTGCCGTGCGAAGTGGCGGAGCCCATTCCGTTCAAGAAAGACGACGTGCATCGAGCCTACGACCCGGAGTATGCGCAACGGTTCTGGCGAGTTCTGCTGCAATCGTCGCGGGTGATCGAGGTATTTCGTGCGCGGTTCATCGGCAAGGTGAGCCCGATTCATCTGTTCTGGGGCGCGATGGATTTGGCCTGCACGAGATTTTCAGGCCGCACCGCGCCGGAGCATCCCAGCATGCCGGGGCTGCCCGATCGCGTGACGCGCGACGCGTATTCGCACGAAGTGAGCAGCTGCGGATTCTGGCCCGGAGCGGCGGGACCGGCTGGCAGCTTCATCGAGCCGTTTTTCTATAGCTACGCCTACCCCGAGCCGCCGGGCTACCGGGAGTATGCGATTGCGCCGGCCGAGGCCAAATTCGACGGCACATTCGGCGAGTTCATTTTTCCGTACGAAGCGATGCGGCAATCGGCCGACCCGGATGCTGCGCTGCTGAAATTTCTGCAGAGCACGTACGAGGCCGCGGCCAACTGCGCCAAGTGGGACCGGGCGCAGCTGGAAAAACCGTGAGCCGTGGCTGGTGAATCGCGGAACGTGGACGGCAAACACCCGGCGGGAAGTTGGGTCCTGACCATCTCACTCGGCGGCAGCCTCACGCATTGTCAAGTGTAAGTTCCGCCAGAATTCCCGCAACCTGCTGATAACGCGGCGCGAATAAAAACGCCAAGTTTGCCGATTCATTCGCGCGGATTGCTAACCTTAAAACCATGGCCTTGAAACATGGCAATGACGGCAGCATTCGTTCAACGGCACACAAAGCCGCCACCGCGCAAATTCCTTCCGAAGCCGGACCGAAACAAACGTTGATTTTTTTCTCGAAAATTTGCACCATCTTCGGTGCAATTTCGGACCATTTTAAGGCGTCTGTTCATAGAATCAATGACTTAGCTATTTACTGATCGGTACAATCTGCTGTTAACTCATCAATAAACACCCGGATCGTCCCGGTTTAGAGCGAGAGGGACGGAAAACAGCAGGCAGTCCCGCAATGCCTTACGGAAATAAACTCTTAAAAATCATCAAGATCGGAGAATCCTGAATTTTTCACTTGCATTAAGATATATCTTACGATATAGTTCGAGACATATTTTAGTCAGGAGGACTAAGACCATGTTTGGAAGACAAGTTTTTGAACGGGAAGGGCACGGCGGATGCGGTGGCCGCAGATTTGAGGGTCGCGAGGAGTTTTGCGGACCCGAGGGCTGGGCAGAGCGGCGTTTTGCGGGCATTCGCGGAGGCGGCTTCGAGATGCCGGGTGGCTTTGGCCCAGGCCGGCACGGCGGATTCGGGCGCGGCTTCGGCCGGGGGTTCGGCGAGGGACGCGAGCGGATGTTCGACGCCGGAGAGATCAGGCTGGTGATTCTGCGGCTGCTCTCGAGCGAGCCGAGCTACGGCTACCAGCTCATCAAAACCATGGAAGCGCGCCTCGGCGGCGGCTACACGCCGAGCGCCGGCGTGGTGTATCCCACGCTGACCATGCTTGAAGAAGAAGGCCTGATTGCGGCCACCGAAACCAGCGGCAAAAAGGTCTACAGCGTGACCGCGGAGGGCACGAAATATCTCGAGGCCAACAAGGAGCGCGTGGGCCAGCTTTTTGAACGTTTGGAGGAGACAGGACGCGGCTTCAAGCGCGGCCGCTCGCCCGAGCTGATGAAGGCCTTCATGGATCTGCGCGGCGCCGTGATGTCAAAGATGTGGCGCAGGAACGCGACACCGGAGCAGATCAAAAAGATCGCCGAAGCGATCCACGCCGCGGCGGAGGAGATCGACAAACTGTGAGTCTGGGTGCCCCATCCTAGCTTCGCTAGGGTGGGGTAGGGACTTCAGGGTTCAGGCGCGGGACAGAGCTTCTCGACGGCGCTCGGTCCACTCGGACTCGATTTCAACCGCGCCCTCGAAGCCAGTCGCATAGTGACGAAAGCTGCTCCAATCCCAATCTTCGGGCTTGGTGACCAATCCGCGCGCGACCGGATTGCGATGCAGGTATTTCAGTTTCTCGGTTTCCTTCCTGGACGTCCACACGTTGAAATCGTAATAGCGCGGCTCCCAGAATGGCTGGGCGCTGCGCAGTGCGAGCGTGCGTGATACTGACTGCTTGAGCGATTGGATTGCTGCGGCGAGATTCCGGTTCTCCGGTTCGCTCACCAGCAGATGGACATGCTCCGGCATCACGACATAACCCTTCACGCAGAATCCGTATCGGCGTCGCGCGTGCTCAAGCGCGCGTTCGAAGGCCGCCCGAGCGATTGGATTTCCAAGCTTTGGCTGCCGGCGATAGCAACTGAAGGTGATGAAGTGCAGGTCACGGCTCTGTTGATAGCGCTTCAGGTGCGAGGGCATGGGTTGAGTGTCGATGGCAGACTTCTGTGATGTCTGTGATGGAAGAGACATCCCGATCCCCCACCCTAGCGAAGCTAGGATGGGGCACCCCGGTTTTCGTTGTGCTCGGGCGAGGGGGTTAGAGATTCTTCCGAGGCGGGATTCTTGAGGGCAGAGTCGCGTTTCAGCTTCGCGCCCGGCAAGTTCGAATGAACGTCTGCCCGCCCTCGGGTGTCCCAGTCTCCGTCTCGAGTTTTTCCAGTTTTCTGATGAGCGAGGCCGCGGAGAGCCGCGGCTGCGAAGAGAATCGAAAAGCTATAAATCTGGGTGGGAAAATCAGAGCGCCCATCCTAGCTTCGCTAGGGCAAGGTAGAAGCGACCGGCGAGCACTGAGTCTGGGTGCCCCATCCTAGCTTCGCTAGGGTGGTAGGAAAATCAGAGCGCCCCGTCCTGGCTTCGCTAGGGCAAGGTAGAAGCGACCGACGAGCACTGAGTCTGGGTGCCCCATCCTAGCTTCGCTAGGGTGGGGTAGCACCGCGCCAACCCCCACCTAGCTTTGTCATCCTGAGCGCAGCGAAGGATCTGCGGTTGCTTTTTCCGCGCTTCGTTCACCACGAAAATGGGTGCCCCATCCTGGCTTCGCTAGGGTGGGGTAGGGAATTCAGGGTTCAGGCGCGGGACAAAGCTTCTCGACGGCGCTCGGTCCACTCGGACTCGATCTCAACCGCGCCCTTGACTCCAGTCGCATAGTGACGAAAGCTGCTCCAATCCCAATCTTCGGGCCTCGCCACCAATCCGCGCGCCACCGGATTGCGATGCAGGTATTTCAACTTTTCAATTTCCTTCTTTGCTGTCCACACGTTGAAATCGTAATAGCGTGGTACTGTGCCAACTGGACACGGAGCTTATACATCGAGCGATCCCCGGGGAGACCCATACGGAGACAGTCTTGGGAACAAAGCCCAGGTCACGAACTCCAGTTAGCAACAATCCTTTATCGTTTCTACGACGCCAGGAGCCAACCCGCCTGTCTCAGCTAGGGTGTTTGTTCAATATGGAGGTCACGATTATGGCACGATAGCAGTCAACATAAACGTAACTCCCCCCTCGGCAAAGACTAATGGTTTAGCGGTATACCCAGGAGCTGATTATCAGTAGAACTAGGGAGTTCGAGCGCTCGGAGGACAATTCAATGACTCGACACAAATATATTACGATAGCGCTAGGAGTTACAGTAGCCGTTGTCGCTTGGATGACAACGTGCGTCCTCTACTCCTATTATGTCCGCTGGGAGGCAGAAAGATGCTTGCGGATATTCAATCGATTTCGAACTGGCTCGACTACCGTCGAAGAGGCCACGAAAGCTCTAAGCCCTTTTGGTCGTTTTGAGGTGGACGGAACAGCAAGAATTTATGGGAGCGACTATTCGCTTCACACGTATCTCATAAAAAACGATGGCAAGCACCTTCTTGGCCTTTTTCAGCCTACCTATTTTCAGGTAGGTCTGACATCTCGGCAGGATGGTGTTGTTATCGAAATGAGTGTCAGCCTCTTCCAGATGCCGTATCGCTCGGTGACTACAAGCGAGTCGATAATCGAATCGCCACACAATCAGACGCTCCATAATGCCGCTTCCGGCATTATTGTGGGTGTCTTTGATCCTCCCCAGAGAATGGATGTGTCACTAAGTCCCGGAGCTCCGAATGAGGTTCGTAAGTCGGCTTACAGCTATGACCTCGCTTGCTTTACTGCCTTACATGGATGTCAATCCGTTTACGAAATACTTCCAGCCGTCAAGCAGTATGTTACTAAGTAGCAGATTCTGAAATGTCGGTGTTGGCCCAACAGCAGATAGATCATGTGGCAATGTCAGCAGAAAAGGCAGCTCTTCTGTTGACACGCGCTGATCTCAAGAAAGGAATCCACCGTGAGTATGGTGGTTGGATAATACAGAACAACGAGGACGGCTCTCATTCCTATACCAAACCAGTCAAGGGTCAGGAAGCGCTAATTGATTTAAGTAAAATTCCTGTTCCAGATGGTTTCACGATTGTCGGGGACTATCACAGCGGAACGATTTTGCCTGCGCGGCGGTGGCTGGACCGCGCGGGGATGACCACGATCATCATGGTGGGTATGGGCATGATGGATATGGAAGAGATCAGCACTGAGGAGGCTGATAGCTGAGAGCCTTGGGTGCAAGCAGGGTTCGCGGTGTTTCCTCCGTTGATGGGAGGGACGGTCGATCAGGTCAGCGGTCGTGGTATCCCAGGTCTCAGAGGCGAGACCTGGGGCATCCGGCACCCGGCGACTATGCTGGTATCGCTTCAGGTGTGAGGGCATGGGTCGAGCGTCGATGGCAGAATTCGGTGGCGTCTGTGATGGAAGAGACATCCCGATCCCCCACCCTAGCGAAGCCAGGATGGGGCACCCCGGTGGGCTTCAATCGACTGGCTCAAGTCGAATAGCGCGGGGAATCTGACGCGGGTCAACGATATTCTGTTGAATCTGATGGAGATGGAGCGGAAGTTTGGCACGTCGGCGAGTTAGCATTCTGTGCCACGATCCCAGTCCGGAAGCGATAGTTTGGGAGAACTTTTTGTTGGTCGAGAGGTGGCGGGCCGTTCCGACCGGCTGAGGCTTGGTTGTGATTCAATAGTAAAGATGGCTATTCCCCGGAGATCGACGGTGCGCGGGCGGGCGATTGCGGCCCGTCGGAAGGTGCGCGAGTACGCCATGGTGGCGCGGGCGCTGGCCTCGACTTCGCATCCCGTGCTGGTGCAGATTATCCCTACACGGTTCTGCAACCTGAGCTGCGCCTACTGCAATGAATATGACAAGGTGAGCGAGCCGGTGCCTCTGGAAGAGATGTACAGGCGCATCGACGCGCTCGGCCGGCTCGGGACCGCGATGATCGGCATCTCGGGTGGCGAGCCGCTGACCCACCCGCAGCTGGACGACATTATCCGCCGCATGAGAAAGACGGGCGCGATTGCGGGAATGATCACGAACGGTTTCCTGCTCAGCCCCGAAAGAATCGAGCGGCTGAACCAGGCGGGCCTCGACCACATGCAGATTTCGATCGACAACCTGGAACCGGACGAAGTGTCGAAAAAATCGCTCAAGACTCTCGACAAGCGGCTGCAGATGCTGGCCGATTACGCAGAGTTCCACGTGAACATTAATTCGGTGGTGGGCGGAGGGATCAAGGATCCGAACGACGCGCTGGTGATCAGCCGTCGGGCGCTCGAGCTGGGGTTCGAGTCGACGATCGGCATCATCCACGATGGCGACGGGCAACTGAAGCCGCTGAAGCCGGACGAGGCGCGGGTGTACCAGGAGATGAAGGCGCGGAAGAAGGGGAACTACGCGCAGTTCGACAAGTTCCAGGAAGCGATTGCGGAAGGCCGCGCGAACGACTGGCGATGCCGCGCGGGGTCGCGGTATTTGTATGTGTGCGAGGACGGGCTGGTTCATTATTGCTCGCAGCAGCGCGGGTATCCGGGGATTCCGGTGGCCGAATACACGCGGGAGCGGTTGAAGCAGGAGTTTCTAACGGCGAAGAGCTGCGCACCGAATTGCACGATTGGATGCGTGCACAGGATCAGCCATATCGACCACTGGCGGGCTCCGCAAACGCGGATGGTTGCGCCGGGCGGGCAGGAGCTGGTGGCGATACAGGGAGTAGGGAATAGGCAGTAAGGACGAGAGATCAGAGATAAGAGACGGCGGCGTTCGCGAGTGCGGACGCCGTTTTTGTTTGTGGGAAGCAGGGCGGGATGGGCGCAAATCGCGAGCAGCGATTTGCGCCGAGATGCTGGCGCAATCTGCGGAATGCGAGGCGGCGAGCGGCGGCGGCGGTGCTACTGCCCGCGGACTTCAGCCATGGCCTGGTCGATGAGCTGATAGAGATGGCTGCGGTCTACAACTTCGACAAAGGGCGGCGCGTGCGCGGCGCTGGTGACGATCCAGATGGTGGGGGTGTGCTCGATGCCGATGCGCTGGCCGAGCGCGTAGTCGGCTTTGACTTCCTGGGCGAGATGCCCCATGGGATCGATGGCGAAGGGCAGGGCGACGCCGTGCTGGGAGGCGAAGCGCTGCGTGAATTGCTGAAGGTCGCTGGGGGTCTCGATCGAAGGCTGGTTGGCGAAGACTTCGTCGCGATATTCGTTGCCGAGGGCCTTGCTCTTGGTGTCAAAGTAGCGCGCGTTGACGGCGGCCTGGAAGCTCCAGTTGTGCTGGGGCAGCGGGAAGTCATGGCGGACCCAGGGGATGTTGTACTTGGCTGCGGCGTCTTTCAGCAGGGGATTGGCGCGTGCGCAGTCGGGGCACTCCATGTCGTCAAATTCGACAATCGCGACGCGCGCGCCGGGCGGTGGCTTGAGGGCGGAGGAGTCGTGGACCTGGGTCGTGTCTGGCGCGCCGAACTGAGCGCGTGCCGGAGCGGCGACGAGGGCGAGGGCCAAGGCAAACCAAAGGCCGGCGAACATTCGGCTCGAGCGGAAATGGAGGCTGAGGAAACGATGCATGGCGTTTGGACGGCTCCCTAAGCTCATTGTAACTGGAGGGATGGGGAAGGCCGGGACCTAGGGAATGCGGGACGACGGGACTGTGGTGCGCCTGAGCGGAGCTACTTGTGCGCGGTCCTGGCGGGAGCGGCGGAGCGCGTTTCAGCGAGAGCCTGATCGATGGTGGTGAAGAGCTGAGTCTGGGGGTCGCGGACTTCGATGTAGGACGGCCCCTTACTGTTGGAGGTCACGATAAAGATGGTTGGGGTGAGCGTAATGCCGGTGCGCGTGCCGATTTCGTCGTCGGCCTGGACTTCGGCGGCGAGCTTGCCCTGCGGATCGATCGCAAAGGGCAGGGCGACTCCGTGGGCGGCGGCGAAACGCTGCGTGAATTGCTGAAGGTTGACGAGAGTCTCAATGGAGGGCTGATTGGCGAAAACGGCGTTGCGATATTCATCGCCCAGGTGCTTGCTTTTCTCGTCGAACCAGCGGGCATAGACGGCGGCTCGTGGGCTCCAGATGTGGCCGGGGATGAGGAAATCGTGGCGAATCCAGGGAATGCCGTATTGGGCCGCGGCCTGCATGAGCAAAGGATTGGCGGCAGCGCAGGCAGGGCACTCGAGGTCGTCAAACTCGACGATGGCCACGCGCGCGCCGGGGGGCGGATGAAGCGCGGAGGAGTCAAGGACGCGGGTTGACGGACGCGAATCGCCAAACTGGGCGTGGGCCAATGGCGCGGCGAGCAGAAGCGCGCCCAGAGCCAGGAAAAGGCAGGCGATGCGGCGATTCAGGCTGGATGGGCCGGGGAAGGCCTGATGCATTGGGGAAGTGACACTCACGAGAGATATTTTAACGGATGAGATGCGGGGTGGGTCTATTCGTGGCGGTCGCGCCGCTGCCGGGCCATCCAACTGCGCCATTTGTAGTCGGCGAAGATGGAGCCGGCGACGATGACGATGGCAGCGACGATGAGGAAGATTTTCACGGAATCAGAGGATCGTGGCTCGTGAATCGTGGGCCGTGGACGGGGGTCAACGGCCGACGACGATGACGGTGAAGCTGCCGGGGATGATGGGAGGACGCGGGTGCGGAATTTGCGGCGTGGGATCGGGGCGCGGGCCGAAGTTCGCAGTGACGAGATAAATGCGGTCAGTGGAGGGGTCGTAGGCCATGGTGCGCGCTCCGGCCTGCGTGGGCAGGCTCTCTATGGTCGGATAGCCGGGAGCCGCGGCGTCGATGACGGAGAGAATGCCGTCGCGGCTTGAGGCGAAGGCGAGGGAATGTGCGGCGCTGTAGCGGGCGGCATCCGGGCCGTCGCCGATGGTGGGGTTGGCCAGGATCTTGCCGGAAGTGATGTCGATGACAGAGGCTTTTCTGCCGTCGCATACCGTGAAGAGGCGAAAGCCTGCGGCGTCGAAGGCGAGGCCAGAGGGTGAATCGCAGCCGGCGGGCCAGGTCGCGGTGATGGTTTTAGAACGAGCGTCGATGCGGACAATCTCGCTCTTGTCTTCGATGTTGTCAAAGACTGTGCCCTGGCCATCGGCGACCGCGAATTCCGGCTTGCCGGGCAACGGGATGGTGGCGATGACGGTGCGCGTTGCCGGATCGATGACGGAGACACTCGCGGAGCGGCCGTTGAACGCCCAGACGGTCTTCGTCGCCGGTTCGTAGATGATGCAGTCGGGGTTGGCCCCGGCGGGGATGGTGGCGACGGTCGCGAGGGTGGAGCGGTCGAAGACGACGACGGCGTTTCCGCCACCATCGGAGATGTAGCCGAACTTTCCATCGGGATCGAGCGCGACGCCGTGAACGCCATGAAGACCTGCGATGGCGCCAATGACCTTACCGTTTGTGGTGTCGACGACATCGACCCGCATGCCGTGGGCCAGGTAGAGGCGATGCGCGCCAGGATCGGCGATGAGATAGTCCCAGCCGCCTTCGCCGCCGATCGTCCAGCGGTCGATGATGTGGTAAGGCTGCTGCGGCGCAGCGGCTGCGGACGCCGGAGCGGCCGGTTGTTGCGCAGCGAGGACAGTGGGCGCGGCGGCGGCGAGGAACGCGGCAGCGATCAGGAAGAGATGGGGGCGAGACATATGGGGACTCCGAAGAGCAATCGAACGCGGCAAGGATAGCACGTGGGGGTTGGCTTGGGGATCAAAACGCGATGAACCCCAGGGAGCCAGGAACCGACTGGGGCGATGAACCGAGCCGAAAATGAAACATGCGATGACAATGCGCGTTGGTGCTATCTTGGACAGAATCAAGGGGTGGCGAGGATGCGAGAGATGAGCAGTCGGGGGTTGGTGTGGAGCGCGCTCGTGGTGGCGATTTGGATCGCGCCGGCCGCGAGTCTTGCGGCGCAGGGGCCGGCGGAGAATCCGGCAGAGGCGTGCGCTGCAAAGAACCAGATCGATGCGGCGACGGTAGGGCAATACAAATTCGCGTCGTATAAGAGCAGCGACGGCGCGTGCCTGCAAGTCACGAGTGGCGGCAAAGTTTTGTACAACCAGAGCGTCGACAGTTTTCAGACCTTCACGCTGGGGCAAAAGGAAGATGCGCAGGACAACATTGCGGCAATCCCAAACGGAACCGACGTGACGGGGCGCGGCGAGCCGGACATGATCGTCTCGCTGTTTACCGGCGGAGCGCATTGCTGCACGATTCACTATGTCTTTGAGCTGGGGCCGCAGTTCAAACTGCTGGCTACGCTCGATGACACCAACGACGACCTTGCGCACTTTGAGCGCGCCAAGGATGGGCATTACGACTATGTAACGGCGGACTGGACGTTTGGCTATTGGCCGACGTGCTTTGCGTGCTCGCCGTCGGAGGTAGTGACGCTGCGCTGGGTGGATGACGGAAAAGGCGGAGGCTTCCATCTGGCCGTGGATGAAATGCAAACGCCCGCGCCGACGACCGCGGAATGGAACAAAGATCTGAGCGCGGCACAGAAAGATGTAAACAGCGGCGAAGCAGACGATATTGGCAGGACTATGTGGCAGACGGTGCTTGACCTGATTTACACGGGTCACTCCGATCTGGCGTGGAAGTTTGTGGATGCGCTGGGTCCCAAGGCGCAGCAGAAGCCGCTGCCGACGCTCGCGGATTTTTGTTCAGTGCTGAAGACGAGCCCGTATTGGCCGGATTTGCAGCCGACGTTGAAGGACGTGCCGCCGGCTTGCGCGAATGCGGCGCCGGCACAGCAATAGCGGCATGGCGTGGTCGGGCCAATCATTCGGCCGTGCGTGAGAATCAGGTGCCGCGTAACATTCGAGGCAACTCCAAGGTGTGCTGCGGCGGAGCGTGCACCGTGGCCTCGATGCATTAGTCTCAAAGTTGCTAAACCATCACGCGTTGGGGAGCCCAAGATTGCGCATTGTCCTGTCGAACATTGGAACGTTTGGGGACATCAATCCACTGATTGCGATTGCGCTGGAGCTGAAGCGCCGCGGACATGTGCCGGTGATGGCGCTGCCCAACGTCTACCGGCCGAAAATTGAGCCGCTCGGACTTGAGTTCCACGCGCTGCGGCCCGACATTGACCCGAAGAACTCAAAGCTTGTTGAGATGGTCTATGACGTAAAGAAGGGCACGGAGACTGGGCTGCGCGAATTTCTGTATCCGGTGCTGCGGCAAACGTACGACGATCTGCTGGACGCGGCGACAAAGCCTGCGCGAGCCGATCTTCTGCTGCTCGGCGAGCTGAACTACGCGGGGCCGATCGTGGCGGAGGTGACGGGAATTCCGTGGGCGAGCTATGTGCTGGCGCCCTTCTCGTTTTTTTCGGCATACGATCCGCCGGTGTTGCCGCCGTTTCCAAAACTTGCGCGAGCCGATAAAGCGCCCGGAATGGGTCGCGCGATGAAGAGGCTGGCCCGGTTTGTGACGCGCAAGTGGCCGGAGCCGGTTTACGAATTGCGGCGCGAGCTGGGATTGCCGAGGGGCAAGAATCCGATCTTCGACGCCAAACATTCGCCGAACCTTGTGCTGGCGTTGTTCTCGCGCGTACTGGGCACCGAACAAAAAGATTGGCCGGCGAACACCCTGATCACGGGATTTTGTTTTTACGATGCGGACGCTGGGAACGCAGCGCTGCCGGAAGAGCTGGAGAAATTTCTCGATGCGGGCGTAGCGCCGGCGGTGTTCACACTGGGGTCGGCTGCAGTACTGGCAGCGGGAGATTTCTACGAGCAGTCGGCAAAGGCGGCGAAGAAACTGGGCGTGCGCGCGGTGCTGCTGATTGGAGACGACGAGAGAAATCGGCCCAAGGGAGAGCTGCCCGATTCGATATGCGTGGCAAAGTACGCGCCGTATTCGGCGCTGTTTCCGCGGGCGCGGCTGGTGGTGCATCAGGGCGGCGTAGGGACGACGGCGCAGTGCCTGCGCGCCGGGCGGCCGATGCTGATCATGCCCTATTCGCACGACCAGCCGGACAACGCGCGGCGCATGCGCAGAATGGGCGTGGCGCGGGTAATTCAGCGGGCGAGCTACAAAGCATGGCGCGTGGCCCGAAGGGTGCGCGCGATGCTGGCGGAGCCGGAGTATGAGGCGCGGGCGCGCGCGATGGCCGAGGAAGTGGCGCGGGAAGACGGCGTGAAGGCAGCGTGCGATGCGCTGGAAAAGCTAGTGGTCAGTGGTCAGTGATCAGTGATCAGAACAGGGAACACTGACTAAGGGACCAGACAATCGATCATTGGGTTTTTCGTAGACTGAAGCGAGCGCGTCCCAGCGATCAGAAGACAACCGCAGATCCTTCGGCTACGTCCGCCGCGGCGGAATCCCCTCAGGATGACAACGTTATTTTTCGAGCGGGCTTTGGCGCGATGCTGCACATGCGGTTACTGCGGAGCCGGAAGATTGGTGGAGACTTCGGCCGGTGGGACGGCTGTGAGGTTTCCAGCTTCGTCGTGCAGCGGCGTCGGAAGCGGGCGCTCGAGCGCGATGGCAAGAACCTCGTCCATCGTGTCCACAAAGCGGAGCTTCATTGCGTTCTTGATGTTGTCAGGCAGCTCGGAGAGATCTTTCTCGTTGGCGCGCGGCAAAATCGTTTCGAAGATTCCAGCGCGAAGGGCGGCGAGGAGTTTTTCCTTGAGGCCGCCGATGGCGAGCACTTTTCCGCGGAGCGTGATTTCGCCGGTCATGGCGATGTCGCGGCGCACCGGAATTTTGGCGAGCGCGCTGGCGAGCGCGGTGGCCATGGTGATGCCGGCGGAGGGGCCGTCCTTGGGGATGGCGCCTTCGGGCACGTGCAGGTGGATGTCGATGTTGCGGTAAAATTCGCGCGAAAGGCCGAGAGCCGGGGCCTTCGAGCGAATGTAGGCGAGCGCGGCCTGAGCGGATTCCTGCATCACGTCGCCAAGCTGGCCGGTAATGGTGAGCTTGCCCTTGCCGTCGAGGACCTGCACTTCGGTCGTGAGAATGCTGCCGCCGACTTCAGTCCACGCGAGACCGGTGACGAGACCCACTTCGCTCTTTTCGTGCGCCTCGGAGTCACGAAATTTGGGCACGCCGAGGAATTCGACGATGTTCTGCGCGGTGATTTCTTCTTTGTGCTTGTTGCCGGCCTTGACCACCTTGCGCGCAACCTTGCGGCACACGTTGCCGATTTCGCGTTCGAGATTGCGGACGCCGGCTTCGCGCGTGTAGTAGCGGATAATTTCGAGGATGGCATCGTCGGAGAAAACGATGTTCTTGTCGCTCAGGCCGGTCTGCTGGCGTTGCTTTTTGACCAGATACTGACGCGCGATTTCGAGCTTTTCCTGTTCGGTGTAGCCCTGCAGACGAAGCACTTCCATGCGGTCCTGCAGCGCAGCCGGAATGGTGTGCATCACGTTGGCCGTGGCCACAAAGAGAACCTGCGAGAGGTCGTAGTCGACGTCGAGGTAATGATCCTGGAAGGTGACGTTCTGTTCGGGGTCGAGAACTTCGAGCAGAGCCGAAGCGGGATCGCCGCGGAAGTCGGAGGAAATCTTGTCGACTTCATCGAGCAGGAACACAGGGTTCTTGGTGCCCGCGCGCTTCATGTGCTGGATGATCTGGCCGGGCATGGCGCCGATGTAGGTGCGGCGATGGCCGCGGATCTCAGCTTCGTCGCGCACGCCGCCAAGCGAGAGGCGCACGAATTTGCGGCCGGTTGCTTTGGCAATGGACATGCCGAGCGAAGTCTTGCCAACGCCTGGAGGGCCGACGAAGCAGAGGATGGAGCCCTTGGGATTTTTGACCAGCTGGCGGACAGCAAGGAATTCGAGGATGCGTTCCTTGATCTTCTCCAGGCCGTAGTGGTCGGTGTTGAGAACCTTCTCGGCGTAGTCGATGGACCGCGTTTCTTTAGACCGCTTTTTCCACGGCACGGCGAGAAGCCAGTCAATATAGTTGCGGCTCACGGTGGACTCGGCCGACATGGGCGGCATGGCCTCAAGCTTCTTGAGCTCCTGCACGCACTTTTCCAGGACGTCCTTGGGCATGCCGGCGGAGTCGATTTTCTTGCGCAGCTCATCGAACTCGCTTTTTTCACCGCGGCCCAGTTCTTTCTGAATAGCCTTGATTTTTTCGTTGAGGTAATACTCTTTTTGCGCACGCTCCATCTGGCGCTTCACGCGCGACTGGATGTTGCGATCGATGTCGAGCTTTTCGATTTCGACGTCGAGCACGTCGGCGATGCGGGCCAGGCGGGCTGCGGGATCGAAGATCGCGAGCAGCTCCTGCTTTTCCTCGATGCCGACCTGCAGGTTGGCGGCAATGGTGTCGCTCAGTTTGGCTGCTTCGTCCATCTTGACGCTGGCGATGATGGTTTCGTAGTTCAGCGACTGCTGCAGCTTGACGTAGTTTTCAAAGAGCGTGGTCACGCGCTGCATCAACTGCTCGGCAGCGGGCGTCATTTCAAAGTCGCGCTTGCCGGTGCGCACGGTGGCGACGAAGAAGCCGTCGCGGTCGGTGACTTCGAGAGACTTGGCGCGCTCGACTCCCTCGACCAGAACCTTGATGTTGCCGTCGGGCATTTTGACGCTCTGCACGATGCTGCAGATGGAGCCGACCTGGTAGATGTCCTTGGCCTTGGGCTCGTCGATGGAGGCGTCGTGTTGCGTGGCGAGGAAGATTTTGCGATCGCCGCTGAGAGCTTCCTCGAGGGCCCGCACACTGGACTCGCGGCCGACGACGAAGGGCGTCATCATATAGGGGAAGATGACCATATCGCGAATGGGCATCATGGGCAGCTTGCGCGGCTCGTTTTTGTCGCGGGTCACAGTCATCAGCACACCTGAGTAGTTTTAGACGTCCGTGGCAAGCTTAAAGTACCTCGCCTGTCACAAAGTCATGTAGGGATTGTACAGCCAAAAGGGCGAAGGGCGAAGTCACCCGAACATTGCAGCGAGAGTGCCAAAGGTAACGATGCAGTTTCAGGCATTTCAGCCGTCTAAGGGCACTCAGCGCGGCTCGACGCGCCCGGTGCGATGACCGGAGCGAGTCAATAGATCAGTTTGAGCGAAAACTGGATCTGCCGGGAGTTGCTGGCGGTTTTGCTGATGACGCCGAATCCCGAGCCAGCGATGATGTTTGCCGGCAGCCCCATGTCAACGATGTTGAAGATGTTGAAGAACTCGGCGCGGAACTGAAGGTCGACGAACTCGGCGCCGCTCTTGCGCGTGCCGAAGGGCGTGTCCTTGATGGCCGCCAAATCGAAGTTGTAGAACGCTGGCCCGCGAAAGGTGTTGCGGCCAAGCGTGCCGAATCGCCCTTGATTCGGTCCGGTGCCTCCGCTCACGTGAATGGGAATGGAGAAGAAATCGGCGGCGTTGTTTGCGCCCTCACCGAAGTAGTCCTCGCGGACTTTGCGTGCGGTGGAGAGATGCGGCGTGGCAATTTGATCGGGCCGGTCCACGCCGTTGGAGCCGGCGCCGGTTTGCTGAATGCCGGAGTAAACAGTGAAGGGCGAGCCGGACGAAATAGAAGCGATGCTCAAAAGCTCCCAGCCGGAGGTGACTCCGCTGCCGGCAAAACGAAGCAACGCCACTCGATCGAGATGAAGGTTCTGCGCTGCGCTCAGGCCAAATGAGGTGGTCGCGTCGAAAGATGAGGGACCTTTTTCGGCGTGATAATCGAAGGGATTCTGGGGCGATGAGCCAGCCGAGACAACGCCGCTGCTGTCGTCGATTGACTTGCCCCAGGTGAAGCCGGCCTGAACGCCAGGCCCGACCTTTGCGATGGTTCCCGAAAGCGAAACTTGAAGAGCGTGATAAGTGGAGTGGGCCGTTGCCACGACGACGTTTTCCGTTCCCAAGCCGCCTGCGACATTGCCGGACGCGTCGAATGTGGTGTAGCGCGCGAAGGCCGAAGTCGCGCCCGAATATGCATTGGGAAAACTGACCGCGGGGAGCTTTTCGGCGGCCGTGCCGACGTAGGTGGCGTCGGCGGTGAGGCCGCCAACCTTGCGCTCGAGGCCCAGCGTCCAGGTGTAGAGCGTGGCGTTACCAAAGGAGGGATCGATGCCGCTGAGGGACAAATCGCTGACGGGACCACCGGGTGTGAGCGCAGCAAGTTCCTGCTCGTAGCGGTTCACATCCATCACGGTATTGGGAGCAACCTCTTTGGATTTTTCGTTGGGGAAGATGTTTGCGCCGGAAGGTGTATAGACGGGCGGAACTTCGGCAGGAGTGATCTGAAATCCATAATGAATGGGCGCGGCGGAAGCGGAGAGCAGGCGCGGATAGACGGCAAAGGGTGTGGATCCGGTGAGGAAGTTGTCCTGCCAGATGTTGGGCGGGATCGTCATGATGCCTGCGCCGGCGCGAACGATCAACAGAGGCGTGGCTTGCCAGGACATTTGCAGGCGCGGCTGCCATGCGTGCCAGTTCGTCTTGTAGCCGGGCTGCGGGTTGATGACATACTGCTGCGCGCCGTTCGCAGTGATCACCGTGGATGTGCGGTGCGCGCGCTCGCTGATGGGCGTGTAGAGATCCCAGCGAATGCCGTAGTCGATGCTCAGGCTGCCGGTCGCCTTGAATGTGTCCTGCACAAAGAAGCTGATGTTGTTGCGATTGATGGCCGCGGGGCCAATGTGCGCGCCGTTAGAAAAATAGGGAGGGGCGATGCCGATCGTGTAAGCGAAGGGGCTGCCGGAAAGAAAACCTGAAAGCGTGTCGGGCAGCAAATCGCCAATATGAACGTCGTGCGTGCCGCTCGCAGAGGGAATGAATTCGGTGGCATAGGCTGCGCCGCCGCCATAATCGTATTCACCGTCGGGGCTCATGCCGAAATACGTTGTATCGCGATTCAGGCGCGCATCGACTCCAGCTTTGAACGAGTGGCGGCCGGGCGAGAAGGTGACCAACTGGCGGCCCTGAAACAGATTGCCGTAGGCCTGCATGACCGCACCGGCCGCCGAGTTGAACGGCTCAAAGAGGCCATCGCCGAACTTGATCGCGGGGTCGGTGCGATTTGTTGTAGGAAATCCGGGCGTGGAGCGCGTGATGCTGAGAGAAGACACGAAAATCAGGCGCGATGAGGCGTTACGCGTCCAGGTGCCGATGATGTTGCGTTGCCGGTCGATGTAGGTAGTAGCAAAGGTCGGGTCAATGGCCGTCTGATCTGGATTCGTCGTTGGACCGGTGAGGTTGTCAATATTGAAGCGCGCGAGGAGCTGATCTTTGGCGCTCAAGGCGTGGTCGAGGCGGAGGGAGAACTGATTGGCGTTGGTCGTGACGCTGGAGGGGGTTGCGTACGTATGCGCGCCAAAGGAGCCCGTCGAGTCATTGGGCAAAGGGTAGCGCTTGAGGACCGCTGCGATGCTGGGGTCGACGGGAACCTCAAGCGTGTCGCCAGGAAACGCAGTGGTGTCGCGCCCGGCGCGCTCATCGGGCGTGGGTACGGGCATCACCTGCGTGGTGCCGAGGATCTGGCGGAAGCCCTGGTACTGCGTGAAATAGAAGGTGCGATTGCGGCCATCGTAAAGATGGGGGAGGACCACAGGGCCGCCATTGGTGAATCCGAATTCGTTGCGGCGAAAGGGAGGGATGCGGCCGGGATAGACGGGAGTCGCGTGATCAAAGTAATTGCGCGCGTCGAAGGCGGAGTTACGCACGAACTCGAAGAACGACCCGTGAAACCCGGCAGCGCCGGAGCGCGTAACGATGTTGGTGAAACCGGAGGCGCCGCGGCCGATTTCGGCGGGCATCCAGCCGGAGCTGGATTGGATTTCTTCGACGGCATCGACGTTGAAGTTCGAGAAGGTCGATCCGCCCATCTCGGGATCGCTGATGTCGGCGCCGTCCATGGCAAAAGTGGCTTCAACTCCGCGCTGTCCGTTGATAGCGAACTGCTGCGTGAAGTTTGTCGCGCCGTTCGCGTCGGTCATGGTGCCGGCGGCGAGCAAAAGCAGCTGGCTGAAGTCGCGCTTGTTCAGTGGCAGCTCGCTGACGGCAGCGCTCGAGAGTTGCTCGCCGCCGGTGGCAGGAGATTGCGCGGCGGCGATGGAAAGCTCGCCGCCTGACAGTGTGAGGTTGGCGAACGGAGCGTTCTGCGCGATTGAGATCGTCGAAGGATATGCGACGATGCGATCCGGAAGCTCAACGATGAGTTTGTATGGGCCGGCAGGCAGGCCCGCAAAGTGGAACGTGCCATCGGCGGCGGTTGGCGCTTCCGGGCTGATTCCGTTGCCTGTGAGGCGGATTTTGGCCGGAGAGATGGGAGAGCCGGCGGCATCCTGCAACGCGCCCTGCCATGCGAACGTGGCGGCGGGTTGCCGGGCTTGCGATGCAGTGGAGAAGACGAGGAAGGCTGCGAATGCGAATCGCCTGAGAAGGAGAGGCCAGCGAGGGGAATTCCCGGCGATCGGACAGTGGCGATTTTTGGAGCGCAAGATGCGAAGTCCAGCCGAGCCGGCGCGCCCTGGCGCCAGATCGTTCCCACAACTTTCGGGGATCATGGCGAAATGGTAGCAGAAAGGGATTGAGGAGCCATCCGACTTTCGGACAGCGAAACAGAGCGCGGCGCCTGAAACTGCCGTAACCAAGGTCACAGCCTGGCGGGGGATTTCGCTGGTTAGAATCAACGCGCCTTCATTGCGAATGTGGGGCGGTAGCGAAGATCGGTCCGGAAGATTGGATCGTCGGTCCGCAGGCCGCTAGAACGACCTGCGGGCCGTGCTCACGCAAAGGAGGTGAGGATGGTTGGATGAGAAATCGTCCTGGATGAGATTTGCCGTTACGGTCGCCATTGATTGGCGATTTGTATTGGCGGTCGTCATCCTCGTCCTGGTGCTACTGATGAGGTAGCCAACTCCCGGCAGGGGTCCACTCCCTGACGGGACTAACTGAAGTATAGCAAAAACTGATTTGATCAGCAGCGGATCTATATATGGTTCTCCTGAGGTGCTTTCACATGAAGTCGGATCTGGGCGCCCAGCCGCTCGCATTGACTTAGGCGAGTAACATGGTATGCAAAACTGATTTGGGCAGATGAGGAAGGTATGAAAGCAGTTCGCGTTTTGGTAGTTGCTCTCTCGATGCCGTGGATTTGTGTTGCGCAATCGGCACGTCAGATCGCGCAGACGGCTTTCAAATCGGTAGTCCTGTTGGAAACCGACGACTCACAAGGACAGCCCGTGAGTTTGGGTACCGGCTTTTTCATTGCAGACGGGATCATAGCGACAAATGCACACGTGATTCAGGGTGCAGTCAGTGGTACGGCCAAGCTCATCGGGACTGGTCGGAAGGTTCCCATACAAGGCACTGTTGCCGTTGACCGCCGTATCGACCTTGCCCTCCTCAAGGTAGCTAGTTCAGCTCCGGCGCTAAGTCTCGGGCGAGATGCAAAGCCAGCCGTAGGGGACAAAGTCTATGTGGTTGGAAACCCGCTGGGGCTGGAAGGAACCTTTTCAGAAGGTATCGTCAGCAGCATTCGGTCAGTAGATTCGGATTCAATTCTCCAAATGACCGCGCCGATCTCCCCGGGAAGCAGCGGCGGTCCAGTAATGGACGATTCAGGTATTGTGATCGGCGTGGCCGAGGCGACCTTCGAAAATGGACAAAACTTGAATCTTGCCGTCCCGGTGGAATATCTCTCCAAACTTTGGGCCGCCAATTCCCGGCATTTGACGGTCTCAGCGCTTTCGCAGCAAACGATGATCAGTTCCACTCCGTCCGTGGTGGATCAAATTGGCGAACGGACTGAGGCAGGCGTAAACATAACTGACTTCAAGCTCTACCACGTCGGGTACGAAACGAGCAGCGGTGGATTCGAAATGCGAATCCACAATAAATTGCCGGTTAGTATTTCAGGGATCAAGTTGCGCATCATCTACCGCGACAATTCAAACGCGATAATGGATTTCGAGGACTTCGTATACGATGATGCGATCCCTTCCGGTTTGACGAAAACCCTCGAAAGACATAACTCGGAGGAAGCAGGAAGGGCCTGCGAATACTATGACTCGCGCGATGCCAATGGATCGCCTTTGTCACCGCCAATAGACGATGGCGTGAAGCACATGGAGCCGCGGGTCGAAATCAGAGTACTCGGATTCAATACCGACGAATAGAAATCCTAGCTGGTGCCAGCTAAGGCGGGGCACTTTGATCATGCGTGGCCATCGAGTGGTTGCGCATTTCCGGACTTCACGCGCGTCTATCTGCGCGAGGGCTGGGAACAGAACTTGGTCCCGCTAAAAGGCCGTGATTACGGATTGCATTCTCCCGGTGACGAGACGCGCACCCGCCCCTCCCGCGAACGAGTAGCATTTTGATGCTCGCTCGCTGAACTACGTGGCCGCCTTAAAGCCTTGGGGTGTCCAATATCCGAGGATACGCTCCATTCCTCGCACGCCTGTGTTGATGTACACAACGGCACAATATGTGCAGCGCCAGATCGCATGGGCGCGGCGAGTTCCAAGTTTTTGGACGAGTTCTTTTCCCATCAATGCCTCTGGATGAGGGATGAATACTTGCGGTGGATTCCCGGCATTGCACCTCTCGCCAATCCAAGCTACAGATTGGGGGCAAGAGGACCTCAGGTACTTTTTCCCCGCTTTTCTTCTTCGTTGCATTTTGATTTCTCCTTGGTAGATATGTGCTGACCATCTCTAGTTAAAATCTGCAACAAATCCAAAGCGGTTTGCCACACAAAAGTGATAAAGCCTTCAAAATCTTTATCTAAAGCCAATCAATGGACCTGGTGGACGGGTGCCCGGTAACAGGAACATATGTGCGAAGGCCTTCCGCAAGCACGGTCAGCATTTCGTTGAATGAAATAAGCTAAAGCGATTGAGCTTTCTGGAGTGGGCGGGTTTCGCTACCCCACCCTAGCAAAGCTAGGATGGGGCACCCACTGGGATTTGATTCATTTGCAAACACAAAACGGGCCGCTCAGTTCGCTGCTGAGCGGCCCGTCTTATTTGAGAGAACCAAGGGAGGGAGCTTGACGTCGTTCGCTTCTGTGCTGTGCGCCGAAGATTCCGGCCCCCACCCTAGCGAAGCTAGGATGGGGCACCCCAATTCGTGGAATTAGTCGCCGGAGACGAGTTCGCCTTCCTGCTTCTTCTCGACTTCGGGCCTGCGGTTGATCGGCGAAGCAGCGTTGTTCGAGGCGGGCCGGATGTCGCTGAGCGAAACCAGACCGTCGACCGGCTTCTCGCCAAGAACGTGCTCGCGGTAGAGCTTGGCCATCTTGGCGTTCTCGGCATCCTGCTTCAATTTTTCGTCGCGCGCGCGAATCTTTTCTTCGCGTGAGTTCTTGGCGATGCCCAGGTTGTCGAGCGTGTGGTTGGCCTCGGCGTTCACGTGCTCCATGTTGACGTTGAGGTCGTGGCCCACCTGGTTCATGGCCACTTTCTTGCCGCCGGCGAAGATCTCGTGACGGCCGTGCTCCTCATACCACTTGGTGAGGGTCGCGGTCATGTGCATCTTCTCGATGATGTTGCGCCAGCCCACGCCGGTGTTGTACGCGCAGAAGCTGATCTCGCCTTCCTGCGTGGCGTAGGGGATGATGCACTGCTCGGTGCGCCGGAAGTCGTAGTTGAACAGATCCTGGAACCACATGCCGGCGATGAAGAGGAAGTTCCAGCGATCCTGGCGGCGGATCTTGATGTCCTCGATGGTGCGATCACCCTTGACGCTGCCGTAGTTTTTGCCGGTGGCGTTGAAGGTCTTGTCCATCTTCTTGAGCATGTCAGTGATCTTGAAGTGGGTGGGCGCCTGGAACGGATCGTAGTTGCGCATGAGCGAAAGACCGAGGCCAATGACCGAGAGCCACTTGCCGCGCGCTGCGTCGTTCACCTTGGCCAGATCCTTGGCCACCTGACCCATGTCGAGAAACGCGGTGACCGGAGCGGACTCCTTGGTTTCCTTGTCGATCATGACGGCCATACCGATGCCGCAATTGGGATGGCATCCGCAAGAGAGCTGGCCCCACTCGGCGGTGGGCCCGTGCACCAGATCGGCCCAGTCAGAGAAGGTGGACATGAAAGAAATCGGGAACCAGTCGCGCGCCGGCTCGCCCATGCCGACCTGCGCCTTGACGTCGTGCGCCATGTGCGAGAGGGTGTAGCGCTGGGCCACGCGGCGCTCGTCGGTGATCTCTTCGTCGCGGCCGGTAAAGCTGACCGGCTGGAACGAGAGGAAGCTGATCTTCTTGGGGTTGTCGAGCGCAAACTCGATGATGCGGCCCACCTGCTCGTTGTTGATGCCGTTCACGATGGTGGTGACCGGCACGATTTCAACGCCGGCTTCATGCAGATTGTTGATGGCCTGCAGCTTGACGTCGAACAGATTGCCGACCTTGCGGTGCGAGTTGGCGGCGTTGCCGATGCCGTCGAACTGAAGATAGACGTAACGCAAGCCGGCTTCGGCAGCGGCGCGGCACAGCTCCTTCGACTTGGCGAATTCAATGCCGTTCGATGCAGCCTGCACCGAGTTGTAGCCAACCTTGCGCGAGTAGGCGACAGCGTCAAGGAAGTAGGGCGACAGTGTGGGCTCGCCGCCGGAGAACTGAACGCTCATCTGGCGCTTCGGCTTGATGGTGATGGCGTTGTCGAGCATGGTCTTGATCTCGTCCCATGTGAGCTCGTGGACGAATCCAACCTGGTTGGCATCCATGAAGCAGGGATCGCACATCATGTTGCAGCGGTTGGTGAGGTCGATGGTGAGCACCGAGCCGCGGCCATGCGTGACGGTCGAGGTGCCGTGGTTGTGCAGCTTTTCGTCGCCCTTGCCATGGGCGCGCATGTCGCGGCCGGGGAAGCTCTCTTCAAGATGCTTGAAGAAAACCGGGTCGATGGACATGACGTCTTCAAAATGGCCGTGCTTGGGACAATCCTTGACCATCAGGATTTTGCCGTCGCGCTCGATGATCTGGGCCTTGATTTCGCCCACCTTCTCGTTGAGGAGGACTTCATGCGGCAGCTTGCCGTCGAGGATCTGCTTGCGAATCTCAGGCACGCACTTCGGGCACAGCGAGTCCGTGGTGCGCGGCCAGCCGAGGGGCGGCTTCTCTTTCTGATAGCTCTTGAGGAGAGGCTTGTCGCTCCACTTCGGAGTGAAGGAATCATTGGGGCTGATGCGGTTCAAGCGCTCAAAAACAACCCACGCTCCCTTGGCTGCGTAGACGGCGGCCTTTTCAACATATTTCACGGCTTTGGGCATTGATTCGAATCTCCTCTTAAAGATTGAAGGCGCCGGGATTCAAGACGTTGCCCGGCCGGGAGCCTTGGGTTTCAGTGGAGCAAACCGGAGGCTAAGAAGTCATTACGAGAGTATGTCTTAAGGCCGGTCAACTTGAAGCGAGGAGCAGCGAATGGCGGAATCGGGGGCTGGACGGGGATTTGTGGGCGGCGAACGGGGGTGTGGAGCGGCAAGTGGTTGGCGGAGCAAGGTTTATGTGATTTTCAAACGATGGTCGAGTGGTGAGCGCCTTTTCGAAGGCTCTTCATCGTGTACGCGGGCGGAAGAAGACGCCCAAAACTTGCGCGAAGAACGGCGGTATACTTGGTGCGCAATTCGCCATCAGCTCCTCCTTCCCTTCAAGAGGTCCTCTCACGGTTGTTGAGGCCCCTGCCGCATGAAGAATGCAAGTCAGGATTCTTTGAACCTCGTTGGTTTCAGATCGATATGCCGCCGCGTTGCAAATAAAAGCCTGAGTGAGCAGTTTCGCACTGGATTTTTGATCCTGCTGGCGACTCTTTGCGTCCCTGCCGCTGCGCAGACAAATGAGTGGGCGTGGATGGGGGGAAGCGTGACTGCGACGAGCTTTGGCAGCTATGGCACGCTGGGAACTCCAGCTTCTACCAACGAACCCGGCGCGCGCGAGCAGCCTGCCACATGGACAGACAGCAAAGGCAATTTCTGGCTCTTTGGAGGATACGGTTTTGATTCGGGGACAAATCTGCGATATGGCCTTGGCGGACTCACCAACGAAGGCTACCTGAACGACCTGTGGGAGTTCAGCCCTGCCACGAATGAATGGACGTGGATGGGTGGCAGCAGCAATCTCAACGGCGGAACAAACACCGGCGCGGGGGTTTACGGCACTTTGGGAACGTTCGCGGCTGGGAATCTTCCACCGGGCCGTTCCGGTGCCGTTACCTGGACAGACAGCAAGGGCACTCTCTGGCTTTTCGGCGGCCAAGGGAGCGATTCGACCGGCGGCGGAGGAGTCTTCAATGACCTTTGGGAGTTCAATCCATCAACCAATGAATGGGCGTGGGTGGCCGGGGCCAAGACGGTCAATCAGCGTGGAGTATACGGCACGTTGGGAACAGGCGCGGCGGGAAACGTCCCTGGGGGTAGAAACTCGGCTGTCGGATGGACCGATGGCAAAGGCGATCTCTGGCTCTTCGGCGGCGCTGGCCTCGATTCCGCGGGCACTCAAGCTAGTCTTAACGACCTTTGGGAGTTTAATCCGTCGACCAACCAATGGACGTGGGTGGGCGGCCCGAACACGGCGGGCCAGCCCGGTGTGCCCGGAAAGCTGCGCACCCCTGCTGCCGGAAACATACCTGCAGCCCGGAATGGCGCGGTGAGCTGGGTCGACAGCAACGGGAATTTTTGGCTCTTCGGTGGCGCCACTTTCGATCTTTCCTCAGAATTGGCTCAGTTGGGCTACTACTTGAACGATCTATGGGAGTTCAACCCCAATACCGGGAATTGGGCGTGGATGGGCGGGTCCACAACGACCCTGGCCGAAGGTCAAGGCCTGCCCGGTGTCTACGGGATATTGCAAGTGCCTGCTCCAGCGAATATGCCGGGGAGCCGTTCAGGGGCGGAGAGCTGGACAGATAGCAAAGGCAATCTCTGGATGTTTGGAGGGCAAGGCTTCGATTCTGTTGGTACCTCAGGCGTGCTGAACGATCTTTGGGAATTCAATCCTGCCAGCGGCAACTGGGCGTGGATGGGTGGAAGCGCTACCGGACCTACCGACGAGAGCGGCCAACTGGGCGTTTATGGCATCTTGCAAACGCCGGCGTTGGGAAACTCGCCCGGCGCCCGCTACGAAAGTGCCGGCTGGACCGATGACAAAGGCAACCTCTGGCTCATTGGCGGTCATGGCTTCGACGTTGAGGCAAACTTCGGCTATCTGAGCGACCTTTGGGAGTTCCAGCCGAATACAGGCAGTGCGCAAGTGGCTGCAACGCCCGAGATTTTGCCAGGGTCTGGAACCTACACTTCGTGGCAGACGGTGACGATCACCGATTCAACGCCCGGAGCAACGATCGAATACCTCATCAACGGAATCGCGCCAGCTTCCGTGTACGCAGCGCCGATCACCGTCTCTTCGTCGGAAACAATTGAGGCAATCGCGGTCGCAAGCGGATACGCAAACAGCAATGTTGCATCGGCCAGTTATGTAGCGAATTTTTCAGTCGCGGCAACTCCGGTCTTCAGCCTGACCGCGGGAAGTTATCCCACGGCCCAGACGGTAAGTATCTCCGACACAACTCCCGCAGCAACCATTTACTACGCAATTGGAGCAGGGCCCACGGCTCCGTTTGCTCTCTACAGCGGCCCGGTCACAGTTTCTTCGTCTGAGACTTTGCAGGCATACGCGGTTGCAGAGAACTATCGCATGAGCACTCTTGCGACGGCGGCCTACAACATCGGTTCGAACCCGTCAGGTGAGTGGGCGTGGATGGGAGGGGCAAGCACCGTTCCGCCGGGCTGTTCTCAAGGGGGCAGTTGTGTTGTTCCGGGATGGTATGGCACCCTGCGCACGGCCGCTGCGGCGAATATCCCGGGGGCGCGTGGGTCATCGGTTAGCTGGACTGACAGCAAGGGAAACCTGTGGCTGTTTGGAGGCGGCGGCGCGGATGCCTACGGAAATGTGGGCTACCTGAACGACCTATGGGAGTTTAGCCCCGCCACTGCGCAGTGGACCTGGATGAGCGGCAACAACACGATCCCCGCGTGCAGCAATCCGGACGGCTGCGGCCCATCGGGGGTCTATGGCACCCTTGGAACGCCGGGAGCCACAAATGCCCCGGGTGGCCGCGAAGATGCCGCCGGTTGGAGCGATAACACAGGCAATCTTTGGATTTTTGGCGGCATGGGAATTGACGCCAGCGGCGACTTCGGGTTCCTGAACGACCTTTGGAAATTCAATACCGCTACGAATCAATGGACGTGGATTGCCGGCAGTGATTCGATTCCCTGCAATGCATGTGGCTTCCCAGGAGTTTACGGTGCGTTTGGAGTGCCCGCGAATGGGAATCTTCCCGGGGCGCGCGTTCCGGGAGCAACCTGGAAAGACCTCAACGGCAACTTCTGGATGTTTGGAGGCCTGGGGGAAGACTCCACGGGTCTTGAGTGTTATCTCAACGACCTGTGGGAGTTCGACCCTTCCACCACAGAGTGGGCATGGAAGAACGGCAATAATTTTTGCCCTAACTTTAAGGCTGGATACCCGGGAGTTTACGGCATTCTTGGAGTTCCGGCGGCCGGAAACATTCCCTGGAGCCTCTATTCTCCAGCGGCTTGGACCGATCGCAGTGGCAATCTCTGGATTTTTGGCGGGATCGGAGAGGATACATCGTCTACGGGCTATTACCTGAACGATATGTTGGAGTACAATCCCTCGATCAATGAATGGGCATGGACAAGCGCGAATAGCGTAAGCGCCGGAGGCGTCGGCCTTGGGGTTTACGGCACGATGGGAATTTTTTCGCCGGGAAATATTCCCGGGGAGCGCGAAGCTTCAGAGAGTTGGACCGACGGAAACGGCAACTTCTGGCTGCTTGGCGGCGTGGGCGAGGTAAACGTCCAACTTCAATTAGGCGCGCTCGATGACCTTTGGGAGTTCAAGCCTTCAATCAATGAGTGGGCCTGGATCAACGGCAGCAGCTCTCTTCCATATGACCCAAATGGGAATCCTGAAGTACCGGCGCGATATGGAACATTGGGAACTCCTGCGTCGGGAAATACGCCCGGAGGGCGCAGCAGCGCGGCGACTTGGACTGATGGCAGTGGAAACCTTTGGCTGTTTGGAGGTTCAGGCCTCAACGACCTTTGGGAGTACGATCTAGCCGGGCCGCCAATCGTAGCTCCACCACCGCCCGCGCCGACGCCGACATTCAGCCTGGCAGCTGGGAGTTACAACTCGGCGCAGACGGTGGCGATTTCGGATCAGACCGCCGGCGCAACCATTTACTACACCACGAATGGAACAACGCCGAATGCAAACTCACCGATTTATAGCGCACCGATTTCGGTTCCAACTACAGAGACCGTTGAGGCAGTTGCCGTAGCCACTGGGAATGCAGTGAGTGCGATCGCATCGGCCACTTACACAATCAACCTTCCACCAGCGGCTACGCCAACCTTTAGCGTGCCAGCAGGGACATACACGTCGGCGCAGACAGTGTCGATCAGCGATTCGACGTCAGGCGCGACGATCTACTACACCACAAACGGAACAACGCCGACGACGAGTTCAACGATTTATAGCGGCGGGATCACAGTATCGGCTAGCGAGACCATTGAGGCCATCGCCGTGGCGAGCGGACTTGCGAACAGCAGTGTTGCTTCGGCTGCCTACACGATCATGTTGCCGATTACATTCACGCTCAGTGCAACACCATCTTCGCTTACCGTCAATTCCGGACACTCGGGATCGGTGACGCTGACAGTGACGCCGCAAAATGGATTCAGCTCTACGGTGAATTTTGGGTGCACAGGGCTACCGGGCGGAGCGACCTGCTCCTTCAGTCCGGCAACTGTCGCGCCGTCAGGAGGAGCAGTCACGACCCAGGTCACCTTTTTAGTGAGTGCGCAAGCGGAGATCCAACGTCGCGACTCCCGGCCGTTCCTGCCGGCGGTTGTGTTGGGGATCGCAGTCTGTTTCGCAGGATTGAAGAAGTGGCGGCGTGGCTTCCAGGTGCTTCTTATTGTTGGAACTTTCGCAGCATTGGGGCTGATCTCGGCCTGCGGAGGAGGCGGAACCGGCGGTGGTGGAGGCGGCGGGGGCGGGACGCCTGTCACATCGACGGTGACCGTGGTTGCGGTGTCCGGGTCAATTCAGGAAACGACGACGATCTCACTTACGGTGAATTGAAAGCCGCGGCGTCATGCGCAGTATCTTCGCGCACGGAAGCGCGGGCGCAGCGCGCGATGGCCCGGATCATTGACCTATGCGCGGCTCGACCTGAACGGCGGAAGGATGAGCTGGTGTGTTCCGCTGCCAGCGCCGGGCTACAGTCGAGCGCACGCCAAATCTGATCTTCTTGTTGTGTAGATTACTCTGGCAATCGTTGGCTCGCCCGAGCCTGCATGGGCTGGGGCGGGGTGATATCGCGAACCCGCTGGCGGATCCGGGCAAAGAGCGCAGCGTATCCAGGATCTTTTGAAAGTTCCCTGACCCACGGGTAATCAGCGAAAGCTACAAGCTGGAGCGGTTGGTCGGCATGCCGGTCGAACGAGGCCTTGAAGTAGGTGAACGCTTCCTGGCGGCGTCCGAGCAACAACAGGTTTTCGCCGAGCACAAAGCCTGACTCAGTGCCCTTGTCGAAGGCCGCCTTGAGTGCCTCGGCCCTGGCCTCAAGCAGGCCGGTCCGACCAGCCCGGGCCCACCCTTTCGCAACCGCATCGGCCATGGCAATAGCATCCGGAGAGCGCGTGATGGAAGCAAAACGCCGGGTGTCCTCAATGTAAGCCGGAAAGTCGCCGGTAGCGAAATGCAGGTCTGCGAGAAACTCGGCGGGAGATGAAAGCGTTGGCTGCGTGCGCTCGATCTCCTTTAAAGCGTTGACGCCAGAATTGAAGTCGTCGAAATCGGCATGCATGAGCGCTGCGTCGGCGGCGATCGCGGGCGAAGTGGGATCGAGCCGGACCGCTTCGTCGATCTCTCGGACAGCGTTCGCGCCTTCCGATCTGCATTCGAGCGTTCCTGCATACCATTGGTGCGTTTGCGCCGAATTCGGATCCAGCTCGAGTGCACGCTTGAATTCTGCGTCCGACCCGGCTATGTCCCAGTCCCAATAAAAAAGGGCAAACGCCTTTGCGCGATGCGCCGCGGCGAGATTCGGATTGAGTGCGATTGCCCGGTCGGCTGCATTCTCTGCCCGCGTCAGCGATTCTCCAAGGTCGGCATGGGCAAATTGGGGCAGCAAATCATAACTTTCGGCTAGCCCCGCATAGGCCTCTGCGTACGATGGATCTTTCAGGATCGCCTGCGTATATGCATCAATCGCCTGGGTCAAGCTGTCGTGGGTGCGCAGGTTCCAGAAATAGCGCCCACGCTCATAGAGCGCCTCGGCTCCCGGCAGCGGCACGTGCGGTATCGCTGCCGAGGTGACCGGCGGCGAGGGAGACATTGCCGCGGCCGTCTGACGATTCCCAACTTTCCAAAGCAGGGTCGCGGCGAAAGCCAGAAGCACTGAAGCCGCAAGGACCCATGGCCGCCATTGAGAAAACGAAGTCGGTTTTGGTTGATGCTCGCCGGTAGAGGATGGCGGAGGGAGTATCGTGGCCGCCAATTCTGGACTCTTCTTCGCTGCATCACCCTGGTGAGCGGCTACGTCGCCGTTCAGCAAAGCAGGATTCAACCTGGGCTCTTCTTTCCCTAATGTCAACCAGGCTTCGAGTTCAGAGGTGCGGGCAAAGACCGTGCTGCCCTTCTTTCCCGGCGCACGGTGCACGGGCAACCCGCGCTCCCGTTCCCAGCGCTTCGCCGTGCGTACGTTGCAACCGAAGTACGCCGCTATCCCTTTCCAGGACGCAAGTACACCCTGGTTTTCCTGGTCAGGCTCCGCGTTGGTTGTGAAGGTTGCCATGTCACGAACAGCTTTCGCGTCAGGATTATAACGGCGCCGATGGCGAGCCCGAGGGAGAGAAAGCCATTATACGTTCCGCGGATTCCTTTCAAAAACAGGAAAGCGAATAGGGCTGCCCCGAGATGTCCTCCGTACCACCCTGATATGTCACGCCCGAAATCAGCGGCCACAGGCTATGCTTCGTATCCGGGTTCTCAGCCGGGTCATATTCTGCATCTAAGGTTAACCCTTTTTAAATCTGTCGGTTATCTTCCGCGACCGGGTCAGCGGCGCGGCAGCGGTGAGGACCAGCTTGAGGGATCGGCCCCTTGCTCTACCAGCAGCAGTCGACTTGCAACCAGAACGAGCACGAGGAGAAAGAAGCGCGATGAAGACCGTAAGGACTGAGCAGTCTATGGAGATTCGCAGACTCATGCCTTCGCTGGATTCACGGCAGATCAGGATGACTCGAGCCAGCAAGTTCCTATGGGCGGCCCGGCGTTATCTTCTGCTATCGATCGCTTTGCTTTTGCCGGTTCCGCTTTGCTCGCAGGCAATTAAATTGACGACAGCCAACGGTGGTTCCGCGGAGGTTCTGGGCGGCAGTTCCCCTACGGTGCTCGTTTATGACTCGAGCCAAAAATTAATTGCCACCATTCCGCTTTCCAATGGTCCTGTTGAGGCTCCGGCTCCTCGCAAAAAATCTCGATCGAAGAAAGTGGTTGAAGCGCCCACAGTCGGCGCGGTTTCTTATTCTTCTTCGACCGGCATGCTGTATGTCGCCAGCAACTCGCCGAACCACGAGCACACGGTGATTGCGGTGAATCTCAACACCGACAAGGTGGACGCCGTTGTCCCGGTGGGGCCTGGCGATGTTGTCAGCCTGTTTCTTTCCCCGCAGGGGAAACGCCTGGCATGTTATGCAGCCGGCAAGACTGACAGAGTCAGCGGGCCGGAACGGGCGATGGTGAAGACCTTGAAGCCTCCCCTGGAGCCTTCGATCTCGCTCATCGATACCCACTCAAACCAGGTTTCGGCCACCTATCGCTGGATGGACGAGTTCAGCAGGCAAAGGAAAAAGAAATTCGGCGGCAACTCGTTGTTCCGGACACAAATTTTCGCGGTTGACGATGACGGATTCACGGTGATCAAGTCCGATGCTGATGATAATCGCGTCGAGGCGATTGCCGCCTTCAACGAATCGTCTCCGAGACCGATTTTCTTCGAAAGCCCAAAGGGAACCGTAAAAGCTTCGATTCGATCGCTGGACGGGCGATATCTCGTCTTTGCGATCGGAGGCGATCAGCGTGGCTCCATGCTGGTTCGCATTGATCTTCAGAAGGGCGAATCAGAGGATGTCGCCCTCAACGATGTTCCGGTGCAGTTTCTTCGTCTGGGATTGTCGCAGGAGGCATGGCTGATTGGGGACAGAGAGATGCGCGCCATGACCGAAGAGGGAAAGCTTACCGGCCGTGTCATTTCCCTCAACGATAAACACGATGAATCGGAAACAAACTTCATCGGGGGATACCCGGGAGAGACCATTCCGATCGGCGCGGATCATGTGGGGATGCTGGTTAACAAGAAAAGCGGCGAGTCCGCTCATAAGGTCGCCATCGTAAACCTGAAAACGCTGCGGCTCGACGGCGTGATTCCGACCATGAGCGCAGGTCAACAAGCGGCGATCAAGACCGGAAGAGTAGCGCTGGCTTTGGGGCTCACGATGCTCTCGGCGATGGCGGGCGCAGCCGCTGCCCCTCCCGGCGGGTTTTACACCTATTACGTCTTTACGCCAAACCTGCAGTTGAGGAATATGACGCTGGCAACCGACAACCAGCAATATCTCTATGCACTGGACATGCAGACTCATGCGGTCTCAATGATCAATGTGCGCAGTGCGTCCCTGATCAAGCGCATCAAAGTGGATTCTTCAGTGAACCGGATCGGGCTCGAAGCGGATGGTTCCCGGCTAATCTGCTACGGCAAGAGGCAGGACATCGTCGATGTAAACAACGCACCCAACGCGGTAGAAGATGCCGCTCAACCTTCCCCTCCAGCACCGTCTGTGAAAGCAGCTTCATCCGGGCCTGAAACTGCCGGCAAACCATCAGCAACCAGCAGTGGGTCCGCGGCCCCGGCAGAGCAAACCGCACCAAAGCAATGATTGGCGGCGGCCAGAATATCCCGCCTTCGTGATGCCGCCGGGTATTGACGGAGTGAAGGACCAGGACTCCCGAATTGGCTCATGCCGACCGAATGAAACGAAAGGTGCATTCCGATGAGGTGTCGGCAGTCAGTTCGGATCCAGTTCTTCTGGATCGCAGTTCGCGCTGCAGTCAAGTTATCGGATTGGCTGCGCCGCGCCGCATTGACCGCGATGCCTCGTCGGAACGATGCTCCGCGCAACGCAAGTGTCCATTCAGGATGGAATTGATTTCCTGTTGTGGGCTGACCGAAGAGTTGTTTCCCGGCTGCAGACGGAACAGTTCAGTCGAAAGGGTGAAGATCATGCTCAAGAGCAAGCAGTCATTCAGTGTTGGGATCGGGATGCTCGCTGGACTCGCTTTGGCGACTGCGATCAGTCTGGCCGCGGCCGGCGCATCCGCGCAGAGCGGCTTCACCACCATCGACGTCTCCGGCGCCGGAACGGCAGCGCAGCAAGGAACTGCCGTCACAGCCGTCGATGCGGCAGGGGACATTGCGGGTATCTATATTGACACGAACAACGCGCTGCATTGCTTTGTGCTGCCTGCCGGCGGCACGATTGCAAACTGCGACGTTTCGGGTGCGGGATCAAACATAGGCGAAGGAACCGTTCCCACGTCCATTAATACCTCGGGCGTGGTCGCGGGAACATACTTTGACGCGAGCCAGGTCTCTCACGGCTTTGTACGTGCGGTCAATGGCACGATCACGAAATTCGATGCTCCGCTCGCAAGCCAATCCGGGCACCGCGGAACTACGGTTCTGAGCATCAACGACTCCGGTGTGATCATCGGAACCTATACCACTGGGACGTATTCGACGCCGTCCGTCTACGGCGGATTCATGCGTTCCGCCGATGGAACGACGTACACAACCATTAACGACCCAAATGAGGGAACCAGCGAGGACGCCAATGGCAAGAAGCAGGGTACGACACCAGTCGCGATGAATGCTTCCGGAGTGATCGCTGGCTATTACATTGATTCCAGTAGCGTGCAACATGGTTTTGTGCGCTCGGCCAGCGGCGCATACACCACAATTGACCCTCCGGGTGTGGGCACCTGCGTAAACCAAGACAACGGCTCAAACTTCGGGGGCGCCACTGCTTCGGGCGTCGACGCGGCGGGCGACGTGGCGGGAACTTATCTCGACACAAGCTGCGTACAGCATGGCTTCATTCGCAGCGCGAGTGGAACCATTACTTCGTTCAATGTCCCCGGAGCGGGCTCAAGCCCATGTACCACCGGTGGGGGACCGGGCCAAAAAATCTGTGGCACGTTTCTCGTTTTGTCAGACGCGGTGGGCGACCTCACGGGTAGCTACATTGACACCAACGGAACGATCCACGGCTTCCTGCGCCCCGCAGCAACAGGAAACTTCACCTCCTTTGAAGATCCCAACGCATACACCAGCGGCAGTTTGAACGGAACTGTTGGCGTCGCCATCAACGCGCAGACCAGCGGGATCGAAATCTCCGGAGTCTACCTCGACGCCAATTCCGTGTTGCATGGCTTCAACT
>Ga0335085_10001127_pt1 | contig 61687 bp, 61 predicted proteins | sample Lox_Sample_45_FD_206712 | JGI IMG/M metagenome (GOLD analysis project Ga0335085, IMG submission 206712) | Soil microbial communities from Loxahatchee National Wildlife Refuge, Florida, United States - Lox_Sample_4.5 | ecosystem: Environmental > Terrestrial > Soil > Wetlands | place: USA...
ACGGGAGAACGGGAGAACGGGAGAACGGGAGAACGGGAGAACGGGAGAACGGGAGAACGGGAGAACGGGAGAACGGGAGAACGGGAGAACGGGAGAACGGGAGAACGGGAGAACGGGAGAACGGGAGTAACCATTCAACCGATGAGCGCAAGGTCGAGCGCGAACTCTGAAGAGCTTCGTATTGTCCGGAAACTTCCGAGCCGGAGCCAGAGTTCCAGCTCTAACCATCAGTCCTCAGTCCTTGGCTCCCTCTTCGCAACCCCGGCGGTGGCTCGCGCATCTTCGGGGGAACGCGGAGTAGCCATGACCCGCGTCCACTAAGAATTCTTCGCGCGCGTCCTACCGGGACGGCTGCGTGTGTCGGAGGTATTGCGTGAAAGCGAAGTCGTACCACCGGCCAGGGGGCCGGCGCGGCGGGATTGGGATAGCCGCAGGTGGATTGCTAGCCGCCCTAGTCACCGCCTGCAGCAACACTCCCACGAACAGCGGCCCCACCGGGCCGATCACCTTCAGCAACAGCGCGTGTGCGATTGGCTCCGGCACCGTGAGCATCCCGGCGGCGCAGGCCGAGCTGATCGACTGCAGTAACGGCGGCACCACTTTGACGCTCGCGGGCAACGGCGCCAGTTACCTGATCCTTCCTCAGTTTCCGACTGATCAGGTCTCCGACCAACTGGTGGGTTACAGTCTGGCCACTGGGAACCTGGCCGCGGCGACCGCCTCAGCGGAACGGGTGGCCACCCTCCGAGCCTCCACCCGCATGGAGGCCCCTGGAGGCGCCAGTCGGCTGCCACCGCGTCGGGTGATGCAACGACAGATGGCCTTCGACGGAGCCCTGCGGGCCCGGGCTCGACGCGCCTCCGGCGCCCAGCGCCTCTCGCCCACTCCCAGTACGCTGGCTACCGGCCTCAGCGCGGCGATCGCGCCGTCGCCCCAGGCAAGCACCAGGACGTTCCATGTGCTTTCCAGCTTCGATCCCAACACGCCATCCTGGACCACGGTCACCGCCACGCTTTCCTACGCCGGGTCCAACGTGCTGGTCTACGTGGACCAGGCCGCGCCAGCAGGCGGTTTCACCTCCACCCAGCTTGAAGCCTTCGGCCAGCTGTTCGACCAGACCCTGTACGGCATCGATACTCTCAACTTCGGGCCGCCCTCGGACGTGGATCAGAACGGCCACGTGATCATGTTGATGTCGCCGGTGGTGAACGCCGACACCCCCAGCTCGGTCTGTGCCAGCCAGGGCTACGTGGCGGGATTCTTCGACGAGGAGGATTTCAACAACGCCAGTGATCCGAACTCGAACCAGGGAGAGATCTTCTATTCGATCGTGCCGGACCCCAACGGCACGGTGAGCTGTGCCCATAGCCTGAGCGATCTGGGGCTGGCCGTCCCCGCCACCTTTCTCCACGAGCTCCAGCACCTGATCGACTTCTCCCAGCATGTCATCATCAACCATGGCCTGCCCGAATCGAGCTGGCTGGACGAGGGGCTCAGCATCGTGGCCGAGGAGCTGGGATCCCTCTACTACGAACAGAAATGCCCCCCGCCTTCCTGCCGGACCGACCCAACCCAGTTGTTCCCGGACTCCGCCGAGGGGTTCGTGCAGAGTTTTCTCTACGACTCCTACCAGTACGGGTTGTTGCCGGACACGGCGAGTCTGACCCTGCACCAGGACTCCGACGGCGGCTTTTCCTGGCGCGGGGGGGATTGGGCAATGATGCGCTGGCTGGGGGACCAGTTGGGGAGCGGAGTCTTCCGGCGTCTGGAACAGGGCCCGGACGACGGGGTCACCGATATCGTCAGCGTCGCCGGACAGCCTTTCCCATCCCTGTTCGGCAACTTCGGTCTCGCGCTCTATACCGACAGCCTGCCCGGTCTGCCTCGGGGCACCGCTCCACTGACCGATCGTTTCGTCTCCCGGAACCTGCGCCTCCTCTGGGACCGGCTCTACGTCACCTACGGAGGCGGGGCCGATATCCCTCTCCCCTTCCCGATCCAGTTGTTCCCAGTCTCCTTCGACACCTCGACCGCGGTCATGGACCCAGGCACCATGTCCTACTTCAGGCTGGACACTCCGTCGGGTGACTCGACGGTAGCCATCCGCTTCTCGGGTCCCGGCGGCGCGCCACTCCCGGCGATCCTCCACCCGCAACTTAGTCTGTTTCGGTTGCCGCCAGGACAGTAGAACGGGGTACGGGGAACGCCTAGAAAATCTTGACCTGCACCGTGAGCTTCCCGGGCTTCTTTTGGAGCGTATCGAGGAGCGCCTTGAGCGACTGGCTGGCCCCGCGGGCATCGTGGTAGAGCCCAGTGTCGGTAGCCAGCTTGCCCAGCGTCCCCTGGCCTCTGGTGAGGTTGGTGAGCAGCGTGTCGAGGCGCGCGCCGGTGGTGGTGAACTGCGCGGTCATGCCGTTGAGGTTGCGGGTCAGCGTATCCAGCCGAGTGATCGAGCGGGACAGGGCCGGGTTGGAAATGGTGGAGTCGAGATGTTCTGAGAGCCGCCGGATCGCGGCCAGGGCTTTCTCCGCCTCCGCACTGGGCCCGGGCAGCGATTTGTTCAGGGTCGCGGACAGGGTCTGGATCGACTTCATGGTGGCGTGCAGATCGTCCGCCAGCCGGCGGTTCACCACCTCTTGCACCCCCAGGAGCACGGTGTCGGCCCGGTCGGCCAGACCGCTGGCCCGATCGAAGAGCCCGGTGTCCTGGCGGCCCGGGATGATCCCATCGGAAGGGAGCGGCTCCGACGCGGTCCCGGGGAAGAAGTGCATGATCGCCTCGCTGAAGGCGATACTCTCGATGATGGTGGCGTGCGCATCCACCTTGGGGACCACCCTGGGGGGCAGCGTGAAGGTGACCAGCACGTTGCCCACGTCCACGAACTCCACCTTCTCGACCTTGCCCACCTTCACCCCGGAAATCTTGACGATCGAGCCTTCCTGGAGCTTGCCCACGTTCTCGAAGCGGGCCTTCCAGGTGGGCTCGCGCTTGAACGACTTGCCGCCCAGCCACATGCTGCCGGCCACGAACGCGACGATTCCGAGGATCACCAGCCCGCCGACGGTCACTTCCTGCTTGTAGTGAAGGTCCATGGGTGGTCAGGCCGCGAAAGAGGGGAAGTCCCGCTCCAGGAAGGTCTTGACCTTGGGATTCTTGGACGCATGGAACTCATCCTTGGTCCCCTGGGCCACGATCTTCCCGTCGGTGAGCAGCGCCAGGCGATCGGCCACCCGGAACGCACCCCGCACGTCATGTGTCACCATCACGCTGGTCACTCCCAGCTGTTCCGCCAGATGCACCACCAGATCGTCGATGATGTCGGCGTTCACCGGGTCGAGTCCCGAAGTCGGCTCGTCGTAGAGCAGGTACTTGGGGCTCCCCGCGATCGCCCGCGCGATTCCCACGCGCTTGCGCATCCCGCCCGAGAGCTCCGCCGGGAACTTCTGCGCCACCGACCCCTCCAAGTTGACCAGCCGGAGGCACTCCTGCACCCGGGCCTGACAATAGTCGAGGTCGCGGTACTGATCCTCGTTGGTGATCCCCAGCCGGATGTTCTCGAGCACGTCCATCGAGTCGAACAGGGCCCCGTTCTGGAACACGTAGCCGATCGAGGTGCGCAGGGCCGACAACTCATGCCGCTTGAGATGCACCACGTCCTTTCCATCCACCGTGACCGTGCCCGAATCCGGTCGAATCAGGCCGATGATGTGTTTGAGCAGCACGCTCTTGCCGCATCCCGAGGGGCCCATCAGGGCGACCGTCTCGCCGTCCTGCACGTCGAAATCCACGCCGTCGAGCACCACCTGCTCGCCGAAGCGCTTGTGTACGTTGCGAAGCTCGATCATGACGGGTGCAGCAGGATCTTGGCCAGGAGCGTATCCAGCAGGAGGATCACCACCGAGGCGCTCACCACGGCGCCGGTGGTCGCCTTGCCCACCCCCTCGGCCCCCTGCTGCGTGTTGAAGCCGACGTAGCACGGAATCAGGGTGAGCGCGCCGGCGAAGAAGAAGGCCTTGATGATCGAGTAGTAGCCGTCGAAGGACCGCCAGAAGAACTGGGCTCCGTATTCGAAGTCGGCGTTGCTGACCGGAAGCACCGACTTGACCGAGAGCCAGCCCACCACGATGCCGATGATGTTGGCGAAGACCACCAGGATCGGCACCATCACCAACCCCGCCAGCACCCGGGGAATGATCAGATGCGAGGCCGGCGAGCGGCCCAGGCTCTCAAGGGCATCGATCTGCTCGGTCACCCGCATCGTCCCCAGCTCCGCCGCGTAGCGGGCCCCGATCCGGCCGGCCAGCACCAGCGCGGTGAGCACCGGCCCCAGTTCCAGCACGATCCCTTCCGTGATCAGCGAACCCACGATGTAGTACGGCAGGTTGGAGGAGAACTGGTACCCGGTCTGGAAGGCCATCACGCCGCCGGCGAAACCCGAGATCAGGAGCACGATGAAGAGGCTGCCAACCCCGATATTCCAGGCCTCGGTCATGGTCCGTGGCAGCCAGATCCTCCATTCGGCAAGCCCCCGGATCAGCTCCATGACCAGCAGACTGAGCCGACCCACGTGCGCCAGCCCCTCGAGGACCAGTCGGCCCAGCAGGCGTCGAACGCCGGAGGAGCCGGTGGTAACCACCGCGCGTGCCAGGGTGAACGGATCTTTGGCCATGGGGCGATAGAGGCGAGGACCCTGTATCTTGCGCCCCCATGTCCCCCAAGTCCACCCCTGCGCCTGCCAACGCCGCCCAGTTCCGGCGTCGGTTGTTGCGCTGGTACCACCGCCACGCGCGTGATCTTCCCTGGCGGCGGACTCGCGATCCCTACCGAGTGATCGTCTCGGAATTCATGCTGCAGCAGACCCAGGTCTCACGCGTCGAACTGTTCTACCCCCGTTTCCTCGATCGCTACCCGACCATCCAGCACCTGGCACGGGCCCGGGCGAGCCAGGTCCGGGAGACCTGGGAGGGGCTGGGGTACTATCAGCGCGCCGCCAACCTGCATCGCCTGGCCCGAGTGGTCGTCCGCGAGCTGGACGGCGTGATTCCCGACGACCCCGCCCGACTACGCACCCTCCCCGGGGTGGGACGCTACACCGCCGGCGCGGTCGCCTGCTTCGCCTACGAGCGCCCGGAAGCGACCGTGGACACCAACGTGGCCCGAGTGATCCGGCGAGCCTATCACCCCCGTCTCCAGGGACCGGGGAGTGCCAATCGGATCTGGGAAACCGCGCAGGCCGTCTTGCCGACCCGCGGGCCAACCGCATGGGCCTTCAACCAGGCGCTGATGGAGTTGGGGGCGACGGTGTGTACGGCGCGGGTGGCGCGCTGTGAGATCTGCCCGGTGCGGGCGGCGTGTAAGACTGGGAGACGGAAGGGGAAGAAGTAGCAGAGGGAACAGGGAAAAGGGAACGGGCCGCCTCACACCCGTTCCCCGTTCTCCCGTTCCCCCGTTCTCCCGTTCTCCCGTTCTCCCGTTCTCCCGTTCTCCCGCTGTTATTGCCTCCCCATCGCGCCCGCGATAAGCGAGAGGAGCGCCAACACTCCCGCGATCGAGCTGACGATCGCCTGCCGGCGCCGCAGCGCATCGAAGAGTACCCCGGTATTCCCTACCGGATCGACGCGGCTCAGCTGGCGAGCGGTCGGCCAGGCAACGAAGAAGACCAGCGCGGCGGCCAGGAGCCCGGCGATCTGCATCAGCATCAGCCAGGGCGAAGGAGCCGACAAGGACCCCTGCAGATCGAAGGTCAGTGCGATCCCGCTCAACGCGGTGATCATGGCGCCCGGCCCTATCACCAGCTGCTGGACCGCGGCCTGAAGCCGCGCCACGGTGGCCAGCGCCGCGCGGCTCTCCCGTCGGCCCGTTATGCCCATGATAAAGGCGGCGATGGCGCCCCCCACCCACAGGGACTGCCCGGTCAGATGCAGCACGAGCCAGAGATGTCTCATGTCAGTGCTTGGTGACGGACGTGGAGGCGAGACTCAACTCGTCAATCGGCTGTCGGCCCGCGAACCCGCTGTCCAGCTCGTGCCAGTGGGTGATCCCCAGTTCCCCCAATCGCCAGCAGAGAAACACCAGGCGATCCTCGCGCAGCGAGTAGAAGTCTACCAGGCCGGCATCGAATCCCTTGAACACGCAACCGATTCGTTCCAGCTCCTGCAAGTATTCGTTGATCGTCCTGGCGTGGCTCGAGACCGCGTCCCGCGCCGCCACCAGCTCCGGGGTCTCCCCCTGGTCCGCCCGGGCGCCGGCCGCCAGCATCTCGTATTGGGCGATCGTCTCCCGCCAGGCGGGATAGGCGGCCACGATATCCTGGACGATCCGCGCTACCAGCGGCAGCGCGCGCTCGGCTTCCTGGACCGCGAAGATCCGCGGCTCAGGCATCGCTCCGCCAGAGGATCGTCAGTCCCGCCACCAGCTCCGGGTGACTGATGAACCCCACCACCCGGCGCTCCCCGTCGATCACGGTAATGGTCGCCCGCAGGTGAGACTCCTCGGGATCCTGGTCCATGTGGAGCACGAAGCCGGCCAGCTCCTGGTCCGGCCCCACCACGCAGGAGTCGGTGCGCATGAGCTGGTCCGCCCGCGTGTTCTGGGGGTCGTAACCCGCCGCGATGCACCGGGTCACCAGGTCCCGATCGCTCAACACACCGAGAAACCGGCGCGAACGATGATCGTCCACCACCGGCACCACGGAGATGTTGCGGTTACGGAACATGATCGCCACTTCGCTGGCAGCCGCGCCGGCCACCGCGACGTGCGGATTGGACACCATGATTTCGGAAGCGCGCATCGATATTCGGGATTGGGTGATTCAAGTTACCTACTCAGTCCTCAGTCCTCAGTCCTCAGTCCTGAATCTGGATTCGTCCCTCCCACTTCGCCAGCGCCTCCGCCGCAGCCCGCTCGCCTTCCTCGGCATACCGTGGCAGCAGATCGGCTCGGAAGGTAGCGCCCCGCTCGACCCGGGGCCGCACGTAGATCAGGGGTGGCCGGCCCGGCGTTGCCCGCCAGAGTGCCATGGTCAGCGCGGTACCGCTGGCCATCAGGATCCGGGTCGCCTCGTCGTGCGCCGCGACCAGCGCCGGCTGCCTGGCCGGGCTTCCCGTCTCGTCGAAACCGGGTCCGCTATCCACCGCGAAGATCAGATCAGGCGCCGGAGTCAGCGCCAACTCCAACGGTAGCACCGCCCGCAGCCCGCCGTCGGCGTACCGCCGACCCGAAATGACTCCAGGCGGAAAGAAGACCGGGAGCGAGCAGGTCGCGTAGAGCACGTCCAGCAGCGGGGCGTCCTGCCCGCCAGTGCCAAACGCGACCAGCGCCCCCGAGTCCAGATCGGTCGCGGTGACGGTCAGCGGCAGAGACAGCTCAGCGAAGTGGCGCACCGGCACCAGCCGCTCCAGGACCGCCCGTAGCCGGCCGCCCTTGAGGACCGCCGAGGCCCAGACCCCCTTGAGCAGTGCCAGCGGATTCGGCCGCCCGATGTCCGCCGCCTGCACCCGGAGCGCCCGGGCCAGCACTTCGTCGGGCGTGAGGCCTGCCGCGATCATTGCCGAGAACACGGCGCCCATCGAGGTCGCCACCAGCCGCGTCGGTTTGATCCCCGCGGCCGTCAGGGATTTGAGGGCCCCGATGTGAGCGGCGGCCTTGGCTCCACCCCCGCTCAGCACGACCGCTACTCGCTGAGGTATCATGATCGCGCGCGAGACTCCCGGTGCTGGCGGGCCCGTTCGTAGCGCTCATGCTCCTCGGGCGTCTGGGGTTCGAGCCGGGGAACCCGCTTGGGTTTTCCCCTCTCATCGATGGCCACGAAGACCACGTGCGCGGTGTGCGTGTGCCGCCGCTCCCCAGTGGCCACCTGCTCCGAATACACCTCGACCGAGACATCCATCGACGAGTTGCCGACGAAATCGACCGAGGCGACGCAAGTCACCAGGGCCCCGACCGGAATTCGCTCCCGGAAATCCACCCGGTCGATACTCGCGGTCACCGCCGGTCCTCCGGCGTGCCGGATCGCCGCGACTGCGGCGGCCTGATCGACCAGTGCCATCAGGTGCCCGCCGAAGAGATCGCCCAGCACGTTCTGCATGTGCGGCATCACCACCGTGGTCAGCTCGGCCCGCGAGAACGACATCGGACGGGACGGAGGAATCATGGCCCTGGCTCCCCGCTAGTCGAGCGTTAAGGAGACGAACGGAATCGCAGGTCGGATCAGAAGTCGACCGGCCTCAGGTAGTACTCGCCGATCGCGGTCTGGCTCAGCATCGCCACCGTGGGCAATCGGCGCTTCCAGTGGGTGGACTCCAGACGGCGGCGCACCAACTCGACCTCCTGGGCCGTGAATCCCAGCTCGACGATCGCCTCCGGGCGGTAGCCCGAGAGCAGCCAGTGGAGAATCAGGTCGGCCTTGGGATACGAGACGCCGAAGTCTCCCTCGTCGGTCTGACCCGTGATCAGGTCTGCGGACGCCGGCTTGGTCACGATCACGGGAGGCACCCCAAGCGCCCGGGCGAGGGCCCAAATCTGGGTCTTGAACAGATCGCCGATCGGGTTCACCGGCGGGGAGTCGTCGGCGTGCCAGGTAAAGTACCCCAGCAGCCGTTCGCTCTTGTTCCCGGTGCCCAGCGGCAGCGCGTGCAACGCCGCGGACAGATCGAACAACACGATCATCCGGGTTCGCGCCATGATGTTCCCGCGTCGAGCGGGAGTCGTCTCCCCCCCGATCGAGCTGACCAATGCGTCGACCGCTGAGGTGATATCGACCGTCTGAGACTCGATCTTGAGCGCGTCGATGACCAGTTGGGCGTGGGCCAGGCTCTCCGGATTGGAGGTCCGGTAGGGCATGCGGACTCCGATCACATTCCCCGGACCCAGCGCTTCCGCGGCCAGATAGGCCACCAGCGAGCTGTCCACTCCACCGGAAAGTCCCACGACCACCCGCTCGAACCCGCGGCGGCGTCGGATCTCGTCCCGGATGAATTCCACCAGCCAACGTCGAGTCAGCTCGGCATCGATGGCCAGGGGATTGGCGGCGGCACCGATGGCCGGGCGTACGACGGGACGAGGCGCCGGCGGTGCCTTGCCCGCCGTCGGGGCGGCCCGTTTGGCGGCCTGCGCCTTTCCCGGGAGGCTTTCCACCAGGTACGGCAGCCTGGCCTCCAGATCGGCCAGCAGCGGAGCCTCCGCCCGCACCCGGGTGATGTCGTCCAGGTCGAGCGTCACGCCGATCACCGCCTCCTCGAACAGCGGGGCCTGCACCAACAGGTGGCCGCGCGGATCGGCCACGACCGACCCACCCGCGAATCCCTTCCCCCCTTCGAACCCCACCAAGTGCGCCACGATGACGAATAGTCCGTGCTCCTCGGCGATCCCCTGGGCCAATCGGTCCCACCGGTCGAGGTTGGCCGGTCGCTGCAACCCGACCTGGGGGGCGATCCCGCGGGCCGGCGTGGCGCTCGGCACAATGATCAGTTGGGCTCCGTCGAGCGCCGCCAGGGTGGGCGTCAGCGAATGCCAGGCATCCTCGCAAACCAGCATGGCGGCGCGGCCCCATCGGGTATCGAACGCCTGGACCGAGCGGCCCGGGTCGACGAATCGCTCCTCGTCGAACACCCCGTAGGTCGGTAGAAAGATCTTGCGGTGGACGTGCCGGATTCCGGGCTCCGGCCCTCCCAGCGTGGCGTAGAGGGCGGAATTGTACAGCCGGTTGCGGTAGACCTCGTAGAAGCCCAGCGCCAGGTCGAGCGGAGGCGCCTTTGAGGCGGCGTGCGTATCCGAGAGGTCGTGGAACAACTGCTCGGCAGACACCGCCAACTCCCGCACCCCGCCCTCCAGGAAGTACCCGGTGAGAGCGCTCTCCGGACCGATGAGCAGATCGGGTGGCTGAGGCCAGGCGGCGCACTCCCGCATCCGATCGCCCAGCCGCTTGAGGTTGTCGGCATAGGCGGTCTTGGTCGGCCTGAACTGAACAATTGCGACGCGGAGCATGGGGCGATTGTTCTACGCTTTCTTGGCCGCAGCCTCGGGGCGGTAGACGATCACCTTGACCTTCTCCAAGGTGATCAATCCCCCGCCGATCATCTCGTCCAATTCGGGCAGGATCGCCTCGATGCGTTCCTCGGTGTCGACGCACTCCACGATGATGGGCAAATCCAGCGAGAGGCGCAGGACCTTGTCGGTATGGAGCCGGGCCGTGGCCCCGAACCCCATGATCGCCCGCACCACGGTGGCGCCGGCATAGTGTCGCTCCCTCAGCATTTCGACGATGGCCTGGTACAGCGGCCGGCCCTGGTACCGGTCGGACTCCCCCAGGTGGATCCGCATCAGGATGCGCTCACCGGTCAACCCGTGCATGGGCCCCTCCAGGACTCCTCATCGATCATAATGACACCTCCCCTACGCCCCACGGCGCAGGACGAGCAGCTCCCTCGCCAGCATGGACCCCAGAAATACGCCGAGCAGGGAAACAATTATGCTGGCCGCTACGTACCAACCGGCACGCAGGTACTGGGTGTTTTCCAGCAGACTCAGAGTCTCATAACTGAAGGTCGAAAAGGTAGTGTAGCCGCCGCAGATCCCGATGGTGAGAAAGCCCCGCACCTCCGGACTGATGGCCGGTGTCTCCAGGGCATAGCGGAGCAGCAGCCCCAGAAGAAAGGACCCGGTCACATTGATGACCAGCGTCCCGGTCGGGAAGGAGCCCCCGAAGAGCCGCTGAATCCAGCCTCCGAGGAGGTAGCGGGTGACTCCCCCGATCGCACTCCCGATGGCGATGTACCAGATCATGAACGATGGAAACGGTTCGTGGAGGACCGACGACCGAGCGGACGGCCTGAGGGAAGTTCCGTCGGTGTCGGAGAAGCATTCATTCGACCTGAAAGATATTCGATTTGGGGATTGGGGGCGGCCTTCCCTGTCCGGGTTCGGACACCATCTTTATGGTCGACCAATTCGACCCCAGACTCATGCCAACTCCGCTGGATGCCATCGCCGGCGTCGCCAACGCCTGCCAGGTCACGCCCACTCTGGTGACAGGCGGCCAGCCTGCACTTCGACACCTGGAAGCGCTCAAAGCCGCGGGGGCGAGTCTGGTCGTCGATATCCGCGACCCGATGGAGCCGCGGCCAATGGATGAACCCGAGGCGGTCCGCAAAGTCGGCATGGAGTATGTGAACATCCCGGTTCGGCATGGCGCGCTGAACGACGAGGCCCTGACCCGAATCCTCGATACGCTTCGCGGGGCTGGTGGAAAGACCGTCTTTCTTCATTGCGCCAGCGGGAACCGGGTCGGGGGCGCGCTGCTTCCCTATTTCATGCTCGACCAGCACGCGGAGGAGGAAGGCGCGATCGATCAAGCCATGCGGGTCGGCCTCCGAAGTGTCGACCTGCTGGAGTGGGGATTGTCTTACGCCAGACGCAAACTGGGAAACCCCTGAACTGACGAGAGAGAAGATCAACATGACCCTTGGTACTCGTGCGATTGCCTTCCTGGGGTGTCTTGCCATTGCCGCCGGGACCGTATCCGCCCAGGCCGACCATCCGAAGCCGCTGGATCCTGCCAACACCGACACCAGCTGCGCGCCCTGCAAGGACTTCTTCCGTTACGCCAACGGCAGCTGGTTGGACCGCAGCACCATTCCCGGCGATCAGTCCCGCTGGGGCAGCTTCAACGAGCTGTACGAGCGCAACTATGCGGCGTTGAAATCCACGCTCGAAAAGGCAGCCAGCGAAGCCAAGACCACCAGTGATCCGAACACCCGCAAACTCGGCACCTACTACGCGGGCTGTATGGATTCGGTCGCCGCCGAGAAGGAAGGGGTGAAACCCCTGGAGTCGGACTTCAAGCGGATCGACAAGATCAAGAACCGCTCTGACCTGATCTCAGTCTGGGCCCGGCTCCAGCAGCTCGAGGTCTTTGCGCCGCTGGTATTTCACTCGACGCCGGACGCCAAGAACAGTGCGCGCGTCATCGGGGACCTCTACCAGGCAGGCCTCGGCCTCCCCGATCGCGATTACTACACTCGGGACGACTCGGCCTCGGCCGCGTTGCGGGACAGGTACGTCGAGCACGTCACCCACATGTTCGGATTGCTGGGCCAGGATCAGTCCAAGGCGGTCGCATCGGCCAAGATCGTCATGGGGATGGAGACCGCGCTGGCCCGGGCTTCGATGACCCTGGTCGACCAGCGCGACCCGGAGAAGACCTATCATCTCACCAAGGTGGGGGACTTGAAGACGGCGGCCCCGTCCATCCCGTGGGAATCGTTCTTCGATCAGCTGGGAATGAAGGGGTTGTCAGAGGTCAACGTCTCTCAGCCCGATTTCCTGCGCGTGGTCGACTCCCTGACCGCCAATGCATCGACCGACACCTGGAAGACCTATCTCCGCTGGCAGCTGCTGAGTGCCAGAGCGGCGGTGTTGAGCTCGGCCATGGTCAAGGAAGACTGGGAGTTCCGCCTCCACACCCTCCGCGGAGTGAGCGAGATGCAGCCTCGCTGGAAGCGGTGCCTGGCTCAGGCGGACACCGGCCTGGGTGAGATTCTGGGACAGGCCTACGTGGCGACCAACTTTTCGCCCGAAGCGAAGCAGCGGGCCCTGACCATGGTCCAGAACATCCAGGCGGAGTTCAGACGCAGGCTGGAGAAGCTCGACTGGATGAGCGAGGAGACCAAGGCCAAGGCCTTCACCAAACTGGACGCCATCATCAATCAGATCGGATACCCGGACCAGTGGCGCGATTACGGCGCCTTGAATGTCACGCCGGGTCCGTTCGCGAACAACGTCTCCCGCGCGGCTACCTTCGACTACAACCGTGACCTGGCCAAGATCGGGAAGCCCGTGGTCAAGACCGAATGGGGGATGACACCTCCCACGGTCAACGCGTACTACAACCCGCTGTACAACAAGATCGTCTTCCCGGCCGGAATCATGCAGCCGCCTTTCTTCGATCCTGCCGCCGACGACGCGGTCAACTACGGCGGCATGGGAGCGGTGATCGGGCACGAGATCACCCATGGCTTCGACGACGAGGGGCGTCAGTTCGACGCCAATGGCAACCTGAGCGGATGGTGGCAACAGGAGGATGAAGAGCGGTTCAAGCAGCGGGCGGACGTGGTGGTCCGCCAGTTCGACGGCTATGTCGCGATCGATACCCTGCACGTGAACGGGAACCTGACACTGGGAGAGAACCTGGCGGACCTGGGCGGCCTGACCATCGCCTATGGGGCCTACCGCCGCACGCTCGAGGGGAAGCCGGAGCCGGCTCCCATCGACGGATGGACCGGCGATCAGCGGTTCTTCCTGGCCTGGGCCCAGATCTGGCGCCAGATCCAGCGCCCACAGCGTACCCGCCTGCAGGTGCTCACCGATCCGCACTCACCTGGGATCTTCCGAGTCAACGGGCCGCTATCCAATCTGGGCGAATTCGCCAAGGCGTTTGGATGCAAGGCCGGCGACGAGATGGTGAGATCCGAGCAAGCGGTCGTCTGGTAGTCCAGCAACATCTGCCTGTAAGGCAGCCATGAAAAAGGGGAAGGGTCCCGAGACCCTTCCCCTTTTCTTTGCCCTTTGGCGGACCTGCTATCGCCTCCGGCCTCCCGAGCCGCCGTGCGACGACGGCGCCGACTTCCCTCCACTCATCCCGCGACCGCCACCACCGCCCTTGGGAGCGCTGGAAGATCCGCCGCCACCTCGGCTGGGCGGACTGTAGGATCTCCCACCACCACTTCCACCCTTCGGGGGGCTGTACGATTCGGCATTTCTCCTGGGCGGACTATAGGACCCGCCGGAGTTCCCGCTTGGAGCGCTGTAGGTGCCGCCGTAACTGCGGCGTCCCTCGCTCCCGCCACCACTGGAAACGCGAGGAGCGTCAGGAGCACTCCCCCCTTCTCTGATTCTGGGCTGGCCAGCATCGACCTGTGGCCCACTTTCCGGGGCCCGGCGAGCGCCAGGGGCATTCGGGTTGGCGGTCCGCCGATAGGTGTCCCCGATCAATGGGTTGTACCGAGGACGCGCATCGACTTTTCCAACCGGCCGGCGATCCATAGTTGGCGTGGTCACTCCCGTCGAACCGTTGGCCCCGCGAGGACGGAACCCAACCGGCGTGGTATTCACCCAACCGCCCGAGCCCGACCAGCCCCGGGGCCGATATGGAGTCGTAGGGGTAAGGCCGGGCTTCCCGACATAATGTGGATATCCCGGGGAGCCGTAGTAACCGCCGTAATAGCCGCCGTAGTAGCCGTGGTATGGATAGCCGTAGTAGGGGTACCCGTAGTAGGGGTATCCGTAGATCGGGTAACCCCAATAGGGGTAGTAGGCCGGGTAGTAGAACGGGAATCCAAACGAGATCCCAACGCTGATGCCGGGGCTGTAGGAGTAGCAGCTCCAGCAGTCGTACCAGGGACTATAGTAGGGCTCGTAGTATCGAACGTACGAGTCGTAGGGGCGGTAGTCGTGGGCGGTGGTGCTGGGGACGTCGTAGCGAACCAGGTCGTAGGAGAAGTGCGCGCCCGCGGCCATCCGGTCGGCCAGGCTGGTCAGTTGCTCCTCGGCGTCATCGGTGACCCGATAGCTGGAGAGGGCCTGATAGTCCCAGTGGTCCCCACGGACGAACTCAGTGTAGTTGAAGGGGTCGGGAGAGAGTGCGGCATAAATCGTCCCTGTCCCGCCTGGATCATCCACGGTAAAGGCTTCTCGATCCCCGCGGCCGTGAATCTCGATGGTCCGGCCGCCCCGGATGAAGTTGTCATCAGAGGGATCCAGCGGGAAAATGACCCGAACACGGCCCTCGGTGGTGGCTCTGAACACCATCAAGTAGCCGTCGTGCGCGGCCTTCACCTTGACCTGGGCCGTCTCCCCCCGGGCGTAGGTATCCTCATCCAGCCAGACTCGAATGGGGGAATCGCCTGCCATGCCGGTAACCGGCGCCAGCAGCAGCGCGCTCGTTACGAGTGGGAACATCAGCAGGGGTTTCATAGGGCCTCCGGCGCGGTGGAACTACAAGAAGCCGGAAGGTCAATGGCGAAACATATGCCAGTGGGCGAAACTCTTGTGCGACTTGGCATTACGTCTTGCTCCCACGACGAACAACGGCGCCCCAAGAGGACGCGATCCCGCTTGCGGTGTCCTCCGCTAGGACCAGGTTCAATTTACCTCCGATGCCAGTACATGCGCATCTCCCCGATCAAATCACCAACGGTCTCACAGAACAAGGCGCCCCGGGCTTCGACCCACTCGCCGGTCCGACGGCGGCGGAAGTGGCACCGGAACTCGGTAGCGAACCAGGGCCCCACGGTGAAGATCTCCCCCGAACGAAAGCGAACCTCTGACTGGTGGAGGGGCACGTCAGCCCAATACTCCCGGACCTGTTCCTGCCCGCGCCGGGGCTCTTCGAAGGGGGCATCCAGAAAGACGATATCAGGCGCAAACACCGACATGATGAGATCCGGGTTTCCCTTTTCCCAACCCTTCCCGAAAGTGTCCACCAACTGGCGACCCAAAGCCCGGCAATCCTGCACCCCGGTCTCGCTCATTTGCGCCTCGCCCTCCGCCTCGCTGAAGTCATGATTTCACGACCGGACATCTCGCTCCTCCGCGCCTAATCATACCATTCCACCACGCGAGTGTAGGGATGCGTACGCGAGCATAGAGGTCGCCAGGCCGCACTCCAACGCATTGGCCTTGGCCCCTCATTGGCGCAGTGCACGGGGCTCCATTATCGTAGGCACGGAGTCCCATCCTACGCTCGGAGGCCTGCATGACCAGGTTCGAGCAGCCCAGAGTCGCCATCATCGGGGCTGGTGAGATCGGCTGCGGTTGGGCCGCGTTGGCCATCGGGGCCGGCTGGCCGGTAGCGATCTACGAGACCGACACCACGCATCTCCACCGGGCGGTGGATGAGATCTCGCGCCGAGTGGACACCCTGGTAGGGCTTGGGCGAGCCGATCGCGTAGTGGCCAGGGAGACCCTGTCCAAACTCCGGACTGGGCGGAGTCTGCTCAATGCGGTCAACGACGCTGACTGGATCATCGAGGCGCTCCCGGAGGACTTGAGCGCCAAGCAGAAGCTGTACGATCAGCTGGAACCGATCGCCCGGATGGCGGCCATCATCACCAGCAGTACAGCAGGACTTCGACCCAGCGATCTCTGCGCGAGGGTCCGGCGCCCGGAACGGTTTCTCGTGGCTCATCCAATGCGGCCGGTCGAGTACCTGCCGGTGGTGGAGGTGGTGCCCGGACCCGCCACCGATACCGCCTGTATCGAGGACGTCCGATTCTGGCTTAGCGTCCTGGGCCGGGTACCGATCGTGTTCAAGAAGGAGATTCAGGGCAACATCATCGCCCGGATCGAAGCGGCGGTTTACCGGGAGTGTATTCACCTGGTGCTGCTGGGAGTGCTGGACGTAGACGACATCGATCGCGCCATCGCTTTGGGACCGGCCCTCGCGTGGGCCGCCTCGGGCCCCCAGGCCAGCGAGGAGCTCCGCCAGGGCGAGGCCGCCGCGATCGACATCTTCATCCCTACCTACATAAAGGAATGCGAGGAACGCTGGGCCTCCCTGGCCCAGTGGCAGACGCTTTCAGCGGAAGAGCAGAAGAAGCTGATCAAGGCCGTGGAAAAAGCCTATCATGGAAGGCTACCCGAGCTGCGGGAAGTCCGGGACCGGCGCCTCTCCCGGTTCATTCTGGCGGCTACGACCGACTGGCCAGCTGCCTGACCAGCCTCAACCGAGCATCGGGCGGAAGGTTTCGATCAACAGCCAGGCATTCAGGCCGATGATTACGGCGGCGACCACCCACGCCGTCGCCGCCAGTGGCTTGCCGTTGGCGAAGGGGCCCATCTTGCTCTTCTGACTCGTGAAGTACACCAGCGGGACCACCGCGAAGGAAAGCTGCAGGCTCAGGATGACCTGACTCAGGATCAGCAGCTTGCCGGTACCCGTTTCGCCATAGAGCGCCGTGACCACCACGGCGGGCACGATGGCGATCAACCGGGTGATGAGTCGGCGCAGCCATGCGGGCAGTCGGATATCGAGGAACCCCTCCATCACAATCTGACCGGCCAGCGTGCCGGTGATCGTGGAGTTCTGCCCTGAGGCCAGCAGGGCCAGGGCGAAGAGCCCACTCGCGGCCGCGCTGCCGAGCAGCGGGGTCAGCAACTGATACGCGTCGTGGATGTCCGCCACGTCCCGATGGCCGCTGGTATGAAAGGTGGCCGCGGCCACGACCAGGATCGCCCCATTAACCAGGAACGCGAAGAGAAGGGCCGCCGTCGAATCGATAGTGGCGTAGCGAATCGCTTCCCGCTTGGAGGCCTCGTCCGCCCCCACCTTGCGGGTCTGTACGATCGAGGAGTGCAGATAGAGGTTGTGGGGCATCACGGTCGCACCCAGAATCCCGATCGCGATGTAGAGCATGGCTGGATTGGTCACGATTTCCGCGCTGGGCACCAGGCCACCCAGCACCTCCCGAGCGGCCGGGCGAGAAAGGATCACCTCCACGGCAAAGCAGACGGCGATGGTGACGACCAGAGCCAGGACGAAGGCCTCGAGCCAACGAAACCCGCGCTGCTGAAGCAGCAGGATCATCAAGACATCGAGGGCGGTCAGGCAAACGCCCCACAGCAGGGGAATCCCGAATAGAAGATTCAGCGCGATGGCCGAACCGATCACCTCCGCCAGGTCACAGGCTGCGATGGCGATCTCGCACCCCACCCAGAGCGCGAAGCTCACGGGGCGGGAATAGTGATCCCGGCAGGCCTGGGCCAGATCGCGTCCTGTCACGATCCCCAGCTTCAGCGAAAGCGCCTGCAGCAGGATCGCCATCAGGTTGGAGAGCAGGATAACGCTCAGCAGCGTATAGCCGAACCGGGCGCCACCGGCCAGATCGGTGGCCCAGTTGCCGGGGTCCATGTAGCCGACAGCGATCAAATAGCCGGGCCCGGCAAAGGCGAGGAGCTTTCGGAGGACGCCCGCGCCAGGATGCGGCACCGCAATCGATTGATAGGACTCGGGGAGTGTGGGCCGGGGGCGACGGTAGCGCCAACCGGTCAGCTGATCCAGCGGGGGAGTGGAGGTCGTCACGGATGAACCTCCGGCCGCGCGCAGAGGAGCAACTGACCCAACTCGTCCCCGATGACTTGCCGCTTGCCACTCACCCGGATCGTGATGGGGCCGTTGAAGGGCTCGCGATGCTGAATGGTGACCCGCGCACCGGGGGTCAAACCGCGGGTGGCGAGATAGCGGAGCCGTTCCGGCTGGCTGGTGTCCACCTGCCGAATCTCGGCGGTTTCGCCGACGGGAATCTCCGCCAGCGGGGTGTAGACCAACTCGTGCACCGAGCCGTCCGCATCGGGAATCGGATCACCGTGCGGGTCAAACCGCGGGTTCCCCAGCGCCTCGGCCATCCGTTCGATCAGCGCGTCGGAGACCGCGTGCTCGAGGCGTTCCGCTTCCTGATGAACCTGTTCCCAACCGTACTTGAGGAAGGCGACGAGGTAGGCCTCGATGATCCGATGCCGGCGCAGCATGCGCAACGCCACCCGCCGGCCTTCGGGGGTCAGCTCGACTCCCCGATACGGGACGTGAGCCAACAGCCCCTGCTCCGAGAGCCGCTTGATCATGCCGCTCACGGACGGAGCGGAAAGCTCCAGGCGCTGGGCAATCTCGCTGGTCGTGGCGGGCTGGCCCTTGAGCGAGAGGCGGTAAATGGCCTTCAGATAGTCCTCGACGGAGCGAGTCAGGGGCTCGTAGGTAGCTGCCGCACTCATGGAGGCTCCAACCGTAAGAATTAGTTGAACCTAATCTAATGATATTGGGGAGCTAACGTCAAGATTGCCACACCCTAATTGCCAGTGCCTCGCAGGGGTTAGGCTATTGGACGCCTAGGGGAGCAGGCCCAGGAGGGGGGTCAGGATTCTTTCCGTCAGGCCCCAGACGATATCCGAGCCCAGATGGTAGGCAGGGTAGGTGCGGGGCTCTCCCCGGACCACGAGCGTGGTGGGGCGGAAGGTTCCTGATCGGCGGAGGTCCGCGAACGGCACCCAGAGTACGCGAGCGACTTCCGGATTGGGGACCAGGGAGGGGCGCAGGTCGAGCGCGAACACGAAGGGGCGGACCAGGACCGGCACGGGAGTCGGCGTGAGCGGGGCCAAGTCGTCGAGCTGACCGATCTGAGTCTCCGCCTTCAGGCCCAGCCCCACCTCCTCGGCCGTCTCCCGAACGGCGGTGGCTCGAAGATCGGGATCATCGGAGTGTTGTCGCCCGCCGGGGAACCCGATCTGCCCGGACCATGGATCACCGGGGCGCTCGGCCCGACGAATAAGCAGAATGGAGTCAGGCCGGGGGACCAGGATGACGGCGACCGCGGCAGGCAGCCGGCCGGCGGTGTCACCCTGTTGTGGCGGTCGTTGCGCGAGAAGCGAGGCGAGTTGTTGCTGAAGGGGGCTCAGTGACAGCCGCAGCCACCTCCACCACAGCAGCCACCGGAGGGTGGACCAAGCCTGCTGTAGTCGGCGACCGCGGTAGAGCCAGCCGGTCGCGCGGGAACCGAGATGAACTTGCTGACCTGCCGGCCCTCGCACGACGGACACGCGATGACGGTGTCGGACCTGACCAACAGCTCGAACTGAGAGCCGCACTGATCGCAGCGGTATTCGAAGATCGGCATGACGTTGAGATTGTCTCGGGCAGCGAAACGGGTCAAGGCCCGCTATTGCACCTGGAATGCGCCGGACGCGATGGTCCTTCCCTCGACCATGCAGCTCACGCGGTACTCACCAACCTTCCAGTGACCGGCTTCGCGCCACCCCTTCCCGCCGCTGTGGCTGGAGCCGGTCCAACCTGCCTCGATCTCGCCGTCGACTTCCACGGGCGAGGTGGTGCCGTCGGGCCAGGTATAGGTGCAGACCATCGTGAAGCTCCGGGTGGAGTCTACCGCCGGGTGATCGAGGTCGACTTGAAAAGCGATGAATTGCGATTGAGCCGCTGGGAACGTGGTCGCGTAATCCCGATTGGTGATGGGGATGAATTCCGGTCCGCTGGCGTAGAAGCGGAGCTGCGCCACGTCGGCCCGCAGAGTGGGGATCGCGTACTCTTTGGGTGCGGACGGAGGTGTGGCAGCCGCGCGGTCGAGCTCGGCCAGCCGTTTACGCGCCTGATCCGCCTGCAACTGGGCCACGCCCAGCTTCCCCCGAAGCCGTTCTTCCTCCTTGGCCTGGCTGGCCTGATCGACGCCACGCCCCACTGCATTGGTGAGGTTGGCTAGCTGGCGCTGGATGTCCTGTTGATCCCGGGTGGCTTCATCGAGAATCCGCTGCTGCTCGGCCCGGCGTTTGGCCAGATCCTCAGGGTTGGTTCCGGTCCCCGGCACGGTGACTGCCGCGGCACCCAGTTGGCAGTCCGGTTGAGGGTCGGTGACCTGCGAGCCCGTTTCCAGCGCGGACGCCACGGCTTCGTCGAACGCCGCCCACCGGAGGTAGCAGCCCTTTTCGTCGGCGGAAGCCTGCTCGGCGGCCTTGCGTAGTCCGTCCGCCGTCTCCCAGTAGGTCTGGGCCGCCTGGCTGGACGACTCCCTGCGCGAGGGAGAGCTCTGATCATGCGCCGGCCCGCCCACACTCTTCTTGCTGGCCCCCATGTCCATGCTCGCCTCGTTGCTCGGGGCGGCATTGGCGCCAGGGGCCTGAGCCATGAGCGACGAGACCAGCCCGAGCATGACGGGGACGCCGATCATTGCCCGTTTCGATCCCTGAAACTGATTGGCCGGCATGACGCAAAGTATGCTGGGGTGGAGCGGGCGGAGCCAGGGGTAGAGCCGGCAGCGCTGACCGATCAACCCAGCGCCCCATTCAGCCAGGCGAGCGTTTCATCCTGAGCACGTTCGAACTGGGGCGTTGAACCTTGATAGGGGTGCCGGATCCCCAACGTATGATCCCCGTCGGGGATCAGAAGAAACCGCCGATGCCCTGATGGCCCGGCCGCGGCGAGTCGCTCGCCCTCTTCGGGTGGGACCGACGCATCGGCGGCCCCATGCACCACCAACCACGGTGTGGTTAGTCGAGCCGCTGCGCCAGGAATATCGAGGGTGCCGGAGCGGTTCCGCTCCACATCATCGAGCACGTCGGTAAAGAGCGGGAGGACCTGCCCGGTTCGCGAATTGAGAATGTCCAGGTAACCACGAGCACGCCATTCCCGCTGCTGTCCCGGCCATCGGTCCACGGTCGAGATGGCGGCCCAAGTTACCAGCGCCTTGACTCGCGCATCGCGTTCCGTCAGCAGGATGGCGATACCGCCACCTCTCGAGTGACCGACAATCCCCAGCGCTGGTGGCGACGCGAATCCCAGGCTCCCCGCCGAGATGGCGTCTACCACCGTTGCGAGATCGGTCAATTCGGCGGAGAAGGTGTTGTGGCCGAATCGGTCGGGCCAGGCGAAGTTCCCGGAGTCGTCGACCCCGCTCCCGCTCAGGTTCACCGAGACGGCCGCAAACCCTGCCCGGGCCAGCCGCTCGCACAAGGGCGGAAACATCCCCCAGTCCTTGAAACCCTTGAATCCGGGCACCACGATGACGGCCGGGCGGGGCGAGGATCCACCGGCGGTTCTCACATCGATCAGGAGCTCGCCCAGGACGCCGGGGAGCCGGTGTCGTTTCAGCGTTGGGGTGGCCATACGGTCTCCCAATCATAACCCGAACTTGGGGGCCGTCCGCGTGAGGTCTTGTGAGCGCTCCGTGGCCCGGGTATAGATTCACCCGCGCACGAAACCGGGGAAACCAGCCTTGCGCGTCTCCCACCCGTCATTGCTTGCCGCGGGCCGTGCCATGGCAGAAATGCGTGACGCCATGGTCGCCCAATGGGCCGCCCGACTCGGCGAACGCATGACCGCCGCCCCAACGATTCCGCGCTCCACCGTCGAACGCCAACTTCGTCTGCTGGTCGGCACGCTCGCCGAGATGGTCGGGCCGCTCCGGCGAGAGACCCGTGAGATCTGGTTCCAGAGCTGCGAATTCTACGGCCGGCTGGGAACGGCACGAGGGCTGGCGGCGGGTGAAGTCGTCGAAGAGATGCAATTCCTGCGAGAGGTGTTGATCCGGAGGCTGGCGCCGGTGCTGGCCCTGATGAGACCTCGGCAGGCGATGGCCATCATTCTCCGTCTCAATGCGCTCCTCGATAAGGGGATCGCGGTCGCGGTCGTGGGGTACACCGACTCGCTGGTCGCCACACTCTTCTCGCGGAATGGCGTTCCCGCCGAAGACCGCGAGGTCGACGCCATCGAGGTGGACCGCCAACTGGAGGCGATCGAGGGCCAGCTGGCCGCGGTGACTCGGGCCCGGGATTGAACCGGGCCTTTCTCCTTGTCTATCTCCTGCCGTGGTTGAGCCTCCTCCGGATCAGCCTGCGGAAGCCCCGCCTCAGTGACGATCCGCCGCGCCGCGGGCGCCGAGTCAGTGTCATCGTCCCCGCCCGCAACGAAGCCATCAACATCGCCGAAGTGGTCAATTCCATCCTGGGGAGCGATTACGATTCCTTCGAGGTCATCGTCGTCAACGATCGGTCCACTGACGACACAGCCGCGATCGTGCGAGGGGTGGCAAGCGCGGACAACCGGGTGAAGCTACTCGAAGGCGCGGAGCTGCCCGAGGGCTGGTTCGGAAAGCCGTGGGCCTGCGTGCAGGGCGCCCGGGAAGCCACCGGTGAGCTGCTGCTCTTCACGGACGCGGACACCCGCCATCATCCGGGGCTGCTGGCGCACGCGGTGGGCGGATTGGAGCGTCACGGGGCCCAGCTCCTGACCGTCGTCCCCAGCCTGCAATGCGTCAGTTTCTGGGAACGCCTGGTGATGCCGCAGATCATCTTCCTTCTCTCCCAACGATATCCGCCGCGGGAGATCAACCGGCCTCATCGCCTGCGCGACGTGATCGCCAACGGGCAATTCATCCTGGTGACCCGGGAGTCGTACGATCGGGTGGGCGGCCACGGCAAGGTTCGCGAGGCCGTGGCCGAAGACCTCGCGCTGGCCCAGGCCTACTACCGCAACGGCGAGCGGATCTACTGCGCGTTTGCCGCCGACCTCATGGAGACCCGGATGTACCGGGATCTGAGGAGCCTGATCGAGGGATGGTCCAAGAACATCTTCCTCGGAAGCCAGGCTTCCTTTCCGGACGAGCCCTGGCGGCGCGCGCTGACCCCGCTCATGTTGGTGGCCGCGATGCTCTTCTGGCTGGTGCCGCTGGTGGTGCTCGGGCTGAGTGCCGTGGGTGCTCCCGGTCTCCCGGACGCGACCGGAGCGGCAGTGAGCGCTACTCTGTTCTGGATCGCGGTGACCGCGGGGATGCGCATTCCCCCCTGGTACGGGCTGGGTTATCCCCTCGGGGTGGCGATGAGCGTGTACATCGTGACGCGCTCGATCGCGCGGGGCTCGAGGAGAGTCGAATGGAGAGGGAGGGTGTATTCCAGCGCGGGCACCGGGCCGCAAGTCACCTGAGCGAGGGGACCATGCATCTCACGATTACGCGAGCCATGATCGACGCGCTCGAACACGCGAAGGACAAACCGGACTGGCTGATCGAGCGGCTGGCCCGGCTCAAGGCTGGGAGCGAGCCGTACGTGCTCCACCTTGCCAACCAGGAGAGCACGGCCCTGGAGGAGCTGTGCGCCATGAATATCAGGTTCGACGCTAACGACAAGGTGCTCCCCCAGCATCAGCCGCTCGAGGAGCTGTCCCTCCTCATTCTGCAGAACTACTGAGCGAGCCCGCGATTACTGCCGGCTGACCGTGATCTGCTGAGCGGGGATCCCACCCCCCTCGATTTCTCCTTCCGGCCCCACCTTTAGGCGAAACTGCACCTGACCGAGCGTCACCGAGGCCGAATCTGAGCCGATTCGCTGCACGGTGCCGAAGGCGGTCTGGCCCCCACCGAGGCTGAAGAACGGGACGGTCGTCGTGTCCCGGGCGAGACGGAAGGCGCGCATCGTCGCCTGCTCCAAGAATCCGAACGAAAGGTTCAGGTACGGCATCGCGCCTTGCATGGTCGGATAGATGAGCGTCCTAATTCCGCTCGACGTCAGGTCGTCGATCGCCGCACTATCCGCCTTGAAGATGACGCGGGTTCGCTGACGAGGCGCGCGCGAGTCAGCATCGCTCAGGCGCCACGCGCTCACCTCTACGAGCGGGGTCGTCTCGTCAGGGGCGATCACGAGGTGATAAATCATCCGCTCTCCCTTGGCGGGAAACCGGATGGTGCCGGTGACCTCGGTAGCCGTACGGTTCATCGACTCCACCGCGACGGTGTCGGCATTGTGGAGGACGGTGAATCCCGAAAGCACAGCGGAGCCGGAACTATCGGTTGGGCTCTGGGCATCGAGAGGAGTGATGAGAGTCGTGAGAGCCAGGATGGACAGCCACGTATGAGACCGCATGAGGCGTGACGATTCGGTTGGGGTGAAGTAGGGAGTTTTTCCCACCAGACGGCACGAATAGGGTACCAAGATAACAGGGTCGGGCCGATAGCATGGACCTCCTCATCCGAAGAGGTCCCGATGACGCTTGCCGAATCTCTGCGCGCCGTGGCAGGGCTCGAACAACTCGCCCATCTGGTCGCGGCCCTCGGGTATCGGCCGGCCTGGGAAGAAATCTCGGTCGACTCGTGGCTTGGCGCGGTCAGCGGTGCTCGCGGAATTCGGCGGGCGGCCGTCGTGGGTCGGAGCGAGGGATTCGCCTGGCTGGGGATTGACGCCGACGACCCGGGGCAGAGGGCAGCGGCAACCGCCGGGCGCCTTCTCGCTCGCGGCGAGGTCGGGGGCGTGGTGGCGCTGGGGAGCGGGACTCGCCAGCTGGCGGTGAGTGTCGCCTTCGGCGATCTGCCTTCACTCGAAGTGGGGCTGGATCGGCCCGACGCCATCGCGCTGGCGTGCCTCGAACGAGCCCGGGCGCGCTCCGGGATCAGCGGACTGGCCCAGGCAGTACTGATAGCCGAGGCCTTGAGCGGCGAAGGGGTGAGCCGGCGGTTCTTCGAAGGCTTTCGCTCCACGCTGGCCCACGTGAGCGACGAAGTGCGCGGGGCCACGAACGAGGGGGAGCGGCATGGGCTGGCCCTGCTGCAGCTCACGCGGGTTCTGTTCCTCTATTTCGTTCAGGCCAAAGGGTGGCTCAACGAGGAGCCGGACTTTCTTCGTCGTCGGATCGACGGTTGTCTGGACAGGGGCGGCTCGATCCACCGCGACCTGCTGCGACCGCTCTTCTTCGGCACCCTGAATCGCCGGATCGGGGCGCGCGGCCGAGCCGCCCAGTTCGGCCGGATTCCCTTCCTCAATGGTGGTCTGTTCGAGGCCCACTACCTGGAGCGAAGGGGGCAGGACTTCTCCAATGCCGTCTGGCAGTCGGCCTTTGACGGGCTGTTCGAACGGTTTCACTTCACCGTCAGCGAGACCGGCGAACGAGCGGCCGGGGCCGCGCCCGCCGTCGCTCCCGACATGCTGGGCCGGGTCTTCGAGGGAGTGATGGCGCCGGAGCTGCGTCGCGGGAGCGGGACTTTCTACACCCCAGCGGCGCTGGTCGGCGAGCTGATGGAAGCCGGGCTGGTAGCGCTGATCGCGAGTCGGTTCGACGTGGGCGACCCGGAGGCGTCGGCCAGGCTGCGACAGGGAGGCCCCGAGCTATCGCGTCTGCTCAGGGACCTGACCGTGCTGGATCCCGCGGTGGGATCGGGTGGATTCCTCCTCGCGACCCTCGAACGACTGGCCCGGTTGCGCAGTCCGGGCGCTCGACCGAGCAGCTCGCTCAAGCGCGAGGTGCTTCGGCGCAATCTGTTCGGCGTCGATATCAATCCGATGGCGGTGCGGCTGGCCGAACTGCGCCTGTGGCTCGCGGTGATCGCCGACGATCCCGAAGACCGTCCGGAACATGTCCTTCCCCTCCCCAACCTCGACTGCCTGATCCGCCAGGGCGATACCCTGGCCGACCCGATCGGCCTGGTGACGAGCTGGCCGTTGCGGCCCGCCCGGGCCGGTGGGATGGTTGCGGCGATCCGCCAGCGGTTCATCCTGGCCACCGGAGAGGAGAAGCGAATCGCCGCTCGAGCGCTCCGTGGCGCCGAGATCAACGCCGGCCGCGAGTGCCTCGAGCTGGCCGCGGAACGGATCGAACTCGATCTGGCCGAATGCCTGGGCGCGGCTCGGGCGCCCGACCTCTTCGGGGAACGGCGAGGACTGACACCGAAGCTGGCACAACGCCTGCGTTCGCTGCGTGCCGCGTTGCACCAGATTCGCGGGGCCCGGCGGCGCCTCGACCGCGACGGCGAGCTCCCCTGGTTCCAGTTCGAGAGTCATTTCGCCGATGTCTTCGCCGAGCGTGGCGGGTTCGACCTCCTGGTCGGCAATCCGCCCTGGGTCCGAGGCGAGCGCATCCCGCCGGCGCTCCGTGATCGATTGAAGCGGCGATACCGGTGGTGGCGCACCGCCGGCGCTGAGAGCGGGTACGCTCATCGCCCGGACCTGGCCGTGGCATTCCTGGAGCGCGCGTTCGAGCTCACCGGGCCCGGCGGAGCAATGGCCATGCTCCTCCCCTCCAAGCTGGCCACGGCCGGGTATGCCACGACCGCTCGGCAGGCGCTCGGGAGTCAAGCGACGCTACATGCGATTGCGGACCTGACCGAAGAGCCAGGCGCGCGGTTTCAGGCAACGACCTATCCGCTTGCTCTGGTGCTCTCCAAACGAGCGCCACGTCTGCGCGGTGTGGTGCGAGACGCGCTGAGCGCGACGGTCCCGGCACTCACTCCCCAGGCCACCCTGCTGGGTGGAGCGCCCTGGGTGCTGACGCGACCGGACGTGCGAGAGGCACGCGAAGCCATCGTCGGACGCCATCCGCCGATCGCCGCCGGCTATCAGCCGCAGTCGGGAGCCAAGACCGGAGCCAATCACCTGTTCCTGAATCCCGAGGCGCCGATCGAGCCGGCCCTGATTCGCTGGGCGATTCGCGGCCGTGACGTGCGGCCGTTCCGGGTGGAGCTCCGAACCCGAATCGTATGGACGCACGATGCCGCGGGACGACCCTTCCGACGGCTCCCGGCACAGGCGGCTCGTCACTTCCTTGCGCACGAAGCGCGGCTTCGAGCTCGAGCCGACTTCACCGGAGGACCACCCTGGATGGTGTTCCGGACCGCGCCGCTGACTGCCCCAGGCAGAGTGGTGTGGGCGGACCTCAGCTGCCAGCTGGCCGCGGTCGCGCTGACCGGCGATCCAACCCGGGACCCGATTCCACTCAACAGCTGCTATGTGCTGCCGACCAGATCCAGCGATGAAGCACATCGCCTCGCGGCGTGGCTCAACGCCCGGTGGCTCACCGGACTGGCCCGGTTGACTGCGATGCCGGCCAGTGGGGGCTACGCCCGATTTACCGCGAGTGTCATCGCCGGCCTCCCCCTCCCAGCCAGCGCGATCTCCGATCCCGACCTGGCCAGTCTCGGTCGCGCGGGCGCGGCAGGGCATGCCATACAGGAGGAACTCGATGAGTGTTGCGCCCGTCATCTCGGCCTCACCGCCAACGAACGATCCGCACTGGGGATGGTGGGCCGCAGTCCCGAGGCTGCCGGCTGAGGCGCTTCACCGGGTGTGCGATTCGCTCGAGCCGCTGCTCCGGCTCGGACCACCGGCCGCGGCGGCGGAGGTCGCCACGGCGCTCGCCCACGCGCTGGCACAGCCACGGTCTGCTGCGGACCCTCCATCCTGGCTCCGTCCGGATCAGACGGGGAGTTTTGCGCGGGTGCTGGCGAGTCTGGCCCGCTACCAAGGGGTCATGCTCGCCGACCCGGTGGGAAGTGGAAAGACCTTTGTGGCGCTGGCGGCCGGCGGCCAACTCAACGGCTCCGAGCCTACGCTCTGTGTCGTCCCCGCGGTCCTGGTTCCACAGTGGCGACGGGTCGCCCAGCGCCTCGGATGCCCAGTGCAGCTCTTCTCCCACGAGCGGCTGAGCCGGGGTCAGTGCCCACCGGAATCGAAGGGCCTCGTGATTGTCGACGAGAGCCACCATTTCCGAAATCCGACCACCCGCCGGTACCGCGTATTGTCTCCTCACCTCCTCGGCAGACCAGGACTCCTGCTCAGCGCCACGCCGGTGGTCAACCGGCTCTCCGACCTAGCGGCTCAACTGCTCCTCACGATTCGGGACGATGCCCTGCGCTGGCACGGGGTCCCGTCTCTGCGTGGATTGCTGCGTCTGAATCAATCGCACCCGGCCCTCGGGGAAGTGATGGTCCTGAGTCACGAGGCGATCGGAGGAGATCGCCCCAGGGCGGTCGCTCAAGTGGCGCGGCCGCCGGCCGAATTCCCTCCGGCGATCTACACCGTCGTGGATTCGCTCAAGCTCTCGCAGGAGCCGGGAATCGCGGCCCTGGTGCGCAGCGTCGTCTGGCATGCGGCGGCTTCGAGCCCCGCGGCCCTGCTGGGAGCCTTGCGCCGGTACCGGGCCTTGCTGCTCCAGGCACGGGACGCCCGGGCGAGCGGGCGAGAGTGGAATCGCGCGGCCCTCCGGAGCTTCACTGGATCGGCCCCCGATCAGCTGGTGCTTTGGCCCGTGGTCGATCCTGGTGCGGTCTCCGGGTCCGCGGCGGAGCTGGCGCTCGACGACCTGTCCGGGATCACCCAGGTGATCGAGCGACTGCGCCCCCAACTCGAGAGACCAGACGCCAAGGTCCGATGTCTTCGGCGGATGCTCGAGGATCAGAGGCGAACCCTGGTGTTCGTGACCGCGCAGGAGACGGTTGGCTATCTGCGTACCCACCTGGATACCCCGCGCGTAGCCTGGTGTACCGGCTCGGCGAGCGGCATCGGCTCCATCCGCGTACCGCGAGCATCCGTCCTGGCCCACTTCGGCGTCGGTCCGCAGGCCGACCGGTCGCCGTGGGCGCCCCGCTGCCTGGTGACGACGGACGTCGCGGCCGAAGGACTCGACCTCCAGGCCGCGGAGCGGGTGGTTCACTACGACCTGCCCTGGACCTCGGTGCGATTGGCCCAGCGTGAGGGGAGAGCGCTCCGACTGGGGTCGACGCACTCTCACGTGACCGTGGTGCAATTCGCGTCGCCCCCGGAGATCGAACACCGGCTTCACGCCGCTTACCGTTTGGCCTTCAAGGCCAGGCTGCCGGGGCGAGTGGGCCTCGACGCGGGGGAAACCGGGTGGTGGGGCTGGCGGGAGCGCGTGGCTCGAACCATGGGCCGAGGCGCCGGCGTTCGCGGGGTCGCCGTGGTGGCGGATCCAGAGCCCGGGATCCTGGCGGGATTCGAAGTCGGTCTGGGGGCGGATCGGATCGCCGTGCTCGAATGGCGCGCGTCGGATGGAACCTGGTGGGAGTCTCCAGCGGTGATCGGCGATCGTCTCGCGGCTGCGCAGCGCGCGCGGCGCTGCCCGCCGTTGCGCGCCGATGAGAAGGAACAGGTACTTGCCGACGTGCGCAGCTGGATCCGCGAGAACCTGAGCCGCCTCAGCGCCCGGTACTGGGCCGACGGCGTCCGCATCCCCGAGGCCCGCATTCTCCTGCGGCGCCTCAGGGCCATGGGCGCCTCAGCAGCCCGCAGGCGGGATTCCGAGGCCCTGAACCGGCTCGATCGCGCGTTCCGATTCGTCGCCGGCGGCCATACAGCGGGAGAGGAGGCCCTGATCGCTGAGCTGGCGCTACTGAGCGACGAGCAAGTGGGCGAGAGGCTCCCTTCCCTGCCGGCGCCCCAGTCGATCGTTACAGCGGGAGCTCCGATACTGATCGGCGTGATCGTGTTCCGCGCACCCGATCAGGGGATCCCATGACTCGATGGTTTCCGAAGCAGGAGTGTATAGCTTCCTATTCATGCGCACTATCGAGACCATTCTGTTCGACCTGGATGGAACCCTGATCGATTCGATCCGGCTGATCCTGGACAGCTATCACCACACCATGGCTGCCCATGGCTTCGCTCCCCGGCCGGATGCCGACTGGCTCCGGGGGTTGGGCACCCCGCTGCGCGTGCAGTTCAAAGAGTGGATTCACGAACCCGACACCCTAGACCGGATGGTCGCGACCTATCGCGCATACAATCTGGAGCATCACGACCGGATGGTGCATCCGTATCCCGGGGTCGCGGAAATGCTCACGGTGATCCGCCGACACGGGCGCCGGACCGGCGTGGTCACCAGCAAGAACCGGGAGGGCACGCTGCGGGGCCTCCGCCGGGTCGGCCTGGACGAGGCGTTCGAGGTCCTGGTGTGCGTGGATGACGTCCAGTCTCCCAAACCCGACCCCGAGCCAGTGGATCGCGCCCTGAGTCTGCTCGGCGCCGATCCGGCCACCACGGTGTACGTGGGAGACAGCATTCACGATCTGCACGCCGGCCGGGGGGCCGGCGTCTTCACGGCGGCGGCCCTCTGGGGACCCTTCACCCGTGAAGATCTCGAGGCGGGAGAGCCGGATCACTGGTTGACGGCTCCCGAGGATGTGCTCACCGTAGCAGGACTTACATCGGACCGTTGAGCGGTCTACTTGCCTCTGCCCAGTCACGGGCTATCTTCTCGCCCGGTCGGTCTGCAATTCTAATCTCAACCCACTTACCAGCGGGGTCCCCGGTGCGGCTGCTTCCCAGGGATGAGCGTTTCTTCGACCTGTTCACGGCGGTCGCGCAGCGCGCAGTCGAAGCCGCGGGCTTGCTGGAAGAATTGCTCAAGGCCGAAGACAATCGCCGTGGCCATCTGGTGGATTCGATCAAGCGGCTCGAACACGAGGCCGATCAGCTGACCCACGAAGTAGTGGCTCGGCTGGACCGGACCTTCATCACGCCGCTCGATCGCGAAGACATCCACACGCTCGCGTCCCGGCTGGACGATGTCATCGATCTGATCGACGGGGTGGCGCGCCGGGCCCATATCTTCCACGCGGGCACCGCGCCCACCGGGGCCATCCTGCTGGCCGAAGTCATCCAGCGGATCAGCGAGCAAACCCTCGCGGCGGTGAACGGTCTCTCGAAGGACAAGAACGGCGCGGTCCTCACCGCCTGTATCGCGATCAAGCGCCTCGAGGAAGAGGGAGACTCCATCTACCACGAATGGCTGGGCAAGCTCTTCGAGGGTACCCCAGACGCGGTCACGGTCATCAAGTGGAAAGAGCTGTACGACAATCTGGAAAGGACGCTGGACTCCGCAGAGGACGTGGCTAACATCCTCGAATCGATCTCCATCAAGCACGGCTGACGATGACCGGCACCATCGCCTTCATCCTCGCCATCATCGTGGTGGCGCTGGTCTTCGATTTCATCAACGGTTTTCACGATAGCGCCAATTCCATCGCCACGGTGGTTTCCACCCGGGTGCTCTCTCCGGGAGTCGCGGTGTTTTGGGCGGCGGGCTTCAACTTCGTGGCCGCCTTTACCGTGGGCACTGCGGTGGCGAGGACGATCGGTACCGGGCTGATCGACCCCAAGGTGGTAGATCCCGTGGTCATCCTGGGAGCCTTGTTAGGCGCCATTCTCTGGAACCTGATCACCTGGTGGTTGGGCCTGCCGAGTTCGTCTTCGCACGCCCTGCTCGGGGGCTACGGCGGGGCGGCGATCGCCAAGGCCGGGGTTGGCGCCCTCCTGCTCGGCGGCTGGACCAAGCCGATTCTCTTTATTTTCATCTCCCCGATCCTGGGGATGATTATCGCCCTGGGCCTGTACGTGGGCTTGAGCTGGTTACTCCGTGTGCAACCACGGGGGCTCATGGATGTGACGTTCCGCCGGCTCCAGCTGGGATCGGCCGCGCTGTATTCACTCGGTCATGGAGCCAACGACGCGCAGAAGACCATGGGCATCATCGTGAGCCTGCTGGTCTCGAGCCAGGCCATGTTCCTCGGTCACGATGGGTGGTTGGGGCGGTTCTATCTCGTCGACGGGTCCCGCATCCCACTGTGGGTCGAGATGTCGGCCTACACGGCCATCTCGCTGGGGACCGCGCTGGGCGGGTGGCGGATCGTGAAGACGATGGGTTCGAAGATCACCCGGCTCCGGCCGTTCGGCGGGTTCTGCGCCGAGACGGCGGGCGGGATCACGCTCCTGATGGCGTCGAGCCTGGGAATCCCGGTGAGCACCACCCACACCATCACCGGCGCCATCGTGGGAGTGGGGACGGCTCAGCGAATCTCGGCAGTACGATGGGGGGTCGCCGGGAGGATCGTGTGGGCCTGGGTGCTCACGATCCCGATGGCGGGGGTGATCGCGGCCTTGACCTTCCTCGGCCTGAAGGCGGCGGGACTCTAGCGGTCTATGCGGCCCGAGCCCCGGCGGCCCGGGCGATGGCGCTGCGATAGTCGTCTTCCAATTTGTCGTAGATGACGTCCCAACGCCGCTCCATCGCGGTGTGAAGCGAGCCCTCACGCAGCCGCTCCCGCAGCTCTCCGTCCCGCATCAACCTCTCCAGACCGATCCGGAGCGCGGTACCGTTCCCGGATTCGACCAGCCACGCGTTCCGCCCGTGTTGCGCGAACTCCACCACGCCGCCCGCGCTCACCGCCAGGGACGGCAAACCCGACGCCATCGCTTCCAGGAGTGAATTGCCGAAGGTCTCCGTGGGCGAGGGAAACACGAACAGATCGGCTGAGGCGTAGGCGACTGCGAGCTCTCGCCCACGTAGGACACCGGCAGTATGCACGCCCGGGATGGCCCGCCGCCGAATTTCCTCTTCGAACGGCCCCCGACCCAGAAGGACCAGCTGGGCATTGCCCCGCACCCGTCGCAACTCCTCCCAGGCCCTGAGCAGCAGGTGGAGGTCCTTCTCGCGGGCCAGACGGCCGACGTAGGTCAGCAGGAGGTCATCGGGGCCGGCACCGAAGGCGTCGCGGTACTCCTGGCTCCGGTGGGCCGGATTGAATTCCTCCGTATCCACCCCCCGGGTCCAGATCCCCGTATTGCTGACACCGCGGCTCTGGAGATATCGCGCATACCAGCCCGAGGGACAGAGGACCCGATCCGCCTGAGCGTAGAACCAGCGAAGGTAGAGCCAGCCGGCCGTGAGAACCCAGCCCAGCCCATAGCTGATCGCGTACTTCTGGTAGTCGGTGTGGGCCGACGCCACCACGGGAATCCCCAATTGCTGACTGAGCTTCACCCCAGTGAGTCCCATGGAGAATTCGGTGGCGACGTGAACGATGTCGGGCTCGAACTCGCGGAGATCGGCGGCGATGTCGCGCGTCCGCGGGAGGGCCCATTGCACATCGGGGTAGACGAACAGGGGCACGCTGGGAGAGCGATGGACCTCCGGCCGCTCGAGCGCGCCGGCAGGCAGCGGATAGCTGGCGCTGTAGACCCGGACCGCGTGTCCACGCGCCATCAGCGCATCAGCCAACCGCGGCAGGATTACCCCTACGCCGCTCACCATTGGCCAATAGACCTCGGAGAAGATGGCAACGCGCAAAGGCGAAGCTTCGTGAAGTTGGGTCACGCGGGTCCCTGCATCCTGGAGACGAGGAGGAGCAGCCTTAGCCTACGCGGCGTGGGGCCGGATGACAAGCCAGCGGCAGCGGGCGCTCACTCGATGCGCTCCAACCTGCGTAACACGGGAACTCGCCACGCGGTGAGCGCCACTACCAGGAGCGTCACCACGCCACCAAGCACTACCGCGGGAACCGCACCGATGAGTTTAGCCGCGACTCCCGATTCGAAGGCCCCGATTTCGTTGGAGGATCCGATGAAGATCGCGTTTACCGCCGAGACCCTCCCCAGGAGTTGAGGCGGGGTCAGGACCTGGAGCATGGTGGCCCGCAATACCACGCTCACATTGTCTGCCATTCCCGCGATCGCCAGGAACAGCCATGAAAGTGCGGGATCACGGGAGAACCCGAACCCAATGATGCTGAGGCCGAAGACCGAGACCGCCGCGAGCAGGGCAGGCCCGGACCGCTCCACAGGCGGCCGATGGGCCATGACCAGAGCGGTCAGCACCGAGCCGATGGCCGGGGCCGCCCGCAGCGCGCCCAGCCCGGTAGGGCCGACATGCAGAATTTCCGCCGCGAACAGCGGAAGGAGCGCCTCCGCCCCTCCGAAGAGGACGGCCAGGAGATCGAGCGTCAGCGCACTGAGGAGGACCGGGCGAGTCCAGACGAAGCGGAGGCCTTCTCCCAGGCTGGCCAGCACGCTCGAGGTGGCGACCGCGGGTGGCGGCGGGCTGGAGGGAACCCGCACGAGGGTTGCCCAGGCGCCGACCATCAGACCCGCGTCGACGAGATAGCCGAGGGTGGCGCCGCCGATGGCGTACAAGATGCCGCCGAGGGCGGGACCGATGACTGCGCCGAATTGCCAGACCGAAGTGCGCCACCCCACGGCGTTGGGATAGAGCGGAGGCTGGACCAACTGCGAGAGCATGGCGGTCCGGGCTGGCTGGAGAAAGCTGCGCGCGACACCGCTCGCCGCCAGCACGGCGTACACCGGCCAGACGCTCCCGACGCCAACGTGGCCGGTCACCGTGAAGACCAGCAGCGCCAGGGAAGAACCATTGAGCACCGCCAGAGCGGCCAACACCAGGCCACGCCGCGATACCCGATCCGCTACGTGGCCGGCGAACAATGCCATAGTAAGGAACGGCAATGCCTCGGCGAGGCCGACCAACCCCAGGGCCAGGGGATCCCGGGTGTTCTGGTAGACCTGCCATCCCACGACCACCCCCTGGATCTGGGTGGCGAGGGTCTGGCTCAGGAGGCTGGCGGAGAACCAGCGGAAACCGGGATGGCGGAGGGCGGCGTACGAATCGTGGCGGGCGTCGTCCCGGAGCATCGGAGGAAGCTAGAGGTGCCGGGACGGTGGCGCTAAGGCCGGACCGGGGTGTGCGCCGGGGTTCGGGGCGAAACGTCTTCCCTGGTCGGAAGCGTAGGACTCACAGGGGTTCAACAACTCAGCCGCCTGCTTATATTGAACCCCCTCCGAATCGGAATAAAGCGAGCGGGCACGTACCCTCAACCCAGGTTTCTTTTATGCCAGGTATCTCCATGAGCGTCAGTCAGGTGGGTAGGCGACTCGGTGTCATGCTCTCCGCCGCAGCGATGCTCGGCTGCGCGAGCGCGCCGGAAATGGACACCGATCGCGATTACACCATCGCCATCCCACAGTCCCCGACCTATGCCTGGGCGGGCCAGCAGGACGTGCAGGGTGCTACGGACCCGTCCATCAATAACAGCATCGTGCACCAGCGAATCCGGAACGCTGTTGACGCGAACATGCAGAAGAAGGGGTACAAACTGGTCGATGACCCCGAGACGGCGGACTTCTTCATTCGTTACTCCCTGGGGGTGAAGAGCAGCACCTCGTACGTCACCACTACCACCAGCGCGGGCGTCGGCTATGCCGGCTGGTCTGGTTGGGGATACGGCTGGGGCTACGCCCCCGTAGGGGTCGGCTATGGCTATAGCACGACCACGCCGGTCGAGAACCGGCAGGCGGGTTTCCTGGTGCAATTGGTCGAGCGGAAGAGCGGGAAGGCAGCGTGGCAGGGGCTGGTCAAGAAAGAGGACCCGGCCAAGAATCCGACTCAGGAACGGCTCAACGAGGGTGCGGAAGAACTCTTCAAGACGCTCCCCGCCGCCGGTACGCCGGCCGGCGAGCCAAAGGAGAAGTAGGACCAGACGTTAGCGCAAATAACAGGAGGGGGCGGAGAGCCGCATCGGTTCTCCGCCCCCTTCGTGCTACGGTACCACGAGCTGGGGCGGCAGGCTTCGAACCTGCAACCTCCCGGTTAACAGCCGGGCGCTCTGCCAGTTGAGCTACACCCCATTAAAATCGAAAGACCCGCTCGATCCGAACGGGTCTTGGGCTACGGCGACTCAACGCGACCGCTACCCCCTACCCGTTCCGGTGAGGAACCGATTGGAGTTTCGATTATTGCGGCGGTTGGTCGGCATCGTCATAGGGCAGGTACGATACGAAGGGCGAGGCCCCCGGTCAAGACGCCGGCCGCGGCGGTTGACCTCGAACCGAGCCCGGACTAGCCTTGCCAGCCCCGGCGCCGACCGGCGAACGGTTCACCAGCGCGAAGCGTGACCCCTCGAGACTCGCAGCCCTCCAGTCAGAGTGCCACCTATGCCTTGCTCCTGGCGGCAGGGAAAGGCCAGCGATTCGGCGGGGAGAAGCTGCTGGCTTCCTTTCATGGTCGCCCGCTCCTGCAACCGGTCCTCGAGGCGATCGCCCAGGCGCGAGTGCAGGGCTGGCTGAGTGGCGCGGTGGCCGTGTGCAGCTCCGGGCTCGTCGCAACGCTCGTCGAACAAGGCGGCATTCAGACGGAACTCAACCATGACCCCGCCGCCGGGCTGTCTCACTCGCTCCGACTCGGACTGACCGCTCTGACAAGGCAGAACCTCGATCCCCGACCGACAGCCGCCTTGATCATCCTGGGAGATCAGCCCGAACTCAGCGTGGAGACCATTCGCGCCCTGGTCTTGGCCGGGCGCGGCCAGGCCCACCCGATCGTGCGCCCTCGATACCTCGAACGACCTGAAGCACCGGGCCACCCGGTGCTCCTGGATCGGGCGCACTGGAACCTGGCCGATGAATTGAGCGGCGACACCGGCCTGGGTCCGCTGCTTCGCGCAAGGCCTCACCTGGTCACTACCATCGACCTGCCGGGCCGGAACCGGGACATCGACACGGTGGCCGATCTCGACGCCACCGACCGGGTACGGCAATGAGATTTACGGTATCGGGATCCACGGTGATCGCCGCCAGGCCCGAGGAGATCTGGCCGCGATTGACCCATCCGCATTTCCTGGCGCAGCACGCCTCACGGGTGGAATCGGTTCAGATCCGGGACGAACGACATTTCACCATTCTCTCCTCGATCAAGATGGGGATCCTCAGAGTCGGGCTCACCCTGGACGTGGAGTTCAGCGACCAGAAGCCTCCGGAGCGCCTCGAGGTCCTCTGTCACGGCAAGGCACCGGGATCGGCGCTCGACCTGAAGGGGATATTCACTCTCGAGACCATCGAGCCCGGTCAAACTCGATTGAGCTGGAACACGGACAACGAAATTACCGGTGCCCTCGCGGGGGTCGGTGCCCAGCTGGTCGATGGAAAAGCCCGCAAGGTGATCGAAGAATTCTGGCAGGCCTTCGGCGCCAGCATCGCGGTTACGCCTCAAACACCCTAAGGGTTTCCCTGTATTGACGACCGGGCGTTGCCGGGAGCGCGTTTGGCCCTCCGGCGCACCGGTGATTGCGAGGCGTCCTCTGGCTGGGTAACCTAGGGGGACCGAGGGCGCGTCGTGCCTTCGGACTACGTCTCCAGTTCCCCGTACCTGCGACGAGCCTGGCCACGACCGGGTTCCGGCGCTTTGGCAGGTCATGAGTAGCCATCCCCGGCGCCGGAATGATCGAACCGAAAAGCCCGACGGCGCTCCTCGACTGACTCTGGGGAGTCCGAGGGCGGCCTCCCCGTTTCTCCCCGAAGCGCTCGAGGAAATCAGCGAGGCCATCTTCATTACCGATCGCGACGATCGCATTCAGTACTGGAACGCCGCAGCCGAGCGGCAATACGGGGCTCAGGGCCGGACATTGTTCGGGCTCCAGCTGAGCGAGCTCTACCGGCCGTCGTGGCTGGTGCGCGATGCCGAGCCGCTCGACCCCAAAGCGCTGGAGGCCAAGGGGAGTTGGCAAGGCGAGGCGATTCATTTCACCCGGCATGGAGAGTCGATCCACGTCCAGCTCTCAGTGCGAACCCTCAAGGACGGAGCGGGAACGGTCGCCGGCCACCTGTGGGTGATCCAGGACATCACCGAGCGTCGCCGGGCGGAGCAGGCCCTGCAGAAGAGCGAGGAGCGCTTTCGTCTCCTGGCGGAGAACGCCCAGGACGTGGTCTATCGCTACCGGCTGATACCGCAGCGCGGTTTCGAGTACGTGAGCCCCTCGGTGACCTCCCTGACCGGCTACACGCCGGAGGAGCACTACGCCAATCCCGATCTCCAGCTCGACCTGGTGTACCCCGACGATCGCGGGTTGCTCGAGGCCTACCTGCGCGACCCTTCCGCCCATGCGGGACCGATCGTGTTACGCTGGCTCCGCAAGGATGGAGGGACCATCTGGACCGAGCAGCGCAACGTGCCCCGGTACGATGAGAACCATCAGGTCGTCGCGATCGAAGGGATCGTGCGTGACATCTCGGACCGCCGACAGGCGGAGGAGCGGCTCCAGGCGCTGTCCCACCGCTTGCTCGCCGTCCAGGAGAACGAGCGGCGTCTCCTGGCGCGCGAGCTTCACGATGAGTTGGGGCAGGAGCTGACGGCGGCGCAGATTCAACTCCAATCGCTGGCGGCAGGCCGGCGGCGCGCGACTTCCGACCTGCTGGCCAAAACCACCGCGATCATCGACCGGACCCTGAACCGGGTGCGCAACCTCTCCCTCGACCTGCGGCCATCCATGCTGGACGACCTGGGCCTGGTGGTGGCGCTTCGCTGGCAGGTCGACCGCTCGGCCCAACTGGCCGACGTCAAAACCAGCTTCGTGGTAGACACTCCCCAGCAGCGCTACCCGGCCGCGATCGAGACGGCCTGCTTCCGCGTCGCCCAGGAGGCGCTCACCAACGCGGTGCGCCACGCGAAGGCGACCACCATCGAGGTCCGGCTCCGCCGCGAAGGGGCCGAACTGGTGCTGGAGGTCCGGGATGATGGGATCGGGTTCGACGTCCCCGAGGCCCGCCAGCGCGCTGCCCACGGCGACAGCCTGGGTTTGCTCAGCATGCAGGAACGGGCCGTTCTTGCCGGTGGAACCTGGCAGGTACTTTCGGCGGCTGGTGCCGGGACCGTGGTTATCGCGCGGTTTCCGATTTCAAACCGCGAGGAGAAGAACCCAGTGGAGGAGAAGGGCCCATGAAGGCGATTCGGGTGGTGCTGGTGGACGATCATACGCTGGTTCGCTCGGCTCTGCGGGCGGTTCTCGAACAGCGGCCCCACATCCGGGTGGTCGCGGAAGCTTCGACCGGCCCGGAGGCGCTGACCGCGGCGCGCATTCATCGGCCCGACGTCATGCTGCTCGATCTCAGCATGCCGGGAATGGGGGGATTGGAGGTCACCCGGCACCTGGCGGAAGAGCTGCCCGATACCAAGGTGCTGGTGCTGTCCATGCACGCCAACGACGAATACGTCCTGCAGGCCCTGCGGGCGGGCGCTTCCGGTTACCTGCTCAAACACTCGAGTTACGCCGAACTGGACCTTGCCCTCCGAAACGTGGCTTCGGGAGAGATCTACCTGAGCGCCGCCATCCCCAAGTCGGTCATGGAGGACTACCTGGGTCCCATCGGAAAGGGACAGAGCCAGCTGGAGCGTCTCAGCCCGCGTCAGCGTCAGGTGCTTCGGATGATTGCGGAAGGGCGTGGGACCAAGGCCATCGCCGAGGAACTGGACCTCAGCGTGAAAACGGTGGAGACCCACCGCGCTCACCTCATGCGCCGGCTCCACATCTCCGACGTCCCGGGCCTGGTCCGCTTCGCCATCCGGACCGGACAGGTGCAACTGGACTAGCTCGCGGCTCGCCCCTCGGGTTTTTCCTCTCTTGCTTCAACCCCTCGAGTTGCCACAAACTGCCCAGGTAGACCGAAGGTCTGGCCACTGGCATCATTGGGCGCGGGAGTGACTGCGCCCCGGCCTGGCACCGGTCCCCCGGGCATTCGAGCGGTCCCCAGGAGCCACATGCATCCAGTCGGCGCGTCCACGGCGTCCGAGATCCCTCTACAGCCGGAGCAAGTTCGGGCTCGACCGCGAATTCTGGTGGTCGAGGACGACGAGGCCGTCCGAAACGTGCTCCGCCGAGTCTTGGAGCCGGCCGGCTATGACGTGGAGGTCGCCACTACCGGCAGCGAAGGATTGCTTCGGCTGGGGACCGAGCTCTACGACCTCGTGCTGCTCGATCTTCACTTGCCCGGCGTGAGCGGGATGGAGCTCCTCCACGCGGGGCCGGCGCGACAGGCCGACGCGCAGTTCATCATGATCACGGGCGATGCTACGGTGGACACGGCCCTGGAGGCGATGCGGCTGGGCGCGTACGACTACCTGCGCAAGCCGGTCTGCATCGCCGAACTGCTCCTGGTCCTCGAACGAGCACTGGAGGAGCGGGAGCGACGGCGCGAGGTGACCAGTCTCCGCCTGAGCGTCTCGGCCAGCGCCTTGTCCGCCATCGTGGGCAAGGCCCCAGCCGTCCACCGGATGTTCGATTTGATCAAGCGAGTGGCGCCGACCCGGGCCAATGTGCTGATCACCGGAGAGACGGGGACCGGCAAGGAGCTGGTGGCCCGGACCATCCATGCCCTCTCCGACCGGGTCCACAAGCCGTTCGTCCCGGTCCACTGCTCGGCGCTATCCGAAACGCTCCTGGAGTCGGAGCTCTTCGGTCACATGAAGGGCAGTTTCACCGGGGCCGTGGAAACCAAACGAGGGCTGTTCGAAGAGGCCCGGGACGGGACGTTGTTTCTGGATGAGGTGGCGACGCTCTCCCCAGTCATTCAGGTCAAGCTGCTTCGGACCATTCAGGAGCGGCAGATCCAGCGGGTCGGCGCCAATCAGGCCATCCCAGTCAGCTTTCGGCTGATCACGGCCACCAACCGCAATCTGGAGGAGGAGGTTGCCGCCGGGCGGTTCCGTGAGGATCTCTTCTTCCGTTTGAATGTCTTTCCTATCGAGGTCCCGCCGCTGCGCGAACGGAGGACCGATATTCCGCTGCTGGCCGCGTACTTCCGCCAGCGAGCCGGTCAGGCCAACGGCATCACACCACCGGAGCTCTCACCGGAACTTCTGCGACGGCTGGGCGAATACGACTGGCCCGGCAATGTCCGCGAGCTGGAGAATTTCATCGAGCGGGCCGTGATCATGTACATGGGGGCCAAGACCATCCCGGCCAGCAGCGCTCACTGGGAGAAGCGCCAGGGCGAGCTGCTCGAGCGGGGAACCGCTGAGTTCTGGAGCCTCGACCGCATGGAGCGGGAGTACATCCTCAAAGTGCTCGAACAGCACCAGTGGCACCAATCCAGGGCCTCAAAGGTTCTGGGCATCGACCGGCGCACCCTCTTCCGGAAGTTGCAACGTTACCAGAGGGAGGGTTTTCTCCAGGACCAGCCCCTGGAGGATGCGCTGCCGGAAGACTAGGGCCCTTTCACCCCTTCCAGCCAGGCAATCCCGCCCCCTCCTTGGGGCAAACTGTCCCAATCGAAGCCTCGAGTCCCCCACCAGAATCACCCCCAAGTGACTTGCCTGCAAAGCGTTATGCCCACGGCGGCGCCCGGGCATGAGCCCCGCTCTCTCGGGCTGCCGAGGCCCTGGACCCGGGCCGCCCTGAAGCGTGGGAGGACTTGGCGTGCTCAAAGCCCCACCGACCATCCTGGTCGTAGACGACGAAGAATCGGTCCGACTCGCGGTGAACAAGTTTCTCACTCGGCTCGGATACGTGGTCCGCCTGGCCGCGAACGGGAAGGAGGCGTTGGAGATCCTCAACCGCCATGAGGTGGCTTGCCTCCTCCTCGATATTCACCTGCCCGATACCACCGGGCTGGAACTGCTGCCCTCGGTGCAGGAAGCCAATCCGACGGCCACCGTGGTGATGCTGAGCGCGAGATCCGATGCGAAGACCGCGGTGTTCTGCATGCAGCGGGGCGTGGTCGACTTCGTCACCAAGCCGTTTGAGCTGCAGTCGCTGGGGCAGACGCTGGAGCTCGCCCTCAAGGAGCGAGAAGAGCGACTGGCACAACAGGAGATGAATCGGTGGCTCCGGGAGGAGTTGGAGCAGCGGAATCGGGAGATCGAAGGGGAGCGGCTGAAGATCCAGCGGTTGGCGGCCTCCGCCCTTGAGGCGCTGGTCCAAGCGATGGAGGCCAAAGATCGCTTCCTGGCCGGGCACTCGATCCGGGTAGCTCAGCTGGCCGCCGCGCTCGCCGCGGAGATGGGAAGGACCGACGAGGAAATCGAGCAGCTTCGGCTGTCGGGACGGCTTCACGATATCGGCATGATCGGGATCAGCGGCGAGATTCTTTCCAGGCCCGGTTCCTTGACCCCCGAGGAGTTCGAGATGGTGAAGCGACACAGTCTGGTCGGCTATCAGATCCTGGCCGCCTACCCGCACCTGGACACGGTAGCCCGGTTTGTCCGGGGCCACCACGAGCGGTGGGACGGGAGGGGCTATCCGGACGGCCTTTTTGGCGACAACATTCCCTGGGGCAGCCGGATCCTGGCAGCGGCGGAGATTTACGACGCTCTGACCACCGCCCGCCCCTACCGGGAGAAAGTCCCGTCCGAAGAGGCGCTGGCAAAGATCCACGAACTCGACGGCGTGACACTGGATCCCGCGGTGTGTCAGGCCCTGGATGCCGTGATTGCCCAGCGTCACGCACTCGAGTTCGTGCACGAGGATCAGCACCCGCACCGCGAGCCGGCTCTGGCCCTGAGCACGGCGACCAGAGTGGAGACTGCGTGATGTCGAAGGGTTGGGCCGTGGTCCCGGCGGTCATTCTGGCCGGGTGGATGCATTCGATCCCCGCCGCTGCGCAGAGCACGGGGAGCCTTCCGGTCACGGCACGGGTCATGTCGCAGGAGGCGGGGCGGAGCTACGTGGCAGCGCTGGCCCTCATAGGAGCCCCTCTCCCGACGGGCAGCGGTACTCCGCTCCCGCCTCCTCAACTTGCCACTATCACCTTCGCCAGTCGGATTAACCCCCACCAGGACGCCAGGGTCAAGCCTCGAATCATCGTCGTTCAATACCTGAAGAATTAGACCCCAGTCGTCCTTGCCCCACTCCCGCCTTCGGGGCAAGTTGGCTGGACGTGAGACCCCCAGCTCCCAACTCCAAGCTGCACGCCGGTCCGTCTCTCCCAGGATCATGACTTCAGTCCTCGTGGCCTTCGTGTGACCGCTCTCTTCGACCCTGCGAGACGGCGCCGGCTGCTGGGGTGGGCGGTGATGCTCGGGACCGGGGGGCTGATCCTCGCGATCCCGCTACCCGAGGGGATCGATCCCAGCGCGTGGCGGCTGCTCGCGATCTTCGCGATGACCATCGTCGGCTCCATCGTGCAGCCGATCCCCGCCGGGGCGATCGTCCTGATCGCCGTCTGCGCCACCGCCCTGACCGGCGCCCTCACGCCCACCCAGGCCCTGGGAGGATACGCCGATCCCGTGGTGTGGATGGTGCTCTGCGCCTTCTTCCTCTCTCACGGGATCATCCGTACCGGCCTCGGCCGGCGATTCGCGTTCCTGTTCATCCGGGCCATCGGCAAGAGCACCGTAGGATTGGCGTACGCGTTGGCCGGAACGGATTGCATCCTGGCCTCGATCATCCCCTCCAACGCCGCGCGCGCCGGTGGCGTCCTGTTCCCGATCACTCTGAGTCTGGCGGAAGCGTATGAGTCCCGGCCGGGACCGACGGCCGGGCGGCTTGGGAAGTATCTCATGACGGCGGTGTATCAATGCGACGTGGTCAACAGCGCCATGTTCCTGACCGGACAGGCCTCCAACGTGATCGCCGCCAAGTTCGCGCTGGACGCGGCGGGCTATCAGCTGAGCTATGCCGGCTGGATCCTGGGAGCCATCGTCCCCGGACTGATCGCCCTGTTGGTGCTGCCGCCTTTCCTCGCGCGGGTGCTCCGACCCGAGGTGCGCCACACGCCGGACGCGGCGAAGTTCGCCGCGGAGGAGCTGGCCCGTCTGGGGCCGCTAAGCTGGAACGAGCGGATCACGCTGGTCGTATTTCTTCTGGTGGCCGGCCTCTGGATGACCGCGACGCTCCATCACATCAATTACGCCGTGGTAGCCCTGATGGGTGTAGGGATCCTGGTGGTGACCGGCGTACTGGACTGGATCGAGCTGGTGAGCGACGGGGCGGCCTGGAACATCTTCATCTGGTACGGCGGCCTGGTCCGCATGGCGGAGGCGCTGGGAGAAAGCGGGATCACTCGCCGATTCGCCGAGGCGGCCGCGGGGCTCACGGCCGGATGGGCCTGGGGAGCCGCTCTCGCGGGCCTGCTGTTGATCTACTTCTATGCCCACTACGGCTTTGCCAGCATCACGGCCCATGTCGCGGCGATGTTCACCCCGTTCCTGGTGGTGATCCTGGCCGCCGGTACGCCTCCGGCGCTGGCCGTGCTCTCACTGGCCTATTTCTCCAACCTCTGCGCGGCCCTGACCCACTACGGCACCACGCCGGCGCCGATCTACTTCGGCGCCAACTATGTGACCCAGCGCGAGTGGTGGTTGACCGGGTGGCTGATCTCACTGGTAACCATTGCCATCTTCGTGGTTTTCGGATTCACCTGGTGGAAGGTGCTCGGCTGGTGGTAGAGGATACGACAGAGGCTGATCTGCCTGGAGCCATGGAATGCGCGACCTGTTGAGTGACTATCGCCTGCTCTCCGAGGGCGCGAATCCCGTCGGCCGGGCGATCGTAACCAGCGTCTGGGGTTCCGCCCCCCGTCCAGAGGGCGCCTGCATGCTGGCCACCGCGGACGGACGGATGGCAGGCTCGATCTCGGGAGGATGCGTCGAGGGCGCCACCGCTCAGGCGATCGCGGAAGCAATCCGGGAAGGGGCTCCCAGGCACCTGAGCTTTGGCGTGAGTGACGAGATGGCCTGGTCGGTCGGCCTCGCGTGCGGCGGCACCATCAAGGTCTTCATCGAGCCCGCGGTGAGTCCCCAGGTCCTGGCCGCGGCTCAGGCGCCCGGAGCGGCCGTGGTCGCCACCGTTACCGATGCCGGACCAGTGGGCGCGAGGCTGGTCGTCTACGACGACGGGCGGATCGAGGGAAACCTCCCGGAGCACTTGCGTCCGCCGATCATCGCCGCCGCCAGGACAACTCTCGAAACCGGTACCAGCCGCACCATCGATGTTCCCGATTCGAAGGGAGACACCGTCTCCGTCTTTCTCGAGGTGCTCCCGCGCCGGCCGACACTGGTGATCTTCGGTGGAGTCCACATCGCGGCCGAGCTGGTGCGGTTGGCGGGGCCACTCGGGTACCGGACCGTCGTCGCCGACGGACGGCAGGCATTCCTCTCGAGGGAACGGTTTCCCGCGGCCGACGAGTTGGTGCTGGGGTGGCCCGAGGAGGCCTTTGCCCGGATCGGGCTCGACCGCGCCACCTACGTCTGCATCCTGAGCCACGACCCCAAGTTCGACGACCCGGCGCTTCGGATCGCGCTGAAGTCCGAGGCGGCCTACGTGGGCGCCCTGGGATCGAAGAAGTCCCAGGCCGCTCGCCGCGAGCGACTCAAAGCCGAGGGGTTGAGCGACCGGGAGATGGCGAAGCTGCACGGACCCATCGGCCTCGACCTCGGCGGGCGTGAACCCGCGGAGATCGCCTTGTCGATACTGGCCGAGATTACCGCGGTGAGGTACCGGCGCAAACCCAGTGCGTAACACCAGGGCCGAGGATTCAGTCCTCGGCCCTGGCTGCCTTCTTGAGTCTCCCTTCCTGCTGCAAAGCCCGCCTCAGAATGAATTCGATCTGCCCATTGAGGCTGCGTAACTCCGCGTCGGCCCATCGCTGGACCTGGTCCAGCACCGCCCGGTCGATGCGAAGCAGGAACGACTTGCGCTCGGCCATTGCCGGCTACTGATAGAGCGTTCCGGTGTTCACCACGGGCTGGGTGGCGCGATCGGCGCACAAGACCACCAGGAGGTTGCTCACCATGGCGGCTTTGCGTTCGTCGTCGAGCTGCACGACCTGCCTGGCCGAGAGCTGCTGCAGGGCCATCTCCACCATTCCCACCGCGCCTTCGACGATCTTCTGCCGGGCGGCGATGACGGCACTGGCCTGCTGCCGCTGGAGCATGGCGGAGGCGATCTCCGGGGCGTAGGCCAGGTGGCTGATCCGGGCCTCGGTGACCTGCACCCCGGCCTTACCGAGCCGCTCCTGGATCTGCGCCAGGAGTCCCTTGGAGACCTCGAGGGTATGGGTGCTCAGGGCCTCTTCCCCAGGCGTGTGGGCGTCGTAGGGGTAACTCGAGGCCAGGGTGCGGAGCGCCGACTCGCTCTGTACGTGCACGTAGTTCTCGTAGTCGTTGACCTCAAACAGGGCATCGGCGGTGTCCACCACCCGCCAGACCACGACGGCCGCGATCTCGATCGGATTGCTGTTGCTGTCGTTCACCTTGAGCTTGCCGGTCTCGAAATTCCGGACCCGAAGCGAAATCCTGATGCCGGACATGAACGGATTGGTCCACCAGAGCCCGGGGCTCTTCACCGTCCCGGCATAGCGCCCGAACAGGGTCAGCACCCGCGCCTCGTTGGGATTGACCACGAAGAGGCCGCGCAGCGAGAAGGCCAGAACCCCGAACACCAGCGCGAACAGCACGACGCTTCGGGGATCGTTCGCGGCGGCGCTCTCGATCAGCTTCCCCGAGACGACAAACATCAACGCCAGAATGAGCAACAGGGCCAGCAGGCCCGGAATGCCTCGACGCTCGACTTCGCGTACCATACGCCTCGATCCTCCGCTGGTGATAGCTCTATGATATCACTCTAATATCATGGCGTCAAGTACCGAGTACTGGGTACTGGGTACTCGGTGAACGTGACTCAGAACTCAGTACCCAGAACTCAGTACTGTTTCTTAGATGCTTTCGTCCGCGGTAGGCCCGTAGATGGACGGCAGGGGGACCCCGACCAGGCGCAGATAGACCGTGAGCTGGCCGCGGTGATGGATCAGGTGGCTCAGAACGAAGGTGCGGACCATGGCCGTCCGGGGCACGGTGAAAAGCACCTTACCGGTCCGCATGAGGCTCCAGGGGCGCCGATAGGATTCATCGTCGTTGGAGGTCATGTTCGCGCGCGCGGCCGCAACCCCTTTGTCAAACCGGGCCAGCGCCTCCTCCCGAGTGGTCCAGGGACGGGGCGGCTCCCTCCGCTCGGCTGGAGCCATATCGAGGCTCTCCTGGTTCAGGCTGCCCCCGATCCGACCGGGGATATCCGCAAGGTGCGAGGCGAGGGCCCCGAGACTGCGGGACTTCTCATGGGGTGTCCAAGCCGCCTTTTCGTCGGGGACCCGTTCCAGCAGTCGGCGCGTCCGAGCCATCTCCTGATCGAACTCAGGCAGCAAGGCGTCATTGATGGACATGCATTCCTTCCTTTGGTGGTTTCGGGATCTTGCGGCCCATTGTACCATTCGGCCGTCCCGCCGTCCACCCGATCAGGATCGACCAATGAATCGTCGCCCGTCTTCCGGTCTTGCCGCGATCGTCGTCATCGCCCTCATCCTCGCGGGCTGCTCCAGCCCGCACTACGACACCATCATCCGCCACGGCACCATCTATGACGGGACCGGCGGTCCTCCGATCACCGGCGACCTCGCCATTCGCGGAGACACGATCGCCGCGATCGGGGACCTGGGGAAAGCCACCGGCACTCAGGAAATCGATGCCCAAGGCCTGGCCGTGGCACCTGGGTTCATCAACATGCTGAGCCAGGCCCAGGAGGCCCTGATCGCCGATGGGCGCTCCCAGAGTGACATCCGTCAGGGGGTCACGCTCGAGGTCATGGGCGAAGGGTGGTCGATGGGGCCGCTCACCAACGAGATGAAGCAGCTGGCGGTGGAGCAGGAATCGGACATCAAGTACCCGATCACCTGGACCACCCTCGGCGAGTATCTCGACTTCATCGTATCGAAGGGGATCTCCACCAACGTGGCCTCGTTCGTCGGCGCCACGACCGTGCGGGTTCATGAGGTCGGCTTTGCCGATCGCCCCCCGACGCCGGACGAGCTGGAGCATATGAAGCTCCTGGTCCACGAGGCGATGGAAGAGGGTGCCCTTGGGGTGGGGTCTTCCCTGATCTACGCACCGGCGTTCTACGCCAAGACCGACGAGCTGATCGCCCTGTGCAAGGTCGCCGCCCAGTACCACGGGATGTACATCTCCCATATGCGGAGCGAGGGTAACCACCTGCTGGAGGCAACCGACGAGCTGATCCGGATCGCCAAGGAGGCCGGGCTCCCGGCGGAGATCTATCACCTCAAGGCTGCGGGCGAGCCCAACTGGCCCAAGCTGGACCAGCTGATCAAGAAGGTCGACTCGGCGCGGAGCGCCGGGCTCCGGATCACCGCCGATATGTACACCTATCCCGCTGGGGCCACGGGCCTCGACGCGGCGATGCCGCCCTGGGTACAGGAGGGAGGGCTCGAGGAGTGGCGGAGGCGCCTCCAGGACCCGGCGATTCGCCGTCGGGTGAAAAAGGAGATGAGTACCCCGACCGACCAATGGGAGAATCTCTTCCTGGGCGCCGGGTCCCCGGACCGCATCCTCCTGGTCGGATTCAAGGCGGACTCCCTCAAGAAGTACACCGGCAAGACGCTCACCGAAGTGGCCAAGATCCGGAGGAAGTCCCCGGAAGAGACCGCGATGGATCTGGTGGTGGGAGACGACAGCCGAGTGGGGACGATCTATTTCCTGATGTCGGAAGACAACATCCGGAGACAGGTGGTGCTCCCCTGGGTGAGCTTCGGCTCGGACGAGGAGTCCTCGGCACCGGAAGGCGTGTTCACCAGGTATAACCAGCATCCTCGCGCCTACGGGAACTTCTCACGGGTGCTGGCCAAGTACGTCCGCGACGAGAAGCTGATGCCGATGGCGGAGGCGATTCGCAAGCTGGCCGGATTGCCGGCTGCCAATCTCGGCATCGCCAAACGCGGGACCATCAAGGTGGGCAACTACGCCGATCTCGCGATCTTCGATCCCGAGAAGATCCAGGATCACGCCACCTTCGATCAGCCGCGACAGTATACGACCGGGATGGTGCATGTGTTCGTCAACGGCGTGCAGGTGCTCAAGGACGGGGAGCACACCGGCGCCAAGCCGGGACGGGTGGTACGCGGGCCGGGGTGGAAGGGGAGCGTTCAGCATCCCTGAGTCCGATCGCAGGAATCGGATTGCGGAGAGACGGTCGCCGATCGCACCATAGGCGCATGAGACGCCACCGCTACGCCCTGGGGGACTCCCGCCGCGAATCCGCTCGGCTCAGGGTGCAGGCCCGACTCTGGGATCCCGACAGCTTTGCCCTGTTCGACCGGCTAGGGATACGGCCCGGCTGGAAGGTGCTCGAGATCGGCCCGGGCCAGGGGTCGCTGCACCTGGAGTTGCGGCGAAGGGCTCGGGGGCCGATCGATGCGGTCGAGCCTTCACCGGTCTTCGCCACGCGGCTCAGGCGCCTTTGCGGCAAAGACGGACACGGCCAGGGGCAAATCTGGACTGTCGGACTCCGGGAAGCTCCCCTGCCCCGGCGCCACTACGACCTGATCTTCGCGCGCTGGGTGTTTCTCTTTCTCCCTGACCCGGCGGCGCACCTGCGCAAGCTGGCGCGCGCGCTCAAGCCGGGCGGCCTGCTGGCGCTCCAGGATTATCATCGAGGGGCTTTCGCCATGATCCCTCAACCGGCGGAGTGGGAGAACTTCGCCATGGCGGAGCGCCGGTTCTTCGAGGCTCAAGGGGCGAATGTGAGCCCGGCGGAAACGTTACCGACGCTATACCGGCGCGCCGGACTGCGAGTCGAGCAGATCGAGCCGATCATCAAGATGGGTCACCCTGGCTCTCCCACCTGGAACTGGATGACTACCTTCTTCCTGGGCATGATGGACCGCTACGCGAAGCATCCTCCCTTCTCCCCGACTCAGGCTATCCGACTGCGGCGTTGGTGGCGGGCCGCGGCCCGGAATCCAAGCTCGATCCTGATCGCACCGGCAGTGGTGAACGTGGTCGGGAGAAAGCCCCGGACCAGGCGGTGATGACCGACTTCCAACGGCCCCGATGACGGTGCGCGAGCAGGTCCTCTTCGTCTGTACCCACAACATCAGCCGGAGCTACACCGCCGAGTACCTGTTCCTCGAGAGCGCCGAGTATGATGTCCGCTCGGCCGGTACCAGCTTCGCTGCCCGCGTACCGGTGAGCGAGGAGCTGGTGAGCTGGGCCACCCGGATCTTCGTGATGGAACAGGACCACGCCGACGCCCTGTGGGAGCGCTTTGGGGAGTTACTGATCGAGAAGAAGATTGTGTGCCTGGAGATTCCGGATATCTACGACCCGCTGGAACCGGCGCTGATCATGGTGCTGGAAGAACGGCTCGCCCCTTACCTCACCATCCCCCCGAAGCAGGATCCCTCGCCGGACAGGGCCTAGTCTCCGCTCACCGCGTTCATCACCGCCCTGATGTCTTTGGTCCAGCCGTCCGCATCTCCATCGGGGGGCTCGAACGACCAGCTCATTCTCGATTGGCCGCTCCCAGCGGCGATGATCACCCGTTGATGATCCCGATGGACCTCGTAAGCACGGCGGCTGGTCCCCGTGATGTCGAGGCCCACCTTCTCGTTCTTGTGGATGTACACGCTCTGTTTGGTCACGATGATCGAGGCGTCGCGATTCTCCCACCTGCCGCCACTGTAGGTGTAGCGGAAGACCTGATCGTCGGCCCGATGAAGGACCTGCTCCTGCTGAAAGCGGGCCTCCAGCTCGGGCGTGAGCTTGGCGGTGGTGCGATTGCACCCCACTGCCAGCATCGCAAGGGCCAGTCCCCAGGCCTGAGGGCTCGGCATCGGTCTAGCTCTTGGTCTGAGTGAGTTTCCGCACCTGCCGTACCACCGCGGTCTGAGCCGCCCGGTTTCGCACCGCCAGGAAGATGGTGTCGTCTCCCGCGAGGGTACCGACCACGTCGGGCCAGGCCAGGCGATCGATCGCCACGGCCACCCGGTTGGCTTCCCCGGGCGGAGTGTGCAGGACCACCAGCGCCTCGCCAGCCGTCTCGACGGTGAGCACCGTGTCGGCGATTCGCCGCTCATCAGGATTTTCCACTGAGGCCATGGCCCGGGCGGGGCGCTGATAGGCGCCACCCATCTTCACCAGATGCAGGGCGGCGATGTCCCGGCTCACCGACGACTGGGTGACCGGCCAGCCCTCGGCCGCAAGCGTCTCGGCCAGCTCTTCCTGGGTCCGAATGGCCCGGGTGCTGATCAGCTCGAGGATCTTGAGCTGCCGCTTGCGACGATCGCCGGTCACCCGTTGCCTCCCGCGGCACCGTTGCCCGCCAGCCGAGCCATGGCGCGGTCGAAGCGCCGCTGCTCCTGCGTCGCCCAGCGGCGACTGGCCCGAAGCCTGGTACGGACCAGGTTCAGTCCCAGGTTGCCCGGCATGCCCATCGAACGGCGGCGACCCATGATTTCATCGGCCGAAGGTTCCCGCCACCAATCTCCCTCGCGAATGGCGGCGGCCACTTCCCGATACGCCGACCGGAAGGCCTGGCCGCCCTCGACGCGTCGCATCACTTCGTCGGTGGCGAGCGCACCACCGCTCACCCGTGCAAGGCAGGCGGCCCGGTCGACCGAGAGGCGGGGGATCGCCACGGCCATCATGGAGAGCATCCCTTCCAGCCGATCCACGCCGCGCATCAAGGGCTCCTTGATCAGCTGGAAGTCGCGGTGATATCCGCTGGCGAGTTTGCCCTTGAGTTGAAGGATGGTGATGAGGTCTCCCTCCAGCGCCGCGGCCCGGCCCCTGGTAAGCTCGAACAGATCGGGGTTCCGCTTGTGGGGCATGAGACTCGAGCCGGTGGCGAGATCGGCCGGGAGAATCAGGAAGCCGAATTCGTCGCCACTGAAGAGAATGATGTCGGCCGAGAGTTTGGCCAGCTCATGGCCCAGCTGGGTACACCAGAACAGCACCGCGGCCTCCAGCTTCCCCCGCCCGGCCTGCACCAAGGCCACGTTGTGCTCGACCGACGCGAAGCCCAGGGCCCGCGCCGCGGCTTCCCGCCGGAGCGGCAAGGGCACGCCGTATCCAGCGGCACTCCCGAGCGGAGAGCGATCGATCTTTCCATAGAGAGCCGGCAGCGCCTCCACGGTATCCAGAATCCCCTCGGCAAAAGCGCCGGCCCACAGGCCCGCCGATGATGGCATCGCCAACCGCTGATGGGTGTATCCGGGCCAGAGAGCATCCTGGTTTTTCTCGGCGAAGGAGAGCAGGCTCTCCGCCAGGTCGAGCGCCTCGCCCTGGAGCAACAGCAAGCGGTCCTTGAGAAACAGGCGGAGATCGCAGGCCACCTGATCGTTGCGGGACCGCCCGGTGTGCAGCCGCTCGCCGGTGGGGCCGATCCGCCGGGTGAGCCAGTCCTCGACGGCGGTGTGCACGTCCTCGTGCTCCGGTCCAACTACCAGGCGGCCCAGCTCGACCTCCTTGAGCGCGCTCCGGAGACCGGCCTTAAGCTCGCGATGCTCGGATGGGCTCAGCAGCTTCGAGGCCCACAACCCCTCAACGTGGCCGAGGCTGCCGAGCACGTCCCAGGCCAGGAGCCTCGAGTCGAGCAACCGGTCTTCGGCGGCGGTGTAGTCGAGCATCTGCACGTCCATCGGATGGCCGTGCTGCCAGAGCGTGGTGGGGACGGAGGCGGGGGCTGTCGACTTGGGCTTCGAGCGACGGCGTTTGGATTTGGGCCTCATGCGAGATAACGCTCCGCGAGTTGGCGGAAGAAGGTCCGGGCTTCGCTCACTTCGTGCAGATCGACGTACTCGTCCGGCGTGTGGGACCGGCGGCTGGTGCCGGGGCCGCACTTGATGGCGTCACACTGATGCACGAACACCCAATCAGAACAGGTGGGGCTGCCGAACCGCTTCGACTCGGGCCGGATGTGGGTGGCCAGGTCGAGCAGGCGGGACCCGGCCGGGGTCTCGCACGGAATCAGCCGGTCCGAGGCGATGCGCACCTCGGACCCCAGCACCCGTCGCATCTCCTCCGCCAGCTCGGCGTGGGTCCACGACGGCGTACTCCGCACATCCAGGATCGCCTGGGCGACGGGTGGGGTGATGTTGCGACCGATGCCGCCCTCGATCATGGTCGGTGTCACGGTGGTGAGGCCAAGGATCGGGTGTTTTCGCCCCTGGAACAAGGTGCCCAAGCGAGTCAGGTCCCGGGCCAGCTCGGTGATGGCGTTGGCAAACTGCCCCTCATCGCCGGCGTAGCCGGCGTGCCGCTGGTCGCCGTGGGCCACCAGGTCCACCATCATGAGTCCGCGCTGCGCGATCGCGAAGTTCAGATTGGTCGGCTCGCCCACCACCGCGGCATCGATGGTCCCGGCCCTGGCCACGGCCTTGGGCATCGTGGTGTGCTTGGTCTCTTCGCCATAACCCAGGACGACGAGCAGCCGCCCGCGAGCGGGACCGCCCCCTTCGAGCAGGTCTTCGGCCGCGCCCACCATCGCGGCGACCGAGGCTTTGGCGTCTCCCGAGCCGCGCCCGTAGAGCCGATTGCCTTCGAGCGACGGCCGGAACGGATCGCGGGTCCAGCCCTCGCCGGCGGGAACCACGTCGAGGTGGGAGATCATCGCGAGCGTGGGCCCCGGGCCCTTGCCCGGCACCGTGATCGTGACGGAGAACTCGTCCCGGGTGACCGCCAGCCCACTGGCACGAGCGGCCGATTCGACGAGGCGGGCCACGGCCTCCTCGTCTCCACTGACCGAGGGGGTCGCTACCAGCTCCCGGAGGAGCTCGATCTCAGGTGGCCAGGTCAACGCCAAGGTAGGTCGCCTTTTCCTTGCGCCCGACAATCATGGTCCCGCAGCCGGACCCGGTGAACACTTCGAGGAGGAGGGCGTCCGGCGCGCGGCCGTCGATGATGTGGGTGCGCTCGACGCCGCTGGTCGCGGCGCGAATGCAGGCCTCGACCTTGGGCCGCATCCCACCGCTCAGGGCTCCGCTGGCCATCAGGCCCGCCAGGTCGTCGGGATCGGCGAAGGTCACGAGGCTGGATGGATCCTTGACGTCCCGCAGGACGCCGGGCGCCCCGGTCAGGAAGACCAGCTTCATCGCCCGGAGGGCCACGGCCAGCGCTTCCGCCACCGTATCGGCATTCACGTTGTAGACTCGCCCCTCGAGATCTCCCGCCAGACTGGCCACCACCGGGACGAACCGCGACTCCAGGAGCGTGGTGAGCACCCGGGGATCCACCCGATCGATATCCCCGACGTGGCCGAAATCGACCGTCGTGGTCTGGCCCCCGTCGTGAACCACCTGGACCGGCGGCCGGCGATGGGCGGTGATCAGGTCGGCATCCACGCCGCTCAGACCCACGGCCTGGACCTGGTGGCGACGCAGGGCGGAGAGCAGGTCCACGTTGAGGACTCCGGCGTACACCATCTTGGCCACTTCGAGCGCCCCGTCGTCGGTGACCCGCCGCCCGGCAACCATCCTGGGCTCCTGCCCCAGTCGCTTACTCAAGGCGGTGGCCTGAGGGCCACCTCCGTGCACGATCACCAGGCGAATGCCCAGGGAGGAGAGGAGCGCGATCTGCGCGGTCACGGCGTCGAGCGCCACGGGATCCGCCAATACGTCTCCGCCGAGCTTCACGACGAAGACCTGGTCCCGGTAGGCGCGCACGTAGCGGAGCGCGCCCTTGAGGCCCGCGATGCCCTTGCTGGTGTCGATGGTCATTGTGGTCATGGTCGATTTGGCTGGGAGCTTGGAGCTGGGAGCCAGGAGTAACTCCGAGCCCGCTCCTAACTCCCAGCTCCTAGCTCCTAGCTCCTAGCATCTCGAGTAACAGTGCCCTCTGCACGTGCAATCGGTTTTCCGCTTGATCGACCACGGCCGAAGTGGGGCCGTCGAGCACCTCGTCATCGATCTCCACGTTGCGCCGTACCGGAAGGCAGTGCATCACCACGGCCTGTCCGCCTCGCGTAGACTTGAGCCGGCGCGCGGTGAGCCCCCAATCCCGATTGGCATTCCGAAGCACGGCTTCCTCTTCCGGCTTCCCGAACAACTTCACTGATCCCCAGGCCTTGGCGTACACCACGTCGGCGCCCACGACCGCTTCATCGGGGTCGTTGATGATGCTCACCAGCTCTCCACCCTGCTGCACGGTGATCTTCCGGATCAGCGCCGTATCCTCGGGATCCAGCTCGTAGCCGTCCGGGCGGGCGATCACCACCTCCATGCCGAGGCTGGCTGCGGCAAGCGCGGCGCTGGCGGGCACCGCGGTAGGGAGTGACTTGGGATGCCAGGTCCAGGTCAGCACGAATCGCTTGCCCCGAGTGTCGCCCACTCGCTCCTTGAGGGTCAGCGCATCCGCCAGCTGCTGGCAGGGATGGCGCCGGGCCGACTCGAGGTTGATGACCGGCTTCTCGCAATAGCGGGCGAAGGTCCGGAGCACGTGATCGTCCCGCACCGCCGCCCAGTTATCGCCACGGGGAAAGGCCCGGATCCCGGCGACGTCGGCATAGCGCCCCAGCACGCGCGCCGCGTCGACGATGTGCTCGACGTTGGCGCCATCCATCACCGCCCCGATCTCGGTCTCCAGCGCCCAGCTGTTTCGACCCGGTTCCAGGGCGACCGCGTGGCCTCCATGGAGGAACATGGCGGTCTCGAAGCTGGTCCGGGTGCGGAGGCTGGGGTCGAGAAACACCATGGCCATCACCTTCCGCTCGAGACCGCCGGTCACCTCGCCGCGCTTGATCCGGCTCGCCAGGCGCAAGAGTGCATCCACGTGTTCCGGTGGCCAGTCCTCGACCGCAAGGAAATCGCGCTTGGTCACTTGAGCACCTCGGCCAATGCCTTGAGAACCAGACCGGCCTCTTCGATGCTGAAGGAGAGCGGGGGGAGCAGACGCAGGACCTCGGCATCGGAGGCGCCGCCGGTCAGGATGCGATGCTCGAACAGGGCGCGTTGAACCGGCGCGGCGGGCCGCCCCAGCCTGAGACCCAGCAGCAGCCCGCGACCGTGGACCTCCGGCACCTTGAGAGCCAGGGCGCCGGCCCGCAAATGGCCGCCAACGCGCGCCGCGTTGGCAATCAGACCCTCGCGTTCGATCACCTCGATGGTGGCCAGCGCTGCGGCACAGGGGACCGGGCCCCCGCCGAAGGTGCTCCCCAAGTCTCCGATGGTGATGCCGGAGGTGACCGTCTCGGAGGCGACTACCGCCCCGATCGGGATCCCGGAGGCAAGCCCCTTGGCCATGGTCAGGATGTCGGGGGTGACGTCGAAGGCCTCGGCCGCCGTGAAGGCGCCGCAGCGCCCCACTCCGCACTGGACTTCGTCGAAGATCAACACCGCCCCATGCCGATCGCAGAGACGCCGCGCCGCCTCGAGGAACTCCCGCGAGCAGGTCCGCGCTCCAGCCATCCCCTGGACCGGCTCGAGAATCAGGGCCGCGACCGAATCGTCCATCGCGATCTCGAGACCGGATACATCGTTGAACGCCACCTTGATGGACACCGGCATTCCGGCGCGGCGAGCGGCGGCTTCGTATCGGGCCCCGTCGGTACAGGCCTGGGTGGCGAGGGTGCGGCCGTGCCATCCGCCGGTGAGCGAGACGATCTGCGCGCGCCCGGTCGCCCGCCGGGCGAGATGCAGCGCGTTCTCGTTGGCCTCCGCGCCTGAATTGCAGAAAAAGACCCGCTCGAGCGGCGTGGGGCACAGCTCGGCCAGCTTGGCCGCCAGCCGCTCCCGATTCTCGTGCGGCACGGCGGTGGAGTAGAACAGCAGCTTGCCGGCCTGCTCCTTGATCGCCGCGACCACGTGGGGATGGCAGTGCCCGGTAGCGGCGACCGCGTGGCCGCCGTAGGCGTCGAGCCAGCGGTTCCCCTCCTCGTCGATCAACCACGACCCCTGCCCCGAGACCGGGCGGATCGGCATCTGGGCATAGACCGGAAGCAGCGCGGACTGGCCACTCAGCATGGATACACTCCCGCGAAGCCGAGGCCCCGCTCCTCGCCGAGACCCAGGGCCAGATTCATCGCCTGGACGGCCTGTCCACCGGCGCCTTTCACCAGGTTATCAATGGCGACCATGACCTGGATCTCGCTTCCATCGGCTGACTGCGCGGCGTAGACCTGCGCGTAGTTGGTGCCGACCACGTGGGTCAGCTCGGGAGGCTGATCCAGGACCCGCACGAAGGGCCGCCCGGCAAACGCCTTTCGATACCACTGCGCCACCTCCCCGGCAGCCGCGCTGTGGCGAAGGCGAGCGTAGAGTGTCAAGTGGATCCCTCGCACGAAGGGCCCCGAATGGGTCATGAGTCGGGCGGCCGCATCGGGACGACCGGTCCACTGCCGCCAGCGCTCCAGGATCTCTCCTTCGTGGCGATGGCTGAGTATCGAATAGGCGAAGAGATTGTGCGCCCGCATCGGGTGGTGAGTCGTCGGGCGAGGCTGGACCCCGGCGCCGCTCGAGCCGGTGATCGCGAACAGTGCGGGCGGGCCCGCCAGGTCGGCGGTGGCCAGTGGATAGAGAGCGAGCTGCGCCGCAGTAGCAAAACAGCCGGGGGCGGCGAGGGCCGTCTTGCCGCGGAGCCGGTCTCCCAGCACGTCGGCGAGGGCGTAGGTGAATCGGCCCAGCAGAGCCGGCGCTGCATGTTCCCCGTAGTGCGCCCGGTAGAGGGCGGGATCGGAGATCCGGAAATCCGCCGACAGGTCGATCACCATCCCCGGGCGCGCGTCGAAGAGCTCCCTGGCCCACTTGGATGATTCGCCGTGCTCGAGCGCGAGGAACACCACGTCACGGCCCCGGGCGGCTGTCGAGGCGTCGTCGCCGGAAAAAATCGCGGCGGTGAGCGGAGCCAGGGCCGGGTGGGTGGCCCCGATCGGGGTCCCTGCCTTGCTCCGGCTGGTGGCGATCCACTCTCCCACATCGGGATGCTGGGCCAGAATGCGAAGCAACTCGCCGCCGACGTATCCGCCGGCGCCGATCACCGCGACTTTCAGCATGCCAACGCGGGGTGATCGGCGGTGGATGCGGCGGGCATCTGCGGCTCCGCCCCCCGAGCCTCCAGCGCGTCGAGGACGACCTGCACCAGGCCGGGCGCGTCGCGGAGGGCGTTGTGAGCCGGCAGCCTGAGCGCGGCCTTGACGTAGTCGCGGCCGACCTCGTTGTCTGTCGCGGGTCCGGTAATGACGGTGATCTCGAGGTTGAACTGATGCTTCATCAGCTCGGCGGCGCCCCAGCAGCCGACCGGATCCGGTGCGGCCATCACGTAGGCGGCCCCCACGCTCATCAGCTCCCGGTCCAGCAGGATGTCCTGCACCCCGTATTCGCCCAGGATACCATCGCCCAACTCGGCCACGATGACGTCGGGCCGGGTCCCACTCAGCCGATTGAAGACGCCTTTGGCGGCCGCCACCGTCACCCCGGCATGCGTGGTGGCGATCCCGGCGTCGTTGAAGGTCAGAGCCGCAATGGCGCCGGCGTCGAGCATGGACAGCATATCCCGCATGAGGCTCACCCCGGTGAGCTTGGCGGCTGCGACCCGGAGACCCGATCGAGAGAGCCCTCGCACCAGCTCGGTGGCCGCGACGGTTTTTCCCGCGTTCATGCAGGTTCCCGCCACGTACACCACCGGAACCGGCGACTCCAATTGCTCGGCAGGCGGAACCGCCTGGTCGCGAATGTGGGCCGGCCGACCGATTCGATCACCCAGCTCGGGGAAGCTGAGCACCGCGCCCAGGACCTCTGCCTTGAAGGGCGGACCGATGTCGGGATTGATCGAAGTGCAGCGCCCCAGGATCCCGCCCAGGTTGAGGACTTCGATGGTATCGCCCACGGCGAGAGTGCCAGGCACTTCACCGGCGTAGCCCCGGAGCGCTCGCCGGCACCCGAGCGTGCCTGCCAGCACGTCTCCGGCGCGCAGTGAGACCATGCGGCCAGTCAGGTCTTCCACCGTGTTGTAGGTGGACTTGTCCTGCAGGATGCGCACGGCCAGCACATAGCCTTCCGCCGAGATGATCTCGTCTCCGACGATCACCTCCGGGCTCAGGTGGGCGTTCTTGGTCGAGGACGAGATCTTGTCCAGATGCACACGAGTTGTCTTTACCATCCCTCTACTCCATTCAAGGCAAGGATCACGAGTTGAGGTCGCAAGTCACAGGTCACAAGTCGCGATGTGACTTGGAGCTTGCGACTTGAGACCTACTCGACCCCGCCTGCCTTCCGAGCCAGCAGCTCCGGGATCGCCGACACTCGCGCGAAGCCCCGCGCCTCCTCGCCGGTCCACAGCCGATTGGCTTCGCCGTAGGTGGCGACCGAGGGATCCATCATCGAGTGCGGGCTTCGAGTCCCCACGACCTGGAATCGCCCCGGCTCCAACCGCACGCGGGTCTCACCGGTGACGCGCTGCTGAGAGGCGGTGATCAGCGCCTCGATATCGCGGAGGGCGGGGTCGAAGTAATGGCCTTCGTGCAGGCGGTCACCATAGAAGCGGCTGAGCTGGTCTTTCCAGAAGGCCTGCCACTTGGTGAGCACCAGTTTCTCCAGCTCCCGGTGCGCGGCGATCAGAAGCAGCGCGGCCCCCGCTTCGAAGCCGATGCGTCCCTTGATGCCGAGCGCGGTCTCCCCGACGTGAATGTTGTGTCCGAATCCGTAGGCACGGGCCAGCTCGCTCAGCCGCGCGATCAGGTCCGGGCCGCTCACCGGAGCTTCGTCCAGCTCAATGGGAAGGCCGCGCTCCCAGCGCAGGACGATCTCGCCCGGGGCTGGCGCGTCCGGCGGGATGTTCAGCAGATCGGCAGGCGGACCGGCCCAGGTATCGTGGGTCCAGCCGCCACCCCAGGTGGTCCCCCAGAGCCCCTGATTGATGGAATAGGCCCCGGCCTTGGGCGGGACCGGGAGCTCGCGTTGCTCGAGGTAGGCGATCGCCTGGGCGCGCGGAATCCCCTCTTCTCGAATCGGGGTCCGGATGTCGAGGTCGGGGGCCAGCACCCGGAAGGCGACGTCGAAGCGGATCTGATCGTTGCCGGCTCCCGTGGACCCATGGGCGACGGCCTTGGCGCCCACCTTCCGCGCGACTTCCACCACCGAAATCGCCTGCTGAGTCCGTTCCGCCGAGACTGAGAGAGGGTATACCTCACCACGGAGGATGTTGCCCTGGATCAAGAAGCGGACGAAGCGGTCGTAGACGGCGGCGCGGGCGTCGACCTCATGGTGCTCGACGGCTCCGACGGCCCGGGCCTGGCGGCGAATGGCGGCCCGTTCTTCGGCAGAGGCGCCGCCGGTGTCGACGTACGCGGTATGGACCGCCCACCCCTGATCGGTGAGGCGGGGGACACAGTAGGAGGTATCCAGCCCGCCGGAGAAGGCGAGGACCAGTGGTTCCCGTGGTTGCATAGTGCATAACTATGCTGATTTCATGGACCCGGCGCAAGGGGCCGCGGCTGGAGCGGTGCCGCGGCCCTCTCGTTTCTCAGAGCGGCAACCTGTACGGCTCCTTCGAATCCAGGAGAGATGACCCGAACGCCAACGCGTTCAGAGGCTTGGTGCATAAAGGCCTCCCTGGACCCACAGTCGGCGGTTGAGAACGCTTTCCATCACCCGATGCGACAGGCCCAGGCCCTCCGGCCGACGGGGCAACTCTACCACACCACGCAGGTCGGGTCGGCGGCCTGAGTCACTGACCTCTCGCTCCAACCGTCTTACCAGTCTTCCGCAATCGCCCGAGTCAGCTCACCCATACTCACCAGATCCTTGAGGTCGATGAGCTCAGCCGGTGAGTGCGAGTAGCGGAGCGGCCAGGCGATCGGCACGTCGGGAACACCATAGGGAGCGAACACCGAGCCGTCGTTCCCGCCGTTGGTGGTACCGACCTGAAGCGCGATGCCGCGGCGCTTGGCCAGCGCGACCAGGGAATCCAGCTGTGCCGGCGGCGTGATCGCGCTGTTATCCAGCGCCCGGGCCACGGCGCCCTTCCCCACCGGAGCCACCGCGAAGGTCTGGACCTCCAGGGGAGAATCGGCGGAGACGAAGGTATCCACGGCATGCACCCGAGCGGTCGAGAGGCCGAGCTGATTGGCCACCGCGGTGGCGCCCTCCAGGCCGATTTCCTCGCGCACACTCCAGACGAAGATCACCTGGTGCTTGAGCCGAGCCCGATCGAGGTGTTTGAGGGCCAGGATCAAGGCCGCGCACCCCATCCGGTCGTCGAAGGAGCGGCCGGTCGCCCGGGTGCCCGCCAGCCGGACGTACTGCTTGACCATGGTGAGCGTGTTCCCCACCCGAATGCCCAGCTGCTCGACGCCCTCGGCGCTGGAAACACCGACGTCGGCCCGGAGCGGAGGCGGGGTGCGCCGTTCGCCGGCCGTCACGCTATCGCGCGGCATGAACACCCCGGGTACCGGCCCCTGCTCGGTATGGACCAAGGCCGGCCGGCCTTCGAAGAGCGAGGGGAAGAAACCGCCGCGCCGCTCCAGCTCGAGGGTCCCGTCCTCCCGGATTTTCGTGACGCGGAACCCGATCTCATCCAGGTGGGCGACGATGACCACGATTGGATCGCCCTTGCCGACGCGCACCCAGAGATTTCCGGCCGTGTCGGTCTCCGTCTTGGCCCATACCGGCAACAGACGCTTCACGGTCTCCCGCACCGGGGCTTCCATCCCTGAGACGCCATAGCTCTCGACCAGCGGCCGGAGGATGGATTCGGCTTCCGTGACGGGGACAGAAGTTTGCGCGGACAGGGTGGTGAAGACGGACAAGACGGACAAGACGGACAAGACGGTCTGTCTGTGCAATCTGCGGATAGATCTGTGAAATCTGCGGACGGACAGGGCGGACAGGGCGGCCTCCCGCGGCATGTGCCTGGTGCTGAGCAGCCAGCGACTCAGTGTCATTCTCCACCCCCCATCCACCGCTCTACCCGCTGCTGAAGCTTTGCCACGTCTCCCAAAGACACGGTCTCCACTGGCGAATCTGCAAACCGGACCGGCAACAGCCAGCGGACCGATTCGCGCGCGTTGGGCACGGGGTCGGTCTCGGC
>Ga0335085_10001128_pt1 | contig 61657 bp, 62 predicted proteins | sample Lox_Sample_45_FD_206712 | JGI IMG/M metagenome (GOLD analysis project Ga0335085, IMG submission 206712) | Soil microbial communities from Loxahatchee National Wildlife Refuge, Florida, United States - Lox_Sample_4.5 | ecosystem: Environmental > Terrestrial > Soil > Wetlands | place: USA...
ACGATCCGGGAGCTGCTCTCCGGCTCGGATCGATGGAGCCAGTCGCGTGTTCCATCCACGCCGAAGTGGTGCCTCGGTGTGCAGTGCGGAAGGTCGGTCCGCGACCCGATCTGACCCGTAGCACTCATACTGGTGAACCTTGTGGCCCGGCCGGGCTGCATGGGGATGGAAGCCGGAGCTCCTGATCACCCTACCGAGCGACGCATCAGTCAACCGGCGGTGGCGGGATGAAGAACGGAGGGAGCAATCCCCCGGCTCCGGGTAGCCGGTATGCAGAGCCCCCGAGCGGCCCTTGCGCCGTCTCGGGGGCTTTGGTTTTCCCTCCTGCCGCCTGTTTTCTCACCCCTTGAGCACCCCGATCGGCTTGAGCTGCACGACCTTCCTGCCGATCCCCGCGCCGTGGACTACATCCACGACCCGCGCCACATCCTTGTATGCCTCAGGAAGCTCTTCGTCCACCGTGGCCCGACTCTCGGCGCGCACGATGATCCCTTGCTCGCGCAGTTCGGCGGGCACGTTGCGCGGCCTGGCGAGCTGTTTTGCCTTGTGGCGCGAAAGCCGGCGGCCGGCGCCATGACAGCAGGACCCAAACGTCTCCTGGAACGCGCGCTCGGTCCCCACCAGGACGTACGAGTAGCGGCCCATATCGCCGGGGATGAGCACCGGCTGTCCGATGTCCTGGAACTTGGGGCCGATCTCCGGATGGCCGGGAGGAAATGCGCGAGTCGCCCCTTTGCGATGCACGCAGAGGCGGCGCTTCTTGCCGGCGACGGTGTGCGTCTCGTGCTTCGCGATGTTGTGACACACGTCGTACACGAGCCGGGTCTGTTCCGGTCGTGATCCGAAGACGGTTGCCAGCGCCTCCCGGACATGGTGCGCCATGAGCTGGCGGTTGGCAAAGGCGTAATTCGCCGCGCTATTCATCGCTCCCCAGTAGTGCCGGCCTTCGCTCGAGGCAATCGGAGCGCAACACAACTGCCGGTCCGGAAGATCGATGCGGTATTTGCCCGCGGCGGCGAGCATGCTAGCGAGATGGTCATCGCACACCTGGTACCCCAGGCCTCGCGAGCCGGAGTGAATGCTGATGGTCACACGCCCGGTCTCCAGTCCCAACCGGCTGGCGACCACGTCATCGTAGCGCTCGGCCACGTAGCCGACTTCCACGAAGTGGTTCCCGCTGCCAACGGTGCCGAGCTGTGCCTTGCCACGCTCGCGCGCCCGTTCTGACACCAGATTCACGTCGGCCTCTCGCAATCGCCCGCCACCCTCGATTGCCAGGAGGTCCTCCGGGAACCCAAAGCCGCGGTCTACCGCCCACTGTGCCCCCTCCTCGAGCACGCGCCGCAGCTCAGGGGCTGTAAGCCGCAGATCGGAGCGCGACGAGCCGACGCCCGAAGGAATCGATCGCGCGAGGGCATCCATGAGCGATTCGAGCCGCGGGCGGACTGTCTCGACGGAGAGGGGCGTGACGAGCAGGCGTACGCCGCAGTTGATGTCGTACCCGACGCCTCCGGGAGATACGACACCGTCGTCCTCATCAAAGGCCGCGACGCCGCCGATTGGAAATCCGTAGCCCCAGTGAATGTCGGGCATCGCGATCGAAGGGCCGACGATCCCCGGGAGGTGGGCGACGTTCGCCACCTGCTGGATGGCCTGATCGCCCTCGAGCTCCTGCATGAGGACCTGGTCCGCGAAGATCAGTCCATCGGTACGCATGCCGCCCTGCTGGGGCACGCGCCAGCGGAACTGATCCACGCGTTCCACGCGGGGCAGGGCAGGCGCGGGGCTGGGAGACAAGGCGGGTGTGCCGCCTCAGACGTCCAACACGAGCGTGACTCGAAACTCGTGGTTCGTTCGTTGGATTACTGCGTCGTGATAGGTGACGGCTTTGATCTCCCGAACCGCGGCGTGCCGCCCGGGATCGAACGCTTCGCCTTCGACACCGTCAGCGGTGGCCCGCGCGGCGACGAACCGATCGACCTCATAGAGGTAGAGGACCTCACCGAGAAAGCGCACGAGTCGCAGGGCGATATCCTCGCCGGAGGCGGCGATCAGACGGCGTTCAGCCGGCCGAATGTCGCTCGATCCCACGAGCAGCTCCCGCAGAGCAAGGACGCCGGCGGCCCGAAGCGCTGTTTCATCCGCTCCCCGGAGCTCCACGGCAATGTCGGCAGTGTGTGGGACGAATCGGTATGCCACGAAAGGACGGGCGTCGTGTTAGCCCGTGATCCCGGTTTCTCTCTTGAGCTGCGCGTATCCCATGCCTTTCAGAATCGCGATCCGCTTGTTCATCGGCGGATGCGTCGCGAGCACGTCGGCCAGAAATCCCTCGTGCGCCGTCACGCGCCGGCCGAGCGGGTCGGCGATGCACATGTGCGCGGTTCCGCCGGTGATATGGCTCGTGGGCTGGTCCGCGCCTTCGATCTTCTGAAGCGCGCTCGCGAGCGCCAGCGGATTGCGCGTGAATTGCGCGCCCATCGCGTCCGCCAGATACTCACGCTTGCGGCTCACCGCCAGCGCGAGCAGCTGGGTAATGAGCGGGGCGAGGATCCAGGACACGAGCCAGAGCACGATGAGCACGATGACGAGTGGACCCAGGTCGCCCTTTCTGGATCGGCTGTCGGTCGAGCTTCGCCCGGGGAGAAAGTAGCGCGTGCCATCGCGCATGAGCAGCACCGCACCGACCAGCGCCGCGAGCATGGTCATCAAGCGCACATCCAGATTCTTGATGTGCCCCAGCTCGTGGCCGATAACGGCCTGCAGCTCGTCCCGATTGCAGAGGTCGAGCAATCCCTGTGTGACCGCGACGTGCGACGCCCTCGGGTCGGTTCCCGTCGCGAAGGCATTGGGGTCCTGATCGGGAATGATCCAGATTCGCGGCCGCGGGACGCCGGCCGCGATGGTCATTTCCTCGACGACGTTCACGAGTTGCCGCTGCCGGTCGTCCGCCGGCTGGACGACTTCCTGCGCATCAGTTGCCCAGAGCACCTTTTCCGGTCCGGTCTGGTACGCGTAGGTCGCCACGATCGCTCCCACCGCGCACATCACGATGCCGAACCACCACACGTGGTGTTGCGCCGGCGGCGGGGCGTGGGCCGTGTAGATGGCGTAGATGAAATCGCCGCCAAAACCGAGCCAGGCAAAGAACAGCACGAAACCCGCGATGAGCCAGGCTGTTCGCCGGCGGTTCAGCGCCTGCTGCTGAAACAGAGTGAGCGACGTCTCGTCCGTGCCGCTCACCTATTTCGGCTTGGACGTGAGATTGACGACCGGCACGTCGCGATCGGCACGGTCTTCGATCTCCCAGAGATCCGCGGGCTCGGCGCGCGCGAAACTCGCGACGAGCGATGCAGGGAACTGCTGCTGGCGGGTGTTGTACAGCGTGGCCGTGTCGTTGTAGAGCTGGCGGGCGAACGACACCTTGTTCTCGGTGGAAGTGAGCTCCTCCTGCAGCTGACCCACGTTTGCCGTCGCTTTGAGCTGCGGGTATTGCTCCACGACCGCCATGAATCGGGAGAGTGCGCCGGTAAGGGCGTTTTCCGCCTGGCTGATCTGCTTCACGGCGTCGGGAGTCGCCGCACTCACCTTCACCGCCTGGTTCCGGGCTTGAATCACGGCCTCGAGCGTGTCGCGCTCGAAATCCATCGCCCCCCGCACGGCGTTCACGAGATTCGGGATCAGATCGTGCCGCCGCTTGAGCTGCACATCGATCTGCTTGAACGCATTGAGCGTATCGTTCTTAAGCGAAATCAGGTTGTTGTACGCCATCACTATCCACAGAACGATCGCGCCGACGACAAGCAAGAGTATCCAGGACGGCATCGGTCACTCCGGGTTCGGGTGGTGCAACGAATCAAGGCACGGGACTACCGGACGGCGGGTGCATCGCCGAGGGCGGCGGTCGGGAGCAGTCTGTTGATCGCGTCCCGGAAGGCCGCCGCGATCGCCTGGTCGTTCGGCCCCACCCGCGCCAGCGGATGCGCGGCGTCCACGTGCAGCTCCACGCCGCGGCCCAGGGGGATCCGGCGCCAGGTGGTGGGCTCGGCCGTGTCGCGCACCGCATCGCGGGCGAGCCAGGCGGTCAGGGCCCGGCCGGACCGTCCCCGCGGGGGTCCTCCGGGACTGCGGAGCGGCAGGCGGTCGGGCGAAAGCAGCGAGCTGCCGAGCGCCTGCGCCGCACGCCGCTCGAGCACGTCGCCGGTTTGATCGTGCATGTCCTTGGTAATCTGTGCGAGCGTAGCGCCTTCCATCTGCCGCAGCTTGATGCACAACAGCTGAAGAAAATGCCGGTAGGAATACGTCGCGGCGGTGCCGCGACCCTCGGGTGGGCTCACGAGTCCGCGGGTCACGTAGAAGCGGATTGTCCGCTCGCTCGGCTGAGCCCGCGCGGCCGCATTGATGGGCGTGATCGCCGACGCATCGAGAATCGCCCCCACGAGCGCCGCCAGGTCTCGCAGATTCCACGGCGCGAGGCTGCGGTACTCCCGCAGCACGTGCAGCGGGTCCGTCGAAGCTGCGCCGGTGGGGCGCTCAAGCGTTGCCAGTTTCCCGCTCCCGAATTTGCCAGAGGTCGAACAACCAGCGGCTGATTTCCCGCAGGTCGAACGGCTTTTGCAGCAGCATGCAGTGATGCTGCTCGAGCCAGGCGCGAACCTCTTCCGCGTCGGCGTCGCCCGTCATGATCGCGACCCGTCCCGCAAACATGGGCCACTGGTGCACGATCGTGAGATACAACGCGAGGCCGGACATGGTCGGGAGCTGGATGTCGAGCAATACCGCATCGATCATTTCCGACTGGAGCAACGAGCAAGCGCCCTCGGCGCTGCCGGTGCTCAGCACCCGGTATCCATCGCGCAGTAACGCACGCTCGAGCACGCGGCGCAACGACGCTTCGTCATCGATGATCAGAATCGTGCGGGCGGCCCCGGCCGGGCGCGAGGTCGACCCCGCGGCGGACGATTCCGGCCCGAGATCCTGCGGCGGGATGGAACGCTCTCCGTGATTCATCACGATGCAGCCGGAGCGATGGCGGTCTCCCGCGGCAGGAACCGCTGCACTGCGCGCGCGAGCGCCACTTCCGGGGTGAGCGACAGCCGCATCTCACCCGCCGTGAGCCCGAGATAGGCACGTGCGTGCTGTTGCAGCGTCTTGACTTGAGAGTAGCCCAGCCGCTGGGCAACGTCTTCAACGGTGAAGCCGGGATCCTGAAGCAGCCGATGGGCGTACAGCACCCGGGCCACCGCCAGAAAGTGCTTTGGGCTGGGCAGCCCCAGGCGCATAAACCACCGCTCGCAGGTGCGCCGGTCCACCCGAGCCCGCTCAGCGATTTGGCCGACCGTCTGCACCTCGTCAGGCGCTTCCAGCGCCTCCTCGAGCACCCAGCGCAGCTCACTCGGCAACGGGGCGAGCGCATCCGACAGCTGCTCGAGAAAGAGCTGCGACACGGTTTTGCCTTCTTCCGAACTGAGCACTTCCTGGAGTCGCACGGGATGGTCGTCGTAGCGAGCGAACACCACATGTCGGATCCCGCGCTGCCCCAGCGCAAGCATGACGGCTGCCGTCTCGGGCGAAAGCGTGGTGTAGAGAATGAGCGGCAGGGAAGGAAACAACACCCGGAGTCGCTCGATTTCCTGCGAACTCGGGGCGCCCCCAAGGAGGGGATCGACGACCGCAAGCTCGACCGGGCGGCTCCGAATACTGGCCAGGGCTTCGCCCCAGGTCAGCGCCCGCACGAGGCTGAACCGGTCCGGAGCCGCGCGGCGCAGCTTCTGGAGCTGGACGTCCGGAACGGCGGCAAGAATCAGCATAAATGTCGCAAAATCACCCCTCGGTGCCGCAAAAACGCCCTAAAAAGGGAGCCTCAGGGGGTCCAAGTTTGGGCGGGATGCTTTCCCTCTAACCAGCCCTGGACCCGGAGGTCTCAATGTCACGCGCCCTACGTCACCTCGCTGCGCTCGTGCTCTTCGCCTTTGCCGCTTCCACCGCAGCGTGTGCTGCTTCAGCCACTGGTCCGCGTCCGTCGGTCACCATGGCCCAGTGCGACGTTAACAACTCGAACACCTGCCGCTAAGCGGTCGTTAGAGCGCCTGCGTCGAGCTCGTTCCACGATGCTCGCGCAGGCGCAGTCAGGCCGGTTCGGAAACGAGCTGCGCGAGTGATGCCGAAACCTCGCGGAGTTCGTCGCTGTCCACGGTGGTCCGATCGCCTTCGAACGTGCTGCTGGCCGCCGCCTTCTCGCAGGCCGGCAGCCCGTCCTTGATGCGTTCAATCGTGAACACGAGGGCGTTCAACTCGGCCTGTTCGGCGATGTCGAGGCTCTTTTCGAGAGACGCTGTCGCGCGTCGAAACAGGCCGAAGCGCGCCTCGCCGATTCCGGCCTTGAGGTAGAAGTCTGCCAGGATGTTCGGCGGCATCGTCGCTCTCACGTCTTCGCAGCGCGCGCGCCAGCGCTCAAACCCGAAGCGGTCCCGCTCGTACGACGCACAGTGCATCAACTCGACTTGCGCGTTCGCAATGACGTCTCGAGTCTTGGCGCGCCTGACCACTTCCTGCAGGGCTCGGCGGGCTCCGGTCGCGTCGCCCAGCATGAGCAGGGTCAGACCCACGTCGCCCAGCGCTCGCAACTGCGAGTCATTCTCTTCGTAGAGCTCGAACGCGCGCCACGTGTGTTTGAGTGCGAGATCGGGCGAACCGCGATAATGGAGCACCGCGCCCAAGCCGTGCTCCGCTCGGGCCTCGGCCTCGCGCAATCCGGCCTTGTGCGCGTCGCGCAAGACTTCGGTGAGTTGCCGCTCGCATTCGGGGAGATTGCCGCGCCCCAAGAATGTGTTGGCCCGTCCGATACGGCCCAACAGCTCCGAGTAAGCGTCCCTCGCCGCCCGCGCGCGGGTACAGGCTTCGAGATACGAAGCCTCCGCCGCGTCGAACCGATTCAGCTTGCGGTTGACGCGGCCCTCGCGGAGATAGAGGGCCACCCCGTCAGCTCTGGACAGCTGCGGTCCGGCGATACGGCGCAGCGTGTCGAGAACATCCAGCGCTTCATCCAGATAAAGGGCGTCTTCAAGGAAATGCGCATAGGCGAAAAACGCCGGCGTCACGAGGCTGATATCATCGGTGCGGTACGCCGCAATCGCGCTCGACACAAGCTCGCGCAGGTGCGCGCTCTCGGGCGAAGGGCCAAGGCCACGGCAGAACCGCTCCGTCGCGCTCCACTGGTACTCGAACGCGTCGGGGTGCGTGGCGCCCGTTTCCGGCGCGAGCAGGTCGATCAGGCGCAGCGCGAGAAAAGCGCCCTGGCCGAGCCGCGAATCGGTGGCTTCGGGTACGCGAGCAGTCGAAACCCGCCGCAGGAACACTGCGTGCGGAAGGGTATGCAGCTCAGGACTGACCGGCGGCATTGAGTGTTTCGCTCTCCTCACATGGAGGTCAGGCTGCCGCACTGTTTGCAGCCCTCGTGCCTTCATGCAAGCTGCGGATGGGCCACAACATAGCGTTTTCTGGCCAGACGCGTTAGGCCGCAAATCTCCGCGATTTATTGTATTTCGCTAGCGGCGTTCCGATGCCACATCTGCTGAAACGAAGCGCACTTTGGGCGCGTGCGGCACGGCCACTCGCTGCTCGAGCTCGTACTCACGCTCACCATTGTGAGCGTCGTCACAAGTCTCGCCGTCCCAAGGGTGGCTGCCTGGCTGGACTGGATCGCGGTCGAAGGCGCAGCACAGGATTTCACTACCGCCGTGTCCATTACCCGAAACCGTGCCGTGCGCTCTGGATTGCGTGTTCGTCTGGAGATCGAGCGAGACTCGTTCCGGATGTACCAGCTAGGCGATACGGGGTGGGTCGCAGATCGGGGGTGGGTGGGCCCAGCCCAGTCAGGGGTCAGCCTGGTCGTTTCGAACAAGACCCTGGTCTTCGATCCGGTTGGGTTGGGCGTTGGGGCGTCGAACACGCGTGTCGTTTTCGCGCGAGGGTTGCACACTGCAACGTTCACCATGTCTCGGCTGGGCCGTATCAAGCGCTGGTGATGCGACCCCCGGAGAGGGACAGGCATCTAGTACGAGTGAGGGAACCAGCGCACCCTCAAGCTTCAAACGTCGGACCCCTGTTCGGCGTAGATATGAAGAATCGCAAATGGGCCGCGGTCGGAGTGTGACGGCCACTTCGCCCGGCCAGCCAGCCCGGGGAGCTCCTAGCCCCGGGTTCGGTTTTTTAGGAAGCGTTGCAGCCCCTCCTCGAACCCCAGCGGTTGCACCTTGAACACGGTCTCGATTGCGTTCACGGGTGCCACGCTTCCCTCAACCAGCATCTGGAGCTGATCGCTCGTAATCGGGGCGCGGGGTCCAAGGGGATCCCCCGCCCGGGCCATGAGCCGCACAAGCGGGAGTGGCAGGTGGACCAGGGGACGGGGGTGGCCCGACACCTGGCCAATCGTCCGAACGAACGCTTCAAACGCGATGACCGCGGGACCACCGATCTCGAACGTCCCGCGGATCTCCGCCTGGTTCGCCGCCCGCGCGAATGCCTGGGCGACATCCCCGATCCAGATCGGCTGTAGCGGGAAACTGCCGTCACCAAAGACGGGCACGAGCGGCAGGTAGCGGTGCAGGCGAACGAGCCGACCGATAGGCTCGCTCTCCGGTCCATTGATGATGGTCGGGCGCAGAATGGCATGCCCGATTCCGGAACGGCGGACGATTTCCTCGCCCTCCCATTTCGAACGATGGTACGCGCTGGCGGAGCGGTCGGGGCGTGGCCCGATCGCGCTCATGTGCACGAACCTGGGCACGCCGGCGTTTTGCGCCGCCTCCACGGCCGCCGCGGTTCCGCGCACATGGACGGCCTCGAAGGTCGCCCGTCCGTGCTCCGCGATGATGCCGACGAGATGAATCACCGCGTTCATGCCTTGCACGAGCCCGGCAAGGGCGCGGACGTCGCTCAGATCTCCCGGAACGATTTCGAGGGCAGGGGTCGCGGCAAATGGCGGGGGCAGGCGACGAGGGTCGCGTACCAGCGCGCGAACGGTATGGCCGAGCGACACGAGGTGTTGCACAATGTGCCGGCCAACAAAGCCTGTACCACCGGTGACGGCGACGCGCATGGCTTCGCCGGGACGCTAGTCTCCCGTATTCTCGTCCAGGAAAATCAGGGTCCGGCGGCGCGCGACCACAGCGCGCAAGCCTTCGAAGACCTTGGGGTCGAGGACGGTGCCGGACAGCTCGGTCATGCGCTCAACGGTTTGTTCGGGGGTCAGCTTGTCCTGATACGGACGCGACGTGCAGAGCGCGTCGTAGACCTCGGCGGCGGCGATGATCCGCCCGCCCAGGGGGATTTCTTCCCCCTTCAGGGCGTCGGGATATCCGGTACCGTCCCAGCGCTCGTGATGCGAGCGCACCATCGCGATAATGTGCTCGAGGTGAGGCAGCGGTTGGAGGATCTGTGATCCGATCAGCACGTGCTGCTTCACATGCTCGAATTCTTCCGGCGTGAGCGGCCCCTGCTTGTTGAGCACGGCCTCGCGCGTGCCGATCTTTCCCACATCGTGCAGGCGGCCTGCGACGCGCACGTGCTCCACCTGCTCGTCGTCCAATCCGAGCTGCGCGGCGATCGTCGCGGACAGGTCCGCGACGCGGGCGGAGTGCCCGCGCATGTACGGGTCCTTGGCTTCGAGGGCGTTGACCAGCGCCTCGAGGGTGGCCACGGAGATGCGCTCGAGCTTCTGCCGTTCACGTTGCAGCTCCACCGTACGTGTGGTGACTTCCTCCTTGAGCCAGCGGTTCAGCTCGCGACTTTCGAGCTGCGACTCGCGGCGTTTCAGCGCGCGCTGCACGGCCCGACCCAGATCCGCCAACTCGATCGGCTTCGTGAGATAGTCCATCGCCCCGCGCTGCATGCACAGCGCGGCGCTCGTCGCATCGTTGACGGCGGTGAGCATGAGGATGGCGAGATCCGTTTCGATGTCGATCGCTTGTGGCACGAGATCGACGCCGCTCGTTCCCGGCATGCGGATGTCGCACAGCATGAGGGCGATCTTGTGGCGGCGCAGCAAGGCGAGCGCCTCTTCGCCCGAGCCGGCGGCATAGACGTCGAACTGCTGTTGTTGCAGATACTTCTTCAAGGCGTTGCGGATCGGTTCTTCGTCGTCGACGACCAAGACCGAGACGTTGCCATCGAGAACTGGTGCGGACACTAGATCGGGCTCCTCGCCTCAGGCGAGGCCTAAAATGCGATTCGGCGCCCCAAGACGCCAGCGTTCAGTCAGCGGCGGTCACGAACTGCACGTCGAGCGCCTCGGGGATGATGCCCGCCCCGGCCGCGCGGCTGAGCAGCTCGGTCACGGCGCGCCGGCCCGTGGGGCCATAATCGACCGTAAACCGGTTCACGTACATGCCCACGAAGCGGTCGGTATCGCTCAGGTCCAGTCCGCGGCTGAACTGGCTCGCATGCGCGAGGGCTTCCTCGCGGTGGGCCAGTGCATACTCGATGCTGGCTCGCAGGTCACGCGCGATTGCGCGCATCAGCTCCCCCCCGAGGTCGCGGCGTACGACGTTTCCGCCGAGCGGGAGGGGCAGGCCCGTTTCGCCGTACCACCATTCCCCCATATCGGCCCAGAGGTGGAGTCCACGGTGCTCGTGAGTGATCTGCCCTTCGTGAATGAGAAGTCCCAGATCGGCCTTTTCGTCCAGGACGTAGTCTTCGATTTGATCGAACGGCACCACGACCGGCTCGAACTCGGGCTGGTAGAGCCGCAGGGTGAGGAATGCGGTCGTCAGGAGTCCCGGAATGGCGACGCGTAATCCCGCGGACGCGGCGCGCGCGTCGGACGGCGCTTTCACTCGCGCGACCAGTCGCGGGCCGTAGCGGTCCCCGATACTCGCGCCGTGGGCGAGCAGCGCGTACCGCTCCGCCAGATATGCGTAGGCATGCAGCGAGACCGCGCTGACCTCGAGCTCGCCGCGGCGCGCCCGCTGGTTGAGCGACTCGATGTCGGCGAGCTCGTGCACGTAGCGCCGGGCGCCCGTATCAATGCGCCCCGCCGCCAGCGGCCAGAACATGAAGGCGTCGTCGGCGTCGGGGCTGTGGGCCACGCGAATCGTGCGCGACTTCGTGCGATCTGCGGACGTGGTCATGGGAGCGGGAATCTAACTGGCAGGATCGGGCCCGCGAACGTAGTGTATCGCTCATGCGGCACACGGGTGGGGGCGCATGACGGTCGCGTTTCCAGGTCAGGACCGAGCCCGGCACATGGGCGAGTTGACGCGCGGCGCCGCGCGGTGGAGCGTATTTCTCGAGCTCGAGCCCGACGCGACGCTCGGGGCGGTGCGCGGCCGCGTCCATTTTGTGGGCGCCGACCGGCACCGCTCGACCGCTTGGGTGTTTCTCGAGCCCACGGAGCGCGACGTGCAGGAGCGGTTCGCGGAGTTCTCCGCGGTGGAGTTATGGCATTTCGTTGCGGCGCTCGAGGAATCACCCACTCTCCCGGTACCGGCTCCCCTATCCACGCCGCCCCCCCCAAGTCCGAAAGCGCCCGTCGCGCCGCGGCACTAAGCGTGGGGGTTCGCTTCCGCTCCAGCCATTGCCTGCTGCTTGTCGCGACGGCGGTGGCCTGTGCCGGCCCGTCCCGCCGCGATGACACTACGGGTATACAAACACTGGGCCGGTGGGAATGGCACGGGCGAATCACCTTTGAGTCCGATTCGGACGTGACCCTCATGCGACTGGGAATCGACTCTGCGCCACAAGCGGACCGCGGTGACGAGGAGCGCGGCGACGTCGTCCTGGTCCGGTACGACTTCAACCCGTCACCCGCGCTAGGGGACGAATACGCCGTGACAATCGGACTGCGCCTGGGGCGGGCCCACGATCTGACGCCGGGGGTCGCGTATCCTTTGGGGGGCTCCGACGCTCCGATTCCCGCCCACGCCACGGTGACGTGTCTGTGTACTCCCCTGCGCGAGGACTCGGTGCGTGGCACGCTGACGCTCGTGACCCGAGGCATGCGGCAGCTGACGGGCCGGGTCGACGCGCGCGTGTATTTTACGGAATGGAACGACCATTCCAGGCACCGTACCTACTTTGTGCACCAGCGCTTTGACGCGATCAAGTAGAGCTCTCGTCTCAGCCGCGGTCCTGCTCGTCTCACTGGCTCGTCCTCAAAGCGGGCAGAGCAGCGGTGCGTTGAAACCGCCCGTCGGTCCGACGATCGATACGATCATCGTGATCACGCACAACGTGTTCGAAAGCAGCGATTTTCAAATCGGATTCCTGACGAGAATGGCGAACGCGATCCACGTCAAAACGCATCCGTCCATCATTCGCAGAACCCTGCTGCTCAATGCCGGCGAGCCCTATGATTCGGCTCGCGCGCTCGAAAGCGAGCGCGCGCTACGCGGGCTGAACGTGTTCCGGGACGTAAAGGTCGATACGGTTCGCGTGGCGGAGAAGCTGGCGTTGCGGGTGGAAACGGCGGACGGCTGGAGCACGAAACCGCAGGTGAACATCGCCTCCGCGGACGGCGATGTGACCTGGCAGCTGGGCATGATCGAGGAGAACCTGTTTGGTACGGCAACGTCGTTTACCGCGCTGTATACCAACACGCCGGATCGGGACTACACGTCGTTTCTCTACCAGAACCCGCATTTGTTCAGTTCCCGGGTACGCCTGCTCGGCCTCTATCAATCTTTGTCGGACGGCGACCGTGGCTCCTGGGCTCTCGGCATTCCGTTTTACGAAACGTCGGCGCCCTGGGCGGCCGGGACGGGTGGCGAGGCTGCGACACAGCGCATCTTGCAGTTCCGGGACGGGAAGCTGCTCGACTATAGCGGCCAGTACGCGGCCGTCGTCGACTCGGAGGGGCGGCAGGTCGTCTATCTCGGACGTCACGCGCTCCGCTTCGGTCTCGGAGTCGGACGTGCCCTGCACGCGTCGACCCACGGCTACACGCGGCTCTGGGTCAACGGCGCGTGGCGGCGGGAAGACTTTGTCCCGGAATCGATATCCGTGGTCCCCTACTCTTCATTCGCCACGGTGGGCGCCGGTCTCGAGTTTGCCCGGGCGCGCTATGCCATCCTGCAGCGCTTCAACACCTACGGCCGGCGGGAAGACGTGAACCTCTCGACCACATTCCGGTTCGGGTTCTGGGCCGCCCCGCAGGCGTTCGGATATCCCGAGGGTCAAGCGGGAGTCGGTGCCGAAGCCAGTGGCCAGTGGAGCGAGGTATGGCCCGGCGGTTTCGCGCTGTTCCGCGCGAGCACGAACGGTGTCTACAATGGGAGCGCGGTCGATTCGGCGCGCGTGCACGGCTCCGTCACCGTCGCGAGCCAGAACTTCGAGCTGCAGACGATCCTGGTGCATCTCGAGGGTGGTCTGCTCCGCAAGCCCAAGCCGGGTGCGGAATTCGACCCCTGGGTCGATCAGACGGGGCCGCGGCTATTCGGGGCGCACGCATTCACCGGGACCCGAACGTTCTGGCTCGCCGTCGAGGACCGCTTCGTCATTGCGGACGATTTCCTGGGGCTCGTCGGAGTGGGGATCGCCCCCTTCTTCGACTGGGGCGGCGCCTGGTTCGATGACGAAGCCGCCCGCACCGGAAACGACTTCGGTCTGGCGCTCCGGCTCGGGCCGACCCGCGCCGTCCGAGGTGACGTGGTCGAGTTCGCGCTCGGCTGGCGCTTCGGGCCCGACGTGCAGAACCACATCGCCCTATCCATTCGTCGCGGCATCGGGTTCTAAGCTCCGTTTCGGTTGTTGCTTCACAACCGAGTCATGTCGCTTTTCAACCCCCCGGCGTTGTTGAAACCTGACCACGGTCATTGACGTTGTGTATTGAGTCCAATATTATACCGCCTCCAAAATTGACCAGGGTCATATAAATGGCTGTTCCGGAAGTGTCGCGCCGAGAGCGCAAGAAAGAAGAAACGAAGGACCGGATCTTCCAGGCCGCGTTTGCGCTGTTCAAGCAACACGGCGTCGAGCAAACGACCGTGGAAGAGATTTGCGACAAGGCGGACGTCGCCAAGGGGACCTTCTTCAACTACTTCCCCTACAAGGAAGCCGTGCTTCGCTACGTCGCGGAAACGTGGTTCGTGCAGGCGCAGGACGAATCCACCGCGATCTTCGCCCGTCCCGGCCGGCTGGCGCCACAGCTCATTCGCATGTTCTCCGAGCTCGCCGCGTTCTACGAGCAGGAGCGGACCCTCGCCCCCCACGTGCTGCGTGAGTGGATGCAGAACCAGTACTCCGGCGAAGACGAGATGTGCGAACGCTGGGATGAGTTGGCCGTCACGCTCATCAAGAAGCTTCAGGAGTCGGGCGAGATTCGGGATGACGAAGACGCCGAGCGGATCGCCCGCGTGCTGCAGTCCGTCCACCAGGTGACCATCCTCGAATACGTCGCCAGCCCCACCGCGCCGTTCCCGTTGCGGAACGAGTTGCGGCGTCGGCTGACCCTCGCGCTCGAGGGTCTCGCATCATCCAAGGGGAAGTGATCATGAACCGCGTCACACTGCTGGTATACATGGTGGCGGCGCTCGGGGGCCCAGCTGGCCGGGCGGTCGCGCAAGCGCCAGCGGATACGCTCCGCATGACGCTGGCGGACGCGATCAATCGCGCCCAGCACCAGGCAGTCGACGTGCGCGTCGCGCGCGCCGACGTGCGCGACGCGGACGGACAGGTGCGCCAGGCGTTTTCAGGCGCGCTCCCTCAGGTGACTGGCACCCTGCTATACACGCGCCAGTTCTCCTCCATCTACTCGGGACTGGGCGGCAGCGAGGATTCCCTGGCGAATCTGTTCAAGAATACCCCCTTCGGCGCGGCGAACACGTGGAATTTCCAGCTCCAGGCGACGCAGTTGTTGTGGTCGGGCGGCAAGCTCGGGGCCGGACTCAAGGCGGCGAAATCGTTTCGTGAGGCCGCCACGAATCGTCAAGTCGAGACGGAGTCCGACGTCACCCTGGCGGTGACGCAGGCCTATTGGGATGCCGCGCTCCAGCGACGCCTGCTCACCATCGCGGTGGATAATCTCGAGCAGGCGCAGCAACATCTGCATCAGGTCACGCTGTTCCGTCAGGCGGGCACGCGGGCGGAGTACGATCTCCTGCGGGCGCAGGTGGACGCGGCCAATCAGGAGCCGCTCGTGGTCCAGGCGCGTAACCAGCTCGAAGTCGCGGTCCTCGATCTCAAGCGCCTGTTGAACATTCCGGCCGAGCAGCCGGTGGTGCTCGCCACGGCGCTCGAATCGTCGGACGAGATGATTCCGGTACCCACGGTCGATTCCCTCGACAATCCGGCGCGGCCGGGCCTGGCCGCGGCGGAGGCGACGGTGCGCGAACAAGAGCAGCTGCTCAAGGTGGCGCGCGCGGACTACTGGCCCACCCTGTCGATCGCCACCACGTACACGCAACAGTCGTTCCCGCTCGGAGTCTCGCCGTTCGGCGCGCAATACCATCAGGGCTGGAACGGCGAAATTCGGCTCACGATCCCAATCTTCACCGGATTCCGCGTCGGCGGGCAGGTCGACCAGGCGCGTGCCAGCCTGGAGCGTGCCCAGGCGCAGCGCGACGGCCTCAAGCAGCAGATCAATCTCGAAGTCGCACGGGCGTGGGGTGAGCTCGACCGCGCGCGCACGCTGCTCGAGGCCCGGCAACAGACGGTCCGGCAGGCGCAGCGCGCCCAGTACCTCGCGGGAGTGCGCTACACCAATGGAATGGCGACGCAGCTCGACGTGAGCGATGCCCGTGTGGCCGCGGCGCAGGCGGAAGTGAACCAGGTACAGGCGACGCGGGACTATCTCGTGGCGCTGGCCGAGCTCGAACGGGCGCTGGGCCGGCCTCTGCCGGTTGAGCGGAAGCCGATTGAACGCGTGGCGGCGATTCCCAACCAGAAGGAAGTCAATCCATGAAGCGCTATTTCGTGGCGGGCGCCATCGTGTTTGCCATTCTCTTCGGGGTGATGGTGGTGCGTCGTGGCGAGCGCGCCCGCGCGGCGGATTCCTCCACCGCCGATTCCATTCCCACCGCCGTGTTGAGCGGAAGTGACGTCGCACAGGCTCGGCGCGCCGATTTGATCGCCGGCTTGCCCGTTTCCGGCACGCTCGAACCGGGCGTCGTGATTCGCATCGCCTCGCCCATTCCGGAAGTGGTGGAAGAGGTCTACGTGAAGGAGGGTGAAGCGGTGCACAAGGGACAAGCGCTCGCGCGGTTCCGCACCAATGCCGCCGCCCCAGCGGCGATGTCCGCCGACGCGCAGCGCCGCCTGGCCGCGGCCGACTACGACCGCATGCAGAGCCTGCTCAAGGAAGGCGCCGTCTCGGAGCGCGACGTGCAGAACGCCGAAGTGACGTTGCGAGCCGCGGAGGCCAATGCGGCGCTGGCCAAGAAGAAACTCGATGAGTCCACCGTTCGCGCGCCGTCAGGCGGGGTGATCAGCCAGCGGGCCGTGGATTCGGGCGACCGCGTGAAGGATGGTGACCTGCTGTTCCAGCTCGTCAATACGACCGAGCTCGAGTTCGAGGCCACGGTGCCCAGTGAGTACGTCTCGCAGGTTCGGCCCGGCGCCCCGGTCGCGCTCACGGTCACCGGCGTAGCGGATCCCGGCCTGGGCGGCCGCGTGTCGCGAGTCAACGCAACCGTCGACGCAGCGACGCGCCAGGTGAAGGTGTACGTGGCCGTGCCGAATGAAACCGGACGTCTCGTCGGCGGGCTCTACGCGTCGGGGCGGATCGTCTTGAACCAGGTGAAGGGCGCCGTCAGCGTGCCGCTCACCGCCGTGCGGCGGGACGGCGACCAGAGCTACGTGCTGACGGTCGAGAACGGCCGCATCGCGCGGCACGACGTGACCACGGGTGCGCGTGATGAATCCGCGTCGCTGGTCGAAATCACGGATGGCCTGGCGGGCGGAGAAACCGTTGTGTTGGGCGCCGCGAGTGGCCTGCGTGTGGGCGTGCCGGTGACCATTACGGGCGTGGAGGGCTGATCTCGTGTTCCTGAGCGATCTGTCGATCAAGCGGCCGGTGTTCGCCACCATGATGATGCTGGCGCTCGTGGTGCTGGGCCTGTTCTCCTACCGCCGCCTGAACATCGACCAATTCCCCGACGTCGAGTTCCCGGTGCTGGTCATTCAAACCCGCTATACCGGCGCCAGCCCGGAATCAGTCGAACGAGAAGTGACGAAGAAAATCGAAGAGCAGGTGAATACGGTCGAGGGCGTGAAGACGATCCAATCGACCTCGACGGAAGGCTTTTCGACGATCGTGGTTCTGTTCAATCTCGGCACGAAGGTCATGGACGCGCAGGCCGATGTGCGCGCCAAGATCGACGCGGTACGCCAGGACCTGCCGAAAGACATCGATCCGCCCGTGATCTCGCGGGCCAATCCATCCGACCAGCCGATCTTCGTGCTATCGGTGCGGGGCGACGGATGGGAGCTGCGCGACCTGACCCGCATGGCCGACGAAGTCGTGAGCCGGCGGATCGAGAACATCTCGGGCGTCGGCAGCGTCACCCTGGTGGGCGGGTTGAAGCGCGAGATCCACGTGCTCCTGCTCCCCGATCGCATGAACGCGCTGGGCGTGAGCCCGGACATGATCACCCGCGCCGTGCAGCGGGAAAACGGCGACGTGCCCGCGGGCCGGGTGGAGCAGGGGAACGCGGAAAACCTCGTCCGCGTGGCGGGCAAGATCCGCGATCCGCAGGAATTCGCGAATCTCATCGTCACGACGCGGAACGGGATCCCCGTCCGCCTCGGCCAGGTCGCGCGGATCGAAGATGCGCAGGAAGAGGAGCGCGATGCCGCGTACGTGAATGGCGGTCGTGCCGTCGCGCTCGAAATCCGCAAGACCTCGGGCGCCAACACGGTCGCCGTCGCCGACGGGGTCAAGCGCGTGATCGACGAGTTGAATCACTCACTCTCGAACGGGGTGACGCTGTCGACCGTCCAGGACAATTCCACCTGGATCCGGAATTCAGTGGACGATGTACAGAAGACGCTGCTCGAGGGTGCCGCGCTCACCGTGTTCATCGTCTTCCTGTTCCTGAACTCGTGGCGTTCGACGGTCATCACGGGGCTCACGCTGCCGGTGTCGGTGATCGCCGCCTTTCTCGCGATCTACGCGTTCGGCTTCACGCTCAACGTCATGACGTTGATGGGCTTGTCGCTCGCGATCGGCATCCTCATAGACGACGCGATCGTGGTGCGGGAAAACATCGTCCGTCACGTGGAGCGGGGGGAGGATCATCACACCGCCGCCCAGCGGGGGACCTCCGAGATCGGATTCGCGGTGCTCGCCACCACGTTGTCCGTGATCGCGGTGTTCATTCCGGTCGCCTTCATGAAGGGCATCGTAGGTCGCTTCTTCTTCCCGTTCGGCATCACGGTCGCGTTCGCGGTGCTGGTGTCGTTGTTCGTCTCGTTTACGCTCGATCCGATGCTCTCGTCGCTGTGGTACGATCCCCAGGCCGAGGGCGGCGCCCCGCGCGGCCGGATTGGCCGGGCCCTCGAACGCTTCAACAACTCGTTCCATGGACTGGGACAGCGCTACCGCAAAGTCATCGCATGGGCGCTCGACCACCGCCTCGCGACCATGGGGATTGCGGCCGCGGCGTTCGTCGCGGCGATGAGCCTGTTCGCGCTGGGGCTCGTCGGTGGGCAATTCATGCCGAACTCGGACAACGAACAGACCGGGCTGTCGCTCGAAACGCCCGTGGGTTCGTCCGTCACCTACACGTCCGACAAGGCGCTGGAGATCGTGCGGTATCTCGACGAGCAGCCCGAGGTCGAATTGACCTACGCGACCGTCGGCGGTGCGCAGCAGAACAACGCGGTGAACAAGGGGCAGATCTACGTGAAACTCGTCCCGAAGGCGCGGCGCCACCGGACGCAACAGGAGTTCGAGGCAGTGCTCCGCACCGTGGTGCCGCGCTTCCACGGCATCACCGCGCGCGTGCTGCAGATCGGCGCCGCGGGAGGCTCCGAATACCCGATCCAGCTCAACCTCGAGGGTCCCGAGATCAGCCGCCTCCAGGAAATTTCGGACCACGCGCTCGCGTCGATTCGCACCGTGCCGGGACTCGTAGACCTGCGCTCCTCGCTCGAGGGCCGCAAGCCCGAGTTCGTCGTGGACGTGAATCGCGATCTTGCGGCCGACGTGGGCCTCTCGATCGGGTCGATCGGCGATGCGCTCCGGCCCGTGCTGGCCGGGCAGAAGGCCGGCACCTGGGAAGACGAAACGGGCCTCGCGCATGACGTCGTGGTGCGCCTCGCGCCCGAATACCGGCAGACCGAAACCAATATCTCGGGTATTCCCTTGGCTTCGAGCCAGATGGATCGGAAGACCAACACGCCAGTCATGGTGCCGCTCGGCCAGGTGGCGACAATCCGGTTATCCGGCGCCCCGAACGAGATCAAACGCCTCGACCTCGAACGGGTGGCCACGATCGAGGGCAACTATCAGCAGCGGCCGCTCACTGACGTAACGCGCGACGTGCAGGCCCGGCTCGCCAAGCTGAACCTGCCGCCCGGATACCGGTTCGACTTCGGCGGCGAGCAAAAGGACTTCGCCGAGACGGTGGGGTACATTCTGGAATCGCTGATGCTGGCGATCGTGTTCGTGTACCTCATTCTCGCGTCGCAGTTCGGGAGCTTCCTGCAGCCCCTCGCCATCATGCTGTCGCTGCCGCTGTCGCTCGTGGGGGTCATGCTCGCGCTGATGGTGACCCGTGGCACGTTCAATATCATGAGCATGATCGGGGTTATCATGCTGATGGGTCTGGTCACGAAAAACGCGATTCTGCTCGTTGACTTCGCGAATCAGGCCCGGGAGAAGGGTGGCGAGCGGCGTCAGGCGTTGATCGATGCCGGCGAGCTGAGACTGCGGCCGATCGTCATGACGACGCTCGCCATGATCTTCGGGATGCTTCCCACCGCGCTGGCCCTCGGTGCGGGCGCGGAGTTCCGGGCGCCAATGGCGCATGCCGTGATCGGTGGCCTGATCACGTCGACGCTGCTGACACTGATCGTCGTGCCCGTCGTGTACACGTACCTGGACGACTTCGGCCGCTGGGCGGGATCCTGGGTACGAAAATGGGCGTCCGCGCCCGCCGCCGCTCATGGTCCCGCCGACGTTCCCGCTGATTGAGGTCAACCATGCGTCGTCGGATTAGCGTCATCGCGCTTATTTGGGGACTGGTCCACGCCTACATCGGCGTGCGGCTCCTGCCGCCCCTGCACCTGCCGCCCGCCGCGGTCGGTTTCGCCACGCTGCTGCTGCTCGTCGTCGCGGGCGCTCCGTTTACCGTCTTCCTGGGGCGGCGGAGCGAGCAGCGACCGCTCGGCGGGGCGACGGACTGGATCGGCTACACGACCCTCGGGTTTTCGTCCATCCTCTTCGTTCTCGTGTTGCTGACCGACCTGACATTCGTCAGAGTCTGGGGAGTAAGAGGCGAGGTGCTGAGTCCCTTGTTGCTGGGCGGCGCGGCGCTGCTCACGGCGATCGGAATCCGGGGAGCACAGCGACCCCGCGTGGTTCGCGTGGCGGTACCGATCTCGGGACTCCCAGCCGATCTCGAGGGCTTCCGGATCGTGCAGCTGTCGGATCTCCATGTCGGGCCCACCATCCGCCGGCGTTTCGTCCAGACAGTGGTCGACACCGCGAATCAGCTCGATCCCGATGTGATCGCGTTCACCGGCGATGTTGCCGATGGCAAGGTTCCGCAGCTCCGGGCGGAGGTTGCCCCGCTCGGGACGCTCGCCGCGCGATACGGGAAATTCTTCGTCTCGGGAAATCACGAGTACTACTGGGACGCGAACGGATGGATGCGCGAGGCCGAGCGACTCGGCTTCAACGTGCTGATCAACGCCCATCAGCTGATTCAGCGCGGCGAGGGGCGGCTGCTCGTGGCCGGTGTGACCGATGCGTTCGCGAGCCATGGTGTGCCGGGCCATCGGTCGGATCCGGTGGCCGCGGTCCGCGGTGCGCCGCCCTCGGACGTGAAGCTGCTGCTGGCACACCAGCCCCGCAGCGCGTACGAAGCGGATGAGATGGGCTTCGACCTCCAGCTCTCGGGACATACGCACGGTGGCCAGTACTTTCCCTTCAATATTCTTGTGCATTTCTTCCAGCCATTCGTCGCGGGTCTTCACCGTCTCGAGCGCATGTGGCTCTATGTGAGTCGGGGGACGGGGTATTGGGGACCGCCGCTGCGGTTGGGGGCGCCCGCGGAGATTACGCTCATTGAATTGACAGGCGCGTGATGGCGGAGATCGGCGATCTTTTGGATGCGGTGCGAGCGGGTGACGCCGGACGGGTACAAGCGATCCTCGGAGCCAGTCCGGCACTCATCAATCAGCGCAACGAACGCGGGCACTCGCCCGTGCTCATTGCGCAGTACCATCACAAGCACGCCGTTGTGCGGGTGTTGCTCGACGCGGGTCCTGACCTCGACATCTTCGACGCGGCCTCGGTCGGGCAGGCGGACCGCATTGCCGAGATACTCGACGCCAATCCCGAGCTCGTCAATGCGTACTCGAGCGACGGCTTCTATCCGCTCGGACTTGCGGCCTTCTTCGCCCAGCCGGACGCGGTGGCCCTCCTGCTCGCGCGCGGCGCCGACGTGGCGCAGGTGGCGCGCAATCCGATGCGGATCCAGCCGCTCCATGCCGCAGCCGCGGGGCGCAGTATGGCGGTCGTCCGAATGCTGGTCGAGGCGGGGGCTCCGGTAAACGCGAAGCAGCAGGGTGGGTGGGCGCCGCTCCACGAAGCCGTCAACCGCAACGACGCCGAGCTGGCACGCTATCTCCTGGATCACGCGGCGGACCCACGGTTACAGAACGACGCCGGCGCCAGCCCGATCGGCATCGCCGCCGAGAAGGGCTTCCTCGAACTCCTGAAGCTGTTGAAACGCTGAGCTGCTACCGCCAGCTCCTTGCCGCTCTTCAAGTCGAGCGCCGCGAGGTATCCACGGACACCGAGCTCCGCGCCCGAACTTCCCGCGAACACCGTGTTGCCGACCACGATTGGCGCAAAGGGTATGCCGGTTCTGCGTTAGAGGTTAGTTTCTAACCCCACGGCGCCGTAGCCAAGTGGTAAGGCAGAGGTCTGCAAAACCTCGATTCGTCGGTTCGATTCCGACCGGCGCCTCTTTGACCCTCACGCGCAGCGCCCCATCGTGCTGACCAACAGAAGACAGCCCTGATCCGGAGCCGCTTTCCCGGTGATTGACGCGGGTCGAGCGGTTCGTAGCATTTAGCGGGTTCCTCGACGCTCGAGCCCCACACCATGGAGACAGGGGGTAACGCTATGCTCGAGACCTGGCTGATACCGATCTGCTTGTTCTGGGGGATCTCTGCACTGTACTTCGGAGGCTTGGGCCATGAGGTGAAGGGCGCGTCCGGCGCATTGCAGTTCATCGGCTTGATCCTCGCCTACGTTCTCTTCGTCGTCATCTGGGCGGTCGCGCACCGCTACGTGCTGCCGGATTCGGGGGCCAGCTACGTGGCCGCTTCGGTGATCGCGATAATCCTCTTCCCGGTCGCGATCCGGCTTGGCTATCTGCTCGTAGGCGGTCGGATTTACCGGCCGGCAATGCCTCACTGATTCCCAAAAACACAGCGCCCCGCGCAGTCTCGCGGGGCGCTGCCTTATCTCCGATTGCGCCGACTACTTCGTCGCGACCGCGGGTTTCTTCCCGGCATCGAATGGAGCCGTCGACACGATGACGGCGTCGCCCAAGGCCGCTCCCGCGACCGCAGACCCGCCGACATCGCCACCGAAGTACGCTTCCTCGCCATGCTCGCTCAGGTCGAGCCCGGTCACCTGCTCGCGAACGTCGGCTTTGGCGCCAAACAGCATGTTCACGAGGGTCAGAAACACCACGGTGCCAACGACCGAGATCGCGATCGCCGCGGCAATCGCGACGACCTGCACGCCCATTTGAGCGAAGTTTCCGGCCAGCCACCCGTTGCCGCCGGCCGGATTGACAGCTTTCGTTGCGAACACTCCCGTCAGGAGCGCACCCGCGACGCCGGCCATGCCGTGGCACGAGAACACGTCGAGTGAGTCGTCGAGTCTCGTGCGGGCGCGAATCTGCATCGCGGTGTAGCTGACGAGGACGCCGAGGAAGCCGATCGCCAGCGACGCGAGCGGCGTCACGTACCCGGCAGCCGGCGTGATCGCGACCAGTCCCACGACGAGCCCGGTCGCGGCGCCAACCGCGGTCGCTTTCCCGTTGCGGATCAGATCGAGCAGCGCCCAGGTCACCATCGCCATCGCGGCGGCGGTGTTCGTGTTCGTGAAGGCCGCGGCCGCAAGCCCGTTGGCCGCCAGCGCCGAACCCGAGTTGAATCCGAACCAGCCGAACCAGAGCAGCCCGGCGCCGAGCAGCACGAGCGGCACGTTGTGCGGAACGATCGGCACGCGCTTGAAGTCGCGACGCGCCCCGAGCATCCGCGCGGCGACCAGCGCGGAAAATCCGGCGCTGATGTGCACGACCGTGCCGCCGGCGAAGTCCAACGCGCCTCGTGTGAGGAGCCAGCCCCCCGCGCCCCACACCCAGTGCGCCAGCGGGTCATAGACGAACGTGGCCCAGAGGACGAGGAATACGATGTACGCGCGGAACCGCATCCGCTCCACGATGGCGCCCGAGATGAGCGCGGGCGTGATGACCGCGAACATCGCCTGGAACATCGCGTGCGCCTGGAGTGGAATGGTCGCCGAATACGCGGGGTCGGCATCCAGGCCCACACCACGGAACCCGAGCCATGCCAGCCCCCCCCACAGCGGTGTGCCGTGTCCGAAGGCGATCGCATATCCCCAGAGCACCCACTGCACGCCGATCAGGCCCAGCGCGATCATGCTCATCATCATGGTGTTCAGGGAATTCTTGGGACGCACGAGCCCGCCGTAGAAGAACGCGAGCCCGACCGTCATGACCATGACCAGCGCGGTGGATGCCAGGACCCAGGCGGTATCGCCGGCCGAGATGGTGGTGGGGGTCATGCTCCCTTCCCCGCGAGCTTGGCCGCCTCGATCGCTTGGCGTTGCACCGCGTCCGCGTTGACGGCGGTCAGTGCGGCATTGTCGACCTCACCGGTGCGGATGCGGATGACCCGCTCCAGCGGTTGGACGAAGATCTTGCCATCGCCCACTTCGCCGGTGCGCGCCGCCGAAACGATCGCCTTGATGGTCGGCTCGACGAACGGTTCGGAGACGGCCATTTCGATCTTGACCTTCTCGCGGAATTCCATCACCACGGTGTTGCCGCGGTATTGTTCGACGACTTCCTGCTCGCCCCCGTGTCCGCTGACGCGGCTCAGGGTGATGGCCGTGACGCCGGCACGAAACAGCGCCTCCTTTACTTCCGGCAACCGTTCGGGGCGTACGATAGTAGTGATGAGTTTCATGGGTCCCAAGATATCCCGCGAAAAAGGGGTTCGCCAATCAATTTTTGCACGAAACGCATCAATGATGCGTAGGGATCTACCGGATGACGCAAAATCTGCTCTGCTTGCGCTGGAGGAGCGCCCAACAAGCTTTTGGGGGCAGACAGTCAGCAAGAACGAATATTGTGCCGCAAGCCGGGTACAAGGTGAGAGTCTGAGACGTATCCTTAGACATGTCAGGAGCGTACATGCGCGGCGTTCGGTTACCAATCACGCTTGCCCTTCTCGTTCTGAACGCCGTACCCGCTGCGGCACAGCTGTACGATCAGCGACACGGGTTCTGGGCGAGCGTCGGTGCCGCCTATGGGTCGGCGAACATCACGTGCGACGATTGCCAGAACGGCCCCCGCATCGGCTCGTTCAGCCCGTTCATCCGGATCGGCGGAACCATTTCGCAACACGTGCGGCTCGGCGTGATGGCCGACGCGTGGGCGCACTCGTCGTCGGGACAGAGTGAGTGGCTGGGCAACTTCGGTGGTCTCGTGGCCTACTATCCCAAGGAGCGCAGCGGCTTGTTTCTCGAGGGCGGGGCAGGCTGGTCGTTCTACTGGGGCCAGGTGACTCCGGACGACGTCAGCGGCATGGGTTCGGGATTCTCGATCGGCTTGGGGTACGACCATCCGATCGGCCATCAGCTTTCTTTCACTCCGCGCTTCAACTACCAGTACGGGAATGTGGGCACGATCAACTATTCCGGAGGTCTGGGCCTCTATACGACGGGGTGGAAGCAGAACATGTGGTCGCTGGGCGCGGCGCTGACGTTTCACTGATTCGTCATGCCAACGACCCGAGGAGAGGTGCAGCTTCAGTTTCTCGGCGCCGCAGGAACCGTCACCGGGTCGATGCACCTCGTAACGGCGCATGGGTCGCGGATTTTGCTCGACTGCGGGCTGTATCAGGGGCAAAAGGATCTGCGCGAGCGGAATTGGCTGTCCCGGGTCCCGGATCCGAGCGGGCTGACGTCGGTGGTCATCAGCCACGCCCATCTCGATCACTCGGGCTATCTCCCGCTGCTCGTGCGGCAGGGGTTCAAGGGATCGATCTACTGTACTCCCGGCACGCGGGATTTGCTCGAGGTCGTCCTGTTCGACGCGGCCCATGTACAGGAAGAGGATGCGGAACGGGCGAACCGCCATGGCTACACGAAGCATCATCCGGCGCTCCCGCTCTATGGCGGCGAGGACGCCCGCAAGGCGCTCGGACATCTGATCCAAAGGCCGTACGAGATCCCGTTTCAGGCTTCACCCGGCGTCACGGCCACATTCCGGCGTGCCGGTCACATACTCGGTTCGGCCACGATCGAGCTCGACTACGCGGATGGCACGAAGCTGGTCTACTCGGGTGACCTCGGCCGCTATGGGCGCCCGATCCTTCCCGATCCCGAGCCCGTGCAATCGGCCGATGTGCTCATTCTCGAATCCACGTATGGAAACCGCGTCCACGAGCCCGGCGCGGACGGCGAGCTGGCCCAAATCATTCGAGAAACCGCGTCGCGCAAGGGGTTTGTCCTGATTCCGGCGTTCGCGGTCGATCGCACCCAGGAATTGCTTTGGATGCTGCACTATCTCGAGCGCGCGCGCTCCATTCCGACGCTGTCTGTCTACTGCGATAGTCCCATGGCCACTGAAGTGACGGAGATCTATCGGCGCCATCCGGAAGACTACAGCACGGAAATGGCGGAGGCGTTGCGCTCGGGCGATGCGCCGCTCGCCACGCGGAATCTGCATTTCACCCGAACCGGAGCGGAGTCGCGAATCCTGAACGACATCCGCGGACCGGCGATCATCATCGCGTCGAGCGGGATGGCGACCGGCGGCCGGATTCTCCATCATCTCGCGCACCGGCTGCCTGATTCCAACAACACGGTGCTGCTCGTCGGCTACCAGGCGCCGGGCACGCGGGGCCGCGCGCTCGAGGACGGCGCGCAGCAGGTCCGCATCTTCGGTGCAGCGGTGCCGGTCGGCGCACGCATCGCGGAGATCTCCGGGTTATCGGGGCATGGGGATCGGGAGGATCTGGTGCGGTGGTTGGGCGGGTTCGAGCGGGCTCCCCGCACCACCTATCTGGTGCATGGGGAGGCAGGCGCCGCGGCCGAGCTGGCCGCGACCGTCACCGGTCGAATGGGATGGAAGGTGGAAGTCGCGACGGAAGGTGAAACGGTTCTACTGTAGCTGTCGCAAGACGTATTCGAGAATTCCACCGTGCCGGTAGTACTGCAGCTCCTGCGGCGTGTCGATGCGCACGACCGTGCGAAACGAAATTTTCCGTCCATCGCGTGCGGTCGCCACGACCGCGAGCTCGCGGCCCCGCGGGAACCCCTCCGTCAGGACGTTCGCCAAATCCAGAATTTCGTACTCCTCGGTCCCGGCGAGGCCGATCGAGTCGGCGCTTGCGCCCGCAAGGAACTCGAGCGGCAGAATGCCCATGCCCACGAGATTGGAACGGTGAATGCGCTCGTAGCTCTCCGCGATCACGGCACGCACGCCCAGCAGCCTCGGGCCCTTTGCCGCCCAGTCGCGCGAGGACCCGGCACCGTATTCCTTTCCCGCAATGACGAGGAGCGGTGTCTTGTCCTTCTGATATCGCAGCGAGGCGTCGTACAGCGACATCACTTCCCCGCCCGGGAGATGTGCCGTGAACGGTCCTTCGGTTCCCGGAGCGAGGCGATTCCTGAGCCTGACGTTCGCGAACGTGCCGCGCACCATCACTTCATGATTGCCGCGCCGCGAGCCGTAGGAATTGAAGTCGATCGGCTGCACCCCGTGCTCGATCAGGTACTGTCCGGCGGGGCTCGTCTTCCGAATCGTTCCGGCGGGCGAAATGTGATCCGTCGTGATGCTGTCGCCGAGCAGGCACAGAACGCGCGCGCGCCGGATGTCCTTCACCGGGCCCGGATTTCGTGGCATGCCGTCGAAGTACGGGGCTCGCCGGATATAGGTGGAGCTCCCATCCCACGCGAACCCGTCGCCACCCGGGACCGGCAACGCGGCCCAGCGCGCATCCCCCTGGAAGACCTCGCTGTACTCCTGCCGGAACATGGTGGACTTGATCGACGTACGGACGAGCGCGTCGACATCGCGAGGCGAAGGCCAGATGTCGCGGAGGAACACGGGGTTTCCGCCCGCCCCCGTCCCAATCGGTTCACGCTCGAAATCGATGTCGATCCGTCCCGCCAGCGCGTAGGCCACGACGAGCGGCGGTGACGCGAGATAATTGGCGCGCACTTCCTGCTGGATCCGCCCCTCGAAATTCCGGTTACCCGACAGCACGGCACAGGTGACGAGCTCGCCTTCGGTAATCGCCGCCGACACCGCGTCCGGAAGCGGGCCAGAGTTCCCGATACAGGTTGTGCAGCCGTATCCCACGAGGTGGAAGCGCAATGCTTCGAGCGCCGTCATGAGCCCCGCCTCGCGCAGGTAGTCGGTCACCACCTTGGACCCCGGCGCGAGACTCGTCTTGACCCACGGCTTGGTTCGCAATCCCCGCTCGACGGCCCGCTGGGCGACCAGTCCGGCGGCGATCATGACCGACGGATTGGACGTGTTGGTGCAGCTCGTGATCGCGGCGATCACCACGGATCCATGATGCAGCCGACAGGGCTCACCCTCGATGTGCAGATCGACGTACCGGACCTGTTCCGGCTCGGTCGCCAGAGTCGCGGGTGCGGGGTTGCCGCCTTCGCCTTCCCACCGTCCCACGGGAATGGGCGTCCGTGTCGCGGCCGGGGGAGCGGGCGGCTTGAGGAGCGACGGGAGTGCCTTTCGAAACGACTCGCCGACCTGGTGCAGCGCAACGCGATCCTGTGGCCGGCGCGGGCCCGCCAGGCTCGGCTCCACCGTGCCGAGGTCGAGTGACAGCGTGTCGCTATAGCGCGGCTCGGGGGAATGCTCGGTGTGAAACAACCCCTGATCCTTCATGTACGCCTCGACGAGCGCAATCTGCTCGGCCGGGCGGCCGGTGAGCTCGAGATACCGCAGCGTTTCCGCATCGACCGGGAACATTCCGACGGTCGCGCCGTATTCCGGCGCCATATTGCCGATGGTCGCCCGGTCGGCGATGGGAAGTGTGGCCACGCCCGGTCCGTAGAACTCGACGAATTTTCCCACCACGCCGCGCTTGCGCAGCAGCTCCGTGACCGTGAGGACGAGATCGGTCGCGGTGGATCCTTGGGGCAGCCGGCCGGTGAGCCGGAAGCCCACCGTTTGCGGGACGAGCATCGAGACGGGCTGTCCCAGCATCGCGGCCTCGGCCTCGATGCCGCCCACGCCCCAGCCCAAAATGCCGAGGCCGTTGATCATGGTGGTGTGCGAGTCGGTGCCGACCAGCGTGTCCGGATACGCGCGAGATCGCGTGGTGCCGTTCTCCGATGCCGCGTCGGTGAATACGACGCGGCCGAGGTACTCGAGGTTGACCTGATGGACGATCCCGGTGTCGGGAGGGACCACGCGGAAGCCCGAGAACGCCTGCTGGGCCCAGCGCAGCAGCGCATAGCGCTCGCGGTTTCGCTGAAACTCGAGATCGGCGTTGACCTGAAATGCCGCGCGGGTCCCGAACTGGTCCACGATGACCGAGTGATCGATCACGAGCTCGGCCGGCAGCAGGGGATTCACCCGCTTTGGATCCCCGCCCAGCTCCCGCATCGCGTCGCGCATGGAGGCGAGATCGACCACCGCGGGAACACCGGTGAAGTCCTGTAACAGGACACGCGCCGGCATGAACGCAATCTCACTGGCACTGGCCGCCGCGGGGTCCCAGCGGGCGAGGCGTTCGATCTCCTCGGCGCGTACGGTACGACCGTCCTCGCGCCGCAGCAGATTTTCCAGCAGGATCTTGAGGGAATACGGCAGGCGATCGATCGCCAGCCCGCGTTTCTCGAGCGCCGCCAGTCGGAACACCTCGTACCGCGTGCCGCCGACGGTGAGCTCGGATCGGGCTCCGAAGCTGTTCATTCCACGACCTTGATATCGCTCACGTAGTACTCCGTGTCCCCGAAACACGTCGTGGGAACGCCAACGTGCTGGTTGTAGGTGAGCGCGACGCGCTTGCCCAGGCTGCCGTTGATGAGCGCGGCGATCGAATCGTTGTGGACGGTGAAGTAGAACTTCTCCGACATCGTTCCCGGAATGGTGACCATGGCGAGCTCGCCTTCCCAGGTTTTGCACAGCCAGCCCTTCCGGGAAAATTTCTGCACATACCCGGCGCGCTCGCCGTGCGAGTACGTCCACGACACCACGAACCACGTGTACAGGACCACGAACGCGAGCGGAATGAGAATCACGCCCGCGATGATCGATTTGGTCTTCCGCGTGAGGGGCATGCGTAGAATCTAAGCAAATATCGAATGGTGCTTAGGTCACCTCGTATTCCTCGGTGCGATACGGCACGAATCCTCTCGCCTTGTAGTTGGCCAATGCGTGCGGATGATCGAGTGAGCAGGTGTGCAGCCAGACGCGCGTAGCGCCCAGCGCCCAGGCATCCCTGACCGCACAGGACAGGAGCAGCCGACCGAGACCCCGGCCGATCCTGTCGGAGGCGAGGCCGAAGTAGGCGATCTCGACCGAGCCGTCGTCGACCCGGCGCAGCTCGTACCACCCCGCGAATTGCCCCTGTTCCCTGGCCAGATGGATGCTGATCCCGGGCTGGTCGAGGTGCGCCGCGATTTCCGCGTCGCTCCAGTCCCATCGGTCGCGCCAATGGTAGGCCTCCCCGACCGTGCGATAGCAGGAGCGATACAGCTCTGGGGTGGGGCGCTCGACCCGCGCGACTTCGAACCCCGCGGAGGGATCCTCATGCCGGGAAGGCTCCGACGCCACAGGCGCGGTAAGCTCGAGATAGGTCCGGGTTACCCGCATGGCTCTCTCGCGGCCGGGCTCAGCAGCCCGTATCTTTAGCGCCCATGTCGACACGAATGATCACTGCGCCACTGCCGCTGAGCCTGCATCTCGCCGCCTATACGGTGATCGGTCTGTTCTGCGCGTTCGCTGGGGGGCTGAACCTCATCGATCCGTCGAAGCTGCCGCACGCCGCGGCATTTCTCGGGGTGACCGCCGTGAGCTGGGGGTACGTCTTCGGCATCTACATGGGACGGAAGGAGGTCGTGGCCCTCGGCTTCCTGTTGAGCCTGGCGTACGTCGGGGCCGGCGTGTGGCAATACGCGATTCACCCTGCCCTCGGGCTCCTGCTTCTCGCTGTCGGTGCGTACGGGCTCGCCATCCTCGCGATCTATCGCCGGCAGATCACGGCAGTCTGAGAAGGTTTAGCCGACCGCCGGTCGGTCCAGGTTGTCGGGGGCGGCTGGGAGCTCGACGACGAATCGGGCGCCCCCCAGCGCCGAATCATCGAGCCACATCTTCCCGCCGACTTCATTGACCACCCGCTGACAGATCGCGAGTCCGAGCCCCGTCCCCTCGTCGGGCCCCTTGGTCGTGAAGAACGGGTCGAAAATGCGATGGCGAATCTCGCGGGGCACCCCGGCCCCTGAATCCTCGACCATGAGCCGCACCCATCCCTCGCGCGCCTGCGTCGTGAGCTGAATGATGGCCGGGTGACGCCCGCGGACGGCGTGCTCGGCGTTCGTCACGAGATTGATCACGACTTGCTGCAGCTCCTGGCCGAGGCCGAGCACGGCGGGTGCGGCCCCGTCCATGTGGGTATGAAACTCCACGTTCTCCGAGCGCAGCACGCGCTGCCGGATCTCCGCGACATCGCGGACCAATTCATTCAGCTGGATTCGCGTCGGCGTCGTATCGGCGCGGCGCGCGAGTCGCAGCAGGCTGCGCACGATCCGGGCGGCGCGATCGACCTCCCGCGTCATCGTGGCGGCGGCGGCCGTGACCTCCGGGTCCTTGTTGGCGCGGGCCAGCAGCTCGGCCTCCATCCGGATCGCGGCGAGGGGATTGTTTACCTCGTGCGCGACGCCGCTCGCGATCTCACCGACGGTGGCGAGCTTCTCGCGCGCCACCAGCTCGCGCTCGGCTCGCAGCTCGTCGGTGCGGTCGTACAACGCCACGAGCAGGCTGGACGACTCGGTTCCCGTCAGCGCGGTGACCGTGCAATCGCAGATGCGCCGGTCGCCGTTCGCGCGGCTCACGAGCACGCGCCCATGCCAGGGTGCCCCGTCGAGCGCGGCGCCGAGGACCACACGGACGGATAACCCGCTGGGCGAGAGCCCCAGGCCGTCGAGATGCTTACCGACGGCCTGTTCCTCCGCGCCGATGCCGAACAGATCACACCCCGCCCGATTCAACTGCTGTACGCGCCCGTATCGGTCGGCTAGGGCAAGGGGAAGGGGGCTGCCGTTCACCATGGCGCGAGCCTGATGCGCCACGGCCTGCGCGTTCGCGACCGCTTCGGCGAGCTCGAGCCCGCCGGCGATATGCGCGGCCACGGCGGTGAAGTACTGCAAGTCGAGCAGCGTGAACGCCGGCTGCGGACTCTCGTCCCCGCGCGGGGCATACCGCACCACGCCGACGGCACCGACCACGCCGTTCGACGTGCGAAGCGGCGCGATCATGGCCGCGCGGGCGGATTCGCTCGCGATGGACCGCCAGTCTTCGGTGTGCTCGCCCAGGAGGTCCGCGGTCACCATCGGCTCGCCACTCGACATCACGCGCCCGGTGATGCTCGCTTCCACGGGCAAGATGAGCCCTGCCATTTCGCCCGACTTTCCCACCGTCGCGGCGACGCGCAGGGTCTTCTCGTCCGAGTTCTTCAATGCCACGTATGCACCCTGAGCCTCCACGAGACTCACGACGCTTTGCAGCGTGTAGCGCAACAACAGCTCGCGATCGGGCGCCGCGAGCAGCCAGCGCGACAGCTCGACGAGGAACGTGCCGAGTCGCCGTTCGCGCTCGAGCCCCGCGCGCCGTCCCACCATGACCGCGAGATGACTCCCGACTTCGAGGATCTGCTCGAGCTCACGAATGGCCGGTATGGTCCGCGCCCCCCGCACCTCGATCGTCACGACGCGCCCTTCCGAGTCGCGATGTGTCGCGCTCAACGGCTCCATGCCGGGCTGGTCCGCGCCCCCGCTGGCCGTTCCCGTTTCCCGCACGCCGCGGTAATGGATCTGGACATGCGCGCCGCCCAGCCAGTCGCTTATCACGAGCGCCGCCGCGCGCCAGAAGGACTTGACGTCTTTCGCGGAGCTGGCCTCCGAGAGCAGCAGCGAGATGAGGTTGGTCAAGAAGAGAACGACGTCGAGGGAAATCGTCGAGGAGAGGCGTCGAGAGAAAACGTCAAGGAACGGCGTAAGAAGGATGACGGTCGCCACTCGCCAGAACCCATCATTGTGACGTGGTTCTCCAGGCGTTTTCCGAGCAGCTCCGCGTGCACCGCATAGCGTCGGACGTTGCCGCCGACGTCGTGAAGCAGGTGCGCAGCTTTCCCTATCTCGAACGCCACGCGATCGGCGATCAACTCATTCGTGCTGCGATTGCGGTTTCGTCGAATATCGCGGAAGGCAGCGGTCGCGGCACCACGAGTGAATTCCGAAGATTCCTCGCCTATGCGCAGGGGTCTGTCCGCGAGCTTGGATCCCTGCTGCGGATTGCGCGCACGTCCGGATTGGGCGAGCGGACGACGATGTCCTCGCTCGAGAGCCGTACCGCGCTCGTCGGAAAGATGATAGCCCGCCTCCACGACCATCCGCCTCCGCAACGGTAGCGTGAGTGAACGCCTACGTCTCTTCTTGACGCCTTCCCTTGACGGCTTCTCGACGTATCTCCTCGACGCCTATGGGTTCGTCGGTCGTATATCCAGCTCACTGATCATCGCCCGGTCCGAAAGCGTCAACGTGCTGAGCACCGTTTGCGCGACATCTTCCGCCCGAAGCACCCTGTCGCGATTCGCGCGGCTCCGGGCATTCTTGTCCATGAACGGCGTTGCCACCGACCCCGGACACACGGCGATCACCCGGATATCGTGCTTGCGCACCTCGAGCATCAGGGACTTGGAAAAGCCGAGGACGGCGTGCTTCGAGGCGCAATACGCCGTTCCGCCCTCGATACCGTTTTTCCCCGCAAGCGACGCGATGTTTACCACGGCTCCGGAGCGCGCCGCCTTCATGCCCGTGAGAAACGCGCGGGTGACGAGAAACAGCGACCGGACGTTCACGGCCATCGTGGCGTCCCAATCGTCGAGCGAGAGCTCCTCGATCGGTTTGAAGCGCCCGATGCCGGCATTGTTGACAACCACGGCCGGCGTGCCTCGCTCGCGGTGCACGAATTGCGCGAACCGGTCGACGCTCGCCGGATCGGCCACGTCGCAAGCCATCCCGATGGCGTCGATTCCCGAGCCGGTAAACTCGGCCACGGTCGCCCGAACCCGCGGCTCGGTGCGCGCGCAGATCGCCACGCGCATGCCCGCTTTGCCGAGCTCCTGGGCGATGGCGCGCCCGATCCCTTCGGTCGCACCGGTGATCACCGCCGCGAGACCGGCGAGTTGCATCCTCCCAATATAGTGGCCGAGCTCTCGCCTCAGGTGGAACCTGAGACGTGATGAGGGCGTTTCGACAGCGGTGGGAGGTATATTTTGCGCCCGGAGGCATTCCTAGTTCGTGACCGCACCACACCGCTTCATTCCACACGGTATCATGCCGCGCCCGCGCAGCCCGTTTGCCGGCGCGAACGGCAAGACGCCGACCTGGAAAGAACGACTGCAGGCGCTGCGTTATGTCCCCCCGCTGCTCAAGCTCGTGTACCAGACCCATCGGGGCTACACGATCGCGATTCTCGCGCTGCGGGCGATTCGCTCGTTCATTCCGCTCGCGGTGCTGTGGGTCGGAAAATTGATCATCGACGGAGTGGTGGCGGGCGCGCGAGCCGGTGCGGCGGGATTGGCCATCGACTGGTGGTACCTGGGGAAGCTCGTCGTGCTCGAGCTCGTGATCGCGGTGGTGGGCGAAGCGCTCGCCCGGCTGTCGTCCCTGATCGAGAGTCTGCTCGGCGACCTGTTTTCCAACCGTATCAGCGTGCGGCTGATGCAGCACGCCGCGACGCTCGACCTGGCCCAGTATGAAGACGCGGAAACCTACGATCATCTCGAACGCGCCCGGCGCCAGACGGTCGGAAGAATCGGGCTGATCGCGCTGCTGCTCTCGACGGCCCAGGACCTGGTGACGCTCATTTCCCTGGCCGGCGTGCTGCTCGTGCAACTGCCGTGGCTGCTCCTCCTGCTGGTCGTCGCCGTCTTGCCGTCCTTCCTGGGCGAGACGCACTACGCGGCGTTGGGCTATTCGCTGCTCTTCTCGTGGACGCCGGAACGGCGCATGCTCGATTATCTGCGCTATGCCGGCGCGTCGGACGAGACCGCGAAGGAAGTCAAACTGTTCAGCCTCTCAGATTTCCTGGTGGGGCGCTACGCCAGGCTGTCGGACGAGTTCTACGAGGCGAACAAGCGCCTCGCCGTGAAGCGCAACGTAGTCTCGACGCTGTTCGTCACACTCGGCACGCTCGGCTACTACGGCGCCTACGCGGTGACGATCTATCTCACGGTGTTGGGACGCTTCACCCTCGGCTCGCTCACGTTCCTCGCCGGGTCGTTTCGGCAATCCCGTGATCTCATTCAACGAATCCTGCTGTCGCTGTCGCAGGTGTTCGAGCAAAGCCTGTATCTCTCGGACTTGTTCACGTTTTTCGACGTGCAGCCGCGGGTGAAATCGCGCCCGGGTGCGCGGCCCGTGCCCGAGCCGATCCAAAGCGGCTTCGAGTTCCAGGACGTCGGATTTCGGTATCCAGGGTCGGACCGGTGGGCGGTGCGCCATTTGACGTTCACGCTGCAGCCGGGCGAGCGGGTGGCCCTTGTAGGAGAAAACGGAGCGGGCAAGACCACTCTCGTCAAACTGCTCGCCCGCCTGTACGACCCCGACGAAGGACGCATTCTGCTCGATGGGGTCGATCTGCGCGACTACGATCTCGAGAGCTTGCGCCAGAATATCGGCGTGATCTTTCAGGACTTCGTGCGCTACGACTTCAATTTCCGCGAGAACATCGGCGTCAGTCAGGTCGATGCGCTCGAGGACAAGACACGACTCGAGGAGGCGGCCCGTCGCAGCCTCGCTGATTCCGTCGCGCGCCGGCTCGAAAAGGGCTACGACCAGGTGTTGGGCCGCCGGTTCGACGGCGGCGTCGAGCTGTCGGGCGGAGAGTGGCAGAAAGTGGCGCTGGGCCGGGCGTACATGCGCGAGGCACAGGTGCTGATTTTGGACGAGCCAACGGCGGCGCTCGATGCGCGCGCCGAGTACGAGGTCTTCCTGCGGTTCGCCGAGCTGACACACGGTCGAATGGCGGTCCTCATCTCGCACCGGTTTTCGACGGTGCGAATGGCGGATCGAATCATCGTGTTACAGGGCGGAGAGCTCGTGGACCAGGGGACGCATGAGGAGCTGGTAGCGCGGGGCGGACTGTATTCGGAGTTATTCAGTCTGCAGGCCGCGGGGTACCGCTAGGCCCGGGGCGTCGCCTGCACAGCATGCGTATTCTCTACTTCACGGTTGCCTGCCTCTACCACGTCGCCGTGGTGCATCGCGACGGGATGGCGGCGGACGTGACCGCATTCGCCGGCGTCGTCACGGTGCCCTGAACAGGAGCCGCAGCATTGCAGATGGCGACGCGACGGAAGAATCGGTGGTCGCAGCGGGTCACCCGTGAAAGCAACGCTCTGGATCTCAAGCGCGGGGTGTTCACCAAGAGTCCGAGAGCAATCGCGCTGTCGTTGAAGCGCTCGGCGGAACGAAGTACGCGACGCAAGTCGAGCCCGTATCGTTCGGCCATGTCGATGCTCACCTTCTACATCAACCGCGCGGGGCGCCAGCTGAGCGCCAGCCAGCGCGCCCGCCTCGAGGCCGCGAAAGACGAATTGCGCGCGCTCTACAAGAAATCCCGCTAGAGATATCGCTCCCGCAAGATCTTGACGTGATGGCGCTCGTGTCCCGCAACGATATACGCGAGGGCGCGCACCGAGACTGATTTGCCGCTCGCGGTTCCTGTTCGTACGAGCCAGTCTGGATGGAACCCGCTGAACAAAGCAATCGTGGCACGTCGGACCGCGTCGAGCTCTCGCGCAAGCTCCCCCAGCGGACGGGCGTCGAAGTCCCCGGCGGGCGTCCACGCGTTCTCATCGAAACTGGGCAACGACGACTGATCGCCCCGGGCGAACGTCAGTGCGCGATAGGCGAACACGCGCTCGGCGTCCGCGATGTGCCCGACGACTTCCTTGATGCTCCATTTCCCCGGTGCGTAGCGGTGGAGCGCCTGGTCATCGGGTATCGGGCCGAGCAGCGCTTGAGTGTCGCGGCCTTGTGCGGCGAGCGTTTCCAGCAGATCCCCGGCCGGGACCTGCTCGATGTAGCGGCCGTAGTACGGGGCGTACTCAGACTCCCCCGGACGGCCGATGGTGGAAGGGAACCCGGCGGTGTTTTTCATTACGGTACCCTCACGATTTCGAGGTCCGGTACGCGATGAATGACACCACAATAGTACAGCCGCTTTCCACGTCCGCGGCTCCGGGGGATTCTCCGAGCCCGCTCCAGGCCGAGTTCCAACCGGTCACCGATGATCAGGCGCTCGACGCGTATTCGCGCGCCGTGGTCGGTGCGGTCGACCGTGTCGGACCCGCGGTCGTCACGGTGGAAGTGGCGCAACGCCGGCGCGCCCGGGGACGGCCCGAAGTCCAGGAGGTGCCGGGGCACGGATCCGGGTTCATTATCGCGCCCGATGGGCTCGCACTCACGAACAGCCATGTGGTGCATGGCGCGCACCGGATCGATGTCGTGTTTCCGGAAGGCCGGAAACTCCAGGCCCAAGTCGTGGGCGACGATCCGGCCACGGATCTCGCGGTGATTCGAGTGTCCGGGTCCGGACTGCCATCGGTTGCCCTGGGCGACTCGAGCGCCCTGCGGGTCGGGCAACTCGTGGTGGCGATCGGGAATCCCTATGGCTTTCAGCAGACGGTGACGGCTGGGGTGGTCAGCGCCCTCGGGCGTTCGTTCCGGTCCGTGGGCGGCAGGCTCATCGACGACGTCATCCAAACCGACGCCGCATTGAACCCGGGCAACTCCGGCGGGCCGCTCGTGAACAGCCGGGGGCAGGTGATCGGCATAAACACGGCGGTGATCCTTCCCGCGCAAGGCATCTGCTTCGCGGTCGGAATCAATACGGCCAAGTTCGTGGCCGGCCACTTGATCAAGGAAGGGAAGATCCGGCGGGCGAGGATCGGCGTCGCCGGGCAAAATGTCCCGTTCCGGCGATTCGCCATGCGCCAGCATTCGCTCGATGTGCCGGGTGGAATTCTCGTGCTTTCGGTCGAAGCCGGAAGTCCGGCTGAGCGCGCGGGCGTCGAGCCTGGGGACGTGATCGTCAATCTGAACGGCAAGCCGGTGCGAGGAATCGACGACCTGCATCGGCTGCTGACCACCGACGTGATCGGCACCAGAGTGCCGATCACCGTGGTCCGTGGTTCAGAGATGCGCGAGCTGCAAGTCGTGCCTACCGAGACCTGACGACGGCTGGGGGCGCTAGATTGCAGCCCCATGCCAGACCCCTCCGCCGCACCGCGTCGCCGCTCGAGCCTTTCGATCATCTTTCTCACGGTGCTGATCGACTTGATCGGGTTTGGCATCATCATCCCGATCCTGCCGTACTACGCCCAGCGGCTCGGCGCAGGTGGACTGGGCCTCGGCGCGCTGCTCGGCATCTTCTCGGCGATGCAATTTCTCTCGACCGCGCTGCTCGGCCGGACCTCCGACCGCATTGGCCGGCGTCCCGTGCTGCTCGCAACCATGATCGCCAACGCGGTAGGGTACGTCATCTTCGCCGCCGCGCATTCGTACGGCGTGCTGTTCCTCGCGCGGATCGTCTCGGGATTTGCCGGAGGCAACATCTCCGCCGCGCAGGCGTACATCGCGGATATCACGCCGCCGGCGGAACGCTCGCGCGGCATGGGCGTCGTGGGCGCGGCATTCGGCCTCGGCTTCATCATCGGTCCCGCGATCGGCGGCTTGTCGTCGCACTACCTCGGCCCCGCCGCCCCGGGCCTCGTCGCCGCCGGACTCTCACTCGTCAATTTCGTGTCGGCGTATTTCATCTTGCCCGAGTCGCTCGAAAGCCGGCACAGGACCGCCCGGAAGTTATGGGACTTCTCGCATCTCGGGGACGCGTTGCGCCATTCGCATCTCGCGCCCCTCATGGTGGCATGGGCGATCATGCCGTTTGCGTTCGCCGGTTATTCGGTTGCGCTCCCGCTCTGGGCGGCAGTGGTATTCGGCTGGAACGAACAGCAGCTCGGCTGGCTGTTCACCGCAATCGGGGCAACCGCTGCGATCGTGCAGGGATATCTGTTCGGCAAGCTCACGAAGCGAACGGGCGATCGCGCCCTGCTGATTGCGGGGGCGTTCGGCATGGCCATCGCCATCGCCGTCATTCCCGCCATCCATACCACGCCAACGCTGTACGTCTGGACGGTCGTCCTCGCCTTCGCGAACAGCATTTTCGGACCGGCGGGTACGGGGCTGGTGTCGCTGTTCGCGGGCCCGGAAGAGCAGGGGACCGTGCTCGGCGCGGCCCAGGCGCTCGCGGCGCTGGGAAGGCTGCTCGGACCGGTGGTCATCGGGCAGGTATACGACCACTCACATACGGGGGCGTTCCTGGCAGCGGGGGCAGCAATGGCAGTGGGTGGCTTGGCCACCCTGCGGGTGCCGAAACAGGTGAGGGTCCAGTGAGCAGGATCTGCGAACACTAGACGCATAGACGCACGGCTGGGATCAGGAGGGAGTCGGCCGGCCCCCTGTGCGTCGATGCGTCTCGCCTATGCCTAGCCTACCTACCGTTTTTCGAGCACCTTTTTCCTAGATCCCTTCAGGAGTTGCCGCGCTATGCGCGTGTATAAGACTTCGGAGATTCGCAATGTGGCCGTCGTGGGCCACGGCGCGAGCGGAAAGACGTCCCTCGTCGATGCCCTGGCGTTCGTCTCCGGAACGAGCAAACGCCACGGCTCAGTCAAAGACGGCACGGCCCTCACCGATTACACCGCCGACGAAATCGAACGGAAATACTCGATCAACCTCGCTGTCGCGGTCGCCGAATGGATGGACACGAAGCTCAACCTCATCGATACCCCCGGATATCTGGACTTCACGGGCGACGCGCTCGCAGGCGTGGACGCGGCGGACGGCGCCGTGGTGGTGGTCTCGAGCACCGGTGGCGTCGAAGTGGGTACCGAAAAGGTGTGGGACTACTGCGAGAAACGCGGGATCCCGCGGCTCTTCTTCGTGTCACTGATGGACAAGGAGCACGCGAACTTCGAGCGCGTGTACGAACAGATCCGCGACGCGCTCACAGCCAAGGTCATTCCGGTCGAGATCCCGGTCGGAGAAGGTGCGGAGTTTCACGGAATCATCAATCTGTTTTCCCAGAAGATGCATCAGTACAAGAAGGGGACGAAGGCCGGTGAGTACGAAGAGCTGGAGATCCCCGAGGAGTATCGCGAGAAGTTCGAGCGCTATTCCCGGGAGCTGATCGAGCGCATCGCGGAGACCGATGACACGCTGCTCGAGCGGTATCTCGGCGGTGAGCAAATCGGTCGTGACGAAGCGATCACCGCAATGAAAGCTGGCATGTCACGCGCCGAGCTGTACCCACTCTTCTGCGGCGCCGCGGAGCTGACGTACGGCACCCGCGCGCTGCTCACGAAGATGGTCGAGCTTCTCCCCGCTCCCTCCGAGCGGCCCCTGATCGAGTCGCACAAATGGGGCACTGCGGAGGCGGTGATGCTCAAGCCCGAGGACAGCGGGCCCTTTGCCGCTCAGGTGTTCAAGACGATTTCGGAGCCGCACGTTGGGGACGTCACCTTGTTTCGCGTCTACTCGGGGATGGTGCGCAACGGCCAGGATGTGTACAACGCCCCCCGCGAAGCGACCGAGAAGCTGAACCATCTGTGCGTGACGGTGGGAAAAGATCGGACCGAAATCCCCGAGTTGCACGCGGGCGACATCGGCGCCGTGGCGAAGCTCCGGGATACGCACACCAATGACACGCTCTCGACCCGAGACATGCCGCTCGTGCTGGACAAGATCCCATTTCCCGATCCCGTCCTGACGGAGGCGATCGAGGTCAAGCAGCGGGGCGAGGAAGAGAAGCTTTCCAATGGGTTGCACAAGCTTCACGAAGAGGATCCGACGTTCCAGCACGAGTACAACGGGGAATTGCAGCAAACGCTGATTCGGGGATTGGGCGAACGCCATCTCGAGATCATCGTCGGGCGGCTCGCGCGCAAATTCGGGGTGCACGCGCAGATCACCAAGCCGAAGATCGCCTATCGCGAGACGTTCAAGGGAAGAGCCGAAGGGCAGGGCAAGCACAAGAAGCAGACCGGCGGCCGCGGCCAGTATGGCGACTGCTGGATCAGAATTGCCCCACTGCCGCGCGGATCCGGCCTGCAATTCGTAGACGAAATCGTCGGCGGCGTGATTCCCCGCCAATACATTCCCGCCGTCGAGCGCGGCGTACAGGAAGCCGCCGCCCGTGGTCCAATCGCCGGCTACCCGGTGGTCGACTTCAAGGTGGAGCTGTACGACGGCTCGTACCACGACGTGGATTCCAACGAAATGTCGTTCAAGATGGCCGGCATCCTGGCATTCCGAAACGTGAGCCCGAACTGCCGGCCGACACTGCTCGAGCCCATTCTCGATCTCGAGGTGTGGACGCCGGACGACTACCAGGGCGCCGTGATGGGTGATCTTTCGTCCCGCCGTGGGCAGATCCTCGGCAGTGAAAAGGACGGAAAGCTCACCAAGGTGAAAGCGCTCGTCCCCGCGGCCGAGCTGGACCGGTATGCGACAACGCTGCATTCGATCACGCACGGGCGTGGGACGTACCGGCAGAAATTCCACTTGTATCAGGAGATGCCGCCCGAGGCCGCCCACAAGGTCGCGGAGGCGAGAAAAAAGGAGCTGGAAGAGGCGGCGAAGGCCTAGGAGACGAGTTTGCGCAATGCGCGAAGGGGGACGTCGCGGTAGCCGTAGTCCCCCACAAAGACGTGCGTCAGTGCGTTCGTCAGACGCTGCCCGGCCGCGCGAAACAGCGCGTTTCGCACATGCGGGCGGCGATAGATGAGGTGTGCGAGGAACCGTCCGGTTCCGAGCTCCGGGAAGATCTCGCGGCGTACCGCGGCGTTGTAGGCCGCCGTCACGTCGTGGCCCCCCGCCAGCGCCTGTGCGGCGAGCAGCCCGCTCCTGAGCGCGAAGCTGATGCCCTCAGCCGTCAGCGGCTCGGCCAGTCCGGCTGCATCCCCCACCAGGAGTACCCGGCCGCGCGCCAGAGACGTTGACCGGGGACGCACGGGGATCACGTAGCCGTGCCGTTGCGCACGCGGACGCAGCGGGATCCCGAGCAGGGACAGATAGCGCTCGAGATGCCCGCGCAACTCACGGGCGCCGCGTCGGACACTCAGCACCCCTACCGAAAGATGTGAGGCCTTGGGGAACACCCAGGCATATCCGAAGGGGAGCGTCCCCACGTCGAAGCGCGGCTCGCCAAACCGTTCCATGATGCGGTCATCCGCCGGCAGCTCGTATTCCAGTGCCGGGATCATGTGCCGATTGTCACGCCAGCCCGCCAGCTTTGCCACATCGCCCAGGGCGCCATCCGCCGCCACGACGTAATCAGCGGTCAATGGTCCGCGCTCGGTCACCAGTCGTACCGGGCCGCCGTTTTGCTCGAGCCCGGACACGCGGCATGAGGCGAACAGCTCCGCGCCCGCTGCTGTCGCCATTTCGACCAGTCGATAGTCGAGCCGGTCGCGCATGGTCATCGTGACCATGGGAAGCTCCGAACGGGCGGTGAAGCGCTTGCCGATATCGTGGATGTAGAGCGCGGCGGTGTTACACACCCGCTCGGCCACAGTACCCGGGTCCAGGCCCGCGTACTGGAGGGCGCGATACACCAGTCCGCCGCCGCACGTCTTGTAACGTGGCAGCGACTCGCGCTCGAGCAACGCGACGCGAACCCCCTGCCGTGCGAGCGCTCGCGCGGCGACCGCTCCGGCCGGCCCGCTCCCCACCACCGCGACGTCGTAGTGCGTCACGGCTCGCGCGCGGGCGTGAGCACCGCGGCGCCCCGCACGGCTCCGTCGCGCAGTCGAGTGAGCGCGTCGTTCGCCGCTTGGAGCGGATGCGGCTCCGCGGTAATGGTGAGCGGGACGCGGCCGGCGAGCTCGAGGAACTCCGCTCCGTCCTGACGAGTCAGGTTGGCCACCGACCGGACGGTTCGCTCGCCCCACAACAGCTCGTAGGGAAACGCGGGAATGTCGCTCATGTGAATCCCGGCACACACAACGATGCCGCCCTTCACGACTGACGCGAGGGCCTTGGGGACCAGGGCCCCGACTGGAGCGAACAGAATCGCGGCATCGAGGGGCTCCGGGGGTGGTTGATCCGAGTCGCCGGCCCACCGTGCGCCGAGCTCGCGCGCAAAGAGCTGGCCCTCCTGATCGCCGGGCCGGGTGAACGCATAGACCTCGCGCCCCTGATGACGGGCGACCTGTGCGACGATGTGCGCCGCGGCCCCGAAGCCATAGAGACCGAGCCTGCGGCCGTCGCGAGCGGCGACGAGTGAGCGATACCCGATCAAGCCCGCACACAAGAGGGGGGCCGCCTCGATGTCGGAGTATCGTTCGGGAAGGGAAAACACATAGCGCGCGTCGGCGACGACGAGCTCGGCGTACCCGCCGTCCAGCGTGTACCCCGTGAAGCGCGCGCGATCGCACAGATTCTCGCGCCCCGAGCGGCAATAGCGGCAGGTACCATCCGTCCAGCCAAGCCAGGGAATACCGACACGCTCACCCGGCCGGAAGCGCTCCACGTCGCGGCCTGTGTCCAGGACGGTGCCCACGATCTCGTGTCCTGGGATCACGGCGCGCTTGGGATTCGGCAGGTCGCCATCCACGACGTGTACATCGGTGCGACAGACGCCGCACGCCCGCACCCGGATCAGCACCTGATGCGCACCGGGCTCGGGATCGGGAAGCTCCGTAAGCCGCAGCGGAGTGCGCGGACGCTCGAGCACCATGGCACGCATGAGGTCTGAAAATACGCGGGGGCACGGCTCCCCGTGCCCCCGCATGAGCTTCCGCACTTTCCAGGACTGCGAGCTACGCCGCTCCGCTAACCAACGAGAACCGGTTCCACCTGCAGTGGCTTGATCCGCTCTTTCTTCGGCTGCTTGTAACGGTACAGCTTGCCTGCATAGTTCCGAAGCACGATTTCCTTGTCCGTCAGCTTGACGACGTACTCGGGGAGCAGCGGAATCTTCCCGCCCCCTCCGGGCGCGTCGATCACGAAATGCGGCACGGCAAGACCGGATGTCCAGCCCCGCAGCGCCTTGACGATCTCGAGACCCTTTTCCACCGTGGTCCGGAAATGCTCCGCTCCCGCGACCTGGTCGCACATGTAGATGTAGTACGGGCGCACCCGCGCGGCGAGCAGTTTCTGCATCAACGACCTCATGACGTCGGAATCGTCGTTCACGCCCTTCAAGAGGACGGTCTGGCAGCCGAGCGGGATGCCCGCGTCCGCGAGCATCCCGAGGGCCTTCACCGCCGCGGGCGTCAGCTCGTCCGGATGGTTGAAGTGCGTGTTGATGTAGAGCGGATGATACCGCCGGAGGATCGCGCACAGCTCGGGGGTGATGCGCTCGGGCAGGTGGCAGGGGACGCGCGAGCCGATCCGGAGTACCTCGAGGTGCTTGACGCCGCGGAGCCGCCGCAGGATGTCTTCGATCCGCCGGTCGGACAGGAGCAGGGGGTCGCCGCCCGACAGGATAACGTCGCGAATTTCCGTGTGCTGCTCGAGGTAGCGGAACGCCGACTCGAGCTGCGACATGGGAATCTTTTCCGGATCGCCCACCTTGCGCCGGCGGGTGCAAAACCGGCAGTACGACGCGCACACGGGTGAAACCAGGAACAGGGCGCGGTCGGGATAGCGGTGTGTGATGTTCGGAACCGGCGAGTGCACGTCTTCGGCGAGGGAATCGACCAGTCCGTCCCGCACCTCAAGCTCATTCAGATCAGGGACGTATTGCCGCCATACCGGATCGCCCGGGGTCTTGATCAGGTCGACCATGGCGGGGGAAATGCGAAACTCGAAGTTCGCCGCCGCCAGGCGGAGGCGGTCGAGATCGGGGAACTGGTCGGCCCCGAACTTCGCGACGAGCGCTTCCAGCGACGCAATGCTGCGCTTACGCAGTAGCTCTTGCCAGGACTCCATGCCCCAGATCCTTGAGATAGATCACCAGGTCATCGCCCGGCTCATAGTAGCCGGGCAGAGTGGCCGCCCTGGTGTAGCCCCGCCGCTCGTAGAAGGCGCGGGTGCCCGCGTAATCGGCGCGCGACGATGTTTCCACTACGACCAGACGGCACCCGGCGGCCTCGAGTTGCCGTTCAACGTCCTTCAGGAGTGTGGTCCCGATCCCCTTATTCTGCCATGCGACGTCCACGACGATCCAATACAGGTCCGCGGTGCCCCGGGTACCGGGTGTCGGCCCCCAGCATGCATACCCGATGAGCTCGTCACCCTGGTACGCGCCGATAAAGCGATAGTCGTCGTCGCCTGAGGCGCTCTCGGTGAGAAGCTCGACCGCAGTGGCGACCTCTTCCGGTCGGAAGAGGCCGGTCGCGGCAGTGAGGCGCTCAAGCCGGGCGCGGTGCGCGAGGCCGACGGGCCGGAGCGAGCAGCTCACGGGCCGCTTTGGCTCCCTGTGCCTCACGCAGCGGGACTTCCGCGATGCGGCGCACGAGCTCGGCGTAGTCCCATCCCGCCGCCTGTCCCATGCGGGAGAGGCCCGCGCTGTCGTTGAGATCGGGATTGGGATTGACTTCGAGAATCCAGGGCCGGCCCTGATCGTCCATACGCAAATCGACGCGGCCGTAGCCCTTCCCCTGCATGACCCGCCATGCCGCCTCCGCGACCTTGACGAGCCGATCGGCGGTTTTGTGGGGGATCGCGGCGGGGCACACGGGCATACTGCCCAGATCTTCGGGTGAGCCCCGGTCCCATTTCGCGGCATAGGTGAGAATGGGCCAGCTGCCGGGCGGCATTTTGGAGAAATCGATTTCGGCGATCGGCAGGGTCCGCTCGCCCACGAAGCCGACGTTGAACTCGCGTCCGGCGATGTATTCCTGCACCACGACTTCGTCGAACTGTTCGGTCATCGCGGCGACGCGCGAGCGCAACGCCTTGCGGTCGCTGACCACGGATCCGCGATCCACGCCGGCGCTCGCGTCTTCCGAGGCCGGCTTGACGATGGCCGGAAGCGGAAACGCGTCGTCGATCTTGCCCTGCGCGATCGTCCAGCGGGGAATAGGCAGGCCGGCCTGCATCAGGATCGTATTCGCGATGGTCTTGCGGCGACAGGCGGCGATGGTCCAGGGGCCGGCGCCGGTGAACGGAATACCCGCGAACTCGAGCATTCCCGCGACATGCTCCTCCCAATGATTTCGGCCGTGCACGCCTTCGCACAGGTTGAACACGAGGTCGGCGCCCTTGATGCGCTGGAGCCAGCGCATGTCGTGACGGACGGGGGCTTTCCGCACGCCGTGACCGAGGGCGAGGAACACCCCGGCCACCTCGTTCACGGCGTCCAGGACGCTGCGAACGTCCTCGGGGTTCCAGCCCTGCGCCCCCGGGTCGTAGAGGACGACGATTCTCACGCGGAGACCGCCGCCGGCTGCGCCCTGCGCGCGGGAATTCTGGACGAGAGGTCGTGTCCCATCAGGCGCCTCCAGGCGATCGCGACGACCTCCTGGATGAGCTCATCGTACGAGAGCCCCGCGGCGCGGGCGGCCTTCGGGAAGCACGAGTTCATGGCGGGATCGGGAATAATCCCGGGAAGCGGATTCAGCTCCAGCACGTTGGGCACACCGAAGCGGTCGATCCGGATATCGATCCGGCACCAGTCCCGGCATCCAAGCGCCTGGTAGGCGTCGAGCGCGGTCCGTTCGATTTCGCGGTACAAAGACGGCGGCACGGGCGCCGGACACTGAAAGATGGCGAGCGGTCGTTCCGGGGTGTCCCACACCCATTTGGCTTCATATCCATAGACCGGCGGCACGCCCTCCGGGAGCGTCGAGAAGTCCAGCCCCACAATGGGCAAACAGTATGCCTCAGGGCCGTTCCCGAGGATCGCCACGGTGAATTCGGGCCCGGGGAGATAGGTCTCGACCAGCACCGGCTCGGCGTACCGTGCGAGCAGCCACTGCACCCGTTCCTCGAGCTGCTCCCGGTTCGCGCAGATGTTGCTCGCGAACACGCCCTTGCTCGAGCCTTCTGCGACCGGCTTCACGAACACGGGATGCGGGAGCGTCACCCGCGCGACGTCGCTGGGTGTCTCGACCCAGAGGAACGGAGGCGTGGGCACGCCGCGAAACGCCAGCAGCTCCTTCGCTCTTCCTTTATGTAGCGCGAGGCCGAGCGAGAGCGGATCGCTGCCCGTGTAGGGGACGTGCAGATACTCGCAGATCGCGGGCACCAGGGCTTCGCGGTTCTGCCCGTGCAGTCCCTCGGCCATGTTGAAGACGATGTCGGGGCGAGCGAGGGCGAGGGCGTGCGGGAACGAATCGTTGGCTTCGAGACGGATGACAGTACCAAAGCGGCCGAGCGCCTGTGCCACGGCATCAATGGTGGCGGGCTCGTCCCACTCGGCGAACGCGTCGCTGGTACTCGGAGGCTCGTCGGCGGCGTTGGGTTCTGGCTTGAGATTGTACGCGAGACCTATGCGCATTTGGTCTCGGGTGACCTCCTACAAAAAAGGCCGCGCGTTCGCGGTCCGGACAAAGAATTGAAAACTCGTGTCGACGACAAAGAGAATATGAAAAACAGAACCGATCCGCAATAGCGAAACGGCGCGAATTTTTTTTCGCGTCAGACTTTGTGGTAGGTCACGCGCGCGGCCTCGTGGCGATCCTCGGCAGTGTAGATCGCGAAATCGGAAAAGAGCGCCGGCGCCTCTCGCTGGAGCACACGCAGACACGCGATCGCCATTCGCCGAATCTCGAGCTCCGCTCCCTCGCCCGTTCTGAGCTCGAGCATCGTGCGCCAGGCGCGCGCGTTGGCCGACACGACGATCTTGACCTCGGTCGCGTTGGGCAGCACGCTGCGCGCCGCTTCGCGCGCCAGTTTCCGGCGATGCACCTTGTCGGCCACCCAGGCGTAGCGCTCGAGCAGCGCCTCGACCGCCCGCACGTAGCCCTCCTGGCTCGCCCGAACCTGCGTTTCCCACTCCGCTTCGAGGCGCGGCTCGCCAAGAATGGCGGGGGGAATGACGAACGCCGCGTGCGACTCGTCCACATAGCGCTGCGACAGCTGTGAGTATCCGAAGCCCGCGCGGTGCCGCACCAGCTCGTGGGAGCAGGAGCGGGAAATCCCTTCGACGAGCAGCACGTACACCGCATGCTCGAGCACCGACCCATGGCCCTGCTTCTTGATGTTCTCCAGGTATTCCGCCGTACTCCGCTGGGCGGGATTGTGCTGGCTCATGTAGCAGATGCGGCCGGCGAACTCCGCCAGCCGCTCCCCGTCTGAGCTGTCGCCGCGCCACTCGACCTTGAGATGCTCGGGTTCGATGAACAACGGACGTGCGATCAGCGTCACGCGAGGTGCGCGGAAGAGTTCCATGGGACGGGTGCCCGGAGGCGTCAGGAGTGAAGTGTCAGAGGGGGAAGCGCTCAGGGGTCGCTCCGGCGAGCTCGAGTTTCGAAATGTGCCAATTGGCGGTGCGTTCGGTCTGGCGGAGCCGCTCGGCGATCATCCCGGGGATGGGGGCCGCATCGGCGCCGACCTTGAGGTCGGCAAGCGGCGACCAGTCGTGCGCGGGCAAGATCGTTCCCGGGTTCAGGATTCCCTCCGGATCGTACGCGTGCTTCACGCCTCGGAACAGCTCCAGGATGTCGGGTCCATAGAAGCGCGACAGGAGGCCTGCGCGCAAGCGTCCCACACCGTGCTCTCCGCTCGGAACGCCACCCAGATCGACGAGCAGGGCGGTCACGTCATCGAGCAGCGCGCCTACCGCCTCCTTCCACCCGGGGCGCGTGACGTCGGGCAGCGCGTTCACGTGCACGTGCCCGTCACCGGCGTGTCCGAAGATCGCCACCGGCACGCCGGCGCGCTCGGCGGCCGCCCGAATGCCGCGCACGTAGGCCCCGAGCTGCTCGAGGGGCACGCAGCCATCCTCGATGACCTGGAGAGACCGGCGGGTTTCGGGAAGGCGGGCCAGTGCCGGACTCGCGAGCCGCCTGATGGACCACAGCTTCTCGAGCGTCGCGCGATCGATCGCGGTCTCGACGAGAACGGTGTGGTCCTTGAGTCCACGAACCGCGTCCCCCACCACACCGCGAGCGGCGGCTTGCGTTTCTCGCTCGAACTCGACCAGCAAGAGTGCGGCGACGCCGCTCGGAACCTCGAGCGGTGACGCGGAGCGTACCAGATCGAGGAAGGTTGCATCGAGCAGCTCCACGGCGGAAGGATTGAGCGCCACGAGAAACGGCACCGCGTCAGTCAGCGCGTCCAGCGACGCAAACCCGAGCACCGCTCCCCCCACATCGGGCGGAATCGGCTCGAGTCGCCATTCGACGGCGGTGATGATCGCCAACGTCCCTTCGGAGCCGATCACGAGGTCCAGTTCATCCCCGGTTTCCGCGAACCGGTCGAGCGCATATCCGCTCGAATTCTTCCGCGTCTGGCGCGCCTGGCGGCGGATGCCGGCAGCGAGCCCCCCCGGGAGCTGCCAGGGGCCGGGATTTCCGCCTCCCCGTGCCACGCGCCGCGCTCTTCCCCCGGCATCGATGATGTCGAGCGCGGCAATCCATTGGCGCACGCTGCCCGAGCGTACCGTGCGCGGCCCGGCCGCGTTGGTGGCCGCCATTCCTCCGGACGTCGCAAAGGCGCTCGATGACGGATCGGGTGAAAGCCTGAGCCCGAACGGTCGCGCGTGATCGTTCACCTCGCTGGCGGTGACTGACGCGCCGACGTTGATCGTGCGGGCCCCCCAATTCGGCGACACGTCACGGAATCCCTGACTCAGGTCGACGATCACGCCGCGTCCCACGTTACCACCGGCCATGCCGCTTCCCGCGCCACGGGGGACGAGAGGCGTCTTGGTTTCGCGCGCCCAGTGGATGAGGTGTTCCAGGTCGCCCCGATCACGCGGCAGGGTGACCCCCCGCGGCACGATTCGGTAGATCCCGCCACCTTCCGAGTACGCGGCGCACACGTTCGGGTCCGTGACAATCACTGGACGCGCGACGACTCGATCGTTCACGGCCACAAGTTACCACGCGCCGGGGCGCCGCGCGTTCCGGGTTGACAGGGTGGGGATGGTCACGTGATCCTTGCGCATGGCCGAAACGACGGCACCGCGGGCGCAGCTCATCCACATCGAGACCGACCGGCGGTTGGGGCATGAGTGGGATGAATGGGATGGGAAGCCGCTGCCGAATCGCGGAGATTTTTCGGCTCCCCCGGGCCTCTTCTTTCGGTATGCCGCGGTCACGATGGTCGTCGTTCTGCTGGGCACCATCGCCGTGCTGTATGTGCTCGCACCACGGTTGGAGCTGGTCTCTCGCGCCCTCCCGCGCGTCCTGCTCTCGATCGCCGTCGCGCTGTTCGCCATCATCCTGCTCTGGTTTGTCGCGCTGATGCTCTCCTTTTATGGGCGGGTGTCGCTGCTGCCGGAACGGGCGCTCGAACGGGGTCCGTACCTCAAGCTCATGAATCTCACGTCGCTCGTGTCGCGCGCGTTCGGGCGGCGTGATCAGGTCGAGCATGCCGCGATCGACGTGTACGACACGCTGGCCGAACGCCGCGGCAGGAAGGTCGGCAAAGGGGAGCTGCTGGTCCTGATTCCCCGCTGTCTCTCGAAGCAGGCGCTGGACGGAGTGCTTGCGATTGCGGGGCGCTACGAGGTGCCGGTGTTCGTCGCCACACGGGGACAGCTCGCCCGCCGCGTGATTCGCGAGCGACGGCCTCGCGCCGTCGTCGCCGTGGCGTGCGAACGGGACATGATGACGGGCCTGCGCGACGTCGCCGGCAAGCTGCCGGTGCTGGGGCTTACGATGCAGCTTCCCAACGGCCCCTGCCGCGATGCATTCATCGACCTGGACGTGATGGAGCGCTGGGTGCGCTCGCTCGTCGACGCCTGACCGTCAGTCTCCCTGTGTCTTCCGCAGCCCAAATCGTTCCCGGGCCCGATTGAGCACCGCTTCCACGTACTGATAACCTGGCTGGTCCTGGGCGAGCGGGACTTCGAGCTCTCGTTCGATCCGCGACGGGTCATCGCGCGGCCGGTATACCGCCTCGACCGTGAGGATCGACTGGCCTGGGACATAGGGATCGACCCAGCACCGCAGCTTGATCGTGTGCGCCAGATCCGGCACCGCGCTGGTGTGCGGATAGGAGCGGTGTCTCTGCATGTCGTACCACTCGGTCTCCACGTACCCGTCGAGCACGCTCGCCAGCTTGATCTTGAGGCTGTCCGTCGTGATGAACTCCACGAGCGCGGGCACGACCCGCTCCCGCCGCGCATCGAGCAGCTCCTTGCGAGCTTCCGGGTAGGGGAAAAAATCGGGGCGAGTGGTGGCGGGCGAGCAGCTGGTCAGGAGGAGGATTTCCAGAACGCGGAAGCCGGACCGCGGAACGCGGAGCAAACGCAATCCGTCAGTGCTCCTCATGCTCGTGGTCGTCGTGCTCCCCATGCTCGTGCTCATCGTGCCCGGGCGCCCCGTGCCCGTGCTCCAGCGCCCGATCTTGCGCTTCCGGTGCGAAGACGGCGGTCGGCACGCCTGCCGCGTGCTCGAAGTACATGTCTCCGCCGATGCGCGCCGTCCAGATCACGCCGATGAGCCCGAGAATCGACAGGACGCGCATCGCGATCTCTTCGCCGCGGGACAGGATGCCGCGCCGGAACAGCTTGTACAGGAGCACTGCGGTGAAGAACCCCATCGCCACCAGCGCGTGGTTCTGGTGGTCTTCCATCAGCTTGTGAATTGCCGGCCCGTGATCGATCGCGTCTTCTGCCTGGAGTCCGGAGAGCACGGCGCACCAGCCCCCGATCACGCCGGCCCATAGCGTCCAGATGGCGGCCGACCGCAGCGATTCCCGTTTCGTGATCCACGCCGCCCAGTCGAACAGCACGGTCATGAGGAGCAGAGCGGCGGGAAGGTCGTTGAGCGCTGCGTGGGCTTTGGGCCAGTCGTAGCCGAATATGTGCACGGACGCTCCCGGGGGAGTGAAAGAAGGGTTAAAGACCGAGGTCCGAAACCTTGGGAGGGTCGACCGAGTAGTCATAGAAACCCTTCCCGCTTTTTCGGCCGTTCATCCCGGCGAGGACCATGCGCTTGAGCAGCGGGGGAGGCGCATAGCGCTGCTCGCGGTATTCCTGAAACATGATCTCCGCGATCTTGTAGGTGGTATCGAGCCCCACAAAATCGAGCAAGGTCAGCGGTCCCATGGGGTACCCGCAGCCGAGCTGCATCGCCCGATCGACGTCCACCACGCTGCCGATGCGCCGTTCGACGACACGAATGGCGTCGAGCAGGTACGGAACGAGCAGCAGGTTCACGAGGAAACCCGAGACATCCTGCGCCGCAACCGGCACCTTGCCCAGCGATGCCGCGAAGGCCGTGGCGCGCGTGAACGTGTCCCCGGACGTCGTGACGGTCCGCACCACCTCCACGAGCTGCATGAGCGGGACGGGATTGAAGAAATGCAGCCCCACGAATCGGTGGGGACGGCGGGTGGCGGCCGCCATGGCGGCGATCGTGAGACTGGAGGTATTGGACGCGAAGATCGTCTCGGGGCCGGCGAGCTGGTCGAGCTCCTTCCACAGGGCGTTCTTGAGCTCCAGATCCTCGGACACGGCCTCGACGATCAGATCGCAGGAGGCGAGCTCCCGGGTCTCGGTTGTGAACCGCAAACGTTCGAGCGCGGCGGCTTTCTCGGGGGCCGACAGTTTGTTCTTTTCGACGAACTTGGAGAGCGATTTGTCGATATTGGCCCGGGCGCGGCTCCAGATCTCCGGTGCGACGTCGCGCACCAGGGTCTGATATCCGGCCGTCGCGACGACCTGGGCAATGCCGGTGCCCATGAGACCGCACCCGAGCACCCCGACTCGCTCGATTCCGGCGGGCCGCGCTGCGGGGGGGGTGCTCAGAACTCGAGCGTCCTCTTCAACTCTTCGGCGATTCGACCCAGGGCGGCGGCGGGATGGGCGAGGCGCGGGACAGGGTGGAGCTCCCCCCGCTCCAGCCGGTCGAGCACCTGCTCGAGCGCGATCTGCATCCGCTCGTTTTCGCGTACATGACGCCGCCCCTGCGCCACGGCAGCAACGGGCATGACGATGGCGGGCAGGTATGCCCAGACGGTGAGGACGCCGAGCAGGGGTCCCAGCGTGGTCGCGAAGACCAGTCCCGCGGCGAGCAGGCCGCCGGCCGCGGCGATGCGGCGGCGCCGATCGGGTTTGACGTCGGCGACGAGCCGCACGTGGCAAAAGCCCGTCTCGAGCGGCGTGACGCTCGCCGCGATTTCGCCCGCGCGCGCCAGCGTGAACCGCTTGCCCCCGGCGCCGAGCGCGCGTTGCAACGACGCGAACGCCCCTGCCTTCGGCTCCCACGTGGTCACGTCGGGGAAGCGGCGCTTGATCTGGAGCAGCTCTTCGCGTTCGAGCCAGTTGGCCAGTGCCCGCTCCACGGCTGGCCGGTCGCCGGGGACCACGCGCGCCGCCGCGAGCGATTCCACGCCAGCCAGCCAGTCGAGTACGCTCCGCGTCGTGGGCTGCGCGGCGGGTCGGGTCTCCTCCTCGAGCAGCGCCTGGACGAGATACCGCTCCGGGATTCCCACTTCTCTTCCCAACGCGAGCAGCTCGGAACGCGACAGGCCGTCGCCGATATCGCGCTCGGAAGCCTGAAGCTCGGCGGCGTGCTGGATGATGCGCTCGATCGCTTCGCGGCTGATCCGCTGATCCGGCATTAGCGCGAAACCTTATCCTCTTCCTTGGCTGGTGCGGACGGCACTCGGTCTCCCGAGCCCTGTTGCGGCAGGGCCGCCCGAGCTGTCGTATTGAGAAATCCCTTCAACAGCTCGATGGGCAGGGGGAAGATCGTGGTCGAATTGTTTTCCGAAGCAATTTCGGTGACCGTCTGCAGATAACGGAGTTGAATCGCGGCCGGCTCCGCCCCGATGATCCGGGCGGCCTGCGCCAGCTTTTCCGACGCCTGCAGCTCGCCTTCGGCGTTGATGATCTTGGCCCGCCGCTCCCGTTCGGCTTCCGCCTGCCGCGCCATCGCGCGCTGCATTTCCGCGGGCAAATCCACGTCCTTGACCTCGACCGCGGACACTTCGACGCCCCAATCTTCGGTGCGCTTATCGATGATGTCCTTGAGGATCGCGTTGATCTTTTCCCGATTCATGAGCAGGCCATCGAGCTCTGTTTCCCCGAGCACCGAACGCAGCGTCGTCTGAGCCAGCTGGCTCGTGGCATAGAGATAGTTTTCGACTCCGATGATCGCCTTGACCGAATCTTTTACCCGCATGTAGAGGACCGCGTTCACCTTGATCGAGATATTGTCCCGCGTGATCACGTCCTGCGGCGGGATGTCCATGGCGACGACGCGGAGTGAAACCTTCTGGATCTTCGCGAACAGCGGCGGTACGAAGATGAGTCCCGGTCCCTTGGAGCCCCAGGAGCGGCCCAGGAAGAAGTACACGGCACGCTCGTATTCCCGGAGCACTCGCAGCCCCGAGAAGAGATATAGGAGAATGATGGCTACTGCGGGAAACAGTTCCATGACGCGTCATCCTTGAGAGGCTAGTCGCTGAACGCTTCCACGATGATCGCGGCCCCCTGGCCGCCGCCGATGCACGCCGAGCCGAGCCCGAAACGCTTGCCGCTCTGCCGCAGCGCATGCAGGAGGTGAATGGTAATGCGTGTCCCGGTGGCCGCGAGCGGGTGCCCGATGGCGATCGCGCCGCCGTGGACGTTGGTCCGGTTCCGATCCAGTCCGAGCTCGCGCTCGACCGCGAGATACTGCGGAGCGAACGCCTCATTCACCTCTACCAGGTCCATCTGGTCGACCTTGAGTCCCGCCTTGTCCAGCGCCTTCCGCGCGGCGGGTGCGGGGCCGATGCCCATATAGCGGGGCTCCACCCCCGCCACCGCCCAGGCCACGATCCGCCCGAGCGGCTTCAGTCCAGTTGCTTTGGCGAAATCGTCGCCGGCAATCACGGTCGCCGCGGCGCCATCCACGATCCCTGAGGCGTTGCCTGCGGTGACGAGTCCATCCTTCTTGAAGTACGGTTTGAGTGCCGCGAGCCCCTCGATGGTCGTGGTCGGCCGCATGTGCTCGTCCGCGCGATATTCGACGACCTCCCCCTTCTTCCCGTTGAGCTGGACCGGCACCACCTCGTCCTGAAAGACGCAGGCATCCCACGCGCGTTTTGCGCGTTGCTGCGATTCGAGGGCAACCTGGTCCACCTCGGGGCGGGTGAGCTGGTAGCGCTCGGCGAGAGCCTCGGCGGTTTCGGCCATCGAGAGTCCGCACACGGGATCGCGCAGCGCTTCCCACAGCAGGTCTTCGAGCGCAGCGGCGGGGCCAAGACGGATGCCCCAGCGGGCGCCGCGCACCACGTGCGGCGCCTGACTCATCGATTCCGTGCCGCCCGCCAGGACGGCATCGGCTTCACCCAGCAGGATCAGCTGAGCGCCCTGCGTGATGGCCTCGAAGCCGGAGCCGCACAGCCGGTTCACGGTCACGGCCGGGACCTCGATGGGGAGACCGGCCTTGAGCGCGATGTGGCGGGCGCAGTAAATGGCATCGGCGGAGGTTTGCAGCGCGTTGCCGAACACGGAGTGCCCGACCCGGTTCGCGGGCACGCGCGCGCGTTCCAGCGCGTGCCGCGCGGCGACAGCCCCCAATTCGATGGCCGAAAGGTCCTTGAGCGTGCCGCCGAACGCGCCGAAGCCGGTTCGGACGCCGGAGAGGAAAACGACATCTCGCGTGTGACCCTGGGTCTTCATGGACAACTCCCTACTGAGCGCGGAATATGGTCCACGCGTGAAGCCAACGGTAGGTGTTTACACCACAAGGGCCTGCCGCACGGCGTCGGCCATTTCGCCCGTCGTGACTCGCCCACCCAGATCCGCCGTCCGGTATCCTCGCTCGAGCACCGTCACGACGGCCCGCTCCAGGTTTGCTGCCGCCTGAGCTTGTTGCAAGCTCGAGAGCATCAACGCGCCGGAGAGAATGGCCGCGAGCGGATTCGCGATTCCCCGACCGGCGATCGCCGGTGCCGACCCGTGCACCGGCTCGAACAAGCCGGGACGACCCGGATGCAGGTTGGCGCTGGCGGCGAGTCCGAGCCCCCCCACGAGTCCCGCGCCCAGATCGGAGAGAATGTCGCCGAACAGATTGTTGGCGACGATCACTTGAAATCTGCCGGGCTCCCGCACCAGCTCGAGCACGAGCGCGTCGATGTATCGATGCTCCGCCGCAATTTCCGGATACTCGGACGCCACGGCCTTGAAACACTTCTGCCAGACGGCGTGGGCCGGCACGGCATTGGATTTGTCGGCCATCGTCAGGTGCGTCGCGCCGTGGGTACGCGCCCAGTCGAATGCCGCGCGGAGAATGCGTTCGACACCGCGAACGGTGTGGACTTCCTCCGCGACGTACTCGTCACCCGCGATGTGTCCGCGTCCGAGATACGCCCCTTCGGTGTTCTCGCGAAAAATCACGAAGTCGATACGCGGGCCGCCGTTCCCGCCGCGCAACGGTGTGAGGTCGGGATGCAGCAGCCGGACCGGCCGGAAATTGATGTAGAGATCCAGGCGAAAGCGCAGACCGAGCAGAATGTCGCGGGCGTGCTCGTTGCCGGGGACGCGCGGATCGCCGAGCGCGCCGAGGAAGATCGCATCGACATCGTCGCGCAGGTGCCGGAATGCCTTATCGGGGAGGGTCTCTCTGGTCGCGAGATAATGGGCGGCGCCGTAGGGAAGCTGCTCCCAGTCGAGCCCGAACCCCTGCGGCGCCGCGGCGGCATCGAGCACGGGGATGGCTGCCGCAATGACCTCGGGTCCGATGCCGTCGCCCGCGATGACGGCGACGCGATATCGCTTCACTCGAATCCAGTCGGCCGGCCGCAGCTCGCGCAGTATGCCCAGCCCACGTCCACTTCGCTGCCGCATGCCGGACAGCGCAGCTCGCCGGAAGGTGGCTGGCCGCAGTGCGGGCAGAAGTTCACCTTGAGGCGGACCGGCAGCGTGCCACCGCAGTACGCGCACTGCGCCGCGTGGGCATCGGACTCGTCCAGCGTGAAATGCGGCGCCCCGGACGGGTCGGGCTCTGGGGCGGGGATATCCACGTCGGCAGCCAATGTGAACTCCGGGACCTCATGCGGCACGCTCGAGGGCGCGACCGGAGGAGCGAAACTCGCGTCGCCTTTCAGGAAACGCTCGGCGGCGAGACGGTTGATCATCACGAGGGCGTCGGGGAAGTTGCGGAACAGGGCCGTGTCCGTATTGCTCGCATGCGCTTCGCGGCGCAGCGCGTCCTGAACGTCGGACGGTTCTACGGTCGCGTATCCGCGCTCTCCAGCGAGGAGCCGGAGCACGGTCATCTCGTAATCCTCGTGGGTGGCCACGTTGAGCCGCGCCCGATTCGAGCGGTACGGAACGAGCCGCTCGTGCAGCTCGGCGCACGCGAACGGCACGGCGAGGCGGCCGGGGCCCGACTCGACCAGCGCCTCGACGAGCCGGCCGAACAGCCGGTCTAGCTCGTCCGCCATGCCGTTCCCTTCCTCCTTCCCACTTCCCCCTTTCCGTTCTTCACCGCCACTCCTTCACCCAGCGATCGTACAGGACCGGCACGACGCCTCCCTGAGCCAGCACTTCGCACCCTGAGGGATCGCGATACGGTTTCCGGTAGAAGACGTGACTCACGCCGGAGTTGATGATGAGCTTGGCACAGCCGACGCAAGGCGATGCGCTGATGAACACGACCTTGTCGCGCACACTTCCAGGCGCCTTGACGAGGGCATTCACCTCGGAGTGGATACAGCCGCAGCTCCCCGGGACCGCGGAGTCACAGCGATTCGGCAACCCTCGCGCGTTTCCGTTGTAGCCGATCCCGAGCACGTTCTCGAGTCGTGGATCGGTCACGACGGTGCCCACCTGGAGACGCACGCAGGTGGAGCGTTTGGCGAGCTCCTCGGCCATCCGCATGTACACCTCGTACAATGGAATCCGATCGACGGCCGGTGCCACGCCCCCTTCGGGAAGGACGTTCAGTGGGTGGGTATTCGCGGGCACATGGTCCTTAAAGACGTTCATCGAGCTCCTGGTCGGGGTCGTAGTTCGCGTACTTGCCCAGCTGGCGTTCGCTGCTGAGCCAGAAATCGAATCCCGATGGCACGAGGCCGTTGGATCGCTCCTGACGCTCGGCGGCGCGCGTGGCGAGATGGTTCGCGTACTCGTTCTTGGCATGTCCGGCGTGACCGCGCACCCAGCGCCACTCCACCTGATGCGCCGCGGTGACCTGCACCAGCTTCTGCCACAGCTCGAGGTTCTCCACCGCACCGCCCTTCCGCTTCCAGCCGCGCGCCTGCCATGCCTTCACCCACTCCGTGCTCCCCTTCACCAGGTACTCCGAGTCGGAAACGTAGAAGACCAGGGCGTGCTGCCAGCGGCGGCGAACCCATTCGAGCGACGCAATGGCGCCCGCCAAAGCCATCTTCTGATTGGTCGTATTCGGTGAGCACTCGTAGAAGTCCCACCGGACGAAGCTGTCTCCCGCGCGCGCTTCGATCAGCGCCGCGTTGCCGCCGGGGTTCGGCGGTTCGAGTCCGTTCCCGAGGCAGCTCTCGTCCGCATGAACCAGAATCCGCGGGCGCGCGTCGACTGGAGGGGGCGCGCCCATTCAGGGTTGAATGACGAACGGAATGTCTGTGCCCTGCAGAATTTCCTCCGCGTGGGACGTGAGCGTCGCTCCCCCGCCCCTGGCGAGATGTGCCCCCGCGAACAGGGCGTCGCAGCGAATCCGCTTGACGAGGTCCGGCAGCACGCGTCCCGGGCGGCCTGATTCGACGTGCGTCACGAACGCCACCCGCTGCAGCGACAGCACCGCTTCCGCGATGCCCACGACCTGAACGCCGGCGGCGGGATCGTCGGTCGCGTGGATGATGTGAACCGTGCTCTCCGCGATGCTGGCGAAGCGACCCGCCAGCTCGAGCGCTCGCCGGCTGGGATCCTGGCCATCGAACACGACCGCACAGGAGCGCATGGGCGTCGCGGCGCCGGCGCAGACCACGACGCAGCTTTCGGCGATCCGGATGAGCGAGCCCACCGTGGCGCCAAGCGCACTGCCTCTTGTGGCGACGCCCTGGCGCCCTACGAGCGCGGCGTCGGCGCTCTTGGCCAGCATGGCGAGTGCCGTGGCGGGCGCGCCGTGGTGCGAGACCACCGCGACGTCGAGACCCGCCGAGGCGACCCGGATGCGCGCGCGTTCGAGCATCGCGTCCATCTCGGCCTCCGCGTCGCCAGGTTCGCGGACATGCGCCACGATTACGGTGCTGTGAAAGCGCTCCGCCAGGAGCACGGCCTGTTCGAACGCCGAGTCGCCCCGAACGCTCCCATCCAGGCCCACGAGCAGACGCGTGAACACCGGTTCAGCCGGGAAGCACCGTGAACGACTCGAGCTCGCGCAGCCGGAACGGCACGACCTCGCCGGTCATGGGCAGTCGTCCCTCGAGCGCTTCGTCACGCTCGGCCGTGTCGAGCCGCTCGGCAATGACGACATATTCGGTCCCGCGGCGCCGCAGCGCTACCCGCCGCCGTTCGCGGACGGCGCGTTCCAGCGCATCGAGCGCGTCCGGCGTCAGCGCGTGGAACTCCTCAATTGGATTCACCACTCTAGACTACCTCGATCTGCCCCGCTTTGCCTCGAATCACCCTGCCGATCACGGCCGCGGACGGAGCGCGCTCGCGCTCGAGTGCTGTCTGCAACTCCTCGATTCGGTCTCCCGGGACGGAAATCAATAGCCCGCCCGACGTTTGTGCATCAGCGAGCAGGACGCGGACCGCTTCGGGCACGCTCGTGGCGAACCGCACCGCATCGGCCTGGCTTTCCTGATTGCGCCGTGTGCCCCCCGGAATCGCGCCCTGATCCGTCATCTCCAGGGCCCGCGGCAAGAGCGGGACCGCGTCGCTCGTGATCGTCGCCGCCGCGCCACTCGCCTCGAGCAGGGTCCGCAGATGACCCAGCAGTCCGAATCCGGTGACGTCGGTCGCTGCGTGCACTCCGACACGGAGCATGGCGCGCGCGGCTCCGGCATTGAGCGTGGTCATGACCGCCACCGCTTGTGCGAGCTCTGATTCGGGAAGGAGATCCCGTTTCAACGCAGTGGCCAGCACACCGGTGCCGAGCGGTTTCGTGAGCACCAGGAGGTCGCCGGCCTGCGCTCCGGCGTTCGTCATGATCCGGTCCGGGCGAACCTCCCCGATTGCGGCCATGCCGTACTTCGGTTCCGGGTCATCGACCGAATGGCCGCCCAGGATGAACGCGCCGGCTTCACGGGTGATATCCGCCGCCCCCCGGATGACGTCTCCCAGCAGATCGAGTGGCAGCGTGTCGCGGGGCCAGCCTACGATGCTCAACGCGAACAACGGGGTCGCCCCCATGGCGTAGACATCGGAGAACGCGTTGGCGGCCGCGATGCGGCCGAAGTCATAGGCAGAGTCGACGATCGGCGTGAAAAAATCCACCGTCGCCACGATTGCCCGATCCGCCGTCAGCTGAAACACGGCTGCATCATCGCGCGTGGCGGCGTCGACGAGGATCCGCGGATCCGTCGCGACCGGCACATGGCGCAAGACCTGCGCCAACTCGGCAGGGCCGAGTTTACAGGCTCAGCCTGCGCCGTGTGAAAGCGCGGTCAGCCGGGGGACAGGGGGCATGGTCAGGGGGGTGAAGGGATATATCCGGCACCGCGCAGCGCGCGGCCCGGCCGGGCATTCGTTAGTACGCCATCACGCGAGACGAGTTCGCCATTGACGAAGACGTAGCTGATACCCGCGGATGCCTGATGTGGGCGCTCGAACGTAGCGCGGTCGGCCACCGTTCGGGGGTCGAAGATCGTGAGGTCCGCGAACATCCCGGGACGCACGAGCCCGCGGTCAGCGAGGCCGACACGCTGCGCCGGGAGGGACGTCATCTTCCGCACCGCGAACTCGAGCGGAAAGAGCTTGAGCTCGCGTACGTAGTGCCCGAGGATACGCGTAAAGCTTCCGTACGCACGGGGATGCGTGCTTTGCGCGGCAAACGGGCCGTCGGGCGCGACGCCGTTCGCGTCGGTGTTCACGGCCACCCACCACGCGCGCAACGCCAGCTGCACGTCCGGCTCGCTCATGACGAAATACACCGCATCGGTGCGCTCGCCGTTCTCCGCCAGCAGGATATCGAACAGCATCTCCACCGGATCGCGGTGTCGTGAATTCGCAATCTCATCGAGGCGCCTCCCTTGCAGCGCCCGCAGCGAGTCTTGAAAGACACCGGTGATCAAGATTCCGGCCGCTCCACCCGCTTCATGGTAAAAGCCTTCGGTGCCGGGAGGCGGCGTGAGCATTTCGCGCCGCAGCCGCGCACGGGTCGCCGCATCGCGCAGCCGGACGAGCAGCGAATCCATGCCGCCGCGCTCCGCCCACGTGGGCACGGCGGCGTCGAGCGATGTCATCGCAGCGATGTAGGGATATTGATCGGCGGTGATATCGAGCCCCGCCGCCCGGGCCGAGTCGATTCGCGCGAGCACGTGAGCCATGCGTCCCTGGCTGCCGCGCCCCGACACCTTGAGGTGAAAGATTTCCGCGGGGATCTGCGCCTCGCGCGCGATACGAAACGTCTCATCGAGCGCGGCATCGATCTTGAGTCCTTCACTGCGCATGTGCGTGGCGTAGATCCCGCCGTGGCGCCGCGCCGCGCGGGCGAGCGCGATGAGTTCCTCGGTGGGAGCGTAGCTCGCGGGCGCGTACTCGAGGGCGGTGGAAATGCCGAGCGCCCCTTGCTCCATCAGCGAGTCCACGATGGCGCACATGTGCGCGAGCTCCGCGGGCGATGCGCGCCGGTCGGCGTGACCGATCACCGCCTCGCGCACCTGCGTGGCGCCGACGAACGTCGCGAGATTCACGATCGAGCGGGTGCG
>Ga0335085_10001129_pt1 | contig 61643 bp, 52 predicted proteins | sample Lox_Sample_45_FD_206712 | JGI IMG/M metagenome (GOLD analysis project Ga0335085, IMG submission 206712) | Soil microbial communities from Loxahatchee National Wildlife Refuge, Florida, United States - Lox_Sample_4.5 | ecosystem: Environmental > Terrestrial > Soil > Wetlands | place: USA...
CGTAAAAGATTGTCCAGGACGGGATATTCAGGCCAAATGCGACTCGGACAGCCTCAGGCCATCGCTCCGTAACTACCAGATCTGGCTTTTGACTTTCGACTATCGGAATCATTTCATGAATTGTCTCAGCATAGGCCTCAAGCTTGCTCGAGAGTTCCTTTCCTCCGTGTTTCCCGACTGGGACGAAATCTATTCCCTTCGCCTTCAAAATGGAGAAAATCCCGTCATGGTCCCTCGCAGTGACTAGAAAGTCACACTCACCCTCCAATTCTTTGATAAGAGGCGCGAAGAAATTTGCCTGGAAAGGCGTTCCTATCGCAACCCAGATCTTACTAATTTTCTTGACGTCTTTGTTAATTGACAATCGTTACTTTACCCTTTTCATTTTTTGATCAAAGAAGGATCGTCAGAGCGATGGCTAGAATCCCGTAGATTGCCTCCATAGCCAGGATTGAGGAAACTAGAGTCCTCTCAGATTGGGCAGCCAATCTCATGAACGCGTGCGAGAGCGCAGGGTAGTTGGGGGGCATCAGGACTCCCTCGGGTGACAGTTTTGTGTTTCCATGTATGCTTCTAGCAGCGAAAGGACTCCTCGTTGAGATCTTGAGCACGAAATCAAATCCAGCAGGAATACTAACCACTACTGCTGCAAAGACGAGCCCCGAAACAAATCCTACTGCCACGATCGCAGCGCCGGCCATCAGCGTTCCTGTATCACCCGGAAAAATCTTTGCCGGATACCAGTTCAAGAAAAGAAAACCCAGGTACCCGCCAAGGAACAGCGCCCCGAGTGCGAGCCCCACATGCTCCCCCTTGTACCATGAGAGGAAGACTAGGGCGGAAAGACCAATTATCGCAGATCCGCTCTCCAGTCCGTTGAAACCCGCGAGCATGTTGCTCAAGTTGGCGGAGGTTGCGATCGCAAGTGGGACGATTGCTATGGGAAACAAAATTCCGAAAGGAACTTTGCCCACGAGTGGAAGAGAAATGCCCGTGGTCCCCAGGAGCGAATAAGCTAGGGGGGCGCTCATAAGAGCAACTAGAAAGGGCTTATACCGCTGCCTAAGTGTGAATATGTCGTCAATAACGCCGACAATGCCGACCAGAAGGACAGTCAAGATTCCGGCGATAAATGTTGCGGGAAAGTCTGGTTCCAGCATATAGAATAGGAGCGCACCCAGTGCGACACTTACAAGGACGGACAAGCCCCCCATCTCGGCAGTCACGGGCGCATCCCTTTTGTGAACATCCAGTCCGGTAATTCCCATGGACTTGAATTTGCGAGAGAGAAAATCCGCAACAAGGAACGAAGATACCACCGCAACCGCTGTCGAAAGCAATACTGCGAAAATGATGATCAAACTCTGCTCTCCCTTTTTCTCTCTACAACACGAGGCTACGTCTAATTGGGAGAAAGTCGCTCTACCATTTTCCAAAAGGCAAGAGTACCAGCTCCAAAACACACTATCCAAGTCAAAAACGAAACTAAGCCTCTAGCTGAGAGTTGAAGTGAGCCGGAAGCCAGCCACACGCCGTAGGTAGCGAGCGAAGCGAGGAGGAACACATTCAGGCTCAAAGAAATTACTAGGGCGACCGCTGAAAGTTTCGTCAGATTTTTCTCCTCCTCCGTTCGATGGGTTTCTTGGCCCACTTGCTTACCATCATCTTTTCGGGATGAGATTTCCATTAACCATGACCTCGTCGTTTACGCGTTCAAAATCCGTCATCGAGCCGACATCGGCCCAGTATGCGTTCTCGTAGTAAGAGTTCAGAGTCTCGCCACTGGAGAGAATCTTCGGGAATATCTCGGTCTCGAGGCTTGACTCCCTTTCCGAGGGTATGTAATCGAAAAGTTTCCTTTCGAATATGTAAACCCCGGCGTTCGCCATGAATGATAGAGTTGGTTTTTCGTCGAAGCGTTTGATGAGCGAATTCCCTTCGCGGAGCGAGACATAGCCGTAGGGGACTTTGACTTCGAATTTTTTTAGGGCAATTGTCCCGACTCCTCTAGATTCTTCATGTGAGGCCAACAGCGCATCAATGTTAAGCGATGTCACGATGTCTCCGTTCATCGCGAGGAACCGCCCGCTTACAAGCGATTCGGCGGTCTTCAGCTGCCCGGCGGTGCCCAGGGGCATGTCTGACTGAGCGTACCGAACAGTGACGCCCAAATTAGATCCGTCCCCGATTGTAGAAATTATCTGGTTCTTAAGGTAAGCAACGCATACAATAAACTCCTGAATCCCGTACAACTTTAGATATTGTATGGTTCGTTCGAGGAGGGGCTTGCCACCGATTGGCAACAGCCCCTTCGGCATGACATAGGTCAGCGGACGCATCCTCGTCCCCGCGCCGCCGGAAAGAATTAACGCCTGCAAAGTTATCGAAGAGCCCTCCAAAATATAACGAAACAAGATGGGAAGGTCGAAATGAATTTCAAATTCAGTAGCATGGATCCCGGCTTCAGAGTGAAGTTCGTCCAGAATAAAAGACAATTGTTATGGTTTTGCTCAAAGCTTCAAGAAATAGAAGTGGATCTTCTAGAAGAAAAGCGAAATCCGAGGATATTGACAATTTCCGGGATATATCGGGTTTAGAACGATTGGTCGTTGCCGTACGAAATTTAGAATTGTTTGCTTCCGGCCTCTTTTGAGCGGGAATACCGATATATCGCCAGAAGTTATACCTTGATCGTAATTTTTTGTCCGAAAGTGTCCTCCTGGTAACATTCGACCCGCCGCAGAACGTAGGTGGGATCGAAGGGCGCGCGAACAATTACACTAAAGAGTTCAGGCGAATGGGAAAGGAGATAGAAGTAATTTCATTCACGCCGAATCAACAAGAATTTTCGGTCAAAGAACTGTGGGGGTCTAGACAACTTGATTTTCCTCCATCATCGCGCAGAGTTTTCAAGGCACTTAGACTAACTCGAAATGAGATTAGAGCAAGAAAATTCGAGTCAATTTTCTTCCTAAGCGGAGCTCTCACTCTTTACGGTATCTCACTTCTCGTCTATGCTAAATTCAAGGGAATCGAGACGCTCATATTTTTTTATGGCAAGGATGTTCTCACCGCGAAAAACAGCTTTTTCGGATCACTGGCGCTGTGGTTGGCCCCAAGGCTGGCCAATCAAATAGCGGCAAACTCGCGTTTTACTGCGGGGCTTCTTCCGAAGAGATATCGAGAGAAGATAAAGATACTGTACCCGTCCGTGGATCCAGCGATCGTCCAATCCGTTCCGGAAGTCCAGGATATTCGGCGACCGGAGGATCGTAAAGTAATTCTCTTCGTTGGAAGACTGGTTAGAAGGAAGGGGGTCGACGACATCCTCCGGGCCATGAAGCTTGTTAGGGCAACGGACGTTTTCCTCGAGGTGGTTGGGGATGGACCCGAACTGGAGTCGTTGAAGGCGCTCGCCGTAGAGCTGGGTTTGTCCGATAGAGTGTCATTCTACGGAGCTCTTTCGGGAATCCCGCTATACGAAAGATATGAATCGTGTAAAATTTTCGCCATGCCGTCACGAACGGAAAAGTCAGACGTCGAGGGGTTCGGAACAGTCTTCCTTGAAGCCGGACTTTTCGGGAAGCCTTCTATTGGAACGACGTCGGGTGGCATTCCTGAAGCTGTACGAGACGGAGTGACTGGTTTGATTGTTCCCGAGGGCAATCCTAGACGGCTTTCGGAAGCAATTACTGAGCTTCTGGATCGTCCGGGAATGATGAAGGCAATGGGAGAAGAAGCCCATAAACGAGTGTTGGCACAGTTTACCTGGGAAAAAGGTGCACAGCTTTTAGTTTCATTCTTGAACGAAAAATGCAGGACCCAAACAGATTAAAGTTAATTGTAATTTCCCGCGAATGAGTCAGCATTGAAATTCTGATGTAGTGAGGAATTCTCCATCTATGGTTCTAAGTAATCGCTCGTAAGAAACTAGGGAACCAAGCCGTGAATACAATTTGGGTGCTGAATGTAGCCTTCTTCATCTTCGGACGACAACCGATCAAATCCGATTGCCTTCTCAATAAAGTTGCAGAAGCGGCAGGGGTATTTTTCATCTAGGCTGAGCTCCAACGGAAACGCATCGAGCATCTAGCTTTGAAGAATTCCGCTTAATCCTTGATGAATGATCAGTACTGGTCATTGATTTACAACATGTTTCCTTAACAACCTGTATTTACTTCGCCTACGATATGATTCCGCTTAGCCCCGAATTGTAGAACAGTGAATTAGCGGAACAATTTCATGATGGGCCAATTTCAATTTGAGTGGAGAATAATACACGACGCAAAGATTGTACAAGAGGGGAGCCGGGGTTTCTCACTATTCGGAGTACCCGATCTGAGCCCTCACGTGAAACTCTGTGACATAATAAGAATTGGAGAAGAGCGCGGTGAGGGTTACGTTGTAATCTCTGTTTGCAATGACGGTAATATTTCCCACTGGAGCATCGACGTAAGAGCCACCTCCTCCCGTTGCGTTTGAGCGGGTCGCTTGAGCGAACCCGAGATCAGTTCCATTAACTAATACGTTTAGACAATAGAGCGGAGGAGACGTAGCATCGGGGATTTGCCACTCGACTGAAAAGAGGGATACGTTCTGGGGACCCGGTTCTCCCCTTTCAAAAAGAGAAACATTGGTATATTCTAGAGGGTTGCCAGTTGCGTTTGCAACCACATTCCCATATTCTTGACTCTGCAAAGAGCACCAAGCTGAGAGGGAAGTAAAATTCAGACTACTAGTCGCTGACTGGGAACTTGAATTTGTTTCAACGTTCGTTGAGGTTCCAGAGAATAAAGTCGCACTCGATTGTGACAGACTAGAAACAAATGTCCCAGTGCTGGTTGATACACCTCCGCCTAATGTTGTAACTCCCGGACCGCTCGCCGCTGTTTGAGTAATTGTTGTAACGGCCGTGCTCTTTCCCAGAGCTCCGGATAAGCTCAGAGAGAGTACCGAAACAAGGATCACAATGACAACCGTCATTCCCGCCACAAGCTTTGAAATCCCATCAGTCTTCATGAATACCACACCGGCTCTGATTTTTATCCGTACAATATAGCGGGACAGATTTGAAGAGCTGTCACCAGTTTATCTTTCAGGTAAGCGTTATATCAATTGTCATATCCCTGCAATTAGAAAATGAGTAAGAGAAATATTTTCTCCAATTTAGGCAACTTGATGCCCTCCTCGTCAGTCATTCCAAATCGAGTTTCTAGGGCGCCCGCGAAGTCGAGGTCTCTTTACTTTACGGGAATAGTTCTACTGCTTTTAGGGTTTGTCGCAGGGCTCTCGATAATTGTTCTACACTACGATACGCAATGCTCCTCTGGAAATATTTTTGCTTGCCACTCACTTTTTGATCCTGGGAATGGAAACCATCTTCCGTACTTGAACGGGGTGGTGGTCTTAGTTTTCGTGGTTGGACTGTTTCTGGCTTATTGGTTCGGACCGAAAGATGGGGCAGTGATCTCCTTGAAGGTAGTTGGTATTCCCAAATAGCTACGCAAAAATTGGTGAATTACGTTTTCTTTTTTTTGACAATCTTAATACTCCGCAATCAATAGTCTAGGGTATTCGTCTTTTTCTCCGACTCCGCGAATGTCGCGGACAGATCTCTCATGGTACACAATGAAAGAACTCCTTCACTTCTCTTCTTGTCCATGTGCGAGAATAGTGGAGCCAGCGTCTTCTCCACGAAGGTCTTTGCAGTACTCTCGCTCCCTTCCGGGGTGACGCTCCATGGATGAAGCCAGAGATGAAAAACCGAATTCCATGAAATGCACAACTCCAAGTATTGCACCATTAAACCCTCAGCACCGAATGATTTTTGGTCTACATAGTATGTAGGTGGGATATTGATCATTCCGTGCTCTATTCTCGGTGCTCCCACTACGCGCTTTTTGTCTCTATACGCCCTAAATCCTAATTTCGTGAGCAGTTCAAAGTGACCGTCCCTATTCCAAGGGAAAATGAAAGTACTCGGCCTTTCAGGCAACTTTAGAACCTCAAGGCATTTTTCGATGTCAGTTTCAAGTTCTGACTCCGAAGAGCCAGAAACATCAATGTGGCCGTATGTATGCACTCCCACCTCCTGCAAGCTAGTAGAATCAAGGATCCTCTGGTAGCTCCTTGGATCATCTTCTGCCGTTTCGCCGCAAATCGCCCAGGTCATGGGAACGGAGTAGCGTTCGCTCAGGGCAATCAGCTCTTTAGTACCAACGCGATTTCTTAGCAGAAGCGCTTCGCTCTTTTCAGGAATCCAATGTGTAGCATCAGATTTGCTTGATCTAGTAAGGTGGTCAAAATCGATAGAGATCACCGACGCAGCTTTTGCGTCCTTCGGGTAGGTAGGCTGACTTGTCGGTGGATCAAATCCCAATCTCATAGAGTTCAGTATGAACCGGTCGATTGCGGTAGAGGAAACAGCTCTTCGCTTTGCGGTTCTCACGGCCAGAAACTTGAGAAAACGCTTCAAACCCTCGATCAGCAATCTCCCTCAAGACAGCGACTCCGCATTTCGGGGTTCAGGATGAGAAAAGCTAAACCGGACTAAAGAAATTTGACTCAAGACTCTCATTTTCACGAATAATAACATGATTCTTTAAGCTCTGGAGCCTCCAATCCTCATCAGATATACCAGGAAGTCCACGTTCCCGCTATCTTAAACTTGCAATAGGAGGACCATCGGAGAAAGATTGGTGGCGTAGCATCGGCTGCAACATGGTTGTTAGTTTTTGTCCTTTGGCCAAATTAGACAGATAATTCAAACTCTTTTTCGGATTCACGACTCGATCATTTGAAGCGATCATGAACGTCACCATATCTCCTCCCGATATATGAATTTGAAATTCATACGCATTGGTTTCGGATCCAGAAGGAATTAATAATCTGTACTAGCGGGACATTCCGTCTACGATATATGCGACAGAGAAGCTCGATGATTGGATTAGTTACGATTTTGACGATGCTTGTTTTTTCTTCCTTCGGACTATTAGCGGCATCTGGGTGGACTTCGTCGCTCTCCACGAGCATCAGTCCTTCATCGACGATAACTTCTGGTACCTCTGCTCATGATACGCTTACGGTGACTTTGACAAACAATGGCCCCCCTCTTGGCACGGTGTATGCGTACCTCTATTCTGGCACTTGCTCTTCGCAAAGCGGCGGTGCTTTGCAGTCATTTTCCACTGCGGTTACAGGGTCGGGTATGACAACGTACAATACTCCTTCTTACACTTTCAATTCCGCAGGTAGTTTTGTCTATCTCACTTATTATTCCGGAACCTCAGGTGGATATCCAAGGTCGCCTGCCAGTGGCTATAATTGCGAAGCACTGACCGTAACTCAGGCTAGCACGACAACGGTGATTTCTACCGTTACAACCACGAAATCGACGACCTACACTACATCTGTTCCAACCACCACGACTGCCACGTCGACCAAAACGGTCACTTCCACAACCTCCGTTCCGACAACAGTTACTACAACAACGACGTCCCCTAGTACCACCACTCAGACTTCCACAGTTACCTCCACGACGTCAGTTCCGACCACGATTACTTCTACTACAACTTCGACGGCGACCGTAACGACGGACACCACTCATTATTCAACGACAACAGTCTCCACCACTTTGACTAGCACGGAAACAACCTCTGTTCCGGTAACTACCACTGAGACCACTACAGTCCCCACCACTCAAACTGTCACGAGTTCCACCACCCTTACTTCGGACATTACTACTACCCTATCCCCATCCACAACCACCGTAACGGTGACGGTCACTCCTTCAACCGGCACTATTTCGACGGGTAATGGTGTGCCCCAGTTTGCTCCGGTGTCGCTTTCTGGCCTGTTGATAATAGTCGGACTTTTAGTTCCCATACTCTTGGGAATGCGGCGGCTCGCCAGACCGCCCATGGTTCGCTAGACACAAACTTTGGGTCATTCCCAAATCTGTCCTTGGGATGCTCTACTTTGGCGTGAATTTGAAATTCAGCTGCCTGAGTCTCAAATTCAGAATGTATAATAGAGTCGGGCCAGTGGGTGCTGGCCTGAGCGTCTGACGTATTTTGAAGGTCTTGGTATTTCTGTTGTTGCTGTTTCTCTTTCTTAGTGCCTTTACTGCAGAGCTAGTCCCAGCGGCGTTTGCGTCCACGACCGAAACCTTCGCGCTCAACATCCTTCCCACGAACGTCAATTGTGCCGGAGAGTATTACAATTTGGTCCAAAATCCTGCCTCACCACCACCCCAAGCTTCTCAATCTGAACAAGTGATTGATCTTTGTACAACTAGCGCTTACGCCGGTCCTGTTTTGACGGTCACGAGCGTGCAGATCATTCTCTACGGCACGGATCGATTCTGCCAAAATACCTGCCAGGTCTTTGGAAGCATGTCTTGCACATCTTGCGGCCCCCAAGTCTACTCATTTCCCTCTACGGTGACCTCCTTCCCAGCCGGTAGTGTGTGTAATCAGGCTGGGACAATGACGATCAACCCCACAGGCCCATTTGGGACTCTAAATCCTGGAAACTACTTGTTTGCGGCCTTTAGTTTTACGAACACGGCTCACCCTAACGAATATCCGCTAATTTGCTCAGGGGCGAGCATTTTCGGATCGAATACAGAGTCCGTGATTCTGATTACCGGAACTGCTCAATCGGCCGTCCCTGAATTCCCAATTGGCGGATTCCTACTTTCGACGGCAATCGGTCTTGTCCTGCTAATGTTTGCCAGGTCGGTGCGCAAAACAAATCTCCTCTCTGCTCCAAAGTCACTTGGCTGGCAATTGTCGGCTCTCTGAGATCTCAACCATCACTCGTCCAACAGAAAAAGAGCGGATTTCGAGCGCCCGAATTGTATTAATCATCTGTTCTGAAAAATTCCATTCTGCGATATCATTGAGTAAATTAGGCGGAAGCCGTGGTCTCGTTACCGGAGGCTTGGGTTTCATCGGCTCGCATTTGGTTCAGGCACTATTACGACAAGGCTGGACGGTTACGATTTACGACAACTTTGATGATTTCTATTCCGGAAAAGAAGAGAATCTGGAGGCTATCAAGGCCACTGGAGAGGAGTTTCGAGTAGAGCAGGGAGACATTCTCGATTACACTAAACTTTCCCAAGTTGTCAAGGGAAATGATGTGGTATTCCACCTAGCGGCACAAGCGGGGATAAGATACTGCAACCGGTATCCACTCAAAGCCAATTCGGTAAACATCGAGGGTACGCTTAACGCCTTGATGGCTTCGAGAGAACAGGGCATACAGAAGCTAGTTTACGCGTCGTCCTCTTCGATATTCGGTAATCCGCTATATATGCCGATTGATGAGAACCATCCAACTGTCCCGAATTCTCCGTACGGCGTGTCCAAACTTGCGGCGGAGCAATATGTGAAAGTCTTCGGAAAAGTATACGGAATGAGTGCTTGTTGTCTGAGGTACTTCTCGGTTTACGGGCCCAGAGGACGACCGGATCAGGTCATCTATGCTTTCGCAGATAGAGCTTCCAAGGGAACAAGTCCGGAAATCTTCGGCAGTGGTGAGCAGACCAGGGACTTTACCTTTGTTTCAGATATAGTCGACGCGACGATTCTGGCGATGGAAAAGGACGAATCTTCCGGTGAAGTATTCAATATTGGTCACGGCTCGAGAATCACAGTTAACGAACTTGCCCGCAAAGTCATCTCGGGTCTGGGAAAAGACTTGGAACCGATCTATCGTGAGGAATCGAAGGGGGATTTTTCGGATACCCAGGCAGACAATGCTAAGGCTAGAAAACTGTTAGGGTGGGACCCAAAAGTGTCATTGGATGACGGTCTGCAGCAGTTTTTAGAGTGGTTTGCGGCCAAATATCGCTGAAAGCCAGCTCGAAATTGCTCCTACCCGGGCGTTGGTAGATACTTTTCTAGTCTACAAAACGGATCGTTTGTCGTAGCTCGCGTGGCGTCGGGAACCTAACAGAAGATGAAGATCGCCCAGGTCAACGTTTACTTTAATCCGTTCATGGTTGGCGGTGCGGAGTGGTACGTCTACAATATATCAAGAAGGCTCGTGCAGCGGGGTCACGATGTCCACGTATTCACCTCCAACAAATACCAGAAGCAAACGGCACCAGCAAACGAAGTTATCGAAGGGATCACAGTTCACAGGATCCCTCTCAAACTAGACATGTCTTACCGCCTCAAAATCTGGGATGGGCTCGCAGACTCAATTAAGCGCGAGCACTTTGATGTCATTCACACGTACGACTACGGGCAGCCGCACACGCGAATTGCCCTAAAGGTCGGAAGGGAGGAGGACATTCCAACACTGATTACCGTATTCGACATACACACGATGATACCACGACCTTGGTACAAGCAAATTCCGATTCGTCTATTCGAGAGATATTCTGCCGGCGGAGTATTCCGCTCTGCAAATAGAATACTCGTGCGAGCTCCCCCTCTGGTGACACCTCTGGAGAGGATGGGCGCTCCACAGAATCGGATAACAGTTACTCCTTCCGGAATCAATGAGGAATCCCTCGGAAAATTTGAAGGAGATCTATTTCTTCGAGATCACGGAGTGTCGGGTTCGCCCGTGATCTTGTTTCTTGGTAGACTCAACCCTTTGAAGGGACCGCAGCATTTGCTAGCCGCAGCACCGGATATTTTGAAAGAGTTCCCTCGCGCTGTTTTTGTTTTTATCGGACCTGAACAGTCGGGATACACCAAAGTTCTGCGCGGCATCGCGAACTCGTCTGGTGTCGAGAAGAACGTGTTCTTTGTCGGACCAGAATACGATTTCACAAGGAAGATGCAAGCCTATGCCGCGTGTGATGTCTTCGTCATGCCGACCACCTATGAAGGAACCAGTCAGGCTATCTTCGAGGCGATGTCCCAGGGTAAACCAATTGTCGCTACTAGTGTGGGGGGGATACCTTTCCAGATAGAGAACGGAAGGGAAGGGATCCTCGTTCCCTACGGAGATGACAGAGCTCTCAAACAGGCGGTAGTTAGAGTGTTGAGGGATAAAACTCTCGCCGAAGCGTTGGGATCCAGCGCGCGGAGAAAAGTCGAGTCATTCACTTACCCCGTTCTTGCTTCAGGTATTGAGAAAATCTATGAAGAAGTTGTTCGCTCTTAGTGGTTTTTTTTGACTGCTCTAAGTCAAACCTAACCAGAAGCAGGCAGCGACTAACTTTAGGACCCACAACAGGGTTCTAGGACTAAGGGGAAGATTAGATTATCGAGGAGACTGCAAAGAAATAAGAAATACAGCAGGCCCCGCCTTGTTCTAACTAAATTAGTGCGTCGGTGATCAGGAGAGCCTTAGGCTAGAACATCGATAGAGACGCCTAACCTGGGTGGAAATCGTTCAAGCCAGGTGGCGGCGAGCCGGCGTTTCCCAGATGCGAGGGCGTCGCCGGCAGCAAGTATCGAAACGCAATCGCCCAGAAGACCATTACCCAGACAATGAAAAGAATGTATCCCAGATATACGTGAACGGTAGAACCCAGCGCAACGCCAAGATACTCGAATGTTAAGAATACCCCAAACAGGCGCACTATGTTGATCAGAAATGCGCCGATGAAGCCCAGCACGAAGAGCGGCAAGAGTCTTGATAGTTTTGCCTTGATGTCAAGCACCGCAAGGGTGGAGAGCATGCCAAACGCGAGGATCCCTTGGATGCCCGTGCAATCCCCCTCGACGCTCAAAAGCAGTGGCCCGGCAGTTGAATTCATGGAGACAACGTAGCCGGAGGCGGACGCTTGAATGCCTATGATCCTCATAGACGAAGCCATTACTCCCGCCATCCAGTCTTGAAGATTGGCCGTGTAAGCCGGCAGGATGTTTTCGAGCTGGTAGCCGAGGAGGAGGACTATGCCGTACAAAGTAGGTACCCAGAAAAGCTTGAATGCCCTAAAACCGTAGAACGACAAAGTCACCCCCGCGAAAATAAGTATGAGATCGACTAGGCCGATTACAGAACCTTCCGCCAGGTTCAAGACGTAGACTGCAATGACAACCATAGAGCCGAGGAGGATTTCGAGAAAGTTCGATTTATTCGCGAGCTTTTTCACTGCGCCCCACTTGATAGTAAACCAAGCAAAAAGAACGAGCACCATGATGAAGAAGTATGGGTAGTCTATTCCCAGTCTGGGAATCACGCCTGGAGCCGATAAAGCGGCGACGAGGCACAAAACGTATGCAAGGGCTCGGGGTATTCTTAACAAGAAATCAGGGACTGTCCCTTGCAAGCATGATTTCTCGGATTTAAGAATTGACGAGGGGGATATGCCCCCTGTATCGGACTCGGATAGTCGAAAACTGCGAGTGGTTAGACCGTCAACCTGCACGCGAAAGCATGATTCAAAAAATCATCCGAAACGCAGTTCAGGATAGTTGAAAATAAGTTGCCGGAATTGAAATCAATACCTAATTTTAATCATCGATTTGGGCAATTTCTCTTAGATATTCCCCTGACGGTATTCTCCTCCATTGGAGAAATCGCCCCCCGATGTCGTCTATATCCCCGGCCGTCATAGCTTTCGTTAAGGCCAGATTGGTATCTCGCTCCTTCTTAATTCTGTTCACTTTCGTTACGGCGTTGTTTGTGGTAAATCTGTTCGCCCTTTTTGAAATAGGAAGTGGCGCTGAAGTTGCCGGAGAATCTTCGCTCACCTACGCAGCAATCTCAATCCTTTACGCGACTTGCCTTCTAGAATGTCTTGGGTTTTCCATATTGCTTCGGACAACTTCTCGTTTCGCGAAGAAATTGTTTCGATCGTCACTGAGCGACTATCGCGCCTGAAATTGACTGGCCGTTTGAAAATTGTATAAGATAGTCGTAAGTGCTGCCTACAATTACGCTGACTACCGGAGCTTGGACCGGATACATAAGGAGATTTGTAGTAGTCCCGGGACCAACAACGTTGTGACCAGCTACGAAAAGACTGTTGTTCGATTCGGGGCCCTCAGTGAGAACCCACGACGTTATGGGAATTTGAAGAGCAGGGCTCGAAAGCATCAAGGAGTTGACGGAGGTGGCCAAGTCCGGGTTTTTGATCGATAGAGTAAGGCTCGCCGTGGCTATCGATGATACGTTGTCTGACGAGGATCCATCGTTCAACATTATGGCGCTAAGCTGAATCCGGTTTGCATTTGGTCGAAAGAGGCTCGATGAGTACGCCCCGAATATTAGGCTGAGGACTAGAGTCGCCGTGAGAAGAACCATGGTTGCGATTGCAGGCGTTACACCTCTTCGGAAGTCCCCTCGCATTTTATAATCCGCTATACGTTCGAAAGAGATCTGAAGTAATTAAGTGGCTCAGAGAGAGAATATGGATTCCCAACTAGGCGTTCTTAGGCGATCTTCTTCAGAGGCCTGCTCGGGATATTTACACGAAGAAAACCCCGGCTCACGCCAAAGACCTAGGTATACAATTCATAAGCCCGCTTTAGCTCTGTTGCGTGCAGCTCCCAGTCGCATTGGATGCACAGGTATTTATCATGCTGGGAACAGTACGCGAGATCTTCGTCCTTTCCACATAGTTCGCAAAAACTGCCTTCGATCAAAAGTACATCAGCTGACTACGACGCTCCGCGCTTAGCTCACCTGTCGGTAGGCATTAAGTCTTTTACATTCTTGGAGCAGAGTCCCTTCTTTTCTTGTACAATTACCTTTCTTCACATGAAGAGAATAAATGTTTGAGATGGAAGTTCTTCCATTTTTGAAGTTTTAGAAACAGCCGCCATCCTAGAGTGGAGGTTATCCAAACCGACCACTGATCCGGAGCTACAATTCGTATACACTCTGTCCCCGCATTTTTGAAAATTCTGAAAATAGAATTTGGTCCCTTTCTTGATCTAACCGCCCATTTCCAGTCAGGAAATTTATTCGGATTCGGATTGCAAGTCCATAACTGTCTAATTGGAATGGAGAAGAAGGGGGTGACTAGTAATTAGATAAACGGTGGGAGGCGAGAATTGCATTCTGAAATTGAAAGGGAAAGCCATCTCGCAAACTGGGAATATTGCCCGAATAATGTTGGCGGCCTCGCGTCGAGCCATTCTAAATACTGCGCGTTCCTAATAAATGGAAGACAGGAAGGCGCCCTCCTGGAGCTAGTACTGAATGCCTTCAGAAGGCATGGTTTGACCATCGGTTCATTTAGAGCATTCACCGACAGAAAAAAGAAAGAATACGCTATTTACGTGACAAGCGACTTTTCGAACGGAAACATCTCGCCTTTTGAACTCGCGGGTGAACTGAGAAGGACAAAGCTGGTGGGAGGTGCCATCTATGTTTCTCTTAAGGAGAGACTCTTTGATGGATTTCTCTTCCCATTAACGATATTGGACACGGAGAGAGTCGTCGCTATGGATTCTAGCTTTGCATTTCAAATTCAAGAACAACTCAACACGGAGGCAGGGAGAACGCTGCTAAATGGTTTGGGCAGGAAATACGTCACCCGCATGTGTGAAAACGTGAGGAAGAAAAATGGCAAGAACAGGCTTTTGCAAAACGTTCTCGATTATCTGAAGTGTGCCGGTTGGGGATCTTTTGAAATCGCGAAGCGAGATGCCAGCATAATTGAAGTTACGATCAAGGATCCCCCTGTTTCCAAGATTACGGGCGAAGCCTCTGGCAACTCCTTCGTACACGGAATGGCCGCTGAATTGCTGGATTTGCTTCAGTCCCAGGGTAGGTTCGAACTCCGCCAAGAATCATACGATCGGCCGACCCGGCTCCTGACGATGATACTCGAAGGGACAGAGTCTCGGAATCGGGAACCGAGTACGTTCTCGGGGAAAGAAACGAGGCACGAAAGAGTTCCTAGGGCAGCTACGGCGGAGGTTGAGAAGGTTGTATCGTTGCTACTCCACAAACCGCGAATCAGCCGCGAGGAAGAAATAACTGAAGAAGAAAGGCGAATTTCTGTGACCACGAGCGGGAAAGAAACGGCGAGTGTCAAGCAGGGATTTTCAGAAATTCCGAAGCAAATTCCGAAGAATCTGGTGACAAAACGCCTGAAGATTATTGTTGATGCCTAACTCGGCGAAAAAATGCTATTTTTTTCCTTTGGTAGTGAAAGTTTTCCCTCCTCGGTGCCGCACGTCAAGAGTTAAATCTGTATAACATCCTAGGCGTTTTCTTAGGAAACAGGGCAGAGATGTCCGAAGAGCAGCGGAAATTTGCGGCGATAATGCTTACCGATATCGTCGGCTACACTGCCATGACCCAAAAGAACGAATCGCTGTCTCTTCAGCTGCTTCAAGCTCACAACGAGCTTCTGAGACCCGCATTTGCTAGGCACTTTGGCCGAGAGGTCAAGACGATTGGAGATGCTTTCCTGGTAGAGTTTGCTTCTGCAAGAAACGCTTTCAATTGCGCGTTGGACATTCAGGAGTTACTGCATAGCTACAACAAAAACATTCCCTCAAAGGACATGCAGATCCTCGTGAGAGTTGGGCTCAATTACGGCGACGTTGTGCATCAGGAGAACGATGTGTTCGGAGACGCAGTAAACATTTGCTCGCGAATTCAACCCCTCGCCCCTCCGGGTGGAATCTGCCTGTCTGAGGAGGTTTATCGGTCGGTCAAGGATTCTTCTCCGTATCAGTTTCAAATTCTTCCGACTCCGGAGCTCAAGAATGTGGCAAGACGCGTAGAAGTTTATCAGGTTTCTCTCCCCTGGTCGGTGGAAGCACCTCAAGCGAGACAAAAAGGAAAATCATCGTCAGGATCGAAAAATACTATCAAGCAAAGACTGGCGGTATTGCCGCTCACGAGTATTGGGGCGGAGGCAAGCGACGAATACTTCGCGGACGGAGTTACTGAAGAGCTCATCACGGTTTTGTCGAACATCAAAGATCTTCGGGTCATAGCGAGGTCTTCCGTTATGAGATACAAGGGTGCTCATAACATTCCGGACGTCGGAAGGGAGCTAAACGTGGGATCGATTCTAGACGGAAGTATTCGCAAGGGAGGAAATAAAGTGCGGATATCGATCCACGTAGTCGATGTCGAAACGCAGGAGCAGGTATGGGCGAAAAACTACGACTATGATCTGAGCGATGTGTTTTTTGTTCAGACAGACATAGCAAAGCAGGTTTCCAAGGCGCTCAAAGTTAGGTTGAGGTCCACGGAGAGAGCCCGGATCGAGAGGAAGGAAACTCAGGACGTGGATGCGTACACGCTCTACTTGAATGGGCGGTTCCTGCTTCACAAGAGGACAAAACAGGCGATGCAGGAGGCGGTGAAATACTTCGAGAATGCTGTGGAGAAAGACCGTAACTTTGCTAGGGCGTACTCCGGGCTAGCTGATTCTTATTTGCTACTTGGATCGTACGGCTACATGGAACCCAAGGAGGCCTATTCCAGGGCTAAAGAATACGTGTCGAAGGCTTTGGATCTAGACCAGAACCTGGCGGAGTCCCATAGTAGCTTGGGCTTCTTGCTGGAAGCATACTACTATGATTTTGCAGGCGCGAGATCGGAGTTCGAACACGCCATTGAACTCAATCCGAGTAGTTCGCAAGCGCATCACTGGTACGCGATCAACCTCGCAATTTCGAAAGATCTCTCCCGCGCTATCGGGGAGCTAGAAAAGGCAAAGGCGATGGATCCGCTTTCTCCGCAAATTGGTGGTATCCTGGGCGGGTTCTACACCTACATCGGGAGGGACGAAGACGCGCTGCGATCTTGGGACGAGGTTTTGAGATTTAATCCGGACAACGTGCCGGTTTATCTCAACAGAGGAGTCTTTTACGCCAAGAGATCTATGAAGGAGCTTGCACTCGCCGACATGAATAAGGGGCTGAGGCTCGCTTGGGAGCCTGCGGATCTAAAGTGTCTGCTGGGATTCGTTTACGCCGTCGTTGGGGAGAGAGAAGAGGCGATGAAGGTGCTGCAAGATGTGCAGGCGCGCGCAAGCCGAGAATTCATTTCTCCTTTTTACATGGCCATGCTCTACTTGGGGCTCGAGGACGTTGACAGTTGTCTTTCAAGCATTGAAAAATCAATCGAGGATAGATCGGCAGAAATTGAATCGCTGGTAAACGATTCGATGTTTGAAAAATTGAGGTCGGACCCTCGACTGGAGTCCATGTTGAACAAGATAGGCGTTTCCACCCGCCCTAAAGAAATCGAAGAGATCCGCCAAAATCCGACGGTCAAGGCATAAATTTTTCATGGGGCTCAGTTTGGCAGATTTCGGCCGAACCCGACGCCCATCTTCGTCCACCCTTTTCTTGAGACGAGAATCAGCCGAACAACCACAAACACGATCACGGCGAGTGTGATCAAAGAGACTATTCCACTGAATGGAAATTCTGGAACGCCGCTCGACTGGATGACAGTGACTTGTCCCTGAGAGACGCTAATGGTAACAGGTGAGAGGGGACAGGAACTTGACGTCGCAGTCGTTGCTGAAGAGACACAGCCACCACCAATAGAGGTAGGAGACTCGCACATTCCGGAAGTTGTTAGGCTGAAGCATGCATCTAGACTATAACTGTCGGAGGGGGGTGCAGGAGGTAAATGACATCCAGGTCCTGTGGAAGCGTAATAGGTGGACGAAGGCAGTAGTTCGATCTCGTACGTCCCGGCGGGGGCATTCAGAAAACTGATTGTCTCCGGGACCCCTACCATTACCCCACCGATCTTTAGCGGATACTCTTGCTCGCAGCCCGCACCGGATGGGCCGATGAAAAGCGCATCGTCTGAAAATGAAAAGGTGTTCACTATACCTTTGAAAGGAATAACAGAACACGGCTCCGAAGCGCAACCTATCTCCTGCGTACCCGAAGGACCTTGGTATACCAGCAACATGTCAACCGGAGAGTGACCCTGGATGTAAAGAGGTCCGACCTTGCCAGAAGTTGTAGTTTTTTTCGTTGTAGTTGTCGTAGATGACGAAGGGCCGGCAGCGAAACTCGGCACCACAAGGAGTCCCAAAATAAGAATTACAAACGCGACGACGATAAGCGAGGCCTTATTTTTCAATAGAAATTACAGCTCGCTCAATCACCTCGTACTTAAGCCGTATGAAGTACAGATTCGGGGATCTGAATTTCAAATTCATGTACGTTCGGTCTATGGTTTCCAAAGAAATCCAGCAGGAATTGATGAGAAAATCATGGTAATTGCTTTTTGAGACTCGATTAGTCATTGTTGTCGTATACAGGAAATTTTTGTAGGTTTTGGGCCAGAGTCATTGAATATTGAACGGACCAACCGTGGTTTGAGCGAACCTTTTGCTTTCTCCTGAAGAATCACTAGGAAATATGTGAATTTGAGATTCATCCGAATGAATTTAGAATTCTGAACGTTTTTCAACGTCCTCGACGGGTCCCGAAAATTCGAAATGGGTAGGACAGGGACTTTTTGATAGAAGACACTGAAACTCGGCCGAATCTTCGTGGTGAGAAAAACGGAAAGCATGCATACAAGGACGACCACGTGGGAGGAGTTGCAGCGCCGAGGAAGAGACCCTTCCCAGACGGATCACGGGTTGGCTATTCAGATTCATTCACGAGAAGATGAGAGAGACTAGAAACCGATGCTACTGGTATCGCTGACGAAGAGGTCGCAAAGTCGGTTTGGTCAGACATCCTGAACGATTACTAGGGATCTCGCGGGACTGGCGTCTGGATACCCGAAAGAGAGTTGGAGGAGCACAAGAGAGTGGCGCGAGTTCTCGGCAGACCTCCGCGAGAAAAGAGAGAGGTTCGCCCTAAATTTTTTTCAAAGCCTCCAAACCATAGTAAATTCTCCACGGTCGAGCGAAAGGGATCTGATGCTCTTCCCAGCGTGAATCAGAAGTCACTTTGCCCCCTCCCCTTTTTGGCAGTTGCAGGTTGCCCTAAAGAAAAATCTTCTCTCCATAATCTAAAACTCAGAGGGGGCGCCGCGGAGAAGAAGGAAAAAGACCACAGTTCCCGTTTCGAAATGAAGGGACTGTTGCTATTTTAGATCAAATTCATCCGAGAGTTCCAAAAGCGGATACTCAAGATTGCTTTATTCCCTTCCGGGGGCGGCTCTTGGTCTTGATCTTCCTAGCCCTTTTACCGTTTTGAACTATGCTCTGTATCTCGTAGATGGCGTCAATATCCATTCTTTTCCCGAGCTTGTTGAAAGGATTCAGCGGGCAGGAGCGCTTGTGAGGGCCGCCTTGTTTACAAAAGGGGCAAACCTCTCGTGAGAGATTGAGTTTTCTGACCAAGATTCGGAGCTACTTCAGTTGGGACGAAAGAGTTTTGAATTATACAATGATAAAAAACTATTTCCGTATCCTTAACGAAACCTCAAGCACTTGGATGTGAATTTCTCCGCTATTGGAGAAGCAGAGAACTCTCGCCGGTTGTTTTTTCAATGAGAAAACTCAAGTGACTCACCGGGCATGCGCGTCAGAGTACCGATGTGAGAAAAGGCCTTTTTCCCGGAGAAATCTAAGGACTAGGTGTTCATTTTTTCGATTAGTTTCTTGATACTGCGATGGACGGTCGTTTGATATTTGTTTACTTTCGCAAGTTCCGATCTAGCTACTCTGAAAGGAAGATTCTGAAATGTTCGGAGAAACCAAAAAGTTCTAGGTTGCCAGGATACTCATCTTCGGGCTTCGTAGGAGTGGCGCCTAAAAGAAAAGTGCCTGAGAGAAGGCGTGTGTTGTTACGACAAATACCCGAGCACCAGTATTACTCTGACAACGCCACCGCCCTAACGTATTCCTTTGTTTGAATCGAAGGTATTTCTGTTCTTCGCAAGCCTCGACTTCTGGAGTGATCTCCGACTTTCCGGCGCTTTCTTCTTCGGACCTCTCCCTCGGAAGGGGGACCGAGCTTGGGGTTTGCTCTCCAGCCAGAATCAGTGGACGAGCACATTGAGTACTCTCTGAACCACGAGTACCAGTTCGCCGACTGCCAAGACGAGAGATGGCACGAGCACAGTAACAAGCGATCGCTCATCTTCGAGCATTATCAGCTCAACCTCGGTCTCTAGCTCTGACTCCGGTACCAAGATAAGCTATACGACCTCGACGAATCGTTCAGCTACGAGCACGACGGGTTATACAACTTGGACGAGGAGTATGACGAGCGATAGTACTATCATGAGTACCGTCACTTCAGATAGTATCACAAGTACGAGTATGCCAAGCTCGTCAACCAGCACCGATACTGGAAGCACGAGTACTGTCACAAGTACAAGTACGACTTCTCCCAGATCTGAGCTTTTTCATTGGACGGATTCTGATGTGTGCTACAGCTCAAACGATGTCAGGGTTGGAAAAATAGTCGATTGTCGAGTGATCGTATCGCGGCTCAATATGCCTCGTGGATCGGTTACTTTCAGCCACAAGGACGGGGGGAAGACCGTTACCAAGACTTCCAATTGCAATCCGAACATGTACACAACCACTTGCTCGGCGACTTTCAGCTGGAAACATAGTTATCACCGCATCGTACTCGGGCAACATTACGTACCACTCGAGCCACAGTGCGACAATGGTCATGCGATAAAGCAATCAGATACCTCGCACCGAATTCCCTAAAGATGATCAACAAGTATGGATCCAAGGAACATCCCCATTTGACCGGGGATCGCAGGAATGAATCTGCAAAATCCTAGACTTGATACTCAAAGTCGCGCTTGATGATTATTGAGCCATTATTCTTTGGCGCTTTAAACGCAAACCTGCCACGAATAACATTCCAATAGCAGCTATCATTATCGCCGGGAATCCAAATTCAGGGACCGTAAAGCTCGCAGACACGCGAAAGCGGGGAGTGAGGCTGACAGCTAATCCGGAGATGGAGTAAGAGTACATTCCAGAACAATGTGTATTTGCATTGCCTAGAAGTACAGGGGTATATCCAGTGCAACCAGTTCCCACGTGCGTGACTCGCCAGCCTGATTGGCCAGTTCCAAAATTAAGAGAAACGGGATTGCTTGAATCTCCAAGGCATGGGGACAAAGCAATGCAAATGGTAGATGTGTAAACAGTGCCATCGGGCCCCGTCACTGTAACTCCTGTAACACTAAAGTGAACATTGTCAGTAAATGTAAGAGTATTCAATCCATCGGGCCCAATTGAATTTGGGGAAGAACTAGCAGCTGGACTATCCGCAAAAACCACTGGCAGGAAACTAAATGCGACAATTATCACAAGAGCCACGGGAACAAACAACCGGATTCGATTCAAGGTAAGCATTCTGACGATATTCGGGGGTTTAATAAGCTTGTGATGTTGAACATCACGAGTATGAATTTGAAATTCATGTGAAGAGAAAGTTGGGTATCTCCAAATGGGGAAAAATTCTGCTAGGACCATTGCTGAGATAGAGGGTGGCGACAAAGGCAGCAAGAAGGGTACCTCAGATAAAGATGACGGAAATTGGATGGACTTGGGAGACCGACGACTCTCGTTCACCCAATACAGAAACCCGTTCCTAACCTTGTATGGCGTTCCGGATATTGATTTTTATCTTCACGAAGTCTAAATCAATAGATCAGGGCGATCGCTGTTAGGACATGATGACCAGAACGTCAAACAGACCGAGATGGATCATTAAAAGAAACAGCGCCTCCTCCGAAACGAGCTGAGGCTTTATGTTGAAATTCCAGCAGTTCAAGAGCAAAATCGCGGCCATTCCCAGCTAGACGGCCAGTACCGATAGAAGACATAGGCCGCCCGAAGGACAATCAGCATCGATTGCTACCGCGGGAGTACGCCAAAGGTCGTGCAACCTGAGAGCGCATGAAGATGGAGCAAAAGTTAGGGTGTTTTGCAGAGGATCAAGATACTACAAGTCGTTCCGGGGATCTCGTTACAATTTCTTTGGACTGTTGAATGGCTCCGATCAGATCAAAACTATTTTGTAAATCTAGGTCGAATTGATTGCGCAATTCTCTCACAATTGACCTTTCGAATAATTTCGAACCCGTTTGAAAAATAGATTCCAAATGTATTTTGAATTCCTCGGGTTTGAAGATAACATCTTGTCGTGCGAATTGGCTATCGGATTGCAATTTCAAGTAGACCATGTTCTTCGTACCTTGGCCGAAGCTGTTAAGCCCTCTATCGACGCAATCTAATATGGACTCAAACTGCAATGGGGTCGCTTCAAAATATGTACCACAAATCTGAGATTTGAAACTCCTTGCCAGATAGCAGATTTATCAGTATGCCCAGTCTCTAGATTGAACAATTTCCCCTTTATCGGCAACAAAAGTTACCAAGACCACTCAAACGATACCCACAACAACAACGACCTCTACAACCCACTTTACCACTCCAGACAGTTCCCACCACAGTAACAACCTGCTCGTCTTCGACGCAAACTTCAGATGTACCCCAGTTCCCCGCATCAGTCCTCTTCCTGCTCCCCCTTGTTGGGTTAATGCTCCCCCTGGTCATCGGAATGTGAAGATTGAACATGAGAACGAGAATTGCCTAGTAGGCTCTTGGAATGAGCTCAGATTCAAGACATTGTCTTAATCAGCTGGTTTTTGTTTATTGATAAGTAGATGACAGAGTTCTCAGTTTGGTTAGCTAAACTGCTGAAATTCTACCTGTTTTGCAGCTGAGCTGGAACAACCCTTGATCAAAGTTGTTTCATTTTTCATTACCCAAGTCGCAAAAATTACTTCAGACTAGCAACTGCTCTCCGGAGCAACTCGCCTAAATTTCCAAGTCTCCCTTCGAGACTTTCTTCCAATTAGAAATTTCAATTGGACATAAGAGTCTACGTCTCCAATCTTCTTGATCGACTCAAGTCGGGGCAGGCAGCATCTTTAACACGCATCACATTACTTTCCAGATTTGCAAACATTTTCTCTATCCTTAAATGTGTGGAGAAAGCCTACCCAGCCGTCTAAGAAAACGATGTACTGTCGAAACTGCGGAACTGCAAACGCTGACGATGCGATCTTTTGTCAAAAATGTGGCGCCGATCTAAAATTGGCTTCCGCGAGTGGTCCAGGAATGGGCGGGAGTTCTTCGGCGGCTCTTGCCGGATCTCCTACCGCGTATTCCGGCGCAAGAAACCGGATGCCCACCTCATTCAACATAGCGGGCGTCTTTCGTCACGCAATCGATCTACTAAAAAGTCCAGTCCAGGTTATGAACGCCTATCGCGATACTGATCCGCCATTTAAATCGATCCTGATTAACTACGTCACGGTCCTTGCAGCGATCCCACTGGTTGCTACTCTAATAGGAGGTTTATGGTATTACGGGCTCTACGGCTATCTTGGATTTGTGGGCGGGACAATATACGGCTACGTGTTTGTCTCGGCAATTCTGGATTATATACTCAGTATCGCAGCGGTGGCAGTCGTCGGGTACGTCGTCTGGAAGTTAGCGCCTAACTTTGGGACGACTACTAGTCTGGCAAGGGCTATACGACTCGCGGCGTACGCCTTCACCCCGTACTTCATTCTGTCAATCTTCAACATCATACCGATCATTGGAGTGCTTTCAATCCTCGGTCTGCTATACGGTTTGTACATTCTGTATCTCGGGGTGCCGATATTGTTAGGGACGCCGCAGGATAAAGTACTCACCTATGTGATAGTCACAGTGGTCGCGGTCCTCGTCGTATACGCTATCATCGACTCAATCGCATTCGGAGTAGCCTCGCTCGCGTTCTTCCACGCTTTCGGCATGTGACTCAGAACTCGGTCCTGGGCCGACGGAGCCGAACGATCGCGCGCGTTCTATCCCAAGATGAAATTGCTGGGGATCGCGATGGCACTTCCCCACATAGACATTATCTGACATGGACCGGACTTTAGGGAATGATGTATGACAAAGAAAAAGATCTTATCTGATTTCAGGAAAGTGCTAAGAGCATTTCAACAGAAACACTCGATAGATCTAGCTGAGCTCTGTCACGAAATTGAATTCCTTGCGGCTCAGATTGATTTTGACGCTGAAAATTATTCAGAAGCCGACTTACAGAGGGCTAGGGAAAGGAAGCAAAAGGCCGAAATAACCGAACTTGAACTAGTCAGACGTAGAAAGAACTGAGAGCCCGCGGCGATTTACGGGGCCTATCGCCGTGGGGATTAGTTATGATATGCTTCCCTTGCCCCGCCCCTTCTGTCGTACCGGGCTCTCAATGTTGAGGAAAGATTGATAGTTGCTGAAAAGGCGATTGGTTATTGCTATATCGTAATCCGGTATATGCTATGCTCTAGTGCATCCTAATGCTCGTGGTTGGTTCAATGCGCTGTGTCATTGGGCCTTTCAAGGTACTCGCCTAAGATTGTTCAAACGACTACCATTCTCGATGAAACTGATAATCCGTCATCGTCTTACTCTCCGGACGTAAGGTCTATGTTTGGAAGTTCCCATGGAACGATAACGTCGAAGTGATTAGCGTATAGGTACTGCATGTCAGCCGCAAAGTTAGGTGTGTTTGTTTCGTAAGTGTCGTTCACGGCATCGTCTCCCACGGAGTGGAATGTAAGTCCCACAACATAGGTTGAATTGGCTTGATCCACTATCGATTCGAAAGTCATCAAGGATTGGTTGTGCGAAATGTCAATGTCGTGCCACTGAACAAAAGGTTGCGTACTCGTCGGATAATAGGGTGCAATGGCTTGTTGCGCTCCTTCGACACCAGTAACCGTATAGACGTAGGTAAAGTTCTGCTCAAATATTTCGCTCATGAGGGTTGCGTTTGAATACCCATTTCCGTATGGAAGCGTAAGTGTCTTTGGATCGATTCCATGCTCCTCGAAAAGCTTTTCCGCAACATGAATCTCGTTGTAAAGAGTAGTAGAATTCATGTTTGACATATTATAATGGTGCCAAGTGTGATTACTTATCTCAAATCCGTTTGCGCCTAACCACTGGACTTCTGGCCAATTCATGTAGTAATCTTGGGTGTAGGATTCGTAAGGGGTGCATTCCGCGAGATCTGTTTGATGTGAATCGATTATTGCCAACACTCCATGATAGCCATATTGTGCAATAATAGGAAGCGCGTTTGTCCAAAAATCCTGGTAGCCGTCATCGAATCGCAGTATCACTCTTCTGCTCGAGTTTACGTCTTGCTCCGGATTTATGGTCGGTGCTCCAAACGTTAAATTCGCCATTCCATCCTTTATTGGAATATTGACTCCTTCTCTCAAACAATACGGATCGTAAAATGGGGTCTCAAGTTTCATTCCCGGGATCAATGTGTACGGCGCCGTGATGTTATTTGCATAAGCAATATCTTGCCAAGGTATTCCCAATTTTAGTCCAATGTGATATAGAGTGTCCCCTTGCTCAACTGCATAAAGGTCGCTGGTTTGCAATGGATATGAGTAAAAATAAGCGGCGACGGGGACGACCAATGCGAGAACTGCGATCGTTATTGCGATCGCCTTCTCGTTCATCGAGTTCCCCAGCCATTATCTTTTAGCCGCAACCATGCATACAGGGAAACAAAAGAAACAACGAAGGTGTTGAACAACCACCAACCAAAAACCCATGAGACTGGAATTCTAGAATACAATTTCGTGTAAGCAGCATAAAGCAAACTTACCGCGATCAATCCTCCGAGATACAGGAAAAGTGAGGACAAACTACCGAATAACAACGGAATCAAAATGAGGTAGGCTAAAGCGATGAACGGAGAAAGAATATTCGTTAGGGCAGTCGTGTAAAACAAAATGCTTGCGCCGAGACCCTTTGAAGGAATGACAGGAAATTGCCAAAGCGTCTCTCGAATGAAAGATCTTCTCCACCGTAATCTCTGCTTAGCTAGCTTGTATGGATAAGTGGGGCCGTGTGTCTCAGCTCTCGCGGTAGGCGAGTATATCGTTCGCCAACCGTCTCTTAAGAGAAGTGTAGTGAGTCCTCTATCTTCGCCATAAGTACACTCCACTCCCAAGAACTTCTGGTTCGTCCATTCCTCGATAAATGGCAAGACCGCGGATTTTCTATAAGCCGAGAGACAGCCGGAAGTACAGGTCACTATTTCGAACTTGCTCTCCGCACTCTTGTTCAATTGGAATCCAGTCAAGTAATTGGCAGCTTGTATTCTCGTTGTCCAGTTGACAGGGATCACTCCGGTTCTCCCACACACGGCTCCTATTTTTGGCTTCGAAAAGTACTTCACAATGGTTCTAATCGCGGTCGGATAAACTCGTGTGTCACTGTCAATCATGACCAAGATCTCCTCCTTGACCTGGGGAATGAGTTCCCCAAGTTGCCTCCTTTTCCCTTTGTTTAGCTTTGAATTCACAAAAACAATCTGGTCGGGATGTTCATCCCTAATATGACTCATGATCTCTGGCGTTCTGTCCGACGATCCGTCGTTTATGGCATAAATCTTCAGCTTATCTTTTGGATAATCACTTGCAAGCACAGCTAGAAGTGTATCCTGAATGATGTTTTCCTCATTCTTTGAAGGAATCAAAATGGCTACCGTCGGCTCAAGCGTTTGGTCGATGTATTTTGTATGATCGTATGACAAAGCTAATGGAAATCTCACCATAAGAGAGATGGAACTGACCAGAGTGTAAGCAATTGCTACTACAAACATAAGTGAAGTAACGTCGGGTAGAAGAAGAATTTTGTAGATCAGCAATGCACAGTAGACTGTTAGAAACACTATTGAAAGTAAGATAGTTGTGGAAAGTCTTCGACCAGTGGCATCATAGTTGATGATAGGCTGATCGTAGCGTATGTTAGGAGCACTGAAAATATCTTTGATTGAAAAATGAGAAAAAAGAGTCGATAGTAAAAACAGCACGGTCGCAACAATCAATAAATCTTCGTTGGTAAACCAAATCAAGAAATTTGAGTAAGCTTGCCAGGTTGTGACATGAAGATTGAAGTCTTGCCTGTCCAGCACATAGATGTACACGCCAAGAGGAATCAGACTCAAAGAGGAAACTCTTACTGATTTAAGCAAGAGTGATATCCAGTCATTTCCAGAATAATATATCACAGATGAAAGAAATATGATAACAAGCAAAACAAGAATTTCTTCATCCACGAATACGTTTACTTGATTTCCTTGCTGGTCAAGTATTGAACTATGATGAATAAAGAAATATTCTGCCTCCGAAATATGTACAACAAAGTTCCAAATTGAAGCGGCTAAGGGACTTGTCGCTCTATCTCGCCATACGCTGGTCCAAAGATAGAAAAAATTCATCCAGCCAAAAGAAAATGCCAAGATCACGAGATACGGGATAGTGGATCTTTTCATGGCTTGCCTATCGCCGTTACTTTAGTCTGCAGTGTCGTTGAGTGGCACGACAAGCTGTTGGAAATCTTCGACGCTTACTATTGGAATTTCGATTTGAGTGATGTGATGCCTTTCCTTGTTGGGGCTCACTAACAGACGATAAGTGTCATCTGTCCTCAGGGCACCCTCAATCAGCGGTAGGGATTGAATCATGGATTTCAAAAATCGAATGTCCTTCGGTAAACAGGTTCCGCCGATTCCATCTCTTGGTTCAAACAATTCTGCATTCCACTTCGAGTTGACCCCCTTCTTGATTTCTGGAAACGTCAAACCGACTGATTCACACAATACTGCGATTTCCTCGGTGAAAGCAAGCTGCACGTAGCGGTAAGAATTCTCCACCAGCTTTACAAACTCGGCAGATTCTATTCTATCCAGTTTCACTAATGGAATATCCAGTCTATCATAGAAGTCAACTCCCCTGGCCTTGCTCTTCTCGTCAACGGCTCCGAAGACCCTGGTCTGCCTGACGCCGTGTTCTTCCATGTTCTCTGGCCACAATCTGTGGGGAACGTGAATGATGTCAAGATTCAGCAGCTTCGAAATCATACGAGAGGTTCCGACTGCCAGCGTGCTTTCAATCGACACAAGTGAACCGGGGCTAGTTTTCGCAACTCTTTGACATACGTCAATCACAGCGCTCATATCCGGACTCTCATTTCTCCACCATGTGTTCACGCACACGATGTAGAATTCGCAAGGGGGTAGCATGTCCCACACAGATGACGCACTGTGAAGTGAAGTACTTCTCAATGCCCGCTCGCTAATGTCATAGCCAAAAACATCGAACTTGTCCAGACCTTGAACATATTCGGCGGTTTCCCTTCCAACCACACCCAGTCCTACTATGCAGACTTTATCGGTCAAATTTCTCAATCCTGCCTTCCTAAGGGAAAAATTCCATAGCCGAAGTCTCAAGGAAAGTGATCTTGAAAATTAATCGGCTTTTTGTGATCGTGTAAAAGTGATCCCCGAATAGATATGAGAATACGACGTTTCTCAACGAGTAAACGTCATCGCCTAACTTGAATCTCGAATTGTTCATTTTCCAACTAGGGTCGTCAATATTCCCCAAGTTTATTGTTTGCGTCTGTATACAATAAATGTAACCGCCCTGATCACCTTTTCGAATATCAACCCCCCTAGATAATTAGGGCGCTCTCATACTCATTCAAGAAGTATTTGTAATCAAAACAAAAATACCCGTTTCGTTTGTCACCGCGGTCGTTAGACCCCGGTAAAAGCGCTAAATTTAGGGCACTCTCACGACTCCCCTCCGAAAATCAAGTTCGTAAGGTAATGCTGGGAGACCAAATACTCAGAGGTACTCATCTTTGACAGCGACCACACGGTATCTATTGCGGGCAAAGAAAGAGTTATTTTCCTTTGTTTTGCCCGACCGATAAACGACTGCAATCCATGTTTTGCTAAAGTGCATATCGATTTATTCCTTCAGGTACTTTTTTGAAACCAGTGTCTTAGGCGGGTGGCGGGAGCGAGGCAGTTTCCTCTAAAAAGTTCGGTCGACGCATGAGGAGATTGATTTTTCCTAGTGCCCCCTTCGGGAACTACCTTATATCATTCTCAAAGGGAGCTATCCCCAGCAGCTGAGAGATAATCAGTTTCGAAGTGGTAAGAGCACAAAATATCGACGGGGAAGAAGAAGAGAAGAAAAAGACTAGAGAAATCATCGAAGGGATAAACAATCGCAGAGCTGAGCGAATTCAAAAGTACCTCCCTCGTTGGTTTCTCATCTATAGGAGATTCCGATCAACCATCTTCATTGTTGTCATCCTGCTCTTTGATTCTCTCCTCGTCGCGTATTATTTTTCTAGCGACGGCGTCATTTCCATTTCAATCGTCTTTGCCTTGATTTCGGCTTACATCGCAGTTTCGGTAGCCGACCGGGTTATCTCATACCTTGCCTTTCACAAGATCCCGATTGAAGTCTACTATCAGGAAGAAAGCCACTACTAAACACGCCAGAGCACTCGGAAGCTAAAGGGGAAACGAAGCAGTACTTTCTCGCAACCATCATCCAAATTCTAACTTTAGTCTCGCATTCTGAAAAGTGGGACCGCAGTCGATTTATTCGAGAAATCTATTTCCACCACTTTGAATTACCTCTCTCGGAGACAACGGAGGTCTGCGTGCCAGAATATTCTGAATGTCCCGGGCTGTTATACTTCAAAGACTCGGGGATTCTCAACTTTTGAAACCTTTGACGAACTCATCCACGGACATTGCCGGCATGCTCGTCATCTGAACAGTACCTCGAGATCCAAGCTCGGCGGATACCCGGGCTACCGTCTCGTTGTCAGGAGCTTCGAGTATGGTGACGAAATCGTAGGCGCCAAGCACGACAAATTGCGAGACCACTTTTGCGCCATAACGCTCTATCTCCTTATTGACCTCGCTTATTCTGCCGGGGCGTTCTTTTACAGTCTTACGGCCTTCTGGTGTCAGTGTTGAAAGAAGAACATACGTTGCCATGAGATTGCTTACCGTTTGTCTGAAGTATTAAAATCTCGCGAAAACATGCCCAAGATTTCGATTCATCGAGACATGTGGAGGAAGCACGGGCGCCTTATCTTGAATTCATGCGATCAATTGCCTTAATTACTTCAATGTGACCTCAGAACATCGTTGGGTCCCGATGCGAAGAGGTCTCCTTGTGGGGTAAACGCATACGACTATCTGTGCTCGAACACCGTCGGACCTACTTCTTTCGTACTGGCCCTTGCCTCGCGAATAGCAAGGCAGAGAAAGACTAGTGAGGCCAATTTTTCGAGGACGTCTAAGGTGTACCACGAGCTTACCTCGAAGTTTTGAACAATAGCCAGCGGAATATTTTGGGCATAAGCAAGAATGAACGCCATAAATGCCAGGATCCCTACTTCATAGACCTTTGCACGACTTTTGACCCTGCCCTTGAAAGATTCCCGAACTGTAAGATAGAGAAATGTGAGAGTGAGCGCATGGAGAACAATGTTCATCAGAAGGCGTGGCAAAAATGGATGAAACCGCGTAACCTCGGGCCAGGTCAGGACAGAGTCAAAGTAAACTGGAGCGTCATCTACTACGGCCCAGATGTATGCGAGAAATGCGTAGAGGTAAATTTTCTCCTTTCTAAGTGAGAGAATAACAGTACCAAAACACACAGGCAATACGACGCTCACAAAAAGAGTCTTGATATCGAATGTATAGACCACGTATGCGTACATTAACGAATAATAAACGACAATGCACGATGAAAGTACAGCAAGGAAATCATACACGACGGATCTTTTATTCATTAGTTTACGATACTTCCTTGAACAATTCGAATGCTCCGAAAAATGGGATCTTCTTAAGATCTAATTCAAACGTCAGCCACTTTATTTAGAATTCCTCTGGAGGAGATATTCTATCTTAGAGGTTCTGGTAGTCTATTGTGAAGTGCCAAAAGGATTTTCATGGGGACACGGGATGAAACAGGTAATTTCGTAGCCGATCCTAGACTCGTTCTCATGCAAAGTAAATTCTGATAGATTCCCGGATCAGCAGCAGGGGGTGGAAGATTGAGTCTAATGCTTGTTGTTCTTGAAAGCAGTTGACTGAGGATTCGAAAAGCGGTGTATTTCTTTTTAATTTGCTCATGGTAAGGACCGGCTGACCATTGTTCTTAATTTCAAGAGCACTGATAAATAGCCCGTAAAAATTACCACTATTTCTACACGGGAATTTCTACATAGACTGGATCAGATTTCCGCTTGATCCGATGACGAACTAATCCACTTTGCGTTCATTTTTTCCCTCTGCCCTAAATTAAATGACCCCATTTTATCGATACATATTCAAGAAAACTGAAGATGATTCTTGTCTTGGCTCCTTGAGCCTCAAATATGTGATGATGACCCTCAAGACACCTGTTCAATCGCTGGAGTTGAATTAAGCGAGAAATAGCTTCGAGGGGATAGGTTCGACCTTCCGGTGGATCGGCGGGCTATTTTCAGTGGGGCCATACCTACACGATCGCCTGCGGCGTTGCTGTAACTGTTACTGGTGTTGAAAAGGGATCAGTGGGTGAGAGCGTTACTACAAGCGTACGATTCTTCGTTTGCGGTCTTTCATCAACAATGATGACCAGTTCTGCCTCGACGCATCCTACTATCAGTGTGACCACCATCTCAATGTTTATTTCTTGAACCACAACAGAAACTTCCGACATCGAGCCGACTTTTCTTGACTACACAACGTCGAGCCATACAAATCCCAGACAGTGGTTGATCCTAGGAGCTACCGCGCCTCCCGTTCAGGTGATGGCAAGTAATTCCGGAGTTCTTCCTGCTTATTCGACAAGCGTCGCGCTATACCAGACTTTCATTGGAGGAGCAACGCATTTCGCAGGTGGCGGGAAAATGTACTTCTTTCAAATATATTTCGCGGACAGGCTGGTTCTCCGATTCTGGAACCGATACCTTGCTCATCCACTTTGTTGGAGGGAAGACAGTCGAGATTGCAGTCCTTCCCTAGGATGATTGACACGCCCCCGATAACTTCCCATCGATCTACATTAGCGGTCAGCCATTCGATGGTCCAAATACTTGGAACAGATCCTAACGCTCCCCTGACGAAATTCTTGCATTATTCGTAATCCCAAAAGAACTGACTCATTGATTGACTTCGCGAACATTTGACGCTCTTAGCAAAAGCTTTGCAATGATTTGCAACTAGCCTGGAATTCAGAACACTAATGTTCAGTACTCGAGGTTTAATTGGAGGCGCTGAACGATGCGTGACAGATTTTCGAGCGATCTATTGGTAGGTGAGGCAAAATGGTTCCGCGAAAACACTCCGTCATCATATCGATTGTAATAGTCACGATTCTAATTACCGGAATTGTAACTATATCCAATGGGGGGACCTCGACCACCAAAATAACCATTACCTCTAGGACAACTTCGCATAGGACCACCCTAGGTTATTTGAACTCCTTTACTACCACGACGAAAACTGTGCGTACTACTACCACAACGAGGCAAATAGCGACAACAAGTACCTCGATAGCGACAACTAGCAAGTCGACCTCGCGTCAACAGACGTACGTGACCTCCAGCCCGCCTCAGTCTAGCCAGTGGCTCGTCGTTCAATACTCCGTGCTCCCTTCCGTTGTGCAAGCTAGCGATTCCGGAGTAATACCACGGTTTTCCTCTCTGGCGTCGCTCAATCAAACAGTCATCGGATCAGTATGCAATTCGATACAGAACAACCAGTGCGAGTCTTGGAATACTTTAGCGCAGACCGGATGGTTTTTCGACCCCGTGAACTTGATTCTTTACATTCATTATGTGGGGGGTGCGTCGATTCAAATAATCGTGAAACAGTAACAAAATGAAGCCCTGTTCATTCTAAATTTGAATTACATTTCGGGAAAATATTTGGTAACTTTACAACCCTTTGACTAAGAGTGCTGAGTTCTTCTAACACAGACACATGATTTCCTCTTATGAAACCACATTTCTTAGACCGCTCGAGGCGAGACGGCGCTGACTGCAATTGCGACTAGAAAGAAGTCTAGTCCAGTACAATATGAATAAACGAGAGAAAAGAGAAGGGTGTAAGGAGCCGGCTCTGGGGCCCTCCCCCACAACTAACGGAGACGAAGTGACTCTAAAATCAAATCCTTTTGACTTGCGAGCGAGCCATTGAATTCTTCCCAACCCAGCCGGTTCCCCATCTTCTTCTGAAGACGAAAAGAAGAGGGAGCAAACCCGCTAGCATCAATAGAGGAACAAAGGTAGCAAGGGGAAATTCTGGGACTCCAGTGCTTGTCGCTTGTACGACGATTGGGCCTAGACAGAGGTTGGTCGATGCGCCGGTAGAGTCAGCGCACGCCGCCAAAGCAGTCGCCTGCGAAGCCATACAGTCCGTGGGCCAGTTGTCAACCGGTGGCGGAGTATTGGGATAGTTCGTGCTACTAGGCCACGCGCCATTTTGTCCACTCGTACATCCTGGTCCTACCATGTAGAGATAAATCTGATCGCCTGGAGAGATTGGAAACCCGCCGCAGGGTGCTTCACACACTCCCGCTCCTCCAAAACCGTTGATGACAAACTGAGTAGACGACCAGCTACCTGAGGAAAGCAAGATTCCGATAATGTCGCCCCCGAAGCCGGCGCCCCAGTTGTTACTTGTACCTGTAGGACCCTGATCTACAAGAATGATGCTTCCGGTCGTCGAACTGGGTTGCGTTGCCACCGATACGTCACCTTCACCGCTCACCGAAGGATAGGCTCCAAAGCCGCAACCGTTCACCGTGAGGCTCCAACCGGTGTTGCTGGCTGTGATGTCGCCCGTAAATCCGGTAAATCCGGGGGACGTACAAGCCGCGTAAACCGGATGATTGACAGCAACAGCCAAAACAACAGACAACGAAAGAATAGAGATCAGGCCTAGGACACTCGTGTGCAATTTCATGGAAAATTCTTCGTCGCTTCGCCACAGTGGACGGGTATTTATTCCCCCTGAACGCCACCTTCACGGATCTGAATTTCAAATTCACATCCTTGAGCTTCAGCTTCAGAGGCCATAATTGTGTGTAAACCCCTAACTCGCAAGTTAAGAGGATCCGTTATTGGTTTTACTTTGAATTGGGAAAGTCTAGCGCTTGCAGGTGTCTCCTTTTCTGCATGCGGTGCTCTTGATTACGAACGTCTGCTCCTAGTTCTTAATCCGACAAAGAGGCAAAGTTGTGGAGGACCTGGCTGAATGTAAAGGCGAAAATTCTGGAGATTTATCGTACCAGTCTAGCAGCCTAGATTGGGTTCTCAAGGATCTTCGATTTTGGTCTTTTCCAAGAAAAAGTTTTCCGCGCTTTCCCTGAAATTAGCTCAAATAGGGTGCTCGTGCCAAGAAGATCCATCAAGATGCCCGGCTCGATTCAGAAAATCCTGGTGACCGGCGGGGCCGGCTTTATCGGAAGCCACATCGTTGATGAGCTCGTAAGACGGAACTACTCTGTGGGAGTACTCGACAACCTTGCGACGGGAAACTCTGACAACCTTGCCGAACACCTTTCCGCCAAAAAGATCGCATTCCACGAAGGTGACATTTCGGATTATGAATTTGTCACAAAAGTAGTCAGAGGCTACGACGCTGTGATGCATCAAGCAGCGCTGGTCAGTGTAACGAGATCAGTTGAAAATCCCCAGCTAACCAACTCGGTAAACGTTGACGGCACGATCAACCTCCTCAAGGCTGCCGTGGACCATAACGTTCAGAAATTCGTTTATGCCTCATCTTCATCCGTCTACGGAGACACCAAAACTCTACCAAAGACTGAGAAGATGATCACTTCACCAGTCTCACCTTATGGAGTGTCGAAACTGGCGGCGGAAAATTACTGCAGGACGTTTGCGAAAGTGTACGGGCTCAACACGGTTTCTCTGCGATACTTCAATGTCTACGGCCCTAGGCAGAAATACGGTCCTTACAGCGGGGTCATCCCGACATTCATCAAGCAGGTTCTGAATGGAAATGCTCCACTGATCTTTGGAGACGGCGAACAAACTCGCGATTTCACCTTTGTAGCTGACGTCGTGCAGGCAAATCTGTCATGCCTTGAGCGGAGTGTGAATCCGGGAGAAGCATACAACATCGCGCGCGGGGAGATAATAACGATAAACGAGTTAGGGCGTTTGATAATTGAGATCCTCGACGCGACGGGAAAAGTTGATCTCGTTCACGGACCTCAACGAGCCGGCGATATCAGAGCTAGCTACGCAGACATTTCCAAAGCCAGGAAAGATCTGGGTTTTGCGCCAGCTTTCGATGTCGAAAGCGGGTTGCGGTCTGTTATCGAATGGTTTGTGAAAGGCGGTTCCAAGGACTTTTAGATCTGTCCCGCACTTTTTCTTTCGATCTGCCGTCCAAGGAACTTTCAGAATTTTCAGGCCTCTCTTTATTGCCGTTTGCAGCTGTTTCAGGGGGATGGAAGGTCCAAGAGCAAATGAAGAAACGCTCCACACACCACGTTATCATCACTTTTCATAAAAATTGACTGTAAAAACGCTCTTTTGGTTGGTTTCGAAGCGCTTGGGGGTCAAAAAATGTGAATTTCAAATTCAGATCCCTGATTCTGGCCTTCATACGGAATATATACTCTTGACTTGTTCTACACACGCTATAGGTATTAGACTATGAAAGCCAAGGTAATGTTCCTCTCGTCGTTAATAGCAGCTTTGTTCGCAGTCAGTTTTCTGCCCGCAGCGTTCGGGGCCTCGGGGCAAATTGTGTGCCTCTCTCCAACGTCTTGCGCCAACAATCAAACACTAAATCTTACGGGCCCCGGTTCGACCGCAACGGCAACCATGAAACTTACGTCAAACCTTGCTGGCGGAACAACTGTGAACTTTTACGTTTGTGACCAGGGTGCCGCGAGCTGCACTTCTCCCAATGGAGCCTTTAACGGCTGGTCTTGGACGTTTACTGCATCTGGTGTTACTGATGGTAGCGGGACTGTGACTGGCCTAACTTTGTCAATTACTGCACCCTCGGTTGTTACTACAACGAACAATGTTGAAACAGTTACAATCTTTGCTTGTGCTCAGACCGGTTCGAATCCATTCTGTGATTCCATCCAGCTCCAAGTTGCGTCGCTTAGTGTAACTGCAAGCGTACCTGAGTTTGGCCTCGGAATGGGAATTGCACTGGCCATCGGACTGATCGGTTTGATGGTCGTAGTCCGAAAGAGAAACCTTTCCGTCCCTTCTCCGTACACACTCTAGTCGAATAACTCGAACGAACCCTTGGCTTTACCGACCCGATACGACTTGTGCCTGCGTTAACGGCGGGCACAGCACTCTATTTTTCCTACTTCCTCAAATCTGTTCAATGTTCTGCGACTGATGTTTCGTAGTTGAAGAAACTGATGTTTCGACGAAAGGATTGTTTTTTAGAAGCCATAAATTCAAGATCCGCTAAAGGAACCTTCGTCGGCAGCTTTGGATTTTAGAGTCAATCACTCAGCCATGACCAGAGCTTCGACTATTCTACTAGTTGCGATAGTGCTTTCACTGATCGGAGTTCTATCTTATGGCGGGTACCACTACGTATCAGACCATCCCAGCATTCTGAATTTCTTGCATACGGGGTCATCTCCCGCGACTCGGTCCTCGGTTTCAACACAATCAGAGTTTACCACGCCGTCGAGAGCGAGCTTGATCACCTTTGCAACTCAGGTGAACTCGACAACGTCCTCAGGTGCCACAGTGTATTTTGCTGTTACGTCGAGTTCCGTGACATTGCCCACAGTTTCTACTGTTTCCTCATCAACAAGTGAAAATAACACATTCACCGAATCACAGAATACGATTACCTCTCTCCAATCTACCAACAGTTCTGTAGCGCTCTCAAGTAATTCTTCTCAGTTGTGGATTTTTGTGCTTGCCGGTCCCGCCACGATAGATGTTACCGGAGGAACTACGCATCTCAACGTCACTTTTACTAACACACAACAAACTTCGGCGAGTGTTTACGTTTCAGGAAGCCTGTCATCTGCCACTCAAACAACGCACGTTGGCAGCCCGCCTCTGCTGGTGGCGGGAGGGGGGAACGTGAATTTCTATCTAGATCTTGGAAAGCTTGGGTCTGGTCACTACTCAGTATCCTTCTACGTCGTCGGCAATCCCTCCAATGCCCAACTTTCCGCCCTAAATACGATTGCCTTCCAAGTTTAGTAATTATCATCGGTCCGGAGTTTTTTCTGAATTGTCAAAGAACCCTCCTGTCTGAGCAAGGAACTTGGAATTTTGCAATATTGACTTGAACGGAAAATCCTCTCCAGAAGACAGTCTTACGAGTAACGACTCTCTTCGTACCGTTGGACGAAGAATTTTGTAATGCACGCCTGTCAGACGAGAGAATTGTTTGATTCAATTCTAGAATGATAAGTATGTGTCTGTTGCTCATTCCCAAATCTCAGCAAATGGAATTACTATCCACTTGCAGTTAAAGAATATTTGAATGGGTGTGTTTGGCTGGCGTAATTTCAATAATTTCTATCCCGTTGAAAAAACGGTGAAAGTAAAAAAGAGGAAGGAAGCTCTTGACAGCGAAGGATAGTGGAGAGGTTGTTAATCAAAAAACAACCGAAGGAAAAACCATCTGGAATTGGCGCTCGAGTCCGTCAGAAACGCAAAGCTCCAGATCAATTCCGAATACAAAAAGAACATGCCGCGAGAACAAGGCGTTCACTCTCTTTTGAACCGGAAGTATTGGATTAATCACCTCGAGGCAGTGGAGGATTTTCTTAAGCGAAGACTTGAGGCAGGAGGAGAAGAACAAAACTAAAGCGATGCGATTTGTGAATGCGGGGGGCCGGAAATCGTTGTTTCTTCTTCAATAAGATAAATCCTCGAAATATGAAATATTGAATATATAGCTCGAGACTTTTCGAACCGTCGAATATTATTTCATGAAAATCAGATATCCATTGGGCAACTCAACCAAAGAAAATATTTTCGTAGCGGCGAGTGTCATGATCGCGAGTTTATTTCTTCTAGGCGTGCTGTCGTCGTCCTCAGTATTCACTTCACATGCTGTGAGCACTCCCATATTCAACCCGGCGGTCAATTTGAGCAATGATTGGGTTGGAGAACAGCCATTTACCTATTGATGCGCTGCCCAAAGATTTGGAATTCCCCATAAGTGGAAAAATCTCTTCCAGAGTCCTCCTTGTGGCTTGCTTTTGACCACGCGAATTTCACAACCAAATATCTTGCGAGATCCAGCGGATTGCTCGAAAAGAAACGGAAATCTAGTCACTTTCAGAACCGCACTTTAAGATCCATCATCATTCTTGATGTCGCCTCGTATGATTCCTTAATCCACGATCTGATATTCTGCGGGTCATGATTCCATTCCAGCTCAACCATGACATTTCCTTCAAAACCCAGATCTCTTAGCGCGCGCAAATACTCTTTGAGGGGGACGTTACCTCGACCGGGAGGTAGATCTCCGTGGATCTTATCCTTGCAATCTGAAATATGGACGTGAGCTATGTATTTTTGAATTTTCTTTAGGGCGTCGGGCTGATCGCCATTTAGATACATGTGAGAGAGGTCAACGTTAGCGTTTACCGCCGGATGGCCCACCTCCGTGATGAATCTGTTGAGCAGATCGACTGAGTTTAATAACGCAAATTTGTGAGCCAGAGTTTCAAGGGCTATGATCATACCCAATTTCTCCGCTTTCTCCGCAAGCTGGCTGACCCCTTCGACAGCCCACCGCCATTGATCTTGAGGGCTCAACTCCTGCTTCTCAAGTGCGTATTCACCCAGGGATAGAACCATCATTTCGCATCCCATATCAAATCCAATTTCTAGCTGTTTTTCCAACCACTCGACTGTAAGTTTCCTAACCTCGGTGTTCAAGTCGGTGAGGCTAAAACCAGCAAAAGTTATCGCGGAACAAGGCAACTGAAGTTCAATCAGTCTTTCCCTCATTCTCTTTCTATCTTGAGGGGTAAGCGGGTTCATGGGCATCAGATCGTAGCTATCGAATCCTATCTCCTTAGTGATCTCAATTCCTCTAACGGCATCCACTCCCGAGTACCACCATGCGCATTCGATCAACCCCAGTTTCATGGAGTTTGAGAAAATAATTGCCGCTTTATTTAGGCTTCCCGAGAATTTTAGAGTCGGCGCGAAATATCGAAACTCTGTTCAGGAATCTGAAGGACCCGAAGCTTCGTTTGATTCAATTCAATTGCAGGATTCCAAATGATTAAAACAATCTTGCACATCGACAGTAGAGTCTAACGTAAATGATGGGAAATCGGACAAAAAAAGCGCTCCAAGAGGGGAAAGTTATCGTAGGTACGATGATTACCGAATTTGCATCTCCTGAAATGCCAAGACTTCTTGGCGCATCAGGATTTGATTTTGCCATAGTCGATACTGAGCATTCTCCTTTTTCCCTTGAGACGACTATTAACTTGGTGAGATCAGCCAAATCTTCGAATCTGACACTGCTAGCAAGAGTGCCGACTACAGAATATCATCATGTAGCAAAGATGTTGGATGTGGGCGTTCAGGGGGTGATGATTCCTCATGTGGAACAAGAAAGTGATGTGAGAAAAGTGATCAACTCGGCAAAGTATCCTCCGATAGGGGCCAGAAGCTATGGAGTGAGACCGGTAATCACGGACTACGAACAGTCGTCTGTCAAAGAACAGATTTCACTGCTCAACGATATGTCAATGATACTTATTCAAATTGAAAGTGAAGAAGCAGTAAAGAATGTTGAAAATCTCGTATCCAATGACAACGTCGACGGAGTTATTATTGGCCCTAACGATCTCTCGATTTCGCTTGGTGTCCCCGGAGACCTGGAGCATCCGTCGATGCAAGAGGCAATTGAAAAAGTAATCAAGGCATGTAAGAAGTTCGGCAAGGGCGTGGGAACTCACACCAGGAGCATTGACACTACCATAAAATGGCTCGAAAAGGGCATGAATATCCTGCTTTATTCCACCGATGCAAGTATCCTACTTTCTGCCTGTACAGACGTTGTGAGAGTACTTCGTGAACACACTGAAAACTTGTAGAGATCTATAGCAGTCGCCTTGAAGTTTGGGACGTCACCAATGAGTTACAAGTTAGGACAAATTTCATTTCTGTTCCGTTTTCTTACGGCCCGGAGGATGCAGTAATTCCTCTTTCTGTTTTGCCTCCTCCTGAAGCCATGCCTTCATGGCTTCTTGAACCATTTCTCTCACAATGGTTTGTTTTCGTGCTTTTTTTTATTCTCCTTATCGAAATAATATGCCAGCTCTCAGATCTATACTATCACTCCTGAAGCCATATACTAAAGGCCACTTCTCCTGATTTCGGCATGAGAGAATATTCAGAATTGGAGCTAGAGAAATTTGGTATTTTCTTTCTTACATGCCTCTACTAATTCCCAGCGAAAAAAAGATGGAGATTAGTGGCCACTCGGGTGTCCACTTCCCTCAATTGAAGTGTTCGCCTAGCTGATTACGACATTGATTTGTAGTTCTTTGGATGTTCCCTCGTAGGCATACAGTGTATGCGTCGTTCCGAGCACCTTCGGCGTTGGCGCAAGCAATATCGTGGTGAATCCGCCTGTAGAGTTTGTCATGGTCGATCCGGTTAGAGTCGAGAATGTCGAGTTCCAGTTGAACGTGAGCTCGACGTTTGCCTGGAATCCCACGCCTGTCAGCGTAAAGTTTTGACCGTGAATCAACGGGTCAGGATTCACGAACATCTGTCTTGTCTGAGCTGACGTTGTGGTCGTAGTTGTTGTCGTAGAGATGGTGGAGGTAGTTATAGAGGTCGTTGTCGAAGTACTGCTGCTGCTTGTCGTCGTAACGTCTGAACTCGCGTACGAATTAAAGTACACCTGCTGCTTTCCCGTTGAACTCGTATTGGCCCAGACCATAAACATCGTCTGACCATTTGAAGAGATCGCTTGAGTCGCTACGTCGCTTTCATCGAGAGACGGTCCGAACACAATGGGCGAAGTGAAAGATGTTCCTCCATCGGTACTCTCCACCCCGACAGCCTCCCACGGACTAGTGCTCAGCGTTCCCGTTTTGAGGTACCACGCCACAAAGATCGCCTGTGGGTTTGCAGCTACAGTGACCGGCCAGGAATTATCCCGCCCTGCCATTCCGATCGCAAGGGGCGTGCTCCACGTCCCGCCACCCGTTGACATCGAGAAGTACTCCTGAGAGTTTGCGCTCCCCGGGTAAGTCCTGTACGCGACGTAAAAGTTATTTCCGACGACCGAAGTCATGGGCGCCCACGCATCTGGCGTTGATGTCGAGATCACGTTCGCCGCGCTGAACGACGTTCCCGAATTCGTGCTGACTGAAACTTTGACGACCGAATCGGTGTTCTTCGTCTCCCAGGCGACTAGGACGTTTGGTCCGTCGGCAGAGACCCACGGCTCTGCTCCCCCGCCGTTTGTCACCGAGAGCGATTTCCAGGTAGCGCCCTGGTTGTGGCTGACCGTGATTGAAGATGCCCCTCTGTTGAAACTGTCGGATACCGCGTACACGTTGTCTCCATAAGCGGCTAGCTGAGGCTCGGGACCAGAGGCATATTGATGCGGCGTGTTGAATGTCTGCCCGTTATTCGTGCTGGCAGTTACACAGGATGCACCGCCGCAGTCGTACGCAATGTAGACATCCTGTCCGTATGAAGCCAAAACCGGGGTGATGTCTGTTGTGTTTGGCGTATTATCCACAATCTTTGCCGCTGCGAATGAGACACCGCTGTTGTTGCTGTACGTAAAGTAAACCTGCTGTATGTTATTGAGAGACTGCGCCCACACAACGTAGACGTAACTTCCATTCGCAGTCATCAACGGAAATTGCGCCACCCCGCCGGTGGGGCTGAGCCGGTCTGCCATGCTCCAGGTTGATCCATTGTCTATACTATACCTGAACCAGATGCCGTGCGATAATTCTGACCAGACTGCGTAGACGTTGCTTCCGAGGTTTTGGATGTTCGGATAGGTCGCGTTGTAAGAATCGTTTGATAGATTGATCGCCACGGATGGGTTTGCACCGGCGCTGCTAGTTGCAACCAGAGCCGTTCCAGTGAGCAAGAGAAGGGCTGAGACGGAAAGGATTCGCGTTAGTTGTTTATTCAATAATCTGATTACCGTCTTTGATGAGGTGAATCATAGCTTACAGGACTTCGTTTAAACCTCCCCATCGATCATCGATCTTTGGAATTCCCAAAATTGGGAAAAATCGAGGATTTTATTTAAAAAAATTCTATGTTGTATTTTCCTCGGCACTTTGGGCAAAAGTGGAACGAGTCTTGTTTTGCGCTTTGTAGATGTTTTGTGACAACAAGCACAGATTGCAGGTCGATGTAAAATCCTCTCCAGCAGACAGTCTTACGAGTAACGACTCTCTTCGTACTTGTTACACGAAGAATTTTGACGCAATCCAGTGATCATCACTACTTACCCGCTAACAAAGTGAACGTAGAGTAGAAGATTGACTAAATCAAAAATTATGTTCTTCGAGTAACCACTTTCTTTGCCTTCGCGGTTGAGAAATTTTTTCTTGGTCATTATTGAGCTGATATTGCATATTATGCAACTTTCGTAGAAAAACGGCGAATAAGTACAGGCCAGAGGCTGCATCACGGAATTCGAAGTACGGGGCAGGAGATCAGCCAAATTCATGACCAACTTGTATTACCTAGTGGGGGCCACCAGATTCACAAATAACCCAAGTACCACATTGATTTTCGGAAGGAAACTGACTAAATGCACCCCGAAGCTATCAATTCTTTATATAGCTCTGATGGTTTTTACGATGATATTCAGTCTGTGCACGAGAGTCCTGCGCAGTAGAGTAACACTATAGTGTTACTTTGAAGCTGGGACAGTCTGCCGAGACTCATTCTTCCCTTTTCAAGAGGATGCTTCGTCTTCCTTGGTTTTCAACAGAGGGGGTCCAGCGTCATTTGCTCCAATCGATCTATGTTGCTGCGACTCGGAGGCGAACTCGCTTTCAAGATGAAGGCCTGGGAATATCTCCTCCAATTCAAGCATAGCAAGATGAAATTCATGCAGTTCTACGCAAGCCGAATGTAAACCTCCTGGGGGGTACCACCTTTCACTGAAGATTCGGATCCACGCTCAATATGGCAGTCCCTTGATTCCCTAAAGTTTGATATTTCCTCTCTGGATTCCTCGTCGTCTTGTGCTCATTGCCCTAAATTGGTCCAAATACAGAAACAAAAAAATAGGAGAAGGGATTTGGTCACACTCATATAAATGAGAATAAAGCCAAATTCAACCAAGTTACCGGTTCTCAGAGCAATTGTAGAGCTCCACGCGGAGCGCCGCGGCCTGCCGTCATGGTCTCAACTCATATGGAGGCGAGTACTCCAAAACGGATATGATTGCAGTTTCCGAGCGGTTGAGATGGAGCTATCAAGATGCCGGCGCAGCGGCCTCGTCCAGAGCGTCTATCCTCGAAAGCGGCCCTACCTTTACCGCCCGAACGTGAGAACCTTCGATCTACTCGATTACTTTGATCGGGAGCATGAACTCAAAGAGGTAGAAAAGGAAAAATCGCAAAGGTTGAAGGGAGAAGAGAGTGAGCAAGACAGATTTTCCATGCTTATGGAATCCTTTCGGATCAGATCTTTTGCCGACCAAAGAGGATTGGATGAGAAAAAGAGACAGCTTGAAACTTTTGGATATCTTTTTGATCACTACGATCACGAGTTCGCGCTCATCGAAACCCCTCGCGGAAAAGTTTCTTTGTATTTCCAGTTCCCAGTAGTCTTGACTGTAAATGGTTTCGCCAGGTTACCGCAGACGAATCCGTATAGCGGCTTGGTCAAGAGCACAATGTCAGCTTCTGAGATCGAATTCCTCCGCTCGAAACTTGCGTTCTGGACGGAGGAAAGGAGAAACAAATCCCTTGAGATGCCTTCCTATCGACAAGAGATCTCCAGCTTTTTAGAGGACTCACGCGTTTGGAAGTCCTTGGAGGCGGAGCTCCGGAAGGCACTACCGCAAGAACCTGAGGGATCTCTGGTCACAAAGATCGGGCTGTACAGACTCTCCCTTGCCAATAATGACGTGTACGACCCGGTTAGAGCAAGACCTGGAGGCAAACTCGTGATCAGAATCGGGGTCGACGCTAAGGGCCGAATGATGCTCAGGGAAGATAGGGAGTTGGAACCTTTTCTGAAGGTGAACTTGATCCTCCCACAAGAAGAAGAAGAAGAATTAGTCCGAGTATTCGGTTCGAGTCCTTCGAAGGAGAAGGATCAGAAGGAAGAAGTGGAGGAAGTGATTAATTTCAGGGACGATCCATTGCCTCCAAAGAGCTGCGAGAAAATAAAGTTCATCAGCGAGACGAAGCGAAACGTTCTGTTCGACCACTTCATTAACGCCGCAGTTGGTCACACTGAATTCGATCTCCTCACCGAAATGAAAGAACTCAAGATCTGGGATTGGAAAGAGGAAGAATGACCTTAAGAGTACGTTGTCCTCCCTCGTTCTATATCGAGCCGGTGATTAGGGCATTCCTGCTTCCTACATCCTCCGTCCTTTGTGGAGATTATCGGTTCGAGGAAGGAAAGCTCTCGCATGTACCTTCATCTTCCGTACATGAGTAGGAAGCTGGGATTCATTACCTTGTATGTTGGGGAGGGATATCGATCACATTTTTGAACCTGATCGAACGAAACTGTTTGAACTCTTCGGTACCAGCACCTTGAGAAAAATTCGATAACGTCTATTCTTGAGCGCGGTGAGGTTTGATGCATCGCTAGTTATCCATTCTTCAAATGGCTCTGCTGATCTCTATGATGAAATCCACTCTAAAGGGGCAAGTTCCGAGCCGGCTGACGAAGCTGTAGCCTCGACCTCTCTGACGATTGCAAAGTGCCTACTCTTGCTACAAGATATGCCATCCGAGCTGTCAGAGGGAATAAAGAAAGACCTTGAAGAAGATAGGAACCTTATTTTGGATTTGCAACGAGGAAGGGTTGAGAGCTTTGGAATACGAGATGGTAGCCCTCACTGTTCCTTGGACTCGGACCCTGCAAGAAAATTTGAAAATCTTGCGGCTTCTAAAGAAAGGTCGTATCATCACATCGAGATATCGCTGAAATATATTTCATCAGCTACCATCTCCAGCCATGGACATCATCCTTGCCTTCTCTGCTACTCAACATCTTTCGGAAAAGAAAACTACCACCCGCAATGAGGGCAACCTCGTAAATCAAGATCGCATTCCCAAATGCGGCCACATTGAAGGACTCACGGGAACTGGACGAAGCACCAAGACCCACATTTTGTGAGTTGTCGCTATTTGTGGTGGCCGATTCACTACTAGTAATCGATGTCGTCGTCGTCGTTTTGGCCACAGAAGTGCTGGATCCGGTTGACTTAAGCGCCGAGGACACAGACGAGGACGCCTGGGCTGAGGTAGGACCAGTCGATGAGGACGATGAACGACTCGACATCGTCAACGAAGTCGAGTGAGTACTATAGTTGGTAACATCGGTGGAGGTTTGTTGAATCAGACTGGTCGTGCTCGTTGCAATGCTCGTTGAAATTATTCCCTTGGTGAGGGAAGTTGTCGTATTTACAGCTGTATTTGAAGTCGTGATCGACTCATTTTCTTCCGAAGTGAAAAATCCAGCTGTCGAAGAGGAAATATTTGTCGTGAGCGTAGCCGTGGTCGATGTCGTATCGTTCGAAGTTGATGACGAAGAAGAAGTTACGGTTCCGGACGTCGAGATCGTCAGTGTGCCCGGATCGCCTGAATTGAAGTGGACGTACAGGAGGTCGTTTGTTGAATCATAGTACCACCCTTGCTGGTTGTATGCGCTCCAGATGCTACAGGCTCCTGAAGATATCGAAGTGCAGTAGTAGCCTATCTTTGTCGCATTCAGGGAGGAAATGCTCGGGTAAGAAGGTATTGTACCTGTCAGACTTGAAGAGACGGAGGTGACAGGAGCGTTGGCTGAAGTGATTAGCAAGCTCGAGGAATTCAGGCCACCATTGAGGCTTAGTGTTTCGGAGGAGCCAGACGAGGAAGATGAAATTATTGAAGCGGTGGAATATAGCGGTTGAAGGTTCGCGGTCGAAGAAGTATCGTTCATTATGTAGATTGGCATCCACGCGTGAGGCGGTACGGTGGTTGTGATATGTACGTCCGAGCCCGACCCTTTTGCCACAACCTGCATGTTCTGCATATCGATCGCAATCCATCCGTTCGTGTTCAGGTCGTAGAATGTCGCGTTCAAGTGAAGATCAAAGTTTGAAGTAGAGCTGTCGTTGCTTGAAAGCCAAAGGAGCACAGGAAGGCCCGGTGATCCGTCAATGCTATACTGCAGGTAGGGGCTCCAGTTTTGCTGACCGCTATAGGATGTTTCCCATAATATTGGAAGCATATTACTCTTGTGCGCTGCAAAGAAGATCGCATTGATCAAAAGAGACACGTAACTGTCTCTCGGGGATCCATATTGAAAACCGTTGAAGGTCAAGGCATTTCCCAACGCTGTCATCGATACCTGCGGCAACTCCAAGTCCACCGCTATCCCCGAACCATAGTTGTTGTACGCGATCACGGGATTTCCATTGGAATCTTGAACGAGCACCGTAGGTGTCTCGTTTGCCACTGGTACGGTCTTGTATCTCAGCCAGTACGGATGATAGCTGATACTAGTATAGGGATTTGTGATTGCGCTCGACTTAGCTATCGTAAGACTGTTGGTGGTTGATGTTGGGGTCGTCATGTTGAAACCATAGATGTAACTTACATAGGAACTGGAACTTAGGGCAGTGGAGATCACGCCTCCGCCATTCCGGACAAATGCTTTGATCCTCTGCTGCCAGCTTGTGGTAGCCGAGTTCGGGCTTCCAATGATTACATTAAACTGATTTAAGTTGCCGAACCGCGTCTGGTTACTATCCTGGACACTTGAAACCGTCAAATTAACAGCGCCAGTTATGAATTCCTCAGGTAGCCCCAAATCTCCCCCTATCCAAAGAACCTTAACGGCGTTTTTTTGGTAACCAAAATAATTTCCGTTAAATTGCATCCTCTGGAGGAGAGATCCATAGGTTTGAGCGGGTGCCATTTGGGTCATATCGTTTATACCATGGGCGCTCGCCAAGAAACTAAGATCGTTGAAAGAAAGAGTACTTCTGGCTGTCATCGGGAGATCAAGAAGATAGTAGTCGGTCATATCTTGCGGAGTTAGTCCTCCCTGATTGTCCCCCGTATTGCCAAAACTACTCCATGGTAACCAGTTTGGTTGATAGGGGGCTGACAAGATGTCATTCAAGTGATCGCTAGCATCGTCAAGCCAGAAGTTTGGATCGCCAGAACAAGTGGTCAGTGGACCACACCCAATCGGCCCGCCTGTCCCACTGTCTGAAAAAAGTACATCCGATTGATTGATTCCTGGAACTAGGTCCTCAATGTTTAGTGGCATTCCAGTGTACCATGTGAATGCCTTACCTGAATAACCTTGGAAGAACTGAGTTAGATTGTACATAATCTGCGATTGAAGATAATCTTGGAAGGTGGCCCACGACCCATCGGGATAGATATTCGTATCAGAGGATTCGTAAGAGTTTATTTCATTGTACAATGTCTTTGTATTGTAAGTCTTTATTGTCGAATCGCTTGCAGCGAGTATGAATACCATATCACCCGTTAGGGCTGGTGTCGTCCATGTAACGCCGTTGGATGAAACTTCGTAATGGAGTGATCCTCCACCATAATCGAGCAGAGGATTATTTTTGGCGTCCGATCTGTAGTAATTGTATTCAACGCTTTCAGCCCCGCCGGTCACTGAGCTTGACTTGATTATCACGATCCAGTATTTTGTCGAAGCGGAAATGTTGACTACATTGTTTAATTCGACGTAATTCAAAGACTCGCCTGTTACATTTATTCCAAGCTGCCCCGTTGCCAGCTTTGTGCCAGATGGTGAGTCACTTCCACTATCGGTTTCAATTGCAACACTGGCGATCCACCCTCCGTAGACGGGAACATACAACCCCTTAAGCTGGAATGCACTAGGTGAGCTGAACGATTGAGCAAAATATCCCAGACTATACACCGCTTGCGAGATTATCGTGTTAGTCACGTTAGTTCCCGTTGTCGCAATCAGGAATGCAAGATCAGTTGGCCCGTCAGAGGGTACGCCCCAATCATTCTTAAAGTCACTCTGAGAATAATAAACGAGATGTGTGGGATTGATGACTCTCTGGAGCGTTACCCGTTGACTCTGGGTTACATTCATTACGATCCAGTAATAGTTTCCAGCCCTCAGGCTCGTTCCTGTCCCTGATACAGAGGTCCACGAGGTGAAGTTTGCCCAAGCACATTTTCCTGTTTCCGTTCCGCCGCAGGACTGGAGTTCGGAATTAATTGTAGAAAGGGGGAGTGAGCTTCTTGCAAGCACAGGGTTTGATGAAGTTGCTGGGGAAGGATGGCTGCAACTTCCTGTAGCACCATTGGCACAAGTTTCGTTGTCAGCGCGGAGAGTAACATTAAGGACCGCCGAGGAGGATCCCGCCCCGATGATGTTGAGCGAAAATTCCGTTAGCACTTCATTTTGAGTGGCTTGGAATATTAGGGCATCTTCACCTCCAGGGGTAGCGCCTGGCGAATATTCCAAATCGGTAGTTGACATGTAATTATAGTTCGATATCCCATCAGGCTCCAGGGTCTGAAGACCGAGCTGCATGGGTGCCCAAGTACACTGTCCCAGATAACCGCCCGAGCACGGATTGGCGGCGTCTGTCAGAAAGGCTTGAGTGACTGGACCGCGATTGTAGCCGTTGTAATTATCGCCGCTTGCAGTTGACCCGATTATCACCTCATAAGTTACTCCCGGATACAATGTAACGATCTTGTTCAACTGAATTGGTAGGTAGGACAGGGTTCCAACCCCATTTTCTCCCAATAGACTATAAGTGCCCGTCGAAAGAATCGTTCCGTTCGATGAGAAAGCGATTGAAACCGATTGGTTATTCGGATCGAAAGCTCGATCGCTCAAGAAGAAGTCTATTAGATTGGCATTAACCTGACTGCTAACTTGGAACTTATTTCCCACATTTCCACCATAGTTCTGCTGATTAGCTCCTTGGTTGATGTAAGGATAAACAGTGATGCTTTGTCCTGCAAGATTCTGTAACCAAAGGACAGACATTCCGTCAATTCTGTTGTTGTAAGCAGTTAGGCCATTGAATCCGCTCGTTCCGTCCCAGACTTGAATGTCCGGGAATACGTCCTGAAATTCTGTCGCAACAAAGTAGTAGTTTGCGGAATTAGAACTGGATCCCGTGGATGAAAAGCCAACCCAATAGTAATCTCCCCCTACCAATCGGACATTGCTGAAAGTTGCGGCTACCCATCCAGGGGTGGAAGTAACGCCAGAAACGGTCACAGTTGCGAGTGGTTTGTCGAGTACAGGTGAGCTGGAACTCGTACTCGACGAATCGGGATAAATTGTCTCTGAAAGTGAGGATGGAGACCCCTGCACAGCTAACCATGCTTTAAGTACAAAGCCATCGAGTGATTCGCCCCATGGGACAAAGAATCTCTCAAGCATGACACTGGTACCGAAGACTTCACCGTCGGTGGTAGCCCCAATAGTTCGAGGATAGATCAAAGGCAGTCCTGTGGTCACCGAAATATCTGGTCTGTCGTTCAGGAACTCGGCCCAGATTTTGCTCACGGTACTTGTACCAACGTAGTCTCCGTTAGAAGTGATGCTCCGTTGGAAGAAAATGCTGTTTGCGAAAATCTGCATCGTGAAATTATCAAAGGGCCTTGCCGTAGTCGGAGCACCGGATGATGGATCGATGTAATAGTTCTTGTCACCCGTACCGCCCTCACCGAACCCAACCCAATCTGAGTAGTTGCCGTACCACACATACAGTTGTTTGAGATCCTCCTCGAGTTGCCGGTATACATAAGGAGAGGCTATTGTCCAGCCTGGAGAATTACTACACCCAGCACCGCAATTGCCCAGAGGAGAAAAGACTCCACTGGAATTGGCGGTAGCCGCCTGAGGATACTGATTCAGAAAGTCTTGATCCCAGCTCGGCTGAGAGAAGAAGTAGCCGAACTGCTTGAAAAAGAGAATCGTTTTGATGTTGAAAAATTGTGCTACCCTAAACCAGTCGCCGAGGGATTGTTGAAAACCCCCAAGAACAAGACTACTTGAGGTATTGGCGCTATTTGTTCCCCAGTATGGATCAACGAATACAAGGTTGACCCCAACAGGGACAAAGTATTCTTGCACGTATCGTTCGAGGTTGGCAATGGCAGCCGGGGTTCCGGGAGTTGCAGCTTCTATGGTCGTTATTGTGTTTAACTCCATTACAACGGGCCCTCCACTAAGACCAGTTCCATAGTCGCTCACCTGCGAAAATGATGGTGTCGATGGAACTATTGGCGCCGCCGGCGAAGGAAACGAATTAGGTTGAGAACCTTCGGCCACGTTCGATTGGGAGTCGATTATCAGTGGAAATGCGATAATCGAGAGAACCAGAAGCGCGGCTAGAAGGTGAGGAGTTTTCATCGCCTATCCAATCAGATTCGAGATCCATTGAAAAACCGTTAGGAAGTGTGAGCACCTCACATGAATCTCGACTGAAAATCTGTATTGTTTAGGCACCATCTGCGAAATATCTCCCAGGCTCTTTGTAATTGGCAACATTGCGATTCGGTGGAGCTTGACTTTCTCCTTAATAGTGTTGTTTCAGGAATCGAACATTCTATGTGCGATCGATCGATAGTATATCTAAACTGGAACATAATGACATGTTTTTTCCTGAACATCCAAGAAATAGTTTCTTAGTGAAGAAAGTGACTTCCGATATGGTCAATCAAACAATTGTGGATATACGATTTTCCCAAATGCTCGAAACTCAGAGGTCTGATCGAGTTACTGATTGACTTTGGAATGCAGATCGGCAATCTCTCCCATGGTTGAAATGTAAATTTTCCCTTCATCACGTTTATTCCGGACGTACGAGAGTACCGATTCGAGCAAACCCCTTACGTGTGAGACCTTAGAAATCTCAGCCTGCTTTGCAAACAAGTCCCATGGGTGCAACCACAGATGAAATACTGAATGGTTTTCAATTGTCAGGTCAATCAGCACTCTTATCATCGAGGGGGAACACGGTGAGCTTCTATCCGCATGATATGCCGGGGGGATATTCCACAAACCATCGCCGCGTTCTATTGGATGACTAATCATTCGCTCGCTACCGCGATAAGCAACAAACCCTTTCTTTGAGAGAACATCAAAGTGGCCTTCCCTGTTCCAAGGAAAGACAAAGCTCTTCGGTTTTGTGGGCAACTTCAAGACCTTTGCGCAGCGATCTAGGTCTTCCTCAAACTGCCCTGTGGAGCTCTTCGAGACATCGATATGCCCGTAAGTGTGATTTGCGATTTCCTGTCTGATCCTTGAATTCAAGATCGAGTCATAAGATGCATCATACTCTTCGGCCGTTTTTCCACAAATTGCCCACGTCATCGGTGCGCCATATTTTTCTGATAGGTCAAGCAGTCGTCTGGTACCTTCCTCATTCTGAACAGCCCTATCGGGCGAGGTTACATCGAAATCAATTGACATGCAGAAAGCTGACGCAGCCCCAGACGGATAGCTAAACATGGTGTTCAGAGGAGCGGGCACGAGTTTGATCCCCAGCTTTCCCAAAACTAATTTTTGGGATCGAGCTGGCATAACAAATCTAGAAACAACGAGCGCCTCTGATATCAAGGATCTCTTTGCCTTTCTTGCTAGAGAATAGATTCTCGTGTCTGTCGGAATGGTAAACGAGCTCCTCAAGCAGAATTTTCCATTCGTTGGTTGTTCTCTTATCTACTTGAATGATGAGGACTACTTCGCCCTATCTCGTGCCCTTTGATGAGTCGAGACAAGATGAATAGGGATATCTCGGCGGAGGCTAGAATTGCCACGGCATACATCAGAATTCTCGTGGGAGTGATAGGGTTCGATACTAGGGTTGCCTGTTGAGATTGAATTCCTTCGTAGAAACGCTGAAAGTCACTGCCGGTGCTGGCGAATTTGACGAAAACGACATTGTTTTCGTTATCAAAGAACCATCCTTGAGAAGAGCTTAGAAAACCACTTGCAGAAATGTAAGATGTAAGATTGACAATATCATTGTGTGAAACGGAACGCAAGGACGAGTTGACGGATACAACAAGAATTACTGTTTGGTTAACGGCCGGCGCAAGATTGATCAAGGATTGTCCGTAATAAGGGAGTTGCCTTTGGATGATTTCGTTGGAATAATCTGCCAACAAGCTACCTGCCCTAGGAATAATGTAGATTGGTTCCCAACTCCGGGGCTGGACGATCACATCAATCCCAATGTCTGTTGTATTTCCGGAAATTACAAGAAGAGAAGAGGGGTCGAGAGCTATCCAGTTGCCGGGAATCCCATAGTATGTCGAGTTCAAGTCAAGCGAGAATTCGGCCGGATTCGGCGATGGATTCGAAATCCACAGAAGAAGAGGACCTCCGTCACTCCCCCGCACGCTGTAGATAAGCTCCGACAATTGTTGTGAATTAGAGCGGCCGTACCAAAACGGGCTGGACTGCCCCTGATCAGATAACGTGGCCAACGCGTTCGAAATCAAAACAACCCTGTCCAATGATTGCGACTGGTTTGCAAACTGCAAAGACACAACTTGGCCTCGTCCATAAAGATTAATCCCAAGTGAAATACTCTCGTCCGTCGCTACAAAAGTCCGCGAGGACAGTTGCTTCACTTGAAATGTCGAGTTCACATAAGTCGTATGCGCAACCAAGAGATTGAAAAATACGCTTTGGTTTGTCGGTGAAGAAGATATCTTGGATCCGTTAACTGGAAAGTTTGGATTGAATCCCATCAATCCATTCATCCAGCTTGCTGTCGCCTGACTTGCAACTATTAGCTTGCCACCCCCATCAACGTACGATTGGAGAATTCTCTGCACATCTTCGGGAGTGTCTGCTGTCGAGTTCGACAGCCAGACTATCGTACCGAAGCTTCCGGCAAATCTCGTACTCAGCAGTCGGGAGATATCGGGTGAAGGCAGAAAGGTCGTATTAAACGCAGCAGAAAGGAAGTTTGTCAGATTTTCTCCCAGACTACCTCCTCCCACGATCAAAGTCCTCTGCGAAATGGTTGAAGTTCCGAAACTGCTTCCCACGAACTGCATCAGATTCAGCTGGCTTGTCAAATCCAACAATTTGGAATCGTTGGTGCAATCAGGGATTCCCGCTGTATCTGCAACTGGATGGTACTTTTCTCCCTGGGTTGGCAAAACAGAAAGCGCGTATTGTAAAAGTCCCGCGCATGAATTCACAGTATTGTTAGAAGAGATACCAATCAAATCACCGTAATCCAAAGAGGACAGCAAGTTTGAATCAATGCTTGTATAGGTCTCAAAGGTTCTTCCAGTATTCTGAAGATACCATGCGTCAATATCGTGCAAGATTTCTGCTTGAGAGGCTTCCACATATTGTGCCCAAGGACCTATTGCTCCAGACTGGTTGGTCCCGGGAGTCGAATAGTATCTGACCAGATCCTGGTACATCCGGGATGTGTTGTACTCGGGAGTCGGAACCGTCGGGGTAGAGATCAGATAGGATAAGACTGTGGCAGAGTTCCCGAAAGGAAGATGCCATGAATACCCACCGTTGCTTGAACTCAAGACGGTGAAATTAGCCGGTGTGTCCGGAGGTCTCTCTGAGTACACCACAGGGAGGACGGAAAAACTTCCAGAAATCGTTTTGAGAACAATCCAGTATTTCTGACCTGCAACCAGCCCGACATTTGATGTGAACTGGACAAACTGTGGCCCATAGTCCAAAGTCACATTTTGTGAATACAACTTACCTGAGGCGATAGGGAAATTTGAGGGCTGTCCCTTTCCGTTATCAGGGTTTATCGAGATCGACATGAAATCCCCTGGCGAGCCACTTGATGTGATGGGCCCGATATCGACACCGTTCACTTGCTCCGTACTCGAAGCGACAAATGGTTGTGCCACTTCGCTTCCGGCTCCAACGGTCATCGTCGGAATGCTTTGCACAGGATTTCCCACACTCTCTCCGTCCGAAAAGGATGCGACGATCGCAAGCTCGCTAGGTCCCTCGGATGGTAATGCCCATGTTTCTCCGGAATTGTCAGAAACGAGCTCGTAAAAATTGTAGGGGCTCACAAGCCTAGCCATCGGGAAAAATCCATTCGAAGAATTGAAGACTACCCAATAATCTTCACCTCTCGAGAGTGTCACGTCGAAACCGGTCACGTTCAACCAGCCGTTTTGTGGAATAATCTGCCCCGGCACCGTGAGACTTTGTAGAATAGGGCCGACTGGTTCTGAGTTTATTCCATTTGGGGGCGACAAGCTTGAACCATCCTCCCGAACGGCGATTGTAAGATTGGTCCCGGGACCGAAAAAGGATCCTGCACCCCTAGCATTTGACATATAGACGGCAATGCTGGAGAGCAAAGCTGACGATTGACTTGGCGAAAAGGAATTGGACTGTGGCAGAGCGATTCTAACAGCGTCCTCGGTACCACTGGACTTTACTGAGTCGGCTCCGTTGGAACCATCCGATGTAAAATCGATGTGACTCTGGCTCCATTTGGTGTTTGCGAGCCTGAAGAGCCAAGTTTGAGTCTGGTTTTGGAAGCCCGCAATAGAAGGATTGGTATCTTCTCCCCTTAGCGCGACACCCCAAGAGTACCCGTTGCCGGATTCGTTTATTGACATCGAGTATTGATGGCCGGGCTTAGTGGTAACGTTGCTGTCCAAAACTATTGGGATCCAGTTTTGCAAGCCGTGGGTCAGGGCTTGACTCAAAACGCCTATTGCTACAGTGGCTCCGTCCGTTTCGTCGGTTATGATTAGAGTTGCGTTAACAGGATTGAAGTGTCTGTCAGACAGGAATAGGAACACTGTGTTGAATGAGAATTGATGGATCGCGAGGAAGTTCTGCGAACCTTTGGGTATCGTGTCCTGCTGGTAAGGATAGATCTCCAAATTATTGCCTGCTCCGTCTTTTTCCCAGAGGATAGTTGAGCCACTTATCGATCCCTGACCGGAGGGGAATACAAGACTGGCCGAGGCATTCGAGATTGAATAATCTCTCATGTAAATATTGTAACTGTCCAAAGAATCTCCCAACGGACTCGAGAACGCGATCCAATAATACCCCTCTGTGAAATTGCCTGAGAAGCTCAATGGACTTTGCCATCCCTCAATTGTGCTGACTGACGAAGAGTCAATCGATGCATTGGCTAGGCCTCTTCCGAGTTGAACAGCCGTTTTCTCGTCTGGAAAAATTCGCGCCTGCAATTGTCCCGGATTGCCCACTTTTTCACCGTACCATGCAATCGCTAGGTCATGTTCATCTTGTGGAACGTAAAATTGCATCACCATGATGTTTTGGCTGGAACCACTACCGTATACCGAGTACCTAGTGGAGGACATCCAATTGCCCGGATTCAATACAATTGCTTGAGTTGCATTTTTGAACGAAGACCAAATTACGTCCGCCGTTCCATCAGCGTGAAATCCGGTTCGGTTCACCCCTTGAGAAAAATAGGAAGAGCTCGCGAACTGCTGCAAAGTAAAGTTGGAGTACCCCAGAACAGGAATTTGCGAACTTGTCGCGAAATAGGGATTGTCGTAGGGGACTCCTGTGCTCATACCAACCAAGGACGGATGGGAACCATAGTAAGACGAAATCGCCGAAAGATCTGTTTCGATCGCCGTTGCAACGTCGGGATTGTCTGGAGAGACATACTCCACCGCCTGCCCGCTAGAACTGAATGTCTGAACCGAAGAGTCAGAGCTGATGAGGCTCTCAACCCACGGCGATGCGATGCCTTGAGTAGTAAGTTGATCGAGGTAGAGTAGATTCTCTACGCCCATTTTGTCGCAAGCTGTGAGCCATGAGTCAACCCAACTTAGAAATGGAAGCGCGCCGACTGAATAATTGTCCCATCCGATGTCAAGCAGCACTTCTCTGATGTCCAAGGGCAACAATTCAGTTTGGATAACACTTTCGAAAGCATTGACAGTCAAGTTACCCCTCGTAAGGGAAATCAAGAGGTGAAGATTTATCGTATCATTTGGACTAATTAGGGCAATTGCGTTGTCGGCATATTGCGCGGCAGGAGGCGAACTTAAGAGGGCCTGAGAAGACTCTACTTTAGGTACGTTAACGATTGTAGAGATTATCAATAAGAACGTGATCGTTGTAGCGAGAGAGAGAAATCTTCCAAAACCGGACTTGCCGCCTCTTTGGGCAGACGGGAACATTCGCAATGGCCTTAATCTGTGTCACATTCGTTTGCCTACAATGCACTTTTCAGCTTTAGGACTATGAGTACTTAGTCCTCTTACACGTAGCATTGTAAGAGCCTGTCAGTGGCCGCCTTCCAAGTGTATCTGTTTTTCGCCATTTCAAGAGAATTTTTCCCCATTTTTTCCCTCAGGTCCTTATTCAGAAGTAGCTTGGTAATTGCATCAGCGAGTTTCTTGTAGTCAGCCTGTGGAAACAGTATTCCGTTAGATCCATCACTGATAATCTCTGGAATCCCTCCAACTCTGGAACCAACAAGTGGCTTTCCATGCATTGCGGCCTCAATCAATACCAAGCCCAGTGCCTCGGCAACTGGTTCATCGTTCAGTCTTTTTGAAGGCAATACAAACACGCTGCACTTTTCATACTCTTCTTGCAAATCTGATCCGTGAAGTGCCCCCTTGAATTCCACAATGTTCTCAAGTCCAAGTTTATTTCTTTTCTTGATCAGAGTCTCCCGTTCCGGACCATCTCCCACGATGACCAGCCGAGCACCCCTTACGATCTTGGCCACGTAGCTGAACGCAAGCAACAGATCGTCTACTCCCTTCGATCTCACGAGTCTCCCCACATAGAGAACCCGTGGTGATTGGTCAAGACTATTATCAGATCCTAACGGGATAGGAGAATCTGATCCTCCGTAAAGCAACTTTGTTTTCTTTTGAAAATGCCGAGGAACGAGTGACTTCATTGCTGAAGTATTCGTTGCAATTGTCCCCGCCAAGCTCGCAGAATAAGCGAAGGTTAAGCGTTCTCGTAGAGATCTGAATATCACCCCTTCCATCCCGAAGAAACTTATCACAGTTTTTTTCCTTAATATTCTAGCAAGTTGGAGTGATGAAACAGAAAAAAGGGTCGTAGCTCCCGTAAATACGTGAACGACATCTACATTTTTGCTCACTATAAGTCTGATCAAAGTACGAAAGTTTTGAGAGAAATATCTACTCCCACCGGGAGAAATGAGAATTAGGGCATCGCCTAATTTATATTGCACAAATTTGACCTGACGCGCGCTCAAGAACATCACGGTTACAGCAAACCCCCTTTGATTCAAATTGTCAACGTACCGCGTTATTCTAGTCTCTATCCCTCCAATATCGGGAGGAAAATTATAAGTGATGAACAAGATTGATTTTATCCTAGGCATTACGATCTTACCACTCAATATCGATTCAGAGTAGTTTTCACTTGTTCAACAGTTGAATCACTTCTCTCCAGAGCAAGTGTAATTCTCGATTCCGATGCTACGATCACATTGCCAGCGCGATCAAGCCTCGGGCTCAATCTCATTTTCGATCTGTACTCCCACCATTCCGCGCATTCTCGTGCCGTACAGATCCAATAGTCTCGAGATGTGGTCGATTTCAGCACGTCTTCGTATGCTGAGTAAATGTCTCCGAAGGTATCTGGGTTCAGATAGGTGTTGTGGAAGTTTACAACAAATGCTCCATTGAAACCTTCGACCAAACCCATAATCTGTTTTATTTTCGATGTCAGTTTGGCACCTCTTGTGTTCCTGTAGAGTGCTGTCCAGTCCATAAATCCCGTCGGGATTTCGATTATGCGAAGGCGGGCACCGTTAAAGGGATGAAAAGGGAAGCAAATCTCTGACCTAAAACCGTAATACTCGTTGTAAGAGAAAGTAGCGTCGTATTTCAAGCCCGCCTCGGATTCCAAAACCCAGCTGTCTGGAACCCTGAACTTCAAGATGTGGTAACGCAAGCCAGCGGGCTTTTCACCCGTGTTCTTTGAAAACGTCTTTAGCTCGGAGCTAAGCGCCTCCCTGTTCTTATGTGAAGCGTGATAACCATGTAGGGCGATCTCCGAATTCTGTTCTTTTAGTAACTCGAGGCTTCTTTTAAAAATAGGCATCAGATTTGCTTCGTATTTCGTGAGAAAGAAGAAAGTCGATCGCAGACCGTACTTCTTTTCAAGTTCCAGAGTTTTTGGTATATTCCATCCGTAGTCCCTTTTCTTGAGAAGTCCTGATTTAATCAGACTCAAGGACTTTTTAGGCTTGAGGGGTCCACGAAACACAGCTCTGTGCAGAGGCGAATATGTTAGCCAGTCAATGTCGTGAGTGAGGATGCAACATGCACGTCTAAAATTCGGCCAAAACCACTTGAAAACGAACGGCAGACCCTGCTTTTCGAACTCCTGTCTTATCACCGATCTTAACTTGCGCTCCTCGTCATTGACAACTAGATCAAGTCTGTCTCGAGGCTTTTGATCTTCTTTCCCGGAAAGAAAGCCAAGTACTCTGTCCAGTCTGACGACCTTATCGACAGATATGATGTGATTATCAGAAAAGGAGCGTTCTCTTGCGATATGAATCAGATCAGTAGAAGTTCTGGAGATCAGGACCACGTGGTATCTTCTTTGTGAATCATGAGAAGCTGGTTCGATTATCTCATATTCGATGCCTTGATGATCCAGTAGCTCAAAACAGAGTTCGTCGCCGGCATTCGGCGCACGCTGAGGAACAAAGCCGATCGATAGATTTTGTGATTCAGCCAAGCGTCTACGCTATCTCTTGGACCGTGAGGTTCACAAAGTATGACTTGTCATAAGGATCGAATGTTTTGTTAAAAGGATCATTGTATTTCTCAAATAAAGGAAGTGCAATCTTGGCGAGGAAATATGGAAGCATCTGGGATAGAGCTACCTTTTCACCTCGATCGAAAACTTGCCTGCCACATCTTAGCATGTCACGATATTTGACATACCTGAACATGAAACTTCGCCACCAGTTTTTTCGTTCATCGTGAGCGTTGACAGACTGAAGCAGATTAAAGTTCGACCATTTGTATTTCCCTATCTTTGCAGCCCTGCTTGCTAGCTCCCAATCCTCTGCCACCTGCAAATCTCTCCAGCCACCCATTTCAATAAGCAAAGTGCGCGGAGCAATGGTGAAACCTCCTCCTCCCCAGTATCCTCTCGGATCGTTTGATCTCACCCAGAGAAGGTCACCCTCGCAGCAGGCATGATAAAGAGACAAAAGTCTCAACAATTGGGGTTCAAAACAGTCATCCATGTCCATGTTGGCAATAATATACTCGCCGCTCGAATTCTCGAGTGCGATCTGCCTTGCCAACCCTCTAGATGACCGTTTTCTCACTAGTCTAATAATCCCCGGAGCGGCATATTCATCAAGGATCAATTGAGATCCATCGTTGCTACAATTATCTACTATTACCACCTCAAAATCTTTGGTTATTTGAGAAAGTATACTTTCGAGTGCAGTTCTTATTGTGGAAACGTTATTGAAATGAATAATGCAAATGCTGAATTTAGGAAGATTTGGATTGGAATTCTGTTTAGGCTGCAAGGAAATTCCACCTCCAACGACAATCGTGTATGCTTTTATCAAATGAATCCAAACTAAACAATAAATTATCATCCATTTGCTATTCCTGGAAGTATCTTTCAAGTCATAATTTCGTATAATAAAATCAAGTGGTTAATCCGCTTGCATGACTAACAATCTGGTTACTCATTATTCTCCAAAACCAGTGCATTTTCGAAGATTGTGAAGGTAAAAGCAAGCAAGGTTGGACGAGTGCGGAAATTTCTATTTCGAAGATCCTGATTTGGCAAGTAAAAATCTAATAGTTCAAATGGATCTCCTTCAGTGAGGCCAAGTGTAAGTACGGACTTTCAAAATCGTACTTTGCTGTTGTCTATTCCCGTTCATAATTGAGATCAATATTTTCAGCTGACTATAATGGGCAAGTGCATAATTGTTGTGGGACAAGGAAGAAGTGGGACATCCCTTGTTGCCAATATTCTTTCATCATTTGGAATCTTTGTGGAGAATACTATAACCACAGATAGGTTCAATGAGAAAGGGTATTGGGAAAGCAAGCAATTGGTGCAAATTAATGATTCCATCCTCGAAACATTTGGTGGTAAATGGCCGAGTTTTTACGTGATGCCAGATGGATGGGAAAAAAGCTCACGCATGATCCCAATGCAGGAGCAGTCAATTGAATTCCTAAAAGGTATGAACGAATATGATGTTTGGGCAATCAAAGATCCTAGACTGAGTGTTACGTTTCCGTTCTGGGCGCGGATTCTCCCAAGAGACAGAAAAATTATACTCTGTGCACGAAATCCCATTTCGGTAAGCCGATCGCTTAATTCGGTAGCGAGTTTGGACCTAAGGTCTGGTAGTCGGCTTTGGTTTGCGACCAATCTATCTGCAATAAAGAACATTGCCAATGAAGAAACAATAATCGTTACCTACGAAAAGCTAATTCTGAATCCAGAAAAAGAGGCCACTAGGATCGCTAAATTCGCGCTTGACTCTGAGGATGTTAAACCGTCATCAACTCTCAAAACAATAGTTTCTTCAAACCTCTCTCATTTCAACTATACACTAGATGATCTCATTTCGAGCAGAGAAATTTGTTGGGAGTCGAAGCTGCTTTATCTTCTCCTTCTAGAATTCGAGATTAAATCTTGTGCTCTAAATGATTTCGGAAGATCTTTGGACATGGGAGACATCTCGCATTGGAGTAAATTATCTGAAGATTATCTTTCTCTTGCTGACGAGATAAAGGAATGCAGGGATAAGTACGACAACCTTGTAAAACACCCATACGTGAGAATCGGTGTTAAAATCAAGTCTCTCCTGAACCGGTTCTAAGCATGAAAGAAGACATCCGATCTCGATTGCCTGAAAAAGAGGGAAGCTAATACTAAGGGATCTGTAGCTCCGTTCTTAATTCTTCAGTTATTAGTTCTCTTGGCTTCGGAGGGTTTTCATCAAACTAGAAATTCGATCTGATGAACAGATTGGACGATAGAATTCACACACCGCTGATCTCTGTTGTAATGACGAATTACAATAATGGGAAATTTCTTAATGCATCGATCGACAGCGTTCTTGTACAGACTTTTGACAGATTTGAACTTATTATCGTCGACGACGATTCAACTGACAATTCAGTCTCAATTATTAGCAAGGCGGCAAAGAGCGACGATAGAATAAGGACAATCATGAATGATACGAATATGGGGTTAGCCCACAGTCTTAACAAGGGATTTAGGGCCGCAAGGGGACAATACGTTTGTTTCATAGATTCTGATGATTTATTCAAGCCGCAGAGATTGGAGAAAATGATCTCATCATTGGCTTCGGCAAAAGGTGAGATTGCCTACACCGATATTTTCCTTTTAAATGAAGAAGGTCTGATAGTTAGAGAATCTTGCATTGATTTGAAACATTTCCCACCGGAGGGAGACGCCTATAATTTCATTCTCGGTGATTGGATTTGGGGGCAGGCAACTGTCATGTTTCCGGCTTTGGCCGCCAAGGAAATCGGATATTTTGACGAGTCGTTGAGTTGGGGAGTTGATTTTGAGTATTTGTTACGTCTTACCAAGAGATATAAGCTAACAGTGATCCGAGAACCCCTTTATGGGTACAGAAGGCACAGGACAAGCATGACGAGTTTGACTCCTCTCAAATCAAAAGGAGAGGCTT